>Ga0074199_1000194_pt1 | contig 120659 bp, 114 predicted proteins | sample EPASupsiteSAE347_FD_64528 | JGI IMG/M metagenome (GOLD analysis project Ga0074199, IMG submission 64528) | Bioremediated contaminated groundwater from EPA Superfund site, New Mexico - Sample SAE3-47 | ecosystem: Environmental > Aquatic > Deep subsurface > Groundwater > Contaminated ...
TAGGTCCGCTCCTGTGGAAAATGACCACTTCTTGGGCTCATCGCCGGCTTTGCAACCGGTGATGATGATGCAACGGAGATCCATATCGAAATTGGCTTCCCGGATCGTGTCCGCCAGGACCGCCAGGAGGTCAAAGTTGAAACAGTTCATGGCATCCGGGCGATTCAGGGTGAGAATCAGAATGCCGTCTTCGGTCCTTTCTTTCAATAAAACATCAGACATCGTATTCCTCCTCTTTTGTCAAAACTTACTACATCTTCAGGTCGCCCCAATCGGAATGCTCGATGGGCACACGCAGGGCGATCTCAAAGGCACGGGCGATCTTGTCGCGGGCTTCGCTGAAGGCAACGACGCCGTCGTGGAATATCAGCGAGCCGGTATAGAAGGGATGACCTTCAGAGTCATAACGGTCTCTCATCATCTGACGGAACTGGGTCATTTCATCCTCATTGACCGGGAGTCCCTTGGCTTCGATGTTCTTCCGGCGCACCGTCTCCACGATGAAGCCTGCCGTCTCACCGGACATAACGGTCGTGCGGCCCCGCATATTCGTGAAGGCGAATCTCGGCTTGAAGGCCCGGCCGTTCATACCGTAGTTGGCGGCGCCGTGGTCGGGACCGATGACGTAGGTCACTTTGGGGGTCATAAGGCAACTGCAGGCCCGGACCATGTCGGAACCATACTTGCCGATACCGCCCCACTCTTCCGCCTTGCCGACCATGTAGCCGGGGGAACCCTGGAGGAACAGGACGGGGAGATTGGAATTGCCGCAACGGATCATCCACTCTGTAGCCTTCCGGGCCGCATCGATGTAGATGACGCCGCTGGCGTTGGAGGCTACGACGCCGACCGGGATACCCTTCAACCACATCTTACCGCAAACAACGGAATCGCCGCGGCCGGGACCGTAGGTCGGTTTGTACTCATGGAAATAACTGTCGTCGGCGAGGCACTTGATCGTATCCTTGATGTTGATGTACTGATACGTGTCCGTGGGGGTGGCGCGCATCATCTCTTTGAAGTCGAATTTCGGTTCTCTCGTCTCGCGGCGATCGATGTACAACTTCTGTGAAGGTTCAAACTCCATTATGTCGCGAATCTTCTGGATACCCTCATCCTGGGTCCGGACAAAGTGATCGCAACCACCGGAATGCTGGGTATGGACATAAGCACCGCCCAGGTCCTCGGGGGAAACGGTCTCGCCGATGGCCGACTTGACCATGGGGGGACCGGCCAGGAAGGCGTAGGACATCTTCTCGATCATGATGGATTCCGTGGCCAGATAGACGATGTAGGCGCCGCCGGCCGTGTTGCCGCCGGTGGAAAGGGTGAACTGCTTGATCCCCATGGCGGACATGCGGCACATATTGTAGAACATGGTGCCGAAGTGGCCATCGTCAGCGAAACATCCAACCTGGAGGGGCAGGTTGATGCCGCCCGAATCGGCAATGTAAATACAGGGAAGCCGTGAGGCCTCGGCGATGGCCTGGGCCCGCATGTGCTTCTTCAGGGTGATGGGGAAATAGGTCCCCGCCGCATAGCGATTCTCATTGGCAAAGATCATACAGTCCTTGCCGTGGACAACGCCGACACCGGTAACCATGCCGCCGCCGGGAATGTGACCGCGTTTTTCCGACTCATAGATCTCGCCGCCGTAGAGGCGCTTCTTCCCGATGTCGTAACCGGCGTCCAGAGCTACCTCAAAGAATTCCGTGCCCGGATCAATAAGCTGGGTAATGAGCTGACGCACGGGTTTCTTGTTCTGCTTGGCCAGACGCTCTACCTGGGCATCGCCGCCGATGTTCATGGCCTCTGCTCGGTGTTTGAAGAGGATCTCATCCTGCTCCAACCAGTGCTGAAGATTCTTTTCCCGATCTTTCTCCAGCCTTTCAGCCCTTGTCAACCTTGGTTTTTTCTCTTCTTCTGCCATACCTACCTCCTCCTATGTTTTTGGATTAATCATCCAACTTCATGATGTTACACCTTTCCCACCTCACCCGCACCTCTTTGCAGAAATCGAGAGTTTTTCTCGCCGTCGGAAGGAGCGTCGTCGCTCCCTGGAGTAGCTCATGGGGTGGAAAATCGATGACCCTGTAAAACCCGATTCACGTATATGAAACGGCTTATAGTGTCAAGCATTTTATAAAAAATGGCGGCGCCGTAAAAAATCCCATCTCCTTTGTTGCGCTTCCCCCTTCAAGCTCTTATTGTCACGGGAATACGAATGTGTTAGGGAGGCCCCTTGAGGTGTGGTTTATGAAATTTTTTCTTTGCGTCATCGGCATGGTCTTTATCGTAGAAGGTCTTCCCTACTTCGCTTTTCCGGAAAAACTTAAGGTTTATCTGGCCAGAATGGCGGAGACTTCTGATTCCTCCCTGCGCATCATGGGATTGGCCGCCATTATTACGGGGCTGGTTCTCGTCTATTTCGGGAGAACAGAATGAAGCTATCGGAATTTGCTTACGGGCTGCCTTTAGAATCGATAGCCCAGGAGCCCCTGGAGAAACGGGATCACTCCCGGATGCTTGTAATGGATAAGGCAACCGGGCAGAACCGTCATCAGCATTTTTATGAATTCCCCCATTACCTCAGAGAAGGGGATGTAGTGGTTGTCAATGATTCACAGGTGATTCCGGCGCGCTTGACGGGAAAGAAAGACAGCGGCGGACTGGTCGAGATCCTCCTGCTTTCCAAAATCCGGGACTCCGGGAGAGAAGAGGTTTGGGACGTACTCCTTAAACCGGCGAAACGGATGCGGGTTGGAACCGTGATTCGCTTTGCCGAGGATGCAGAAGCTATCATCGTGGAGAGACTATCAGATAAAAAATGGCAGGTCCGCTTTTCATTTCCGGCCTCCTTCGCTGATTTCCTGCGCAATTATGGCCGGGCGCCCCTGCCTCCTTACATCAAGAGGGATAAGGATCGGAAAGAGGCGGCTTACGATCTGGACCGCTACCAGACGGTTTATGCCCGGATTCCGGGTTCTGTGGCGGCGCCTACGGCAGGCTTTCACTTTTCCCCTGCCGTCCTGACTAATCTTCACGACAAGGGCATCCGCGTCGCTCCCGTCACGCTCCATGTGGGCTATGGAACATTCCTGCCCATCACCGCGACGGATATCGAGGACCATGAAATGGAGGCTGAATATTTTGAAATCAGTGGAGAATCAGCCGAAATAATCAACAGCGCCCTGCGGGTCGTGGCCATCGGGACGACGGCCACCCGGGTGATTGAGACAGTTGCGGATGACAAGGGACGGATGAAACCTGCATTGGGATGGACATCATTATATGTATATCCCGGCTACCGGTTCAAACGGGTACAAGCGCTTCTCACAAATTTTCATCTTCCTAAATCCTCGCTGTACCTCCTGACCTGCGCCTTCGGCGGAAAGCAGCAAATTGAATCGTCCTACCGGCAGGCCATCGACATGGGTTATCGTTTTTACAGTTACGGCGATTGCATGTTCATATATTGAGACATTTGATTCGCCGCTTGCGAAACATCTTTCTCCGACTATGCAATAATTCTCACAGTAACAGGGATCAATAAATGAATTTTCGCTTTGACGTCACAAAAAAAGATGCCTCCAGCGCCGCCCGTACCGGTAAGATTCACACCATCCATGGTGAAATCAACACCCCCGCTTTCATGCCCGTGGGAACCCAGGGAGCGGTAAAAGCCCTGACCACGGACATGCTCAAAGACCTCGGGGCGGAAATCATCCTTGGCAACACCTACCATCTCTATTTACGTCCGGGTCACGAGTGTATCGCCAGCGGAGGGGGGCTCCATCGCTTCATGAACTGGCATGGTCCCATCCTGACGGATAGCGGCGGTTATCAGGTATTCAGTCTGGGGGCCTTGCGTAAAATCTCCGAGGAAGGCGTAATGTTTCAATCCCATATTGACGGGTCGCGGCACTTCCTCACCCCGGAACTGGCTGTCGATATTCAGATCGCCCTGGGATCCGACATCATGATGTGCCTCGATGAATGCACCCCCTACCCTGTTTCCATCGGGGAGGCTGAGATCTCGCTCGAACGGACCCTGAGATGGGCAAGGCGCTGCCATGAGCAGCGGGGAAACTCACCGGCCGCCCTTTTTGGCATTGTCCAGGGGGGGATGTACATGGATCTGCGCAAACAATCTCTCGATGGCCTTATGGAACTGCCCTTTGAAGGGTTGGCGCTGGGAGGACTCAGTGTCGGGGAACCCAAGGAAAAAATGATTTCCATAGTCAAGGAGATGACCCCCCAACTCCCTGAGGACCGTCCCCGCTACCTCATGGGAGTCGGGACACCGGCGGACATTGTCAATTGTGTGGCCTGCGGCGCCGATATGTTCGACTGCGTGATGCCGACCCGCTCAGCCCGGCACGGATTATTATTTACAAGTGCGGAAAAGATTGTTATAAAGCACGCCCGTTATCGGGATGACCACTCACCGTTAGACGCCTTATGCGATTGTTATACTTGCAGAAACTATTCGCGGGCCTATTTGAGGCACCTGTTCGTCAGTGGTGAAATCCTGGGGATGATTCTCAACACGGTTCATAATGTTCGACATTATGTCCGCCTTATGGAGAGGATCCGGGAGGCCATAAACAATGATTGTTTTAAACAATTTCAGTTAAGTCATTAAGGAGGACCAGGAATTGATCGATACAGCTTACGCGATGGGAGGGGCAGGCGGCGGAATGCCGGCCGCCGGAGGGGACTGGAGTTTCATGTTGGTGATGGCGATTCTGTTCGCCATCTTTTATTTTCTTCTCATCCGGCCACAACAGCAGAAGCAGAAAGAGTTGAAGGCCATGCTCGACAACCTGGCCCATGGGGATTCCGTAGTGACTTCCGGAGGAATTCACGGGAAGGTCGTTGGATTGACAGACGCCATTGTCACCCTTGAGATTGCCGATAAAGTCAAAATCAAGATTTCAAGAAGCTTCATCGGCGCTGTGCTCCAGAAGGCAGGCAAAGAATGAAAAAGGATAAGCGAGGTCAGGTATGATAAAGAGCATCAGGATCCGGGCGGCGATCACGATTGTGGTCTGTCTTGTCGCCCTTTTTTATCTCATTCCCTCTCTGACGAATGACCTTCCGGAATTCTGGAAGAAAAATCTCCCGGCAGACAAGATTCATCTCGGACTGGATCTCCAGGGAGGGATGCATCTTGTCCTGGAAGTCGATACGAACAAGGCGCTGGAAGGAACCATAGAAAGGATGTCCAATGATATCAAAGAGAATCTGATGGAAAAAAAGATCCGCTTCCGCAGCATCTCCCAGGCCAAAAACGATTCGATAACCCTGGAATTCCCCGATCGCCCCGCCCGGGAGGCCTTTGAAAAGTTGCTGAAAGACTCCTATCCGGACTTTGAAATTGCCTCTTCCGAAGTACGTGATGGAAGAGAATTAGTAATAATAAGGATAAAAGCAAAGCGGGCCGCCGAGATAAAAAAACTCGCTGTGGAACAGGGGCTGGAGACCATCCGCAACCGCGTTGACCAGTTCGGCATTTCGGAACCGGAAATCATTCCCCAGGGCGATGATCGCATCATTGTCCAGCTTCCCGGGGTCAAGGATCCGGGACGGGCAAAGAATCTCATCGGCAGGACCGCCCTCCTCGAATTTAAACTTCTCGATGAAGATCACAATCTGGCCGAGGCCATGAAGGGGAATATCCCCGAAGGGGACGTCATTGCCTATGGCTCTCAGATAGACAGGGATTCCGGTCGCAGGACCCAGGTCCCCTATCTCGTTAAAAACAAGACCCTCATGACAGGCGCCTCACTGGAAACGGCCAAGGTGTCTATCGCCGATCGCTTCGGGGAACCCTACGTCGCCCTTAAATTCAACGCCCAGGGGGCCCAGGATTTCGACCGGATAACGGGAGAAAACGTCAAAAAGAGACTGGCAATTGTCCTCGATGGCGTAATCCATTCCGCTCCGGTAATTCAGGAACGGATCTCCGGGGGCAACGCCCAGATTACCGGCTCCTTCACCATGGACGAGGCAAAGGACCTGGCCATCGTCCTCCGGGCAGGCGCCCTGCCCGCCCCCGTCACCATTCTGGAGGAAAGAACCGTCGGACCGTCCCTCGGGCAGGACTCTATCGACAAAGGACTCTGGTCGACCATTATCGGCCTGATGCTCGTCGTCCTGTTCATGATGATCTACTATAAGGCTTCCGGCGTGGTTGCCAATTTCGCCCTGGTCCTGAACATCATTATTCTTTTCGGAGCCCTGGCCGCCTTCCGGGCCACCCTGACCCTGCCCGGCATCGCCGGTATCGTCCTGGTCATCGGTATGGCCGTAGACGCCAATGTTTTGATTTTTGAAAGAATCCGCGAAGAAGTGCGAGGCGGCAAGACGCCCCGGGCCTCAATTGAAGCAGGTTACAGCAAGGCATTCCTGACCATTCTGGACTCCAATGTAACCACCCTGATTGCCGCGCTCTTTCTTTTCGGTTTCGGCACCGGCCCCGTCAAGGGTTTCGCCGTCACCCTGACCATCGGTATCATTGCCAGCATGTTCACGGCCATCTTCGTGACCAGGATCATCTTCGATTTCTTCGTCTGGAACCGTAAGATTCAGACGATCAGCGTGTAAGGAGTTCATTCATGGAATTTATCAAACCGGACATCAACTTCGACTTTGTCGGCAAAATGAAACTGGCCTTCGGCATCTCCATGGCCATGATCATCATCAGCTTTGCCTCTATAGTCTGGCATGGGGGCCTGAATTACGGTATCGACTTTGCCGGGGGCACCCTGGTCCAGGTTAAATTCAACGTCCCTTTCAGCATTGACAAAATTCGCGAGGCCTTCCGGCCGATGGGAATTAATAACAGCATCATCCAGCAGTACGGACCGCAGGAAATCGTCGTCAGAATCCCGGAGGGCGACTCTGACCTTAAAGGATTGTCGGGAAGGGTGGAGGAGGCGCTCACTAACGCCTTCGGAAAAAACGCCGTGGAAATGCGACGGGTGGAAATGGTGGGTCCCAAGGTCGGAAAAGATCTGACTAAAAAGGCCCTCCTGGCGATCCTGTTCTCCTGGATCGGGATGCTGATATATATCGCCTGGCGTTTCGAATTCCGCTACGCCGCCGGCGGAATTCTTGCCCTCGTTCATGACACCATCATCACGATCGGTGTCTTTTCCCTCCTGAACAAGGAGTTTGACCTGACCATCGTGGCGGCGCTCCTGACCATCATCGGCTATTCGATCAATGACACCATCGTCGTCTTCGACCGTATTCGGGAAAATTCCCGTAAGAACATCAAGCAACCTTTAAGCGAGATCATCAACGGCAGCATCAACCAGACCCTGAGCCGGACGATCCTGACCTCCTTAACAGTCATCATCGTCCTTGTTGCCCTGTTCTTATTCGGAGGCCCGGTGATCCATGACTTCGCTTTTGCCCTCATCGTCGGCATTGTGGTCGGGACATACTCATCGATTTTTATCGCCGCTCCTGTCGTTCTGGCCTGGGAGAAGTGGCAACCATCTAAAATAAGAAGGAAGAAATAATTTGTCTCCCTTAGAAATTATCGGCGTGAGCCTGTTTATAATTGTTCTATTCCTGGGATTCTTTTCGATCATTTTCGGACTTCCAGGAACAATAGTCATTGCGGCCGACGTTTTCGTCTATGCCCTGGTCACCGGCTTCCACCCGATCGGCTGGAAGGTGATCCTGGTCATAATAATTCTCGCGGTCCTCGCGGAAACGCTGGAATTTTTTATCGGGATGTCGGTGGCCCTGCAGTTTGGCCTGTCGGTGAGAGGATTATGGGCCTCCATTGCCGGAAGCATGATCGGAGCGGCGCTGCTGACCCCCTTCTTTCTCGGCTTCGGGGCTATTGCCGGGGCCTTTCTGGGAGGATTCGCCGGGGTGTTCACTGTTGAGATGATCAGACAGCAGAGCCTGAAACCTGCTTTTAGGGCCGGCTACGGAATAATCCTTGGGCGAATCGCGGGAATTTGCGTAAAAGGTTCTCTCGCCTTTACCATGATCGTCATTTCCCTCACCACAATTTACTCATAACGTAAGGGAGAGGAATTTTTTGTCTATTATGACCAAACCAAAATCGAAAATTCAGGAATACGCGGAAGCGATAATCATTGCCATTCTCATTGCCTTTTTTATCCGCACCTTTGTGGTGCAGGCCTTCAAGATCCCTTCCGGTTCCATGAAACCGACTTTGCTTATCGGCGATCACATCCTGGTAAGCAAATTCAGCTACGGAATCAAGATGCCCTATTTCCGGAACACCCTGATCCCGATCAGCGATCCCAAAAGAGGTGAAATTGTCGTTTTTATTTACCCGGAAGACAGGTCCAAGGATTTTATCAAGAGGGTTGTCGGGGTAGGCGGAGACACTATCGAGATCAAAAACAAAAAAATCTTCCTCAACGGCATGCCTTACGATGACAAGCGCGGCGTCTATGTCGATGACTTCATTATCCCCGGGGCCATCCAGCCCCGGGATAATTTCGGCCCCATTACCGTCCCCAAGGGGGCTATTTTTACCATGGGAGACAACCGCGACCAGAGTTACGACAGCCGCTTCTGGGGCTTTGTCGATCTCAAGGATGTGATGGGCAAGGCCTTTGTCATCTACTGGTCATGGAACAAGGAAGAAAGTTCCGTCCGCTGGGCGCGCCTCGGCAGCCTTCTTCACTAGGCAGGATGTTGAAAAACGCCCATCTGCTGCGTTTCCCTCATCCTTCGCCGTTCAACGTACTATAAGTACGCCTCACAGCTCAGGATTTCGGGGACCTTGCATCTGGACATTTTTGAACAGCCCGCTTATGATCCTTTTTCAACAGTCTCTTTGGGATTGTTCATGAAATAAGAGTGACAAGAGACCTTTGAAAAATGGCTTCGCCGCAGCTCAAAAATCTTTTTCGCTTCTGGACAGTTTGCATACACTTATGATTAATTACGCGATGTTAAGTCCAATCTCGGAACGGCGAAAAACATTTGATTCGCTGCTTGCGAACCATTTTTCCGCGGTTATGCAAAGCTCTCGACAAACCTGAAGAGATTGCCCATCATGACAGCACAGCACTGATAACCATCGCCACGGACAGCAGAATCAAAACGCCCACCGTGAGCCAGGTGACTCCATTCATCAGTTTGCCGTTCACATAATCGCCCATGATCCGGCGATCGTTAATCAGCAGGAGCATGAAAATCAGAATGAAGGGCAAAAGCATCCCGTTGATGACCTGGGAGTAAAACATGATGGCGACAAGGGGCATATTCGGGAAAAGAATAATCGCCGCGCCAAGAAAGATCATCAGGGAATAGAGCCAGTAAAACTGTGGGGCTTCGGTGAATTTGTGATTCACGCTCGATTCCCATCCAAAGGCCTCACAGATCGTATAGGCTGTTGACAAAGGCAGGATCGAGGCGGCAAAGAGGGAGGCGTTCAAAAGGCCGAAGGCGAAAAGCCAGGTGCAGTATGCACCGGCAAGGGGCGCCAGGGCCTGCGCCGCGTCCTTGGCGGTTTCTATTTTGATGCCATTCTGAAAAAGCGTCACGGCACAGAGCATGATAATAAAGAAAGCCACGATGTTTACCGTGAAAGAACCGGCAATGATGTCGATCCTCGTATAGGCATAGTCTTCAGCCTTGAGCCCCTTATCGACAACGGAGGATTGGAGATAAAACTGCATCCACGGGGCAATGGTGGTGCCGATAATGCCGACAGCCATGGTCAGAAAGGCGGGATCGGTACGGATTGTCGGCGTAATAAGCGCTTTGCCGATCTGTCCCCAGTCCGGCTTCCCCATAAAGCCGGAAATGATATACGAGATATAGAAGAGACAGGCCACCAGAAAGACCTTTTCTACGGATTTATAATTGCCTTTGACAACCAGCCACCAAACGAAGAAAGCCCCGAAAGGAACAGAGATATATTTGCTGACGCCGAATATCTCCAGGCTGGCGGCAATTCCGGCAAACTCGGAAATAGTGTTGCCGAGGTTGGCCAAGAACAGGACGATCATGAGATAGACGGTAATCTTGGCCCCGAAACGTTCCCGGATGAGGTCGGATAATCCTTTCCCGGAAACGACGCCCATCCGGGCGCACATTTCCTGAATTATGATCAGGGCAATCGTAATCGGAATAAGTATCCAGAGGAGGGAAAGGCCAAACTGAGCGCCGGCCAGAGAATAGGTGGTAATGCCGCCGGCGTCATTATCCACATTGGAGGTAATGATCCCCGGTCCGATGAGGGCAAAAAGCAATCCCAGTGATCGCCAGAATCCCCGCTGGGAAAGGCGCTGAAAGATATTCTTCGGGGATTCTTCCTTGTTTTCCGGCATTGATGACCTTCGCCTTCGTCCATGATTAATTCTTACCCAAGTGGGGGGCCACGACTTCGAGAAGATTCTTGAAGAGGATAACTCCCTTGATTCTGTCCCCATCATCTACAACCGGAATCGCCATGAGGCCATATTTTGCAAAAAGCTCGGCAATCTCGTCTTTATCCTCATCGAGATGGACTGATACCACCCGGTCATCCATGAGCTCTGACAGCAGCGCCTCTCCCGGCGCCACGAGGAGTTCCTTTAAGCTGATCATTCCCAGGAGACGTTCATTCTCGTCAACGATATAAACATAATAGATAAAATCCATATCCTCGGCTTCGTGCCGGATGGTTGAGATGACCTTGTCAACCGCCTCGGACGGCAGGAAATAAAGAAAGGCGGAAGTCATAAGCCCGCCCGCCTCTTCCTCCGGGTGGGCGAGAAGTTCTTTGACGTCTTCCGCCATGTCCCGCTCCATCTCCTTCAAGATCCCTTCCGCCTTCTCCCGGGGCAGATCCCCCAAAAGATCCGCCGCTTCGCTCAAAGACATTTCTTCTATAATGTCTGACGCTTCGGCAGCATTCATGTCTTCGATCAGACTTACCTGAATCTTCGGATCGGTTTCCTCAAGGGTCTCTGCCGCTGTTTCCACATCGAGGGATTTGAAGAAGGCGCTTCGCTGTCGCATATCAAGATCTTCAATAATATCAGCAAGGTCAGCAGGATGGATACGGGAGAGACGGTCCTGGGCGATCTTCAGACGGAGAAGATCAGGTGAGGAAATGGGTTGGACAAATTTCCACGAGATGAACTGATTGGGCAGATCGTAATCGAAAAGCCCATGCAGGAAAAGATCAACGGCCTTCTCTAATCCGGAGCGTCGCATGAGACCCCGGAATCCCACATCCACGTGAACCAGGTGGAGGCTCTGGCGGGCCGTGAGAAACTGCAGATCGTTAACCCGAAGCACCTTGGCGCCGTGGGTATCCACAATCTGCTTGTCGAGCAGGGCATCCTTCAGCAGCAGCTCGTTCTCCAGCAAAGACGGCGCCCTGAAATCATCAGCGCAGACGCTATGCACCCTGAATGGAGACTGCTTTTCCCCAATGATGGGAAAACGATAAAACATGGCTGTCTTCTGCCCCTCCCCGGTGGAGAGCAGGGCGTCGGTCACAATGGGATAAGGTTCGGCCAGGGTCACGACCAGATCCATAATCTTACCCATTGAACGGCCCTCCGGACCGATGATTGGTTGTCCCAGAATTTCGCTCAAAAACAAAAAATCCTGCGGCTCGGCATTTACAGCCACGATTCACACCTCCCGGCGGCGGTGTATATAGCACAGTCCCATGCGCAGCGGAAAGGCATTTTTTGCGGCAATATCGATTTGATATTATTTAGCAGATGCCCCACTTATTGCGATCCAAGTGACTATCCTTATTCATCTATTGTTGCCGGGGTAGAAGAGAACCATTGTTTGTCGGCGGCATCTCCGGGGCCGGCACCGTCGATGGGGGGTTGTAACGGGCCCGGGCTTTGGGAACCCCCGCCAAGAGGGCGCACTCGGACTCGGTTAATTCCTGCGGATACTTGTCAAAATAAAGGCGCACGGCCTAAACTGTCACATGCTTCGTTGTGGCCCGCAGGGTCATGGAAGTTAGTAGCTAACAACTCAAAATATTCAGCTTTGTTTTTTCTTTTCCCACCACATAAAGCCCTCGAACTGTTCCCAGAGACGTTCCTTAGGATTCTGTATATAAAACTCGTCCTCTGCAAATGAGAAGCGATATTCGGCGACGTAGTCCAATAAAATTCGGTAGGCGGCATTCAACATCTGGATTTTTTCGATTTCAACTGAGTTGCTGCTATCCGGGTGATATCGTTTTGCCAGCTTGCGATAACTTGCCTTGATCTCTTTGAGGGTGGCCCGCTTACCCAGCCCCAGAAGCTGAAGCGCCTGTTGCAATTCAGAATAGGTCATGTCAATCAGAGCCTCCAATCCCTTATTTTCTCTTGATATCTATACATATGTCCTCATTTGTCAGATTGGGTGATATCTGTGCCTGCTATCTTCGCAGCGCCAGCACATAATGCTTGACCAGAGGGCCGCAAACCTCTCGCTGAATCAAGGTTTCTAAAGACAGAGTTTCGAAGAGAGAAAACCTTGCTTTTTATGAAAGACGTGCGGTTGTGTCACTGAGGTCTTTCAATCGCAGGAGACGCGGTTTGGATGGTGTTTTTTCCGATTGCCCTCGGGCTTCCGCCTGTATCAATATTGCTTCACGTATTAACGCGTATGATATTGCATTTTCCCCGGAACCTGGCAAGCATTGACTTCGGGATGAAATGTGGAAATACTTGACAGCCTGTTTCCTGTTCGGCTAAAGCACGCTACTATAATGATAATGGCATTGTATTTACTCAGACATCCAAGAAAAGGTGGCCTTACTGGGGAAAAAGGAGAATATCTAATGGAAACAAAGAAGTTCATATACTATCAGGAAGAGGACATGTTCGTTGGATGGTTCGAGGAGTACCCGGACTACAGGACCCAAGGCGTGACAATTGAAGAGCTGAAAGAGAACCTAATGGATATTCATCATGATCTGAATAGCGGATATATATCATGCGTCCACAGAGTCGGGGAATTACTCGTCGCATGAAACGGACCGAACTGATCCGGACGATCGAGGCCACGGGTTGTGTTCTTATCTGCCATGGCGGGAAATACGATTGGTATCAAAATCCGACCACCAAGGTAAGCCAACCCTTACCGAGACATCGAGAGATCAAAGAAACGCTTGCCAAGCACATTATCAAGATGCTTAAGTGATCAGCCATGGCACGGTGGGCAACCATTCGGCAAGTAATGTCAATCGCATTGTTTCGATTGGCAGAGTAAGTTTAATCAAGCCCTCATGACGATATTCGTCACAAGGCAGGATGAAAATGCGGAGCAGACCCATCCCCACCCTGACCCTCCCCTTGAAGGGGAGGGAAAATACTGAAGGTACTTACCCCTAACAAGGTAAAGTTATCTTGACGGCATTGATGTCCATATTTTTCAACCTACCACACGGTCGCGGAGGGTCCGCAATTGCGTCTTGAAATTTCCTCTATAAAACTTGACAAAAAGGAGCTGATCTTTTATATGTGACACGGTTTGAAAATGGTATGACCTTTTAAATTAATCCTGAGAGATTGAAAAAGGAAAGATGTGAAAAGGGTAGCGATCAAAATAGTCGTAAGCGGGCCTCCCCAACTATCAAGGGGGGGTTTTTTTGTTTTTAACATATATCCGGATTTATTGCCGTTTTGTCGTTGTTAATCTTGTGAGGACCCCATGAAGAATAAAAACCGCGTCGTCATGGATGCCGAGGCCATCGATCGATCACTGACCCGCGTCGCCTATGAAATCCTGGAGAAAAACAAGGGGCTGGATGATCTCGTCTTGATCGGCATCCGTACCGGCGGCATTTGTCTTGCCAATCGGATACAGAGAAAGATAGCCGCCATGGAGGGGATCAAAGTCCCCTTGGGCATCCTGGACGTAACCCTTTACCGGGATGACCTGCTGAGAACCAACAAGAAGCCGCGCATCGGGAAGACGGACATCACCTTTTCCCTGGACAACAGGAAAGTTGTCCTCGTAGACGATGTCCTCTTTACGGGCAGGACCATCCGGGCCGCCATGGACGCCCTCATCGATTTCGGCCGGCCGCGCCTGATTCAACTGGCCGTCCTGATCGATCGCGGACACCGGGAACTTCCCATCCGGGCGGATTTTGTCGGCAAGAATTTACCCTCTTCCCTGTGGGAGGATGTAAGCGTCAATCTCACAGAAAAGGACGGCGTCGATGAAGTTGTGATCGAGATGGATACTGAGGAGTAGCAATATGATATTAGAGAGAAAAGACATCCTGGGCATCAAGGAGCTTTCTATGGATGAAATCCTCCTCATCCTCGATACGGCCGATTCATTCATAGAAATATCGACGCGGGATATCAAGAAGGTCCCCACCTTAAGAGGCAAAACTATCATTAACCTTTTTTACGAAGCCAGTACCCGTACGAGAACCTCCTTCGAGATTGCCGGCAAGCGCCTCAGCGCCGACACGATCAATATCTCCGCTTCGACGAGCAGCGTCGTCAAGGGGGAGACGCTGCTGGATACAGCGAGGAACCTGGAGGCCATGAACCCCGATGTGATCGTCATCCGTCACAGCGCCGCCGGAGCCCCCCACATGTTGGCAGGAATGGTTAAACAGTCCATCATCAATGCCGGCGACGGCGCCCATGAGCATCCCACCCAGGCGCTGCTGGACATGATGACGATCCGGGCAAAGAAGGGCCGTCTTGAAAATCTCAATATCGCCATTGTCGGCGACATCGCCCATAGCCGTGTCGCTCGCTCCAATATTTACGGACTCAAGAAAATGGGTTCCCAAGTCACCGTCGCCGGACCGGCGACCATGATCCCCCGGGACATCGAACAAATGGGGGTTAACGTCCACTCCTCCCTGGATGAGGCCATCAAAGGGGCAGATGTAATCATGATGCTCCGGATCCAGCTTGAACGGCAGCATCTGAACATTTTCCCGTCCCTCCGTGAATATGCCCAACGATTCTGTCTGAGCAAAAAGAACATTTCCCTGGCGAAAAAGGATGTCCTCGTCATGCATCCGGGACCGATCAACCGGGGGGTGGAAATCTCCCCGGATATTGCCGACGGTCCATATTCGGTCATTCTCGATCAGGTAACCAACGGGGTGGCGGTACGCATGGCCCTGTTGTACCTTCTCACAGGAGGCAAAGCATAATATGAACTGGCTTATCAAGGGCGCCCGGATTGTTGACCCGTCCCAGAATATTGACGACCGCATGGATATCCTGATAGAAGACGGCAAGATCGTCAAACTGGGTTGCAACCTGCCGCCGGCAAGAAAAAAGGGGCTGGAAATCATGGAGCTTGCCGGTCTTGTCGTCACCCCCGGTCTTGTCGATATGCACACCCATCTGCGGGAACCGGGTTTCGAATACAAGGAAACAATTAAGAGCGGCTCCGAGGCCGCCTGCGCCGGGGGATTTACATCCATCGCCTGTATGGCCAACACGAATCCGGTAAATGATACCCGTTCCGTTACGGAATTTATTCTCAGAAAAGCGGCGGAAACCAATCTCGTCAACGTTTATCCCATCGCCGCCATCACGATGCGCTCGGAAGGGAAAAGCCTTGCCGAGTTTTGGGATCTCAAAGAAGCGGGGGCCATCGCCCTGTCCGATGACGGGAAACCGGTGATGGACAGCGCCGTCATGCGTAGGGCGCTGGAATATGCCCATTCACTCGGTCTTCCCATCATCTCCCACTGCGAGGACACCTGTCTCTCCTCCGGCGGCGCCATGAATGAGGGATTCCCGTCCACGGAACTGGGCCTGCCGGGAATACCGGCCGTTGCCGAAGACATAATGGTGGCCAGAGATTTGTTGCTTGCCGAATACACCCGGTCATCCATCCATATCGCCCATGTCAGTACGGCTGGTTCTGTGCGCCTGATCAGAGAAGCCAAAAACAGGGGAATTAAGATCACCGCCGAGACGGCGCCCCATTACTTTACTCTTACCGACGATGACCTGAGAACCTACAACGTCAATGCCAAGGTCTACCCTCCCTTGCGGGGAAAAGCCGATGTCGAGGCGATAAAGGAAGGCCTGCGGGACGAAACCATTGACGCGATAGCCAGTGATCACGCCCCCCATGCCCTTACGGATAAGGAAGTGGAATTCGAATATGCCGCCAGCGGCATGATCGGACTGGAAACGTCCCTGGCCCTGGGGCTCAGGCTGGTCGCTGCGGACATCCTGAACCTGAGCCAGCTAATCGGAAAAATGAGCGCCAATCCGTCCAGGATACTGGGTATTCCCGGAGGAAGCCTGAAGCCCGGGACGCCGGCAGACGTCACCATCATCGATTTACAGCGATCATGGACGGTCTCCCGCGAAGCTATCCGTTCGCTGAGCAAAAACACCCCCTTCCTGGGCTGGAACCTGATTGGAAAGGCCGTCATGACCATGAAGGGCGGCGTAGTAACCTACAACGAGCTTCACAATTGACGGCTTTGTAAAAAGTCCGGATGCTGCGTTGCGCTGCATCCTTCCCCGTATCAAGTACGGGGCAGGCTTACTGCGGCGTACGCAAAAGTACGCCTCATGACTCAGGCTTTGCACGCCTTGCCTGCGGATCTTTTTACGAAGCCGTCGAAAATGGCTAATTTTTAGACTTTATACGGATTCATCACAATCGATATGAATACCAGAGCCATTCATAAAACCAGGGCCGTCGTTCTCCATACCCTTGACTATGGAGAATCGGACCGGATCGCAACCTTCTATACCCTTGAATTCGGCAAGGTAAAGGGCATTGCCAAGGGGGCTCGTCGCTCTCGCCGCCGTTTTGCCAACGCCCTCGAACCTTTCTCATGCGCCGACATTCTCTTTTCCCGCAAGGGAGGCGATTCCTTGGCATTCGTTGATCAATGCGACATGATTGATCATTTTTCCACTATCCGCTCGGACCTTGAAAAAAGCATGTTCGCCTCATATCTGGTTGAACTTACCGGCGCCTTTACCGTGGAGGGGAAAAAAAACGAATTGATTTTCAAATTGTTAATAGACTTTCTATCCGTAATGGAGAACGGGCCATTTGTGCCCGACTTATTGTCTTTCTTCGAAATCAGGCTGCTTCACCTCTCCGGTTATGAACCCGTCCTCGACCGTTGCGCCCTCTGCAACAGGCCGCTGGAAGCGGAAAGTTCATATCGCTTCAGCAATAGCAGGGGGGGGATCAAGTGCAGCTGTTGCGAAGCCTTTCATCCCTCCACGCCGTCATTATCCATAGGCACGCTCCGCAGCCTTATCCACGCCAAAGATATGCCCGTTGACAGGCTCTCGCGACTCATCCTTTCCCGGCAGTCCGCTCAGGAAAGCAGGCGCCTGCTCGTCCATTTTATTCAACATCTCCTGGGACGGGAATTGAAATCGCTGCAGGTCCTAAAGCAGCTCCGGCAGATGGGAGCTATCGGCGGAAATACCTATTGACACCCATGCTTAGCCGTGTTATTCGAATACCCTTAATAACCTTGCAGAATCTTTGAAAAGTAAGGAGGTTATAGTGACCTTTCAGGAGCTGATTTTTGCGCTGGAAAGATATTGGGCAGACCATGGTTGTGTTGTCCAGCAGCCATACGACCTTGAGGTAGGGGCGGGAACTTTCAATCCGGCAACATTTCTGAGATCTCTGGGTCCGGAACCATGGAATGTGGCCTATGTGGAACCTTCGCGGCGACCCACCGACGGACGTTACGGCGAAAATCCGAACCGGCTGCAGCATTATTACCAATACCAGGTAATCATGAAACCGTCGCCGCTGAACATCCAGGAGCTCTATCTTGATTCGCTGAGGAGTTTCGGCATCGATCCCCTGGAACATGATATCCGGTTTGTCGAAGACGATTGGGAATCGCCGACGGTGGGGGCCTGGGGTTTAGGATGGGAGGTATGGCTGGACGGCATGGAAATATCCCAGTTCACCTATTTCCAGCAGGTGGGCGGCGTGGATCTCCACCCCGTATGCGCCGAGCTCACTTACGGCATCGAGCGGATTGCCATGTATATCCAGGGAATCGACAATGTCTACGACCTTAAGTGGAACGACCGTGTGACTTACGGAGATGTTCACCATCAGGGCGAGGTGGAATGGTCCATTTATAATTTCGAAAAGGCGGATGTGGAAATGCTCAGGAAAATTTTTGACATGTACGAAGGAGAAGGCATTCGCACCGCCGATTTGGAACTGGTCCTGCCCACATATGACTGCTGCCTCAAGTGTTCCCATACCTTCAACATGCTCAACGCCCGGGGGGCCATCAGCGTCGCCGAGCGTACCAGTTACATCGGCAGGGTCAGAAATCTTGCCCGGCTAAGCGCCGAATTATACATGAAACAGCGTGAAAAAATGGGTTATCCCCTTATCAAATAATTCAGAAAAAGGCGATCACGGGAGTATTAGCGAATGGGAAAAGAATTGCTGCTTGAAATAGGGACGGAAGAAATTCCGGCCGCCTTTCTGCCCAAGGCCATGGCCGACATGGATGAGCTCGTCCGCAAGGCCCTGAACGGCGAAAGGGTCCATCATGGGCAGGTCATAACCATGTCCACGCCAAGACGTCTCTTCCTGTGCGTGGCTGATTTATCGGAAATGCAGGAAGATCAGGTCATCGAAAAGCTCGGTCCCACCAGGAAAGCGGCCTTTGACGATCAGGGCGCCCCGACCAAGGCCGCGATCGGTTTCGCCAGGGGACAGGGACTGGCACTGGATCAGCTAGAAATCGTTGACACCGACAAGGGGGAGTATCTCTGCGCCCGTAAAAAGATTGCCGGTGGCGCCACCGCCGAACTCCTGCCCGGACTTCTTTCCAAACTGATCCTATCCATTCCCTTTAAAAAAGCCATGCGCTGGTCGAATCTGGAAATCCGATTCGCCAGACCGATCCACTGGATACTGGCCCTGTACGGTGGCGACGTAATCCCCTTTCGCATCGAGAACATTCAGAGCGGCAATACCTCCCGGGGACATCGCTTTATGAGTCCCGGTTCCTTTGCCGTATCCGGTTACAGCGATTACCTTGAAAAGACGAAGAGCGCTTATGTGGTTGTTGATCCGGAAGAAAGGAAAAAGATCATCGGCGAGGAAGCCCGGCGGGTCGCCGCTAATATTTCCGGGAAGCCTTTCATCGATGATGATCTGCTTCAGACCGTCACATTTCTTGTGGAATATCCCACCGCGGTCTGCGGCAGTTTCGATCCGGCCTATCTGGACCTTCCCCGGGAAGTGCTGACTACGACCATGATGTCCCACCAGAAATATTTCCCGGTCGTCGATGACGACGGCAGGCTGCTCCCTCATTTCATTACGATCAACAACACCCTGGCCCGCGATCCTTCGGTAGTGACCAGAGGCAACGAAAAGGTAATCCGGGCAAGGTTGTCCGACGCCCGGTTCTTTTTTGAGGAGGACCGGAAAGTATCACTCGATCAGCGTTTTGAAGACCTGAAGAAGGTCGTCTATCATACCCTGTTGGGCACCTCTTACGAAAAGGTGCACCGTTTCCGAAATCTGGCCGCCCTCATCGTCGAAAAGATCAATCCTTCCCTGAAGGCGTCTGTCGACCGCACCGCCGTTCTCGCGAAGGCGGATCTTGATACGCAGATGGTGGGAGAATTCTCGGAGCTTCAGGGCGTAATGGGTCGTGAATACGCCCTTCTGGCCGGAGAAAATCCGCTGGTCGCCAGGGCTGTTTACGAACATTATCTTCCCCTGGCCGCCGGCGGTGAGCTTCCCGTGACCGATGAAGGGGCCATCGTCAGTATTGCCGACAAACTAGACACCATCACGGGTTTCTTCAGCGTCAACCTCATCCCCTCGGGAACAGCCGATCCCTATGCCCTGCGCAGGCAAGCCCTTGGCGTCATCAACATCATCCTCGACAAGGCATATCCCCTGAAACTGGACGAGCTGATCGCCCGCTGCCTTGACAACCTGCAAGACCGGATCAAGAGGCCGGCCGTGGATGTGAAGAATGATATCCTGGAGTTCTTCAAGGCCCGCTTCGAGAATCAACTGATCGCCCAGGGACATCCGTATGATGTCGTTGACGCCGTGGTCGCCGCCGGCTTTGTTGATTTGACGGAGACGGTAAAGAAGATCGTGGCCATGGAAACCTTCAGGAAGCACGTTGACTTCCAGCCACTGGCCGTCGCCTTCAAGCGCGTATCCAACATTCTCAAGGATTTCCAAGGCGGGGCGGTTCAGGAAAGTCTGCTGCTCGTCAAGGAGGAACAGGATCTTTACCGTGTCTTTACCGGGGTCCGCGCTAAAGTCCTGTCATACCTCGATGGACGTCACTACGAATCGGCCCTCGTGGAGATGGCCAGTTTGCGTGCACCTGTTGATTCTTTCTTTGACGCCGTTATGATCATGGCCAAAGAGGAGGATATAAAATATAACCGTCTGTCTCTTCTGGAAGAAATATCGTCTCTTTTCAGGAGAATTGCCGATTTCTCGAAGCTTGTGACCGATTTTTAGAGGTAACCCGACATGGCTGATCCCGCTTCCCGACAGATCAATGAACTGGAAGAACAACTTCAACGACGCAAGAAACTCCAGGATATTACCAACCGGATTCACTCCGCCCAAAATATCAAGCAGATACTTGTCGACCTGAAGGAAGGAATTCTTAACCTCTTTGAAGCCCAATCGATTACCATATATATAGTTGATCGCATGAGAAACGAGATTTTCTCCATGTTCCTTTCCGGATCGAAACTCAACGAAATCCGGGTTCCCATCAGCAATCGCAGTATCGCCGGCTATGTGGCCAATACAGGAAATACTGCCAATATCGCCGATGCTTACGATGAAAAGGAATTAAAGGCGATCGACAAGGAACTGACCTTCGACGCCAGTTGGGACAAGAAATCAGGCTTCCGGACCAGACAGATTCTGACCGCACCGATCTACCACAACGGGAAGCTGATGGGTGTTGTCCAGATTCTCAATAAAAAGGCAGGGGGGCCAGGAAAATTCTCGGAAGATGAAAAAGGCTTTCTCCAGGAAATAACCGAGGTCCTCGGGGTAGCTTTCTTCAATCAGGAGCGTTTTGCCCGCAGGCGCAAAACCCGCTTCGACTACCTGATCAGCCGGGATCTTCTCAAAGAGGAAGAGCTGGATGCTGCATGGGAGGAATCCCGGGAGCAGAAGGAAACGATGGAAGTCTTCCTCATGAAAAAATACAAGATCTCCAAGGACGATCTTGGGAAGTCTTTTGCCGAGTTCTATCGTTGCAAATTTGTCCAGTTCAACGATAAAATTCCCATCCCCGGAGATCTCATCAAAAATCTCAAGAAGGACTACCTGCGGAGAGAACTCTGGGTGCCCATCGGCAGGATGGAAGACGGCAACATCAATATCCTGGTGGACGACCCCAACAACATCCTCAAGCGGGACATGATCGAAAACCTGATGAAGACCAAGGCAATCCGTTACGACGTTGCCCTCACGGAGGATATTGTCAAATTCATCGGTTACTTTTTTCAGTCTCCCGAGGATGAAACCTCTATCTCCGAGATCCTGGGAAAATTGGATGCCGATTCAGACAGCGCCGATCAGGAAGAAGAGGGGGGAGATGTTGTCACCGAATCGGACAGCGCCATCATGCAGCTTGTCAACAAGATCATCAATGACGCATACACCCGCCGCACCTCCGACATTCACATCGAACCCAACGTTGGCAAAAAGAATGTGGAAGTCAGATTCCGGGTTGACGGTGATTGCGCCCTCTATCAGACGGTCCCGTACAGCTACCGGGCAGCGCTCGTATCGAGGATCAAGATCATGTCCAATCTCGATATCACCATCAAACGCATTCCCCAGGACGGGAAAATCAAGTTCAAGAGATCGGCCGGGGATGAAATCGAGCTGCGGGTAGCGACGATCCCCACGCAGGGAGGCGTCGAGGACGTCGTCATGCGTATCCTGGCCAAAGGAGAAACCCTGCCCCTGGAGGCGATGGGCCTGTTGCCCCGGAATTACAAGGGACTCCTCGACATCTGCGAAAAACCCTACGGGATGATCCTCGTGGTGGGCCCCACCGGTTCCGGCAAGACTACCACCCTCCATGCCGCCCTGCACCATATCAACACCCCGGACCGTAAGATCTGGACCGCCGAAGATCCGGTAGAAATTACCCAGTACGGCCTCCGTCAGGTTCAGGTGCAGCCGAAGATCGGGTTTGATTTCGCCGCCGCCATGCGGGCCTTCCTGCGTGCAGACCCGGATGTAATCATGGTCGGTGAAATGCGGGATTTCGAAACCGCCAAGACCGGCGTCGAAGCGTCCCTGACCGGCCATCTCGTCTTCAGCACCCTCCATACCAACAGCGCCCCGGAAACCATCACCAGGCTCCTCGACATGGGAATCGACCCGCTGAACTTTGCCGACGCCCTCCTGGGCATCCTTGCCCAGCGCCTGGTGCGCACCCTCTGCAAGAACTGCAAGGAACCCTATCATCCCACTCAGCAGGAATTTGACGAGATGGTGGAGGGCTATGGTGAAGAAGAATTTAAAAAGCTCAACATCGCCTATACGGACAAACTAACCCTTTACCGCCCTAAGGGCTGTGATATCTGCGATAAATCGGGGTATAAGGGCAGGATGGGCATCCACGAACTGCTCGTCGCCTCCGACAATATCAAACGGATGATCCAGAAACACGAACCGGTGGAAGTCCTGCGGGGAAAATCCATGTCCGAAGGCATGACCACCCTCCTTCAGGACGGCATCCAGAAGGCGATCCAAGGCGTAACCGACTTAAAACAGATCCGCCGGGTCTGTATCAAGTAGGTTTCTTCATGACCTGATAAACATCGGCAATCATCTGTTTTGACAGCTTTTCCATGGCGGCGCTCATCGCCCTGGCCAGGGCGTCCGGGGTCCGGTTTCCTAACGGCTCCCGGATGGCATAAGTTTTCCGGAGCACAATCCTCTCCGTTTTCTCTTTTTTTGCCGTGTCCACAAGTACTATCCGGATCGCCAGCGAGGCCAGGGTTTGCTCCCCGGCTTTTACTTCCATAAACTCTTCCACATTTCCTTCCAGAATGAACCGGGCGTCTTCAGTATCCCGGAAGGTGAAAACCGCTCTGAACAGACCTGCCTCCTGGAAGTCCCGGATGAGGATATCGGTAACCATGCCCGCCGGTGTGACCCACCAGCGGCCGGACGGATAATCGGCAAATACGAAAGGCTCGGGACCATAGACCATGGCCCGGCTGTCAAAGGCCCGGTTTGTTGTCAACCTTTCCAGCCGGATGGTCTCGGGACAGGGCGTAAGGCCTGCGAAACCGGGGGCGGCATATTCCAGATGGTAATACTGGATGACAGTGGCAGGCCGCGAACCGCCCAGGCAACCGGCGAGGACAATGATCAGCAGGAAAAGGAAACCTTGTCTGAATTTCATCTCATTTCTCCTTTCTCCCGTTGCCGGGGGCGGGACTGCTGAAAAAAAGGTCCGAGGGATTTCTGGAGAGCCGATCCAGGAGCCGGTTGAGGTTGTCCGAATTCTCCCTGATCCCCCGCAGTGATTCATCCATGCTGCCGGATATTTTCTGCGTCCGCCGGTCCAGATTGGTTACCAGCCGGTCCGTCTTCTGGGCCGTTTCTTTTAACTTCATCGCCTCGATCTCACTCCGGAAGGTCCTGATCAACTCACGAGTCTCCACGAGGCCCTGCCTGGCCTCGGTCAGGACGCCATCCACCTTGCCCTCCGCAAGGAGCGCATCAATTTTCTTAGTCGCCCGGTCCAGCGAGACGGTTGTCGTCTCAATGTTCTGCATGGTGTTGGTCAAAACGGGGCTCTTGAAAAAATCATCCACCGATTTGGCCGTCCTTTTATACTGGCCGGCAATACCCCCAAAATCGATGACCCTAATCTTGTCGTAAATCTCGGCCAGCCCGGCCCTGATCTGCTTGATGTCCGACGCCCGGGAGGGAATTACCGGATTGTCGGTTTCAAAAGCCATTTTGGGTCCCAGTATTGGCTCCTTGCCCTCCCGGCGATCCAGCTCAATAAACACAAGTCCCGTAATCCCTGACGACTTGAGCCTGGCCACGGTGTCGGAGGCAATAATCCCCGGCGATTTTATCTTCATCATTGCCTGGACCAGACGGTTATCCGGGGCAACGCCGATTTTCATAACCCTGCCGACATCCACCCCCCGATACTTGACGTCCGAATCCACCTGGAGACCCTGCACGGACTCGTCAAAATAAGTCACGTAAATCTGACCCTTTTCAAAGTACTTCGCGGCGCCTATCCAGACAATAAAGACCACCCCGATGACCGTTCCCATGATGACAAAAAGACCGACTAAAAACATCGATGTCTTACGCGCCATAATGTCCATCTCCTTGATTTTCCCTATTGAAGAAATTAAAGACCCCGGGATTGTCCCGATTTTCCTTTAACATCCGCGGCGTCCCTTCCGCAATAATCCCTTGCGCCGCCCGATCCAGCATAATCGCCCGCTGGCCGATCGACATGATCAGATCGAGGTCGTGGGTGACAATAACCATGGTTGTCCCCAGATCGACATTTATCCTCCTGATCAAATTGTATATTTCCGTTGACGTCACCGGGTCGAGCCCCGCCGTCGGCTCGTCAAAAAAGAGAATGGTCGGGTCCAGGACCATGGCCCGGGCGAGCCCGGCCCTTTTTTTCATCCCCCCCGACAATTCCGCCGGATAATGGTTGTCATAACCGGCTAAATCCACCATGCCGAGTTTCATACGGACAATGAGATTCCGCAGCTCTTCAGGGATGTCACGGCGCCTGGAGAGCGGGAGGGCGACGTTTTCCGCCAGAGTCATGGAGCCGATCAGGGCGCCGGACTGGAAAAGGACGCCAAATCCAAGTCGTAATGATTTCATCTTCTTATCGTCAACAGACATAATATCGGCGCCGTTGATCATAACCCGCCCCCGGGTCGTTCTGTAAAGACCGATCATATACTTCAGGAGGGTCGATTTGCCGCAACCGCTGCCTCCCAGGATAATGAATATTTCTCCCCGCCGGATCTGAAAGTTGACCCCGGTGAGAATTATGTTGTCTCCATAACCGGCAACGAGATTCTCAACGCTAATTATATTCTGATCTTCCATAACGCAATCAACGAATATACTGGAGGACTATGGCAAATGCGGAATCGGCCACGATTACAAGGAATATCGCCGCGACCACTGCCGACGTCGTTGCTTCCCCCACGGCCTCGGCGCCGCCCCTTACCTGAAATCCACGCTGGCAGCCGATGCCGGCGATCAGCACCGCAAAGACGACTGATTTTACAAGACTTGAAGCAACATCAAAGAGCTCTATCGGTTTAAATGTTTCCTGGAGATAGGTATAGAAGGTCAAATCCAGCCCGATCACGCCCACCAGCAAACCGCCGAGAATCCCGAAGAGCATGGAATAAAGTGTCAAAACAGGCACAACAATAATTGCCGCCAGCACTTTGGGAATGGCGAGAAAACGCAGCGGATCAAAACCCATTGTCGCCAGGGCGTCGACTTCCTCATTGACCATCATCGTGGCGATCTCGGCGGCAAACGCCGACCCGGAACGTCCGGAAACAATGATGGCCGTCATGATAGGACCTAATTCTTTGACAATGGCAATGCCGACCAGAGAGGCGACAAAGATGTTGGCGCCAAACTGCTTGAGCTGCAGGGAAGACATAAAGGCCATGATGAGGCCGATGAGCAGGCTGATAAGACCGACGATGGGCAGCGCCTCGGCACCCGCCTTTTTCATGTAAAACAATACATCCCGCCACCTTACGGCGCCAGGATGGAAGATGCAATAAGCAACCGCCATGAGCAGCTCGCCAAGAAAGGTCAGGACATCGATGAGATCATGATAAAAATTAAAGGCCGTCTCCCCCACCCGCACCGTAAAAGAATGGTCAGTCGTTTCATCATGCAGGGGCGGCCTGACCAGGGCGTCCCGGTCGATAAGGTCCATTATTTCCCTGGCTTCCCGTGACATGTTCTCATAGATAAGGGGAAAGTCATGCTTTTTAACGGAATCCTGAAGCCTTAGCAAAGCGAGGGCGCCGGCGCTGTCGAGGTAAACGAGATCGGCAAGCTCGCAGGTCACCGAGGTCGGCCGGCGGTCACGAAATAACCGCTCCATCTCTTCCATGAACCGGGCAACATTTCCGATCACCAATCTCCCTGCCAGGGCAATCTTGACATCCCCATCACCCTTGACGCTGAGTGCATATTCTTCCATAGATTACTTCCCGCACTGCGATTTTACGTTGTCCGGCTTGATCGACCCCGCACCCGCTTCTTTGCTTGCAACCGGTCAGCCACAGCCAGGACGGTATTGGCGTAAACCTGACTGTGATTATAGGTCATAACTACCTGACGCCGATTTTTCCTTTCCATACGGCATCCCCAGCCGTTCTGGTGAAGATAATTGGCAATGCTGTTCAAGGCGTCAGGGGTGGAAAAAAGATCGACGCCTCCCTTGCCGTCCGCATCGACTCCGTAGAGAAAAACATTGGAAGGCATAAACTGGCAAAGACCAATGGCGCCATAAATCGATCCGGGAATGGAAAGGGGATCGGTGTTGTTGATGCGTGAGTATTCCAATAGAAATTTCAGCTCATTGTATGCCCAATCCGATTTTTCCCGGCACCGTACCCGGGCGTATTCTTCATTATCGTTGCGGATGAGCTTGGAGGGGACAAACGATCTCACCTGTTCAAAATCTGTGCTCAGGGCCATACTGGAAAGGACCTGAAAGGCCTTTCTTTTCCCCGTGTTGGCCCCCAGGTGGGTTTCCACGAGGAGGATGGATACGACCACCTCTTTCGGGACACAGTAGGTCCGGCGAATTTGCTCCAAGGTGGCGCGGTTCCGCTCCAGGTATGCCCGCGCCTTATTGATCATGTCGGAGCGAAGATAGCGCTTGTGAACTTCCCTGCTTACGTGCGGCTTTGACGACACTGAATAATTGGGTGGGAGCCGCAGGAGTTCATTCATCTTCGTCGCCATCGGTTCGGGATCAAACCGGGCGTCGTCACGGCCGAAAAGCGCCCGCACCGATTTTTCTTCGAACCCGTCATTAATCAACCGCTTCATCAGGGGGGACCAGTCCGCCGCCAGCGCCGGCAGGGAGCAAAACAAGGCCAGGATCATGGCGCCGGAAATTATCACCATCTTCCTCACGTTCCCCCTCCAATCCTCTTTTGCCACTCATGAAGGAGATTCAGGGCCTCGAGGGGCGTAAGACGGGTTGTATCGAGGTCCTTGATTTCGTTGAAAATGACATCCCTGTCATCCATGAAGAGGCTGAGCTGATTTGTCATCCGGCCCTTGGCGGCGGTTTTTTTCCCCCGGGCAATCCTGGGAACGCCCATATCATCCAGTTCACCCTTTTCCATATTTTTGAGGATTTCCTGGGAGCGTTGTATCACTTCATCGGGAACTCCGGCCAATCTGGCTACCTGAATGCCGTAACTTCTGCTTGTCCCGCCTTCCATGATCTTTCTGAGAAAGATAATCCTGTCTCCCCACTCCCGGACAGCGATGTTATAATTCCGCACCCCTTCGTTGGTCAGGGCCAGTTCGGTCAACTGATGATAATGGGTAGCAAACAAGGTCCTGGCGCCGACATGCCTTTCATCGTGAAGATACTCGGCCACCGCCCAGGCAATGCTCAAACCGTCAAAAGTACTGGTTCCCCTGCCAACTTCATCCAGGACAATCAAACTCCTGCGGGTGGCATGATTCAGGATATTCGCCATCTCTTGCATTTCCACCATGAAGGTGCTTTGCCCCCGGGCAAGACTGTCGGCGGCGCCGATACGGGTAAAAATCCGGTCCGTCACGCCGATACGGGCTTTTTTTGCCGGGACAAACCCCCCCATCTGGGCCATGATGACCATCAGGGCAACCTGGCGGATGAAGGTTGACTTACCGGCCATATTGGGTCCGGTGATGATGAGGAGCCGGTTCTGGTTCAGATCCAGATAAGTGTCATTGGGCACAAATCCCTCCGCCAGCGCCATCCTCTCTACCACCGGATGCCGGCCGTCGATGATTTCTATTACTTCCCCGTCATCGACGACAGGACAGCAATAACCATATTTTTCCGCCACCTCAGCCAGAGAGGTCAAGGCGTCCAGATCGGCCAGACTGGACGCTGTTTCCTGAATCTGCCTGATATTACTGGCGATTTCTTCCCGAATCCGGAGAAAAAGTTCATATTCCCGTTGTCTCCCGTATTCCTCGGCATGAAGGACGGTCTGCTCAAATTCTTTCAGTTCCTGGTTGATATAACGCTCGGCATTCACCAGGGTCTGTTTGCGGATATAGTCACCGGGGACCAACTGGGTATTGGCCTTGGTCACCTCGATATAGTATCCGAAAATCTGATTGAATCCTACCTTGAGGGACTGGATTCCCGTTTTCTTGCGCTCCCGTTCTTCAAGGGCGGCAATGTTCTGCTTGCCATTCCGGGACAGGGACAGCAGGCGGTCGAGTTCCTCGTCAAAGCCGTCCCTGATTATTCCCCCTTCGCGAATTGTCAGGGGAGGGTCGTCAACAATGGCGCGGTCAATCAATGCCGCCATCTCCGGCAGATCATCCATCCTGCTCAGGAGAGAATGGATCAGCGGCGATGTCAGGGATTGGAGAAGCACTTTAAGTTGCGGGATAACCTGGAGCGACGTCTTCAGGGCCGCCAGATCCCTCGCGTGGGCCATATCCATCGCCACCCGCCCGCTCAGACGTTCAAGATCATAAATCTTCTCCATGACCTTGCGTAGCTCCTCGCGAAGCAAATGCTGTTCCTTGATTTCCCCAACCGACCCCAGGCGCTGTTGAATTTTAAACGGCTCCGTAAGGGGATAGTGGAGCCACCAACGCAATCTCCTTGCCCCCATGGCCGTGACTGTTTCGTCGAGAACAGAAAAAAGGGAACCTTTTTTCTTACGTTCCTGGATGGTATGGAACAGCTCCAGCGTGCCCTTGGCAATATCATCGAGGATCAGCACATGATTCCATGTCATCTCCTCCAAACGGTTGACATGGGCAAGGCGCTCTTTTTGCGTCTCCTCCAGATAGCGGAGGATGGCCCCGGACGGTCCGATGATGGCCGGACGGTTTTCGATGGCCACCTCGGCGAGATTTTCCGTGGAGAAATAGTTACTCAGGCGCTGGAGGGCTTCGCCCCGGTCAAAATAGTCACGGGAAAAGGAATTGATGAAGGCGATGTGCTCATTCCGGGAAAGGGTCTTTAACAGACCCTGATCCTGAAAATCGTCGGAGATGATGATTTCCCGGAAGCGAAGCCCCGTTATTTCGGCCAGGAACATGTCCCGGTCGTGAAACTCCATCACCCGGAATTCTCCGGTCGAAATGTCCATGAACGCCAGACCGAAGTTACCCTTCTCAACACTCAAGGAGGCGATAAAATGATTCTCAGAGGCATCCAGATGGTCGGGATCAACCATCAGACCCGGTGTTATGACCCGGACAACGTCTCTCTTGACAACCCCGGTGGCATGCTTCGGATCTTCAATCTGCTCACATATGGCTACTTTACGTCCCTTTTCAATTAGTTTGGCAATATAGGAAGGCGCGGCGTGATAGGGAAACCCGCAAAGAGGGATGCTGCCCTCTTTGTTCTTGTTTCTGGAAGTAAGGGTAATCTCGAGAATCTTCGCGGCAATGACGGCATCCTCGAAAAACATTTCATAAAAATCTCCCATCCGGAAAAAGAGGATACTGTCCTGATAACGAGACTTCAGCTCCATGTACTGCTTCATCGCCGGAGTCAGATCGCTGGCCGGCGCTGCCCTATCGTCCGGTTCAGATCCCTTGCTCTTCATTTCCCGGAATCGGCTATCAGGACGTGGAGGAGCCAGTTGACGATGCTGATGACCAGGGCGCCGAGAACGGCGGGCCAGAACCCCTGAAGATCAAATCCGGGGATGAGGCCGGCGGTCATTTTCAAAAGCGCCGCGTTGATGATAAAGGTGAAGAGGCCCAGAGTCAGGATGTTTATGGGCAGGGTGAGAAGGATGAGCACAGGCCTGAACAGGGCGTTCAGGATTCCCAGCACCGCCGCGGCAAAAAAGGCGGCGGCAAAACTGCTCACGAAAATCCCCTGGATAAAATAGGCGGCAGACAGAATGGCAATGGTCAGAATCAGCCAGCGGATGATCAGTCCTCTCATCTGAGGATACGCCTTTCTCCCTCCCTTTCAAGGGGAGGGCCGGGGTGGGGATGGGGTTATGTATCTCATTTTCATCCCACTTTGTGACAAGACAGTTTCATGAGAGTGTAACCATGTTATCCGAAATGTTCAAACTGCTCCTTTTTGGCCCCGCAGAAGGGACATTCATCAGGCAGGACCCCATCAGACACAAAACCGCATACCTTGCAAACATAATAGGTTGTTTCCCGTTCTTCCAGAAAATGATTCATCGCCTCCTTGTAGAGCTTGGCATGCACCTCTTCCACATCACGGCTCTGACTGAAGTGCAGGACCGCCGCCTTGTTCCCTGCCCGTTCCGCCATTTTTATGAATTCGTCATAAGCGACGCCGGCAACCTTCTGTTCCGATTCAAAGCTTGCCGCGAGATTCTCTTCGGTGGATTTTACTTCTCTGAGCAGTTTCAAAGCCCTGGTCCCGTGTATCTCTTCGGAAAAGGAAATAACGCCAAACAGCTTGGCTAGCTGCGGGTAGCCCTCCTTCCTGGCCTTGTCCGCGAAGACCTTCAAGCGCAACGCCGCTTTCGCTTCACCAACATACGCATCATAAAGCGCCTTCTTCAATTCATCCATCACCAGTTCCTCTTCACAGGATCAATGTTCTATTCAGGTGCGAATTCATCCTTCCCCGAGCCGCAGATCGGACAAATCCAGTCTTCGGGCAGATCCGCAAACGATGTCCCCGGTGAAATCCCGCCGTCCGGATCGCCCTCTTCGGGATCATATACATAACCACAGATATTGCACACATATTTTTCCATTTTAATAGCTTCCTCCTCGCAAAGCCTTCACCAATTAATGAGCCCCGGCCAGGTCTGCCGGTTTACCGGCTTCGGATAACCGGGATCCGCCTTGTCCTCCTGCATGTCGTACCGGATATATTCATAGCCCTTGAAAAAATAAGCCTTGCCGTTCCCCCAGTTCACTACATCGTCGATGCCGCTGTTCCAGATCATTCCCGGCCAGTTACGCCCGTCAATCGGCTTTGGATAACCGGTATCAGCCCTCCCCTTGTCGATGTCGTACCGGAGATACTCGCCGCCCTTGAAAAAAAAGATCTTGCCGTTCCCCCAGTTCACCGCCGCATCCACGCCGTCGGTCCAGATCAGACCCGGCCAGGTCTGCTCATTGATGGGCTTCGGATAACCCGGATCGGCCTTGTCGGCTTTGATGTCATACTGGACGTATTCTTTCCCCTTGAAGAAACAAGCCTTGCCGTTCCCCATAATGACCACGGCGCTTATATCCGTCCAGTTCAGCCCCGGCCATGTTTCGTTGTTTATGGGTTTGGGATAACCGGGGTCAGCCCTGTCTCCCATGAGATCTTCCGCCAGGTCCGGCTTCGCCGAATAACGCACATAGCGATCGCCTTTGAAGAAATAGACCTTGCCGTTGCCCCAGTTCGCAGAGGCCGCAATAGCGTTTTCCGGAATGTACTTCTCCGCATGGACAGCAAGGGTCCCAACGAACAGAAAAACCAACGCCGACATCAAAATGAACGATACTTTCGTCTTTTTCATGCAACCTCCTCGTTTCTCTTCAATTGCAGGGCTATCTCCTCCCCCAGGGCGTAGCAGCCGGCCAGATCACTCTCCCGGGGCACATGTTGAACCTTGATTGGTTCAGCCATAATTTTGATTTTCATCTCTTTCAAGATGTCCGTAATTTGTCCCGGCGCCTCGCCGCTCCAACCGTAAGAGCCGAAAGACGCACCTACGAGATTCACCGGCCGGAGTCCCTTCAGATAGGTCAGAACATCGGCGATCTGGGGAAGCATATTGTTGTTGAGGGTTGAGGAACCGGTCACGAGGGCGCCGGCGTCGAGGATTTCGTAGGCGACATCGCTGCGGTGGCAAACGTCCATGGACATGCATCTGGCAATCGCGCCACCGTTAGCGAGACCTTCGCTGATCGCCCTGGCCATTTTCTCGGTGCTGTGCCACATGGTCCCGTAAACAACGACGGCCTTCCGGGTCGGCTTTTGAGCCGCCCATTCGCCATATTTGCGGATAACACCTCCAATATCCTTGCGCCATACGGGGCCATGATCCGGAGCGATGCACTTGAAGGTCATCCCTGATGAGCCAACCCGGCCCAGCAACCTTGTTACCAGGGCCGAATAGGGAAGAAGGATGTTCGCAAAATAGGTCGCCCCCTCATATTGGAGTATCGCGGGATCGATCTCATCGTCGAAACGTTCAGCAGAAGCCAGGTGCATCCCGAAGGCATCATTGGAAAAGAGGATCTCTTCCTCCAGGAGATAGGAAAACATGCTGTCAGGCCAATGGAGCATCCTGGTTTCCATGAAACGGAGGTTCATATTGCCAAGGCTGAGCTGTTCTCCGTCCTTTACGGATATGATTTCCTGATCCAGATGCAATATTTCCTGCAGGGTCCGGGCCCCCATGGTTGAAGCGACGACCTTTTCCGGCTCGACCAGTCTGATCGTATCGGCAAGGCAGCCAGAATGATCCATTTCGGAATGGTTTGATACAATTATTTGAATATCCTTTGGATTTACTACCGAGGCAATGCGGCTCAAAAGCTCTTCCCTGAAGGGCGCCTTGACCGTATCCACCAGGGTTATCTTGTCTGCCAGGATCAGATAGGCGTTGTATGTGCTTCCCCTGTGGGTGGTATAACCATGAAAGTCCCGGATCGTCCAGTCGATGGCCCCGACCCAGTAGACCCTGTCCGTCAGTTTGACCGCCTTGTATACGTCTGCCATTTTCACTCCCCGGTGTTATTTTATGTACGGACTTGTAGCATTTGATGGTTTATGTGTCAATCTCGATCAGATTCCTTATTACCTTCCTCCTGAACCGGCGATTCTGTCTTGCGGGATGCTTCGGCAGCTTCCTTCTTCCATGCTTCCACCTGATTCTCCAATTTCTTCATGGCTTCGGGATCCTGATTTTCCAGTTGCACCCCCAGGTCGGTCGTGTCCTTCATCACATCCTCATATTCAGGAATGACAATACCTCTCCGGACCATGATCTGGTAAATACGCTCGGCACGGCCGGTGACATACCGGGAGCTCCCGGTGGGATTGAATTTTCTGGGATTGGGAAGCACCGCCGCCAACCTTGCCGCTTCCTGGGCATTCAGGGCGGCGGCCGATTTCCCGAAGTGGGTGCGGGCCGCCATTTCAATGCCAAACACACCATCCCCCCATTCGGCAACATTCAGATATATTTCAATAATGCGCTTCTTCGACAGGTGATTTTCGATCCGCCAGGTAAGGATGGCCTCCTTTATCTTCCGGACAGGATTCTTGGAGGGCGAAAGATACAAGTTCTTGGCAAGTTGCTGACTGATGGTGCTCCCTCCGACCTTGAACTTGCCCTTCTGGATGTCCTTTTCGAGGGCTTTCTGCATGGCGACGAAATCAAATCCTTCGTGCTTCCAGAATTTGTCGTCCTCGGCAATGATCACTGCCTTGACGGCATAAGGCGAGATCTGGGACAGAGAGACCCAACGTTGCTGAATCTTTTTCTTGTTTCCTTCCCGTTGCCATTCCTTTTCCCGGTATTCCATGAAAGCGGTTTTCTTGGGGTTGGTTTTTCCAAGGGCGGCGACATCGGGAAAAAGGAAATAATAACCAATGTTAAGAAACAGCGCCCCAACCAGGATAACGAACGTTATGAAAATCCACCTTTTCCACATGACTCTTTACATAAACTACATCGTTTTATTTTTCAAGCGAGGTAATTGGGAAACGCTCCCCATCCCCGCGTGCCCCTATTGAGACCGTAGGAAAATCTCTTGTTAGGGACATTTTTTTCGGCAGCCAAAACCACATTAACCATCATAATCGTTGCGGTAATGACAGGAGTAGGGTGGATGAAGCGAAGTGCATCCACCAAAACCATGTTTATTATTGGTGGAACCGCTTCGCTTGTTCCACCCTACATATTCTGACTTCTGTATTCTCATATAACCCATCAGAATCGCTGCGGTAATGACAGAAGCGGAAGGGTCGCAATAGGATAAACGAAAAAAATATTTTGACTTGGGATAATTTTTCTTGTACAAGGTTGCCTCGATTCTTGTGTACGGTTTATCATCCATCATCTAAATCTGTGCACCGTTAATAAATGAAGCAACCCCCGAATAACAATAAGGAGGTACTCATGATGGAACGGCGGATTTTCCTATGGATGGGACTGAGTGTCCTGTTCTTTACATTGCTGATCTGTACGGATGGATTTGCAGACCAGCAATACAAGGTAAAACGAGGCGACAGCCTCGCCCGGATCGCCAAAAAGTATGGGGTCTCGACCCAGAGCATCAAAGAAGCCAACGAACTGCAAGGAAACGCATTAAAGCCGGGAAAATCGCTCGTTATTCCCACCGATGGTTCAAGGAAGCTCGCAAAAGGGACGAAATCACAATCAAAAAAAGACACCCGGGTCTATGTGGTTAAAAAAGGCGACACGCTTCAGGGAATTTCAAAAAAGACCGGTTTATCCATCAGCGATATCAAAGCGCTGAATCATCTCCAGAATAGTAAGCTGCGCACCGGTCAAAAACTTGCCCTGGCTAAGTCCAAACCCAAAAGTGAAGCGAAACGGAGCACGGAGAAAAGGGCTGCCCCTGCAGAGGCGGACATCAGCGAAAGTGACGGGGAAGAAGATCTGCTTGCCGATGAAACCCCGGTGATCGAGAAAACCGCCGAACTGGACAGTGTTCTTCAATATTCCGAGAATCCTCTGGGCAAGTGGAGAAACCCGGAGGAGCGCAACCTCATCGTAAAGGTCGCCAAAGGCTTTCTTGGCGCTCCTTATCGGCTGGGTGGTTCCTCTGTACAAGGGTTGGATTGCTCAGGCTTCGTAAGAAAAATATATGAGTTTTTCGACGTTAATCTTCCCCGTACGGCAAGGGAACAGGCTCAGGTCGGGATGAAAGTAGCTAAGGGAGAATTGACAGAAGGGGATCTCGTCTTTTTCCATACCAGAAGGGCTATCGGTCATGTAGGCATTTACATCGGCAACAACCAGTTTGTCCATGCCTCGTCGGGAAAGCGCGATCGCCATGTCCGCATCGACAGCCTCGACAAGCCATATTACAATCAGCGTTTTATAAAAGCGGTCCGTTTGAAGGCTCTCGAAGCGGATAACGACATTTAAGGATCAGGCGGGTATTACAAGCAGAACAGATTCCGGGCACGGCCTTCTCCATGGCCGTGCCCTTTTCATTATTGACGGCTTCGTAAAAAGTCCCGGATGCGGCGTTGCGCTGCATCCCTCGTCACTGCGGCGTACGACAAGTACGCCTCATGACTCATGATTTGCGCGCCTTGCCTACGGATCTTTTTACGAAGCCGTCGATTTTGGCCAATTCGTAAAATTTATTGCGGGTTTGTCATTAAGAACGAATGAAAAGAGAACTGGCTATAACTATGGGAAAGACCATTGCAGAGAAGATTATCGACGCCCATCTGGAGTCGGGGAAATACCTGGCCGGCGAGGAGATCGGCATCCGCATCGATCAGACGCTGACTCAGGATGCAACCGGCACCATGGCTTATTTGCAGTTTGAAGCGATGAACCTGCCGGAAATCAGGACCAACCTGTCGGTCAGTTATATTGATCACAATACAATACAGATCGGTTTTGAGAATGCCGACGACCACCGTTACCTGCGAAGCGTCGCCGGGCGATTCGGGATCCATCTCTCCCGGGCGGGGAACGGCATCTGCCATCAGGTACATCTCGAACGTTTCGGAAAACCGGGGGAGACCCTTATCGGTTCCGACAGCCATACCCCTACGGCAGGCGCCCTCGGCATGCTTGCGATCGGCGCCGGCGGCCTCGACGTGGCCTTGGCTATGGCCGGAAAACCGTTCTACCTCCAGAGCCCAAGAACATTTCGCATCAATCTCCTCGGAAAACTCTCTCCCTGGGTGTCAGCCAAAGACATCATCCTGAAAATCCTCAGTATCTTCACAACCAAAGGCAATGTCGGGAGAATCTTCGAATACGGCGGCGATGGTCTCCTGTCCCTCAGCGTCCCGGAACGGGCCACCATAGCCAATATGGGGGCGGAATGCGGTGTAACCACTTCGGTTTTCCCCAGCGATGAAATGACCAGACATTTTCTTAAGTCCCAGGGCCGGGTCAAGGACTGGACCCACCTGCAGGCGGACTCTGACGCTCTTTATGACGGAGAGGCAACCATTGAGCTTGCTCGCCTCGAACCTCTCGCGGCCAGACCCCACAGCCCCGATCATATCAGCACCGTCAGGGAAATCGGCCCCATTTCCGTCCAGCAGATCTGTATCGGCAGCTGCACCAACTCCTCATATAAAGATTTGGCCACCATAGCCGAAATCCTGCGCGGCAAGACCGTTCACGCTGATGTGAGCCTGATTATCGCCCCGGGATCACGCCAGGTTCTGGAAAACATTACCCAGGGCGGTTACCTGACCCATATCATTGCCTCCGGCGCCAGGATCATGGAAAATGCCTGCGGCTTCTGCATTGGCAACAGCCAGAGCCCCCCTTCCGGATCAGTTTCCCTGCGCACGTCAAATCGTAATTTCTTTGGTCGTTCCGGGACCAGGGATGCGGATATCTATTTGGTCAGCCCGGAAACGGCGGCAGCGTCAGCCCTTACCGGCCGGCTGACCGATCCCCGTGATCTCGGCGCCGCCTTGCCAATTATTTCTTTCCCCAAGAAATATCATGTCGATGACGGCATGATTCTTAAGCCTCTCAAAGCGGAAGAGAGAGGAAAGATTGAGATAGTAAGGGGTCCCAATATCGGCGCCCCGCCTGTAAACAATCCCCTGCCCGATGATATTGACGGCGAGGTGACGATCAAAGTCGGAGACAAGATCACTACCGATCACATCATTCCCGCCGGAGCCAGGATGAAGTATCGGTCCAATATCTCCAAATACTCCCAATATGTCTTTGAGCTCCTGGACCGTAATTTCTATAAGCGGGCGCTGCAAATTCGCGACAGCGGCCGCCAGAACATCATCATTGCCGGTCAGTCTTACGGTCAGGGATCGTCAAGAGAGCATGCCGCTATCTGTCCTATGTTTCTCGGCGTGAAGGTGGTTATTGCCAAGACATTTGAACGCATTCATGCCGCAAATCTCATTAATTTCGGGATTCTGCCGCTTGTTTTTCAAAACGGGGAAGATTATGAAAGGCTAAACCCCGGAGATATCCTCCAGATTCCGGGCATAAGGGATGCCCTGAAAAGAGGCGTTCCTCTGCAAGTTAGCAACATCACCGGCGGCGCCGTTTTTCCTGCGGTTTATGAGCTGACGGACCGGCAGCAAAAACTGATCCTTGCCGGCGGCGCGTTGAACGCCCAATAAGAGAAAATAATCCAATGGAGCCTGGTTATATGAATATAAAAAAGAAGATCCTTGTTAAAACTCCCCTGGTGGAACTGGACGGCGACGAGATGACCCGGATCATGTGGCAACTCGTCAAAGACCGGCTGATTCTGCCGTATCTTGATATTACCCTTGAGTATTACGACCTCCATGTCAAGCATCGCGATGAAACGAACGATCAGGTAACGATCGATGCGGCGAAGGCCATCATGAGGTATGGCGTGGGGGTAAAATGCGCCACCATCACACCCACGGAAGACCGTGTCCGGGAATACGATCTGAAAGAACAGTGGAAGAGCCCCAACGGGACCATACGGGCCATGCTGGACGGAACGGTGTTTCGAACCCCCATTTTGGCCAGGAATATCAAACCCTTTGTTTCCACCTGGAAACGGCCGATCATCATCGGCAGGCACGCATACGGAGACGTATACAACAATGCGGAGCTGAGAATTCCCGGGGCGGGCAAGGCGGAAATCGTCTTTACCCCGGCCGGCGGGGGAGAGATTCTCAGAAAAACTATCCATGATTTCTCCGGACCCGGGATAATTCAGGGCATGCACAATACCGACGCCTCCATCGCCAGTTTTGCCAAGGCCTGCTTCGCCTATGCCCTCGACCGGAAGGTGGATCTCTGGTTCAGTACCAAGGATACTATTTCCAAAACCTACGACGCCGGTTTCCGGGCCATTTTCGACCGGGAATTCGAGTCAAACTGGAAGCAGGCATTTACGGACGCTGGAATCGAATATTTCTTCACCCTCATCGATGACGCCGTCGCCCGTATCGTCCGCTCTGAGGGGGGCCTTTTATGGGCTCTCAAGAATTATGACGGCGATGTCATGTCGGACATGATCGCCTCCGCCAACGGCTCCCTGGCCATGATGACCTCCGTCCTCGTCTCCCCCCAAGGCTATTTCGAATACGAGGCCGCCCACGGCACGGTCCAGAAGCACTACTACAAACATCTTCAGGGAGAAGAAACCTCGACTAATTCCATGGCCCTCATCTTTGCCTGGACAGGGGGACTGCGAAAACGGGGGGAACTCGACCATACACCGGAAGTGACGGCCTTCGCCGGCCAGGTTGAGGAGGCGGCTATCGAAACGGTAGAAGCGGGCATTATGACCGGCGACCTGCTCGCCGTTGCGGAGCAGGCTCCCGGTAACAGGAAAGTCAGCACCAAGGCCTTTATCGACGCGATCGGGGAAAGGCTGCAAAAGAAGCGGGCGTGAAAAAGCAAGTCAATATCAGAGACCTGACCTTTGAGGAGATCGAGACCTTCATCGCCCATTTAGGAAAGGAAAAGTATCGCGCCCGCCAGATCATGAAGTGGATTTATCAATCCGGCGTCGATACCTTCGAGGAAATGACCACCCTGTCCAGGGATTTGCGGCAGCACCTCTCGGAAGTCGCCTCCCTGGCGAGTCCGGAGATCGTGAAGACAAAGTCCTCGGCGGACGGCACCAAGAAGGTTCTTTTCCGGCTTCACGATGGGCTGCAAATCGAAAGCGTCCTGATTCCGGGGAAGAACCACTGGACGGCGTGCCTGTCCACCCAGGCCGGTTGCGCCATGGGTTGCCGTTTCTGTTTTACCAGCACTCTGGGCCTGAAGCGTAATCTCCTCCCTTCGGAGATCACCGGCCAGTTGACAACTCTCAAGTATCAGACACCGGAAGGCCCCAACGTCAAAAACATCGTCCTGATGGGAATGGGCGAACCCCTGGCAAACTACGACAATACCTTGAAGGCCATCCGCATCATGACTTCCGATGCGGGGTTGGGCTTATCCCATCGGAAGGTGACAATCTCCACCTGCGGCCTGGCGCCTAAAATAGTGCAGCTCGGCAAAGACATCTGCGTCAACCTGGCTATTTCTCTCAACGCCCCGGACAATAAAGTGAGAAACGAACTGATGCCCGTCAATAAGCGCTACCCGCTGGAAGACCTGCTTAAGGCCTGCCGGGACTATCCCATGCCGGGCCGCCGGATGCTCACCTTTGAATACATCCTGATAGCCGGCGTCAACGACAGTCCTCAAGACGCGGAAAAGGTCGCCCGCCTCTTGAAAAACCTCCATTGTAAACTGAACCTGATCCTTTTCAATGAATTCCCAGGCTCCGCATTCAAGACTCCTACCCCGGAGGCGGTGTCAACCTTCCAGCAGGTGCTCCTGAAGAACCACTATACAACCATTATCCGTGCCAGCCACGGCAGCGACATCCTTGCCGCCTGCGGCCAGTTGTCCGGACAATCCTGACGGCTTCGTTAAAATACCCGGATAAAGAAATCCCTCATCTCCATTTTGACGAAGGGGAGATGAGGGATCTTAATTGAAAACCCACCAGGAAGCTTCGCTACCCGCTAAAATCGACGCCTGCCGCCACCGCCGCCGGCGCCGCCGCCACCGCCGGGACCACGCTTTCTGTTAAAACCACCGCCGGCGCCGCCGCGCCCGCCTTCGGCCCGGGGTCGCGCTTCGTTTACGTTCAGGGCCCGACCGTTCATTTCCTTACCATTAAGACCGCTTATGGCTGCCATGCCTTCCGCCTGCTCAGGCATTTCAACAAAACCAAAGCCCTTGGACTGATTGCTGAACTGGTCCCGGATGATATTTACCGAGGCAACCTTTCCGAACGCCTCAAAAGCCTTCTGCAAATCTTCCTCGCTGATGGTGTAAGCCAGATTCCCTACGTAAATATTCATTACATCCTCCTTTTATAAGGTAAAAAACCGTTCCCCTTTAAATGATAAATCACTCTGCAACGTCCTATAGATGGTAACTTGGCGCTACGAATCTCATCATCATCGACTATTCCACCGGTTTCGTCGGTTCCACCGGTTCCGCATCCGCAGGCTCAGGTTCGGGCGCCACAAGCTGCATATTTTCCCCTTCCTGCTCCTCCTCCTTCTTCTTCTTGCCCTGCCGACGGTCCATTTTTTCCTGGGCCTCTTGCCGGCGCTTGATCTCCTTTTGCCGTTTAAAAAACGTGTTCTGATTTCGTTTCGCCATAGTCCTCCTTATCCGATCTTTTTCAAAGCCGATCTCTGAGCTTTATCAAGATCTGAGGTCGAAATAAAAAACCCCAGACGCCTTTCCTCTGGCTCTGGGATGACAATATTAAACCAAAACCGACTCAGAAGTGAGGCCAATATGTCTTTATTGATGGCCTTTGTCAAGATATTTTTCCTCAATAGCATTGGTGATTATTCCCCGTCGACAGCCCGATTCATTGCCCTTTGAAGATGGGAGCGCGTTTCTCTAAAAAGGCGTTTACTCCCTCCCGGTGGTCTTCCGTTCCCAGACAAAATAACTGTATCCCTGTCTCCAGCTCGATGCCCGCCTGGAGATCAAGTTTGTCGCTCTGGTTGAGGACCTTCTTCATGAGACCTATGGCAAGGGGGGCATAGCATGCCAATTGTTCGGCAAAACTGCGGGTCTCCTCCCATAGTTTCTCATCCTCGACCACCCGGTTGACAAGACCGATTTGAAATGCCTTGTCGGCGTTAATGATATTGCCGGTAAACATGAGTTCCTTGGCCCGGTGCAAACCGATAGTCCGCGGCAGAAAATAGGTGGCGCTGCCATCGGGAATCAGGCCGATCCTGACAAAGCTCTGGGAAAAGCGGGCGGCGGCGCCGCAAAAGATGAGATCACAGGACAGGGCCAGGCTGAAACCGGCGCCGGCGGCGACGCCGTTCACCATGGCAATGACGGGCTTGGACATGTGGACAATGGTATTGACAATGCGGGCAATGTCTTGAATATATGTCCTTGACTTGGATATGTTATCGAAGGTCAGGATATAGGGAAGATCCCCGCCGGCGCAAAAAGCCCTCCCCGCCCCGGTAAAGATAACGGCCCGGATTTCGGGGTCGTCATCCACCTCCCGCAGGGCCGCATGGGTATCGTCAAGGAGCGCCTGGGTCATGGAATTCAAGGACGCCGGATTGTTCATCGTAATTTTGGCAATATTGCCGATCCTTTCCAATAAAGCCGCCTTTTCAGCCATCATCTCACCTCCATTATTTTATTCCCCCGCAGGCCGATTACCTGTTCTGCCTGCGCCGCTACTATAACGATTTTTTGCCGAGAATTCAAAGGGCAAACCAGCTTCCTCTTGACAAAAAGCTGCATTTAAATCATTTAAAGGCAGCAAGGAGGGGGAGATTTGGAAACAAACCAAAGATTTAGTTATCCTGTTTTTGTCCATGACCGGCTTCAGGTGCTCGGTCATCCCTTTTTCCATTGTTATCTGGTACGGGGCAATGACGCTTCAGCCCTTATCGAACTAGGCGTCTCGGCAACGGCGGATACAGTCATCGGACAACTGGCGGCGTTCGACATCCGACCTGATTATCTCATTATCGGTCATCCCCACGTGGATCACATCAACGGCCTGCCCGCCCTGAGGGGGGCATTCCCGGAAGCCCGCATCGTCGCCGGGGCCGGGGCAAAGGAGTTTCTCGCCCATCCCCGCACCGGACCGTCCCTGGTGCACGACGACCACTTCATGACCGCCTTCCTCAAGGATAAGGGCATCGTCAACAACCGCCCTCCCCTAACGGTTGGACCTCTTCTCGATGACGACACATTCATCGCCGGGGAAGGAGATGACATCGATCTCGGCGGCCTGACCCTGGAGTTTCTCGTCGCCAAAGGCCACTCTCCGGGAAATCTGGCCGTCCATATTCCCCAGCTCCGCACCCTCATGGTTTCCGACAGCCTGGGCTACTATCTTAAGTGTCACCGGTTTTTCCCCATCTATTTCACCGGCTATGGCGACTACATGGAGACTATCGACCGTCTGGAATCCTTACGCCCCCATATCGTCGCCCCGGCCCATCAGGCGTTTTTCCAGGGTGGAGACAACGTCGTAAAAGCCTTTGACCTGGCCCGGCAGGAAACGGAGGCTATGAAAAAAATGATCCTCGTTAATCCCGGGGATGATGATCGCATTATCGAGGAAATCTTTGCAGAGTTTTACCGGGACGAGTTGCTCATCTATTCCCGTGAAAACATCATCGGCTGCTGCCGGCTGCTCCTGCGCAGAAGCCGGGAAGCCTGAAATATCATAACAAGAGACCTTTGAAAAAAGCCCTTTTCTGTCATTCCGGGCTTGACCCGGAATCCAGGAAGTTACTGAAAGCACTGGATTCCGGCTTTCGCCGGAATGACAACATGGATGCTGAAATGGAATTATTCAAAGGTCTCAACAATAAAGGAGGAAAGAAAAAGCATGAAAGTAATCGCCCTCAACAGCAGCGCCAGGAAAAACGGCAACACGGCCATTCTCCTTAATCTCGTCCTCGACGAATTGAAGGCGGAAGGAATTGAGACGGAACTTATCCAAATGGCGGGAACCGCCCTCCCCGGCTGTAAGGCCTGCTACAAATGTTTCAAAAACAAGAACAGACACTGTTCCGTCGAGACGGACATGCTCAATGAAATCATTGATAAAATGCTCGCCGCCGAGGGCATCCTGCTCGGGTCCCCAACCTATTTTTCCGACGCCACGGCCAATATGCGGGCCTTCATCGAACGGTGCGGATTCGTCGCCCGGGCCAACGACTACATGCTAAAGGGCAAGGTCGGGGCCGCGGTGGTTGCCGTCCGCCGGGCCGGCGCCATTCAAGCCTTCAGCGGCATGAATCTCTTTCTCCATTACATGCAGATGATGATGCCCGGGACGAGCTACTGGAGCCTCGGCCTCGGTCGCGATATCGGCGACGTCCTCAAAGACGACGAGGGGATCCAGACGATGAAGGATCTCGGAAAGAACATGGCCTGGCTTATGAAGAAGGTATACGCATAAGGCGGACATAGCCATTATAGCGGCCAATTGCTTCCGGGAAATAGCCCCCGGTATTGGCTGTAGCCTTCCTTATCCAGATCCTACCTGGGAATGAATCGCAGGGCCGCCGAATTCGTGCAATACCGCTTGCCGGTGGGTTGCGGTCCATATAAATGCCTTCCCGTTTATTACCCCTCAGCAGTATAAACGAAAAGACCGGGGAAGGAAGCTTCCCCGGTCTTTAAATGTCCCCCGATGCCAAATGTTTTTAGCTGCGGGCGCTTAATTGCTCAATCAATAATGAATAAACTGACACTTCCTCAAGAATCTGAGGAGTCTCTTCCTCCTTTTAATCACTTCACCAGGGGTTTGGGGACAAAGAACACCGGTTTGCCATAAACAGTATTGCATGTTATGGCCCCGGCCATGTAAATGCCGATCCAGCCGACGATGACCAGCAACCAGCCCGCAAAGGGCTTCAGTGTTTTGGGATCTCCAAACCAGCCGGTGTCCATGCCGACGATGCTCCACAGAACGACATCGACCATGATCACGAGGAGAAACATCAAAGAAGTGCTCTTGGCGTAAGCCGGGGTCACGGCGGTCAGGAAGCCCGCTCCGGCCATCCACATCCATCCCTCAACATGGACCATCTTGCCCACCATGCCGCCCACGGCCTTGCCGATACCGGCCTTGGCCGCGGCAAGCTGCTCCGGAGTCAGCATTTTGACATCCGCCACTCCCGCTGCCGCCATGGCTGCATCCATCGCCTCTTTCGCAGCCTTCGGAACAAAAATGAAACTGATAGAATACCACTTGGCGAAGACGCTGATCGCCGCCGCCAGCATGAAGAATGCTGAGAAGAACAGAAACACGTTGCCGCCGGTTATATTGTGGTCCTTAAGTTCCATAACCGCCGTGGTGTACTGAACGAGACAACCGCCGACAAGCCAGGCGGCCAGTAAGGGGAACCCGGAAACATCTACTTTACCAAGAAATACCGCCCCAAATCCGAAACATGCAACAGCCAGTGCCGCCAGTCCGGCAGGTCCCGGAGATGCAAAACTATGCTCGTGTGCCATAAACAAAACCCTCCCTTTCATTTAAGTACGATTTAAAAATCAATAAGATTACAAATGCTAAATTGCGTAACCTCACAGCTTCGCTGTCATCAGTCCATACATCCCCCCTTTCATTCAAGATAATTTCCCTGATTCATCAAGATTGACGGAACAGGCGCACTAATCGTAGAATAAGTCGTTGTTCCTCCCCACATACCAAAAGCGTGCCAGATATTATTTCATTTCATATCAACTGATTAGTGAATACAGGAAATGAAAATAACGATATTTCACGAAACAGATTGCGAAATGTCGTGATCTACGCTATATATCGCCCGACCACAAAGGATTCGACATGCGAAGAGGGGGGATGGATTTATGAAAGTGGGGGGAAACGAATTTTTCCGGCAAGCGACTTTACGGCTTTGCAGCAGTCTCGAAATAGAAAAAGCGATGTTTAATTGCCTTTCTTATCTGCAACATTATTTGCCTGCCTCAGAGATGCTACTGACCATTTTCGATCCGAACCTGGGATTGATTCACAATCTGGCGGCGGTTGACCTGTCGGGAATCAGAAAACCTGTTCCCTCGAAACCCTTGTCGGAAGAGGCCATCGACAAAATCAATTTTGACGTCGGCGCCTGGAAGGAGGTCAAGATTCTGGACCGCCTCGATCTCCACCCGGCAGGCTGGATACTATCTGACCATGTGAATCTGTCCACAACCTCGATGATGTACATCAGCCTGGTAATCGAAGGCAAACATTTAGGGTCTGTCGTCTTTTTGGCGGAGGGAAAAGGAATGTTCAAGAAGTCCCATGCCAACCTTGTTTCCCAGCTGCGCGAACCATTTAACATTGCCGTATCCAATGCAAGGCGCTACCGGGAGGTAGTCAAACTAAAGGAAATAGTTGACGATGAAAATCAAGAGCTTACCCGAGAGCTGCGATATATTAAGGAAGATGAAATCGTTGGGGCAGATTGTGGTCTCAAGGAAGTGATGGAAATGGTAAGGCAAGTGGCTTCTCTTAAAAGTCCGGTCCTGCTTTTGGGAGAGACTGGTGTTGGTAAAGAGGTGATTGCCAACGCCATTCATTACGCATCCCCTCGAAAAGAGAGACCTTTGATTACAGTGAATTGCGGGGCTATCCCGGAGAGTCTCATGGATAGCGAGCTTTTCGGCCATGAGCGGGGCGCGTTTACCGGCGCCATTGCTCAAAAGAAAGGGCGTTTTGAGCGGGCTCAAGGCGGCAGCATCTTCCTCGACGAGGTTGCCGAGCTTCCGCCATCCATTCAGGTGAGACTACTGAGAGTGCTCCATAACAGGGAAATTGAACGGGTAGGCGGAGCGGAGACAATTCCCGTCGACATCAGAATTATTGCGGCTACTCATCGCAACCTGGAAGAGATGGTCCGCGACGGCAAGTTCCGGGAAGACCTCTGGTTCCGGCTCAATATCTTTCCCGTCATGATTCCTCCCTTGCGACATCGGCCGGGAGACATCCCTACCCTGATTCATCATTTCATTGAAAAGAAAGCCAAGGAGTTGAAGATTCATACCCCGCCGCCTTTGTCATCCGAAGTGATGGAACGACTCAAGGATTATCACTGGCCGGGGAATGTCCGGGAACTTGAAAATATTGTCGAGCGCGAGCTGATAAGAAGCAGGGGGCCTAATGGAAACCGTTTCTTGACCTTTGAGCATTTCCGGTGGCCCGACATCCCGCCGGAGACATGGAGGCTGCCGGAGGATAATAGTCCCCTCATGACCCTTGACGAAGCGATGTCACAACATATCCAACTGGCGCTAACACAGACAAAAGGGAAAATATACGGACCCGACGGCGCCGCCGGTTTGCTGGGGATAAATCCCAATACGCTGAGGAGCAGGATGAAGAAACTTGGCATCCTGGCGCCTGGATAGTCTTATCGCCACTTTATATGAGAATACAGAAATGTAGGGTGGAACAAGCGAAGCGGTTCCACCAATAATATGAATGGTTTTGGTGGATGCGCTTCGCTTCATCCACCCTACTCCTGATATTCTCATGCTTCGTTGTGGCCCGCATGGTCATGGGGGTTAGTCAGGTTATTCCCTCAAGCTGTCTCATGGGAGCATCGCTGTTCACCGCCGGTGCACCAAGTACGTAATTGACAGCCCCGCCTGTTTTCATATAATAGATTCATGCCTGCCAATCTTCCCCCAGACTATTTTGAAGCGGAACAGCACTTCCGTGCGGCCCGAAGCCCGGAGGAAAAGATCGAGGCCCTGGAAGAAATGCTGGCCGTCATGCCCAAGCACAAGGGCACAGACAAGCTCAAGGCCATGCTGCGGGAGCGCATCTCCAAATTCCGGGACCAGGCCCAGCAGAAAAAGGGGACCTCCAGACACAAGACCGTTTACAGCATCGATAAGGAAGGGGCCGCCCAGGTCGTAGTTGTCGGTCCACCCAACACGGGCAAATCTTCCCTCGTGGCCCTGGTCACCAACGCCTCCCCGGAGACGGCAGCCTTCCCCCACACTACCCATAAACCCACTCCCGGCATGATGGAATATGAGAACATCCAATTTCAGCTGATCGACACCCCTCCGATCACCCGCCAGTACGCCGACCCCGCCCTGCTTGATCTGCTGCGCCGCACGGACATGGTGCTCGTCATGCTGGACCTTCTGGCCGATCCCATGGGGCAGTATGAAGAGACCATGGCTATCCTTCGTGACTATCGCATTTACTCGCCCCAAAGCCGGCTCCCGGAAAACCTCGCGAAACGGCCATTCATCAGGAAGATCCTGGTAGTTGTAAACAAAATGGACCGTCCGGAAGACCAGGAATCCCTGGAAATCTTCCAGGAGCTCTCGGGGCTTGAACAGCCCTGCCTGGGCCTGTCCACAAAAACCGGCATGAACGTCTCGCGCCTCCCGGAGATAATCTTTACCCTTGCTGATATCGTTCGCACCTATACCAAGCGGCCCGGCAAAGAGGCCGATCTGAGGGTTCCTTTCATTCTCCCCGCCGGCAGCGTTCTGGAAGAGTTGGCCGCCAGGATCCACAACGAGTTCGCCGCCAAGCTGAAGTATGCCCGGATCTGGGGCCGGGGCGTCCGGGACGGACAGATGGTCCAGAAAAGCTACGTCATGCAGGACGGCGACATCGCGGAGTTCTGCATCTAATCTGAATCAGCCGGCACGGTCTTGATTGTCTCGGCGATGTCTTCCATAAAAAATGGTTTTTGAATAAAGGCGCACACCCTTATCCATGATTTTGGCAAAACAGAAATATATTTACCAACAAATCATCCAACATGCTACTTACTGTTGACACCGTGCGCGGTTTTCCATATATAGAGGCGAAAATAATCCGCTCCAAGGAATTTCAGATGGACAAATGGACCTTCGGCGTCACCATGCTTGTGGTCGGCATGGGGGGAACCCTATTGACTCTGGGTATTATGAGCTTAATTATCGCTCTGCTTAAAAAGATCTTCCCCTATGAAAAGGAAGCAGAGGAAAAGTCATGATCCCTTCGGCTGCGCTCAGACCATTCATAAGGTAAAAAAGACATGTTAGAGGCCTTTACCAACGGATTCTCCGGCCTGCTTGCCGGATTTATGCACCTGCAAATATCAAATGTAGTAATGGTTATTGTAGGTTGTGTTCTTCTCTACCTGGGCATCAAGAAGAATTTTGAGCCCCTGCTCCTGGTCCCCATCGGCTTTGGATGTATTCTGGTCAATATTCCCCTGGCTGACCTGATGGAACCTCACGGTTTTTTAAGAACTATCTACGATGCCGGCATCATGACGGAACTTTTCCCTCTCCTGATCTTTGTCGGCATCGGCGCCATGACCGATTTCACCCCGGTCCTGGAGAACCCGGTTACTTTCCTGTTGGGCGCCGCCGGTCAATGCGGCATCTTTCTCACCCTCGCCCTGGCCCTCGCTTTGGGATTCAATGAACTGGATGCAGTCGCCATCGGCGTTATCGGCGCCTGCGACGGTCCCACCGCGATCTATGTAACCGCAAAGTATGCTCCTCATCTTTTAGGGGCCGTGTCCGTTGCGGCTTATTCTTATATGTCTCTCGTTCCCGTTATCCAGCCGCCGATTATGAGACTCCTGACCACCGAAAAGGAACGAACCGTGGTCATGAAAGCGACAAGAAAGTCCGTCTCCAAAACGACGCGCCTGCTTTTTCCACTGGTTATCACTATTCTCGGGGGGCTCATCGCCCCCATGGGCTTACCGCTTCTCGGCACAATCATGCTGGGAAACCTTATGCGGGAAAGCGGGGCGGTGGAAAGGCTGACGAGTGCCTCGGCCAATGAAATGGCCAATGTTGTCACCCTGCTTCTGGGAATTTCCATCGGCGCGACGATGGACGGCAAGATCTTCCTCCAGACGCAAACCCTGATTATCCTGGCCCTGGGATTTATTGCGATTTGCCTGGACACGGCCTGCGGGGTCCTCCTGGGCAAGTTGCTCTATATCACCAGCAAAGGTAAGATCAATCCCCTCATCGGGGCCGCCGGCATCTCCGCTTTCCCGATGTCCGCCCGGGTGGTCATGAAGGAGGGGCAGAAATACAACAAGAAAAATTATCTCCTTATGCACGCCATGGGGGCCAACGCCGCCGGCCAGATCGGCTCGGTCATCGCCGCCGCCGTTATGCTCTCAGTGCTTAAGGGGATGGGAATCATATAACAGCAAGGAGGCCGACCGCGTGAAGGTAGAACTTACATCGCCCATACCCGGAAAAATCATGAAAGTCCTCGTCGGTGTTGGAGAAGCAGTTAACGAAGACGACGAAATAATGAAGATCGAATCGATGAAGATGGAAAATCCTATCTACGCCCCGGCAGCGGGAACGATAGAATCGATAAGCGTTAAGGAAAACGACGAGGTCGAAGTCGACGACTTGCTACTTGTTATCAAGGCAGCGGACTGAAACTATAAGACAAACCGCCATAGTCAGATCCTCGCGGAACTTGGTTTTTCTTCAAAAAATTCGCAAATGAGATTAAGGTGCGCGCCGGTTATAAAAAATTCGCCGTATCCATAAAATAGCGCTTTGATTTAGAACCGGAATTACCGGCGGATGGTCACCATGACCAGGGTATCGCCCACGTCTACCGCATCGCCGGGTTCCACAAGAATATCAGCCACCTTACCATCAACTTCGCAAATGATGTGGGTGTGCATCTTCATTGCCTCCAGATCAACCAGGGTATCCCCCACCATCACCTCGTCACCAACTTCCACCATAATATCGGTCACTTTTCCCTTAATGGAAGATTTGACTATCCCCTCTTTCTTGAGTTCATCGATTTCCTGGGCCGTCAGGGTGCGCTTGTACATCCACCACCCTGCCTGGCGATCCTTTTGTCGCTCCTCCTCCGATCGGCCTTCCATCCCCTCATGGGGCGCCAGCATCAGCTTATAGAGGGCGTCGTCGAAAACATAGTGATCAGCATCGGGATACTTGAACAGCTCGGGATGGGTCTCCAAATAACCGGTGTCAAATTTTCTGCCCTGAAAATCGGGCTCGTCGCAGATGGCCAGGTACAGAGGAATCGTTGTTTTCGGCCAGACGATATTGAAATCCTTTAGCGCCCGCCGGAGTCGTTTAATGGTCTGGTCCCATTCATATCCCCAGACAATCAGCTTTGCCAGCAGGGAATCATAAACAGAAGGGACAAAATAGCCCTTATAAACATTACCGTCCACGCGGATTCCCGGTCCTCCCGGGGGATGATAAATCTCAATGAGCTTGCCCCCCTCGGGCATAAAGTCGTTTTTCGGATCCTCGGCGTTGATACGAACCTCAACGGCAATGCCGTTGAGGCGGACATCCTCCTGGCGAATCTGCAGGGGCCTGCCTTCGGCGATCCGGATCTGCTCCTGGACAAGGTCTTCGCCGGTAATCATTTCCGTGACCGTATGTTCCACCTGCAGGCGGGTGTTTACCTCCATAAACCAGAACTCATTGGTCCGGGCATCGACAAGAAACTCCACAGTGCCTGCATTGACATATCCCGCTGCCCGGGCCGCCTTGACCGCCGCCTGATGGAGGGCTTCGATAACAGGCTCGGGAAGATCCGCAGGGGCTATCTCCAGCAATTTCTGATGGCGCCTCTGAATCGAACAATCCCTCGTCCCCAGATGAACGACATGGCCATATTGATCAGCCATGATCTGGACCTCGATGTGGCGAGGGGATTCAATAAATTTCTCCGCATAAATACGGTCGTCGCGGAAGGCGGCCAGCGCCTCCGCCCGCGCTGAAGGAATATTGAGCTTTAACTCCGGCTCGCTGTTAACCCTGCGCACCCCCCGTCCGCCGCCGCCTGCCGTAGCTTTAAGGATGATGGGATAACCGACCTCACTTGCAAAGGCAGCCGCCGCATTCAGACCCTCCGGCCCCACGGGCAGGCTTTCGGTCCCCGGAACCACTGGAATTCCCGCCTTCACCATCATTTCCCGGGCTAAAACCTTGTTTCCCAGCATGCGGATGACACTCGGGGGAGGTCCGATATAGATGATCCCTTCCCGTAGACATGCCTCGGCAAAATCGGCGTTTTCCGACAAGAAACCGTATCCGGGATGAATTGCATCGGACCCGGTATTTACGGCCGCCCGAATTATCCTTTCAATATCAAGATATCCCCGGTTCGGTTCGGTCCCGATCTGGATGACCCGGTCGGCAAAACGATGGAAATAGGCGTCGCTGTCCGGGCTTTCATAGACGGCGATGGCCTCGATATTCATGTCTCGGACCGTCCTGATGATCCGGAGGGCAATTTCGCCCCGATTGGCAATCAAGATACGTTGGATCTTCTTCATTTCGGCATGCTTCCTCAGATAGTAATTTAAAGCGACGTTGCTTAACCCAGATTCCGTTCGCTGTCAACAAACTCTCGCAGCGATAAATAAAAAAAGCGGCGACCGGCATTCCGGTGACAAAAGCTGGACAAACCCGACCTTTGTTCAATGGCAGAAAAAGACAATATATTTGAAAATATTAATAAATGCTGATAGGCTTTTTTCGGTTTCCTGTTTGGAATGGAATTGTATGTTCGGCAAAGCTTAAAGCTCTCGGCTTGCTGCCGGGGAAGGGGGGGTACTAAAGTAATGACTAAAAGTTTATCAGGCTCGATAAAGCCTATCGAAAGGGTTTACATCATCGGCGCCGGGGCCGTCGGGGCTGCCTATGCAAGCATTTTTTATGATATGGACCGCAGCAGTGTTTCTTTTATCGCCGGGGGTGAGCGTTTTGAGCGCCTTCGCCGGGAAGGCGTCATCGTCAACGGCAAAAACTATCCCATCCCGGTGCTGAGCAGCAAGGATCCCATCCCCGCTGCTGATCTGCTTATAGTCACAGTAAAGCATCATCACCTTGACCAGGCGATCGGGGAAATAAAAGGCAGCGTCGGTCCGGATACGATCATTATTTCCTTAATGAACGGCATCGACAGCGAAGAGCGCATTGGCGCCGTCTATGGTGAAGAGAAGACCCTTTACGCCACCGTCGTGGGTATCGACGCCCTGCGGGAGGGAAATAATATCATCTATACTACCCAGGGAAAGATATTTTTCGGGGAAAGGCGGAACTCTGCCCTTTCCGACCGGGTCCGGCGGGTCGTGGATATTTTCAATAAGGCCGGAATAATTCATGAAATACCACCCGACATGATCCGTATCATCTGGTGGAAATTTATGATCAATGTAGGCATCAATCAGGCATCGGCAGCCCTGAAGGGATCCTATGGCGTCTTTCAGACATCCCGCGAGGCACAGACACTCATGGAGGCATCCATGCGGGAAGTCATTACCCTGGCGCAGAAACTGGCCATTGACCTCTCCGGGCAGGATATTGAAAAATGGTATGCGGTCCTCGCAAGCCTCAGCCCCACTGGAAAAACATCCATGCTCCAAGACGTGGAGGCGGGAAGAAAGACGGAGGTGGAGATGCTGGCCGGCAAAATCATTGAGTTAGGCAGGCGGCATGGAGTCCCGACGCCTGTAAATGAACAGCTAATGGATACGATCAACAAGATTGAAGCCCTCAATCAGAAGTAAGGTGGTTATGTTGTTCACGAGAAAAACTACCTATGTCTTTTCTGTTTTCATCATCATGGTCATGAGCTTGACCCTGAACGCCTGTGGTTCTGCACAACAGTTCACGATGTGGGAGAACCGGCAGCAGAGCGCTGGGCAAAGTACCCCGGGACCGCCAGGCACCCTGCACGTTGCCGACGCATTCATTGATATCACCTTTACGGTTATCAGCGAACAGGAGATCAATTTCCGCCTTCAGAATAAGACCGGCAGCCCCATCACGATCCGTTGGGATGAAGTTTTGTGCAAATTCCCGACCGGCGCCGTCCTGCAATTGATCAATAGCGGCAACGGCACGGATACGGTCGTTAAACCAATGTCGGTGCTCACGGACAGTCTCTCACCACTGGGTCCCATCCCCTATCTCGCCGATGAGGATGACTGGCGGGACGCAGACGGTTCCACCGATTTCGAGCAGGAATTCAGCGTTGAAATGCCGCTTTATATTGACGCTGCGGGCGGGAGAAAGGATTACACATTCACTTTTGTCCTTTCATGACCTATGAGGATTTATCCTTGTGAAAGGAATCAGATATAAACACCCATGCCCAGTGCGGGCACAACGAAGGATGAGAATACAGGAGTCAGGGGCAAGAATTTATATCCTCTTTTTTAGACTGGATTCTGTATTCTGAGTCCTGTATTCACATATAAACCCGGGAGGAAAAAATGGACAGCCGCGACGAAGAAAAACGTTATGAAGGACTTAGTCCCTTTGAGCTGAAGGACAAGCAGATTGAAATGGCAAGCTCGAATCGGGAACGGATGATGTTGAATGCGGGCAGGGGAAACCCGAACTGGGTGGCGACCACTCCCAGATCCGCCTTTTTCCTGCTGGGAAACTTCGCCCTCGAGGAAGCCCGTCGAGTCCTGAGCCGCCCCGGAATCGCCGGCGCCCCCGAAGCAAAAGGCATGGGAGATCGCCTGCGCGACTTCTGCCGCATCCACGCTGAATCGCTCGGCGCCCAGTTCCTTGCCGATGCACATAGGTATGCGACGGAGACCCTTGGCCTTGACGGAGACTCCTTTACCGGGGAGATGATTGACGGCATCCTCGGCGACCACTATCCTACGCCTGATCGCATGCTTACAAACTGCGAAAAGGTCGTGCAGGCATATCTTGACAGCACGATGTGCGATTCTCAGCCGCCGGCGGGAACCATGGACCTTTTCGCGGTCGAGGGCGGAACAGCGGCGATGACCTATATCTTCAACACGTTGAAAGAGAATTTCCTCATCAATCCCGGCGACAAAATCGCCATCGGCACGCCGATTTTCACCCCCTACCTCGATATTCCCACCCTTAACGATTATGAACTGATCGTCGTTGACATCAAGATGGATGAAAAAAGTAATTGGCAGTATCCCGATTCAGAACTCGACAAGCTAAGCGACCCCTCGGTGAAGGCGTTTTTCATCGTTAATCCGTCAAATCCGCCGTCCACGAGCGTCGCGCCGGAATCTCTCGACAAAATTGCGAAACTTGTTCAGACTGTAAGGAAAGACCTCATCATCCTGACAGATGATGTTTATGGAACATTCGTAAACGGATTCAAATCCCTGGCAGCGATCGCCCCGGAAAACACGATTCTGGTCTATTCATTCTCAAAATATTTCGGTGCCACCGGGTGGCGACTGGGAGTCATAGGCATATACCAGAACAACATCCTCGATAAATTGATCGCGGCGCTTCCCAAAGACAAACGCGGGGGTATGCATAAACGCTATGCATCCATCTCTCCCGATCCGGACCGCATCAAACTCATCGATCGCCTGGTTGCCGACAGCCGGGCGGTCGCCCTGAATCATACCGCCGGTCTCTCGACTCCACAGCAGGTGATGATGGCGCTCTTCTCGTTTCAGGAACTCCTCGACGCAGACAGTCACCTTTACAAGAAAGAGGCACAGGACCTGGTGAGAGAACGATACGAGGCGCTCTATAAGTCCCTCGGCGTCGCAGCGCCCGAAATGCCTTGCTATGCAATGTATTACACGACAATCGATATTCCGCAACTTGCGGAAAAACGATTTGGAGCAGACTTTGCGAAGTGGCTCAAATCAACATACGAACCGATTGATTTCGTTTGGAACCTTGCCGAAAAAAAGGGGGTTGTACTTATGGATGGCGGCGGGTTTGCCGCACCGGAAATGTCCGTGCGCGTCTCGCTCGCAAACCTGTGTAAGGACGACTATGTAAAAATCGGCAAGGCAATCAGCGAACTGCTTGCTGAATATCAAGATATCTGGAAAACATCAGCCCGCTGATATTTATGAATCCAAAAACTAATTTCCCCCTCCCCTTCAAGGGGAGGATAATGGTGGGGATGGGTTAAAATTTCGTAATTATTAAATGTACCTCACCCTAACCCTCTCCCTGAGGGAGAGAGGATTGGGGACATTTTGTGGACACATCAATTTTGGGAATAATCTTACCTGGGGGAAACCATGTTCGATGATATTTTGGAGATATGCCTTAAAAATACCGAGATATTGTTGTTTCTGGCGCTCGGCGCCGGATACTACATCGGCAAGTTCAAATTTAAGGGATTCAGTCTCGGGGCCACCGCATCGGTGCTGCTCGTTGCGCTCGTGCTGGGACAAATCCCGGGAGTGCAGGTTCCCGGCCTTTTGAAAACCGTCAGTTTTGCCCTGTTTACATTCTGTATCGGCTACAGCGTCGGACCACAGTTTTTCGGGGCATTGAAGAAGCAGGGTTTGAGCTATATATGGGTTGCCCTGGTCGTGGCGGTGGCGGCGCTGATCACAGCTCTTGCCCTGGGAAAGTTTTTCGGCTTCAGTCCGGGGACAACCGCGGGACTTCTGGCGGGAGCGCTGACCACATCGGCCGCCATCGGGACCGCGGAAGGCGCTATCACCCATTTGCCGGGGATTTCCGCGGCCGCCAAGACCGCCTTGGAAACAGATGTGGCCATCGCATACGGCATAACTTACATCTTCGGCACCGTCGGCGGAATCCTCATGTTCACCGTGCTGCCCGGGATAATGGGGATTAATCTGAAAGAGGAAGCCAAAAAACTTGAAGAAAGCTATTCCGGTGGCAGGGACGACTTGGATAAAAGCCCCGATCTGTTTTCATGGTCCAGGCAGTTGAGTCTGCGCTCCTACCGGGTGGAAAACGAAAAAATATCCGGGCAGACGGTCAGTTTTATCGAAGGCCTTTTCCCTCAGCCCGCCGCTGTTGAGGCGTTGCAAAGAGATGGGCAGGGGCTGACCATCCAACCCGATCTGACCATTCAATCTGGCGACATCCTCATTATTGGGAGCCCCTCCCGGAAATCCATGCTTGCTGCGCCGGGACTTGTCGGTCCGGAACAGGACATCGCGGGACTGACGGATATTGTCGGCGAAGTTATGGAAGTCTGTGTTCTGAACAAAGATATTGCCGGGAAAACCATCGCCGAACTCGGGAACAGGAGTGAGACGCACGGCCTCTTTCTCCGCAAGATTACCCGTCAGAGCAATAACGTTCCGATTCTACCCAAAACTGTAATTGAGCGCTGCGATATCCTTCAGATAATCGGAAGGAAGGAAGACGTGGAACGGGCCGTCCAGATGATCGGATTTGCGGAACGGCCGACGGACGTAACCGATATGGTTGTCGTAGGTTGCGGAGTAGTCCTCGGCACGCTGATAGGTCTTCTCGTCGTGAACATTGCCGGCATCCCGATATCTCTGGGAGTGGGGGGCGGCGTCCTTGTCTCCGGCCTTATCTTCGGATGGATGCGCACTCTGCACCCGACCTATGGACAGATTCCCTCGGCAAGCCGCTGGATTCTCCAGAACCTGGGATTAAACCTCTTCATTGCCTGCGTCGGACTGGGGGCAGGCAGTCAGGCACTGGCTGCTTTGAAAACCACCGGCTTATCGGTTTTCATCGCCGGGGTTATCCTGACAATCGTTCCCGTTCTCGCGGGCCTTCTCTTTGCAAAGATTTTTATGAAATTGAATCCCGTTTTCCTGCTCGGCTCGCTTACCGGATCGCGAAACCTGACGGCGGCCCTGCTTACCCTTGAGGAACAGGCCGAAAGCTCCATGCCCGTCCTCGGCTATGCAGCGCCCTACGCCGTCGCCAACGTGGCGCTGACCATCTGGGGCTCCCTCCTGGTGAATATCATGCACCGGATGTAGGCAATCGCCAAGGAGGGTAACGCAAAAGAGTTGGCAATATTTTCTGGGGAATAGTCATTGACATAGAAACAATTATTTCCTATGAAGGGGCGCCGGAGGTTGGATGCCTCTTCATCCGCTCAATGACATCGATGCTCCGATATTATCAATATTCGTCAAGTGTAATCACATGTTAAACCAGAAAGGAAAGGAATAATGAAAAGAAAGTGGTCGGTAGTTTTGTCGGTAGTGTTTCTGTGCGCCGTCTTTGTGGGATGCGCAACCCAAAAAATGGTCTACAAGCCTTATGATCTCAACACCCCGCTGGCAGCGGGTCAATTAATTCAAAAAACCGATAACTTTGTTCTCCTCTTCGACAAGTCTTCTTCCATGGACGATGCCTACGGCAGAACAACGCGTATGGAATTGGCGAAGGATGTAGTCAAAAGGATGGCGGCAACCATTCCCAAGCTTAAGTTGAACGCAGGGTTAAGAACCTTCTGGAACGACGAGACCAAGCTTGTCTACGGGATGACGTCTTTTGACAAAGGTGGTTTCCTTAAACCATTGGATTGCATCATGTGGGGAAGCGGCAACACCCCCATGGCAAAGGCGATTCTGGCGGCAGGCGTGGACATGGCATCGTCAACGGGGAACTCTGCCATCATTATTGTCAGCGATTTTGAGCACATAGAAGGTCTCGACGACATGAGACCCAAAAACGTCATGGCGGCAGTGGCCAAACTGAAAGAACAATATGGAAACAGGCTTTGCATCTATCCCGTTCAGGTGGGAAATGCCCCCAAGGGTAAAATTATTGCCCAGGAGATCGTGAAAGATGCCGGATGCGGTGCGAGCGTGAATGCGGATGAGTTAGGAACTGCGGCCGCCATGGGCGCTTTTGTGGAAAAAATCTTCCTCGGACCTGGAAAAGGGGAAATTGTTGCTTCCATGAAGGCCGAGGCTGCCGCCGCAGCCACCGGGCAGTCTTCCGTGAAAGGAATATCGGCAACGATCCATTTCGACTTTGATAAATCAGCAATAAAACCGGCGTTCAAAAAGACGATTGCCGATTTCGCGGCGCTGCTTGTGAAGAATCCCGACGCCAAGGTGGTAATCGACGGGTACACTGACTATATCGGTACGGCCAAGTATAACCTCGCCCTTTCCGATCGGCGCGCCAAGAGTTTCAAAAGGGTCCTCGTGAAGAAGTACGGCATTGACGCTTCCCGCATCAGGATCAAGGGATTCGGTAAGACAGACTTCATTGCCCCGAATAAAACAAGCAAGGGGAGATACGAAAACAGGCGGGCAACGGCAATTATCGAGTAATCTTCAATCACCGAAGTTAACTTGATGAAAAACAGAGGGCCGCAGCATGTAAGTCATGCTGCGGCCTTTTTTAACGAATTATTTTCTATCCGCCACTCTCTTCACGGCGCCGCTTTCAATTAGATCCTGCAGGGTCTGCAACAGGGCCCTTTCCTGAGAGTCGATTTTGTTGTCCTCGCTGGCCAGATGGAGAATCTGTTCATGTTCCAATATCGTAATCTCATGATCCTCGATTGCCTTATCAATCATCTTTTTTAATTTTTCCGCGGAACTGCTCAATACCATATTCCAACCTCCCTTTAAGTTTTTGATCTTCTTTTGGGAGCTTCCATATCCGAAGGCCGGACAATTTGTCAAGGTCAACGGCAATGTTCTACTGCTCTTTATCCTTTGCTTCTTCTCTTATCTCCTCCCCCTGATCCGCCCCGATAATTCCTTCAGAAGCGACCACGGACGGTGTCTCTTTCCCCATTTGCTCGCCAGCAGCATCATACCCTCCCGGCGTTGGAGATTTGGCCACGGATTCGGCATCTGTCAGCTGATTTGCTTTTTCACCTTGCATCTCCCTGATCCACAGGGGATGACGATGCCGGGCATAGTCCAGGCGGACGGTTCCGGTAAAGATCCCCCTGATCATGGGCCGGTTCGGCTTCAGAAGGATCGCGCCGATGTGGGCGACAAAAGCCAGGATAAAGAGCATGAAGAAGACATTGTGGACCCAAGTCGCCCAGAGGACCATGGTCAGTGACATATCCGGGGCATAGAGGTTCTTGTAGGTCTTGATGAGTCCCGACAGGATCAGCATGGCGATAATAATCGCCATCCCCACATAGGCGAGGCGCTGTTCCGGCAGATATTTATGGAACGGCGGCTCCTCTCCTTTGCCGAAAAAGCTCTTCATGACCTCTATGGATGATTTCAGGTCGCCCCGCCGGGGGATCATCCCCCGTTCGCCGAGGATGCCGTGATAGATGAGATGAAAAACGGCGGCGGCGATGAAAAACACCGAGGCGGCATAATGGATGTAGAGGGATTTTATGAAATCTCCCGACCAGGACAACCCAGGAATAGAGGTGATGTAATAACGGTTGGCCATTGGCAGTTCAAATATCCCCGTAACCAGTAGCAGCAGACCGGACAGGGCAATGGACCAATGCTCGACAAGTTCGATCAAACTATGACGGACGACGAGCCCCCGGTCATTTATAATTTTGTCACTCATGGCTGCCCTCCCCTCCTTTTACCCGGCCCTTCCTCCGGGAGAGGGCCATGAAGGCCCCGGCCACCCCGGCGGCAATACCGTAGAGCGGCGCCTGAAGAACGGCCTTACCCATTTTGTCCGTTTTGGCCATCCGCCTTTCCGCGGGCCCCATATCAGGCATTCCCGGTTGTTTTTTCATCGTCCCGTTGAGGGAGGCAAAAGAAACGGGCGATACATACAGGGTTGCCGTACCGCCGTTTTCCTTCTTCCCGTATATAAAACCTTTCATCGCCTTGGCCCGTTCTTCCGCCAGGGCATAAATTTCCTTGCGGTCACCAATGATCATTGCCTGCTGCGGGCAGGCCTCAACGCACCCGGGAAGCTTCCCTTCCATCAAGCGATCATTACAGAGATCGCACTTGTACATGACGCCGTTGCCGGCCAAGGAAGGCAGGATATGAAGGTAAATCCCCACCCCGGACTGGCGCTGGGGGATCTCCCAGGGACAGACGGCCTTGCATTTGGCCCCGCCGAAACAGAGATCCTGGTCGATAACTACGGCTCCGTTTTCATATTTATGATTTGCCGAAAAGGGACAGATCGTGGCGCAGGCCGGATTGTCACAGTGCATGCACCGGCGGGGCACAAAGACGGTTCGCTTTTGCCCCCCTTCATCTATTTCGGCCTGGTGGACATAAATAAAGTTATAGGGGGTCAGACGGTTGAAAACCTCCCGCTTTTTCGACCAGTCCTCGATCGTCTTCCGGGGCCACGGTTCCGGGATCGGTTCGTGAATCTTCGGGATCTTGTCCCTGTTAATGGTTTTGCACACCTCGACGCAGGCCGGGATATCCTTCCCCGGACATCCGTCACATCGACTCAGGTCGATAAGGGTTGCCAGGCGTTTACCGGCGGCAGCAACCCCGGCGCCCGGAAGGGCAAGACCGGCGCCTGCAGCGGCAACGCCTGTCGATACCTTGAGGAACACCCGCCGGCTCAAACCGGCTTTCTTATCCCGACTCATAATACAGTCCTCCTTTAAGCAAGATCGACGCAATGGATCGTGGCCTTTTTAAATCCGCCCCGGCCAGCTACGGATTCTGCATTGTTTTATGAATAGGCATAAAAAGGGCGCCTGTCAAGACCTTTTCATTGGTCGAACCCTTGACAAGATGAGGATCGTGATTATATTGGCGCCATAATTTTATTTCTGAGATTTCAATAATTTATTCGGAGAGCAATCTAATTAATTTTATTTATGGGAGGTATGGCCTATGAAGTTTAGACCGCTGCACGATCAAGTATTGGTTATCCGCGAGGAAAGCGAACAGAAGACCGCCGGGGGCATCATCATCCCCGATACGGCAAAGGAAAAGCCCCAGAAGGGCAAGCTGGTCGCCGTCGGTCCGGGGCGGATGGATCGTGAAGGAAAGCGTATCCCACTGGAGATCAAGGCCGGGGATCGCGTTTTGTTTGGCCGCTATGGGGGCACGGAAATCAAGATCGATGGCGTGGAACATCTCATGATGAGAGCAGACGACATCCTCGGCGTTTTGGAATCATAAACAGGAGGGAATAAAAAATGGCAGCAAAAGATATTAAATACGATAGTATCGCCCGGGAAAGGATCTTGAAGGGCGTGGATGTCCTGGCGAATGCCGTAAAGGTAACCCTGGGGCCCAAGGGACGTAACGTTGTTATCGAGAAGAAGTGGGGCGCCCCGACGGTTACCAAGGACGGCGTCACTGTCGCCAAGGAAATCGAACTGGAAGACAAGTTTGAAAATATGGGCGCCCAGATGGTCAAGGAAGTAGCCTCGCGGACTTCTGACCTGGCCGGCGACGGCACCACTACTGCCACTATCCTTGCCCAGGCCATCTACCGGGAAGGATCGAAGCTTGTAGCGGCCGGGATGAATCCTATGTCCCTGAAACGGGGTGTGGACAAGGCGGTGGTCCTCGTAACGGAAGAACTGAAGAAGATGTCCAAGCCCGTCAAGGACAAGAAAGAGATAACCCAGGTCGGCGCCATCTCGGCAAACAGCGATTTCAGCATCGGGGAGATTATTTCCGAGGCTATGGACAAGGTCGGCAAGGAAGGCGTTATCACCGTTCAAGACGCAAAAGGCATGGAAACCACCCTCGACATCGTGGAGGGCATGCAGTTCGACCGGGGTTACATCTCTCCTTATTTCGTTACCGACCCGAACAAAATGGAAGTCCGCCTCGAAGATCCCTACATCCTCCTCAACGAAAAGAAGATCAGCACGATGAAGGATATGATCCCCATCCTGGAACAGGTAGCCCGGACGGGAAGACCTCTGCTCATCATCGCGGAAGATCTGGAAGGGGAAGCCATGGCGACCCTCGTGGTCAATAAGCTGCGGGGGACCATCAAGTGCGCCGCAGTCAAGGCCCCCGGCTTCGGAGACCGTCGCAAGGCCATGCTGGAAGACATCGCCATCCTGACAGGCGGTAAAGTCGTTTCCGATGACATCGGCGTGAAAATGGAAAACCTGACCCTTGCCGATCTCGGGCAGTGCAAACAGGTCACCATCGACAAGGACAATTCCACCATCGTCGACGGCGCCGGTAAGAGCGCTGAAATCCAGGCCCGGGTCAAGCAGATCCGCGCCCAGATGGAGGACACGAGTTCCGATTATGACCGGGAGAAACTGCAGGAGCGTTTGGCCAAGATCGTGGGCGGCGTCGCTATCATCAAGGTCGGGGCGGCAACGGAAATGGAGATGAAGGAAAAGAAGGCCCGGGTGGAAGACGCCCTTAACGCCACCAGGGCGGCCGTGGAAGAAGGCATCGTTCCCGGCGGCGGCGTGGCCCTCATCCGCAGTTTGAAGGCACTGGCAAAGACAGACCTTCCCGAGGATGAGCATTACGGCCTCAACATCGTGAAACGGGCACTTGAAGAGCCCCTCCGTCAGATTGCCAATAACGCCGGCTTCGAAGGCTCCATCGTTGTGGAAAAGGTTAAGGCCGGCAAGGACGACTATGGCTTCGACGCCGATAAGGGCGAATATGGCAATATGATCAAGGCCGGCATCATCGATCCCACGAAGGTAACCCGTCTGGCCCTGCAAAACGCGACATCTGTTGCCTCCCTGCTGTTGACCACCGAGGCGATGGTCGCCGAGACACCCAAGAAAAAGGCCCCTCAGATGCTGACGCCTCCCCCCGGCGGTATGGGCGGAATGGGTGGAATGGGCGGAATGGGCGGCGGCATGGATGATTACGACTATTAATAACTCTGTCGGATGGGCTTTAACAGAAAAACGAGCCAACGGCGAAGTCGATAAAATCATCCGGCTAAAGGCGATTCGACCTCGCTAATTCGCAACAACAAATGAAAGCGGCTGGAGAGTTAATTCTCCAGCCGCTTTTTTTACAACTCCCATGATATCCGACTGACCAAATAAACATTTTAAGAAATCTCTCTAATGTCTCCATCAGATACTTCCATTTCTCGCCATTATCCGCCCTGTCTCCGTATTCAGATAATCTGGATCCGGAATGTTACCGACACGCCCCAAATCCAATCGGTCAGCGTCCCAGCACGTGGCTATATGAATATTGTTTGTATGTCTGACATGAGTATAGCTTCAAACTCAATTCAATAAGCCATGAGGATACTTGCAGCAACGATTTTGTATTTGAAGGGAATGGCCGTTAAATATCCGTCAGATATGTTTTCTTTTGCCAGTATAACGGCAAGCTCTATGCGATGCGCACCTCTAATCGTTTACCCAGCGCTTTGGCAACCCGATCCAACGTAGAGAGCTTGATGTCTTCAGCGTGATTTTCAATTCTTGAAATCGCGGTCTTTTGGGTTTTAAGGCGTAAGGCAAGTTCCTCCTGGGTTAATCCTGCGGATTCGCGCGCCTGACGCAGTACAAACCCGATCTTGAATTGTTCGTAACCTTCATCAAAACCAGAGGCGAATTCCTTATCAGTCTTTTTTCTCGTGGCTATATATTTTTTTAGGTCACTCATACCCTTTCCCCTTTCCTCTTCAAATAATCTCGCCGATACGATTCGGCTCTCTCTATTTCTTGCCTGGGTGTTTTCATACTTTTTTTCTCAAAGCCGTGGGTCAGTACAACCAGAGCATGGCTGTTGAAGAAACAGAATATTCTATAAATGTTGGAACCGTATCGGATTCTGCACTCCCAGATATCTTCTGTCCCTGTCAGCTTTTTAAATATGTTGATGGTACTACTCCCAAATCTTCCAAGAGGCGAAGTACCCACACCACCTTTTGAGCCACTTTACCGGGCAAGGCATCAAGAAAATCTTGGATGGGGCATTTCCCATCTACTGTCTTATAAAAAGTGACGGTTCTGTTCACGGCAACATGTTAACCTACACGTTAACTTCTGTCAAGATAATTGTCCACTTCAAAAGTCCACCTCCACATCCTTTGCTTTATGAGGTCTTTGGGATTACCGGGAATTATATCTCAGGTGGACAAGATATGTTAAGTGATGGAGTAATGAGAAACCAATGAAGCCGAAATCCGTGACCATCAAAAAGTCGCATGTTTCGATCGCAATTCAATGAAATGAGTAGCTACCTGCCAGTGAAGACTTGTATTTGAATCGAAGTTCGGTATTGAGATTTTCAGGATTAAAACCAACATTGCTCCAAATCTGCCAAGGACATTCTCATGGGCGACTTCAAGGAGTTCAATTTTAGCGGCACCAAATTTGGTGTGGGCCAGATAGAGGTCGTGGACCTGAATGATCTGACACCAAAGCGAGCCTCCCTTCTGGAAGAAATTAACAAGTTGAAGGATTCAGAGAATCTGGCCATGATAGTCATGATGCTGACATCGAGTATCAATGGTGTAATTCCCTCAAATAGGATATAATACAGAAAAATTCGGCGTGAAACTTGGAGGACTTAATTAATTCAACTAATAATCAAATATCGAAAAAAGGGGGTTGCGATGATTATTTTCAGTAAGGAAAGAAAAGCGTTGTTAATTGTTATAAGCATTTCATTAATAATGATGTTTTTTAATGCTGCCGTGGTTTCTTCAGAAATGCTCGTTACCACTAAGGATGGCCGCACCCACACTCTCCCAGTGAACAGCGCCGATGTCAAGAAAATTGAGTATACAGATGGGCAGAGCTCTTACGGAAAGTACGTGGGATGCTTCTATGATTACAAAGGTGGGGTTCGCGATCTTTCAGGTTTTTCTGTAAGTACTGGGAATATGACAACGGAACAATGTGTTTCTACTTGTAAAGATAAGGGGTTTCCCTATGCGGGAACTCAGTACAGTTCATATTGCTTTTGTGGCAATAGTTATGGACAATTTGGTGAAGCAAATAATTGCAACATGAAATGCACTGGTAACAATGATCAAATATGCGGTGGATCACACGCCAACTCAATATATAAGACACACTGAAAAAGATAAGAGAATCAGAATGAATTGTGGGAACACATTGCTCAACCTGAAGAAGATGACCTTATGATGGACTGTGCCAAGAAGGTTAAATTTCGGGATTAAGCAATTTACTTGAGTCAATCAATCGCGATGTTTTAACTCAGTTACATCGAGATATGAGGCTATGACCTGGCATCGCAAACTTGCCGACTTTTTTGGATTAAAAACAAGCATCATCGCCCTGCTTGTCATGGTTGTCACGGTTGGATTGGGCGAAAAGATGGCGGAGCGATTCCTCCCCATCTACCTGCTGGCCTTGGGAGGCGGAGTCTTGTCGATCGGCCTTTTGAATGCCATGGACAATCTCCTGTCCGCCCTTTACTCATATCCAGGCGGCTACCTAAGCGATCGCTTCGGTTATAAGAAAGCCCTCTTAATATTCAATCTCATCGCCATGTTTGGGTATCTGATCGTTATCTTATTCCCATACTGGCAGGCGGTAATCATCGGCTCCGTCTTTTTCCTCTCTTGGACGGCCATCTCGCTTCCCGCCACGATGAGCCTCGTTTCCCGCGTCCTTCCTGAAGACAAACGGACGATGGGGGTCACAGTCCATTCTCTCGTCCGGCGGATTCCCATGGCTCTTGGTCCCATCATCGGCGGAGTTATGATTGCCCTCTACGGTGAGAAGACGGGGATACGTCTGGCCTTTGTAGCCGCCCTGATCCTGGGGTTAGTATCCCTCATCCTCCAGCAGGCAATGATCCGGGACGACCCATACCGAGGAAAGCCTGAAAAACGACCCTCGAAGCTATGGCGTTTCATGACTCCGGCCCTCAAAAACCTCCTTGTCTCCGATATTATGATCCGTTTCGCCGAGCAGATCCCATATGCTTTTGTCGTCGTCTGGTGTATGAAAATTAACAGCATCAGCGCCGTCCAGTTCGGCGTTCTCACAACGATTGAGATGGCCACGGCAGTGCTCGTATACATCCCTGTCGCTTACCTCGCCGACCGGGGTACAAAAAAGCCCTTTGTAGTCATCACCTTTTTCAATTTCACTCTCTTTCCCTTGGTGCTGCTTTTCTCTCACTCTTTTTTTATGATGGTTATAGCGTTTATTGTCCGGGGGCTCAAGGAGTTCGGTGAACCTACTCGCAAGGCCCTGATTATGGACCTTGCCCCGGAGGACAATAAGGCGGGAATATTCGGGCTGTACTATCTCATCCGGGATGTTATAGTTTCCGCCGCCGCATTAGGTGGAGCATTTCTTTGGCAGCTATCACCGACTGCGAATCTTCTAACCGCCGCGGCATGCGGTCTCGCTGGGACGATTTATTTCTGGGTTTTCGGAAGGGACATCAAGTAAGCATGAAAATGCGATCCGATATTTGTACGTGCACAAGAGCTCCGTTTTTTATATATTTGAGCAGGATCAGCCTTACTGACGACAAATACAAAGCGATAAGCCACGCTTGCTGAGAGATCATTGAATCCGGTTTGAAAGCGCGCACATGTTAGAAATCACATTTTACTCATCTGTAATCTGTTTTTCTTTTTCGGCAAGATCAATTTTACTGGCCTGGATTCTCATTTTTTTTTGATATCGGCAAGAAACAGAAGTGAATCTTTCACTTTTTTCGACAGCCTTTGCCGGACTGGATAAAATAAACCACTCTTTAAGGATCATTCATTGGTAGCTTTTCTCAGATCGATATGACAGTAACCACGAGGATTCTTCTTCAAATAGTTTTGGTGGTATTCTTCTGCTATATAAAATTCCTTTGCTGGTAAAATCTCCGTGACTATTTTTGGGAGATACTTACTAGACTTTGACAGTCCCTCCAAAGAATCCTTTGCTACTTTCTCCTGTTTCGGATTGGTGTAAAATATGGCTGATCGGTATTGACTGCCGATATCATTGCCCTGTTTATTAAAGCTCGTAGGATCGTGTATTTCCCAAAAATGCTTAAGCAGTTTCTCGTAACTTACCACCTTTGGGTCAAAAATGACCCGAACAGATTCTGCATGCCCTGTTTTACCACTACAGACTGCCTCGTAAGTGGGGTTTTTCATAGTCCCTCCGGTATAGCCGGACTCACTTTTTATTACTCCTTTTACCCGGCTGAAATACTCCTCCACCCCCCAGAAACAACCAGCAGCAAAAATCGCCGTTTCAGCATCCCTGGCTGATTTATCGGCAAATAAATATAAGTACTCACCATACCCAGATACCGCCATTTCTTCCTTCGAGATGAATTTTAATGACGCAGAATTGATACAGTACCTCTGACCGGTTGGGGCAGGTCCGTCATCAAAAACATGCCCCAGGTGAATATCCGACCTTGCGCTTCGTACTTCGCGCCGCTTCATAAAATGGCTATTATCCACCTTTTCGAACACAACCTTTTTTTCTATTGGCCGGGTAAAGCTAGGCCATCCTGAGCCGGAATCAAACTTGTCCGAAGAGCTGAATATCGCTTCGCCAGAGACGATATCCACATATATTCCTTCTCGGTGGTTGTCCCAATACTCGTTTTTGAAAGGTGCCTCCGTTGCGTTTCCAAAGGCTACATCACATTGAAGCGGAGTCATCTTTTTTTTAGCCGCCTCGACCATTGCTTTTTTATCCATAATCTCTTCTCCTTTCTTTTGCTCGGTCAAGCCAGTAGCAAAAGTTAATACCAATAGTAGTCCAGACAACAAGATGATTGCCAAAGCAAAAAAATATCTAATTTTCATAATCTTACTCCTTACTGTAAGATAGTGAGTACCCGCCCATATATCAAGGTTAATTGAAGATAATTTAATGAGCTGATATCCAATTACTTAGACATCCGTGTAATAATTGTTTACGTTTATATGAGAATGCAGAAATGTAGGGTGGAACAAGCGAAGCGGTTCCACCAATAATATGAATGGTTTTGGTGGATGCGCTTCGCTTCATCCACCCTACTCCTGATATTCTCGTGCTTCGTTGTGGCCCGCAGGGTCATGGGAGTTAGAAGAGGATTGCTTTGTTGTCATAACCCATCAACACCAGTATAGTAAGGTTTGCCGGCAGGATTTGGATCAGGTGCTGGCAACTTGATCCCCATTTCTTGACAAATCAAGCGCAAGGTAGCCGGTCGATCGGTAATAATGCCATCCACACCCATTTTTATGAGCTCTTTCATTCTTGCTGGTTCATTGACCGTATAGGGAACCACACGCATTCCCAAGGAGTGGGCCTCAGCTATCAGTTCCTTCGTCAATTCTGAATGATATGGTGCTATCACATCTGCTTTAATGGCATGTGCCGCTTTAATAATGTCACCGTCGAAGTTTTTGATATCAAGTCCCGCCATCCAAGGCGAAGGTTCTATTCGATTGGGCCATTGATAATCGCCCTCATCTCCCTCGCTGTTCCACGATGGCTGGTTGCCGGTCAATGCCACGGTCGCAATTTTCGGATCGAGCTTCTTCATCTCAATCAGGGTGCGCCAGTCAAAGGACTGAAGTAACACCCTGTCTTGCATATTGTGTTTTTTTACCAATTCATAAAATTTCTTTACCCAGACTGCCGGGTCAGGATTCACAGGGTTAACGGCATAAGGATATGATTTTGTTTCAATGTTCAAGAAGACTTTATCATTGCCCCATGATTTGACAAGCAAGAATACCTCTTCCAGTGTGCACAGCTTTGTGCCTGGAACCTGTTTTTGTGTCTTTCCATGACCAGTCCAGTATCCGTATGGTGCATCGGGACTCATCGCGCCGATATCGAATTTTCTTAAATCTTCCAATTTCCAGAAGCGAATATCAGGCTGTTCATCTTCAACCAAAAAACGTCCCCAAGCATTCTTTGCCATATACCACGGTATTTCCTTGTTATGATAAATAACAAGGACTCCATCAGCAGTGATCTGCATGTCCATTTCCAATGTCGTCACACCAATTGCCAAGGCATAGGCAAAGGCCGGGAGTGTGTTCTCCGGTCTTGCATCACGGCCGCCACGATGAGCCTGCAGGTTAAAACCACTTGGCAAACCAGCAAAAGCAAATCCTTGAGTCGTCAAGAATAAGGCTACGCAAAATACAAATAATAGCGACTTGCCATGCATTGGATTTTGGCCTCCATGAAGTTTTGATCTGACTATGTCAGTATCTGTCGATCACGCAGATTAACAATAGAATGGAGAAACAAGAATTCAGAAAGTTGTCCATAAGCCCCTGTCAGCTTTATTCATCTTCAAAATTATTCCAGATATCCTCAGTAAATCCAAGATTCGTTGCGGCGTTCTGTTCTTGATAATTTAAGTCTTTCCACAATTTACTGGTGCTTGCTGGTGCTTCATTTCTGTCCCATTTGTCCGCTTGCCAGCCGAGGAGTGTCCAGAGTTCTTTCTCTTTGCTGCTCAAATCTGCCCACGACAATTTTTCCCAGATTCCCGGGTTTCCTTTCATGTCTCTGACTTGCATAACTTCCTCCCACACAACTTTATTCGAATACCGTAAATGCAATTTTTTCCAATACTGTTATACTACAATCTTGGTTTTGGTGTGTCGCGGCAATTCTTCAATTATTACATCTTGTACTATCGCATGGCTCTCCAAATCAGTCAATCATGGGCAGGAAAAGATACCATCTCTTGTCAAAATAATCACGCTCAAAAAGCGCACATTTCTTTTCATATTCAATGCTCAGGCCGGATCAGCTAACGCGAAGATTTGTATTTGCAACGCTTCGGAGGCATTACGATATAAAATAGTCTTTCCCCCTGATGTCGGCTCAACTTCGATCCAACAATCCTGTTTAGGCTGACACCTGATTCCGGTGATAGGACGGACCGTTCGCTGAGCAGAGATAACATGTTGACAGAATCACCGGGAAAAAATAGACTTTGAGACATTGAGACGGGGCACCGACTGACTTTAAGCAGATAGTACTGATGACAACGCTACCACGCCGGCAAAATCCCTGCGTCGCTTATCATGTTGATATTCAAGGTATTTTATGAATGCTCCCATAAATCTTTTCCATCAGCCCCTCTTCCCCGCATCAATCCCGGGCCGGTATATCCGCCGGTTGAACCGTTTCGTTATCGAATGTGATCTTGGCGGACAGGTAGTAAGGGCGCACCTGCCCAATCCGGGGCGGCTCTGGGAACTGCTCATTCCGGGAAGGGTGGTCACGTTGACAGAAAATATCGCCCTCCCGGAGCGGGCAACGCCCTTTACCGCTGTCGCGGTGGAGCGGGAAGGCGTCACGGTGCTCCTCCATACCCATAAAACAAACGACGTCGTACACTTCCTCCTGGAGGAGCGACGGATCCCGGGCCTGGAAACCGCAGAAATCATCAAGAGGGAGTTCAGCCTGGCAGGCAGCCGCTTCGACTTTTTGCTGAGAGAGGGGAACGAAAATATCCTCCTCGAAGTAAAATCCTGCACCCTCTTCGGCAGTTCCCTCGCCATGTTTCCTGACGCCGTTACGGCCCGGGGGAGGCGGCATCTGCTTGATTTGGCTGACCATGCCCAAAATGGCTACCGGTGCGGCGTGATCTTCGTAATCCACTCCCCGCACCCCGGCTTTTTCCTTCCCGATTATCATACCGACTTCGCCTTCTCCCAAACCTTCCTGGAGAAGAAAGCCCGCCTCTTTTACCGGGCCATCAGCATCTCCTGGCAGAACAACCTCCGCCTGGGCATGAATATCAGGGAGGCAACCATCCCCTGGCCACTTCTTGACCGGGAATGCCGGGATCAGGGCAGCTACCTGCTCCTCCTCACTCTTCCCGCTGACACCGCTGTTTCCGTGGGCTCCATGGGACGGATCCATTTTCCCGCCGGTTATTATCTCTACGCAGGCTCGGCAAAGAGAAACCTGTCAAAAAGATTAGAACGCCATCTACGGAAAAGGAAAAACTTTCACTGGCATATCGATTACCTCAGGGACGGGGCGTCTTCCTGCCTCGCCCTGCCCTTCCGGACCCAGGATGACCTCGAACATGACCTGGCCGCCGCCCTGGGCAATATCGCCGACTGGTCCATACCGAAGTTCGGCGCCTCGGACTGCTCCTGCCCAAGCCATCTGTTCGGCATGACCGTCAATCCCCTTCACAAGTCGGACTTTCTGAAATTGCTTCAATATTTTCGCATGGATCGACTCAACGACCCGGATAATCTTCATCTTTGAATTTTCTTGATTGGATAATTCCGGCTATCAGGACAGGAAAAATCGCCCCATAAACAATAGGAATATCATGAAGATACAGTACACCTCCGACGGGAGGGTAAGCGCGGCGGCGACGTCATTTCCCATGTCGCCGCCCTTAAGGATCGGATCAGCTTCCAGATACAGGTCATACCGGAGGCGGGGGCGGCAACCGCATCACCGGTCCCGGCTGTTTGAGGATTTCTTAGAGGATAATCAGGCCTTGGCCATTTCCGGGGCGTGATAATTCATGACCATGCGCCTCAGGTTGCCCTTGAAAAGGACATCCATCCGCTGCTCGGCCAGGATCTTTTCCACGAAACCGATCCCGAAGGATGGATGGTTGATCACATCCCCCCGTTGATAACGGCCGGCCATGTGATAATCCACAATGGCGGCATTATTCCTTAACTCTTGCTGCCTTTGGAGCCAGCGTTGCGTCTCCGCTGCTTCCGCCTGCCTGCTTTCTTCGTCTGCCTTTGTTCCGACGCGCCGGGTTCGCTCTTTTGAGATTTCACTACTTTTCGTCCGGGGCTTTGAGCCCCGATACTTGTGCTCAGCCCCGCAGGTCTTGCATTTGACCTGGGCAATCACACCTCTGACTTCATAAAGAACGATGTGGGCGAGAGCCATCCCGCACTTGGTGCAAAGGGCGTCGACATTTTTTCCTACGGATGTCATAAATGTTTCCTTCCTGAATCTTGGTTTTAAGTATAACACACTTTTCGATTAGACAACCATTATTTATCATCGGGCAGAAAAAAGATTCTATTCCCTCATCGATGGATCTGATTACACAAATATCCCCTTTTCAGCTATGCAAAGCATGTCAATTAATGCTAATAACGAAAAATACCACGCACGGAAAGGATAAACATAAATCATGTACGCCGTCATCATGGCGGGAGGCAAGGGCGCCCGGTTCTGGCCGCGGAGCAGAAACCGCCTCCCCAAGCACCTCCTCGATATTTGCAGCGAGAGAACCATCATTCAGGAAACGGTGGAGCGGATCATCCCCTTGGTACCGCCGGAAAAGATCCTCATTGTCACCGGGGCCAGTCACGCCCGGGAGCTGATCAGGCAACTCCCCCAAATCCCGCCGGAGAATATCCTGATCGAGCCCGTGGGCCGCAACACCGCCCCCTGCATCGGCCTGGCGGCCCTCGTGGTCCGCAAGCGGGCGGGAGATGCCGTGATGGCCGTCCTGCCCTCGGATCATTTGATTGCCAATGAGGAGCACTTCCGCCATATTCTGGCGGCCGCCGCCGACATGGCTGCCCGGGGAGATCATCTGGTAACGATCGGCATCCGGCCTACGGGACCGGAAACGGGCTATGGCTATATTGAGGAGGGAGAATTTGCCGCCTGTGAGCGGGGTGAAGACATCTTTACCGTCAAGTCCATCCGGGAAAAACCGGACGTTGAGCTGGCGAAAACCTTTCTCGCCCAGGGGGGGTTTTTCTGGAACAGCGGCATGTTCATCTGGCAGGCCGCGACCATTCTCAAGGAAATTGAGTCGTCCCTGACGGACATTTATACGGGCCTCCTCGATATCGATAAGGCCCTGGACACGCCGGCGGAGGCAAAGGTCATCGCCGACATTTATGGCCGTTTTCGCTCCATATCCATTGATTATGGCGTCATGGAAAAGGCGAAAAACGCCCTTGTCCTTCCCGCGGAGTTCGGCTGGTCCGATGTGGGGAGCTGGGACGCCCTCTGGGAGGTTTCAGAAAAGGATGCCCAGGGGATCTCCACCCGGAACCGGGAAGGACTGATCACTATAAATTCCCGCAACTCCCTGGTTTATTCCCCGAAGAAGCTGGTCGCCCTGGTAGATGTTGAGGATCTGATCGTTGTGGAAACGGACGACGCCCTGCTGATCTGTAAACGGGGATCATCCCAGGAGGTGAAAAAGGTCGTGGAGATACTGGAAGAGGAAAAGAGGGAAGAACATCTCTAATGCCATTAAGAGCAATACTGCAGATCGCCCGCTCCGGCTGATTATTTTAGTTAGCTTTCAGAAATCACTGTTGTTCCAAGGTTGAATTTTGATGATAGCTCATTATCAGGAAGGACTCCATTTGAAAATGGATCCGTTTCCTGGGGAAAGGTCAAAGCCACCTATCGTGAGGTGGTACCGCTGGAATCGAGGGAAATATCGTAAAGAGGCAACTCCGGAGGCGGCTGAGAAATTGACGGGGGGGATAATCCCTGCGTTGGCTTCGATCTTGCCCCCGGCGAAGATCCCTGCGGCGACGGATCAATTTTCCCTGAGGAAGCGCCCTGCTGTGCATAGGCGCCCGGTTTGACATAAACCGGTTTCCCCCGGACGGTAAAACGTCCCTTTTCAAGGGACTGGATGATTTTTGCCACCGTTGTTTTCCTGTCATCAAAGGTGATGACGATCACTCCTTCCCTGGGCATCTCGAATTTACCGACACCGTCCGCAGCTCTCAGGATGGACCCCATCCTGGCCCGGTCCCCTCAGGAGTTGCAACCGTGAACACTTAACTGCACCGCCTTGTTATCAGCCCAGGCAAGCTGGCCGCACCCTAACAGGATAACCAGACATAGGGCGAAGATGGAAGACTTCATAATGATTCCTCAAACTCCTTTTGAGACCTTTGAAAATCTACACTTTCCTGTCACCCCGGCGAAAGCCGGGGTCCAGAACACCTTGAAAACACTGGATTCCGGCTTCTGCCGGAATGACGATGGCGAGTCTGAAACGGTATTTTTCAAAGGTCTCCTTTTTTGATTACTTCACCTCATATTTTCAATTTGTCAAGAGGCAAAGAAGCTGTTACATGATTGCCGATTCATGAAAGGAAACTGCATATGGGTCTGATCCTCAGCCATCCTCTGATCCTTGCCTCCGCTTCTCCCCGCCGGGAGGAACTGCTGCGTTTGTTGGGGCTGGATTTCCAGATTATCCCCAGCCGGGCGGACGAGACATTCTTCATCAACGAAAAGCCAGGGGAACACGTCCTGAGGTTAGCGGAGAACAAGGCCCACACTATTGCCCAGGTTTATCCCCTGGCATGGGTTCTGGGGGCTGACACCATAGTCGTCATTGACGGCGAGGTCCTGGGAAAGCCGCCCGATCCCGCCGCTGCCGGGAGAATGCTCGCAAAGCTCAGCGGACGGACCCACGAGGTCTTTACGGGCTTTGCACTTTTGCGCCTGTCCGGTCACGTCGTAATCAAAGAATTAGTCCGGGCCGCCGTCACCTTCAGGAGTATTTCGGAAGATGAAAAAATGTGGTATATTCAATCGACAGAGCCCTATGACAAGGCCGGGGCCTACGCCGTTCAGGGACTGGGGGCCTTTTTCATCAAGGAGATTCAAGGATCCTATACTAATGTCATGGGATTGCCCCTCTGTGAGGTCGTGGATGCGTTTAAGAAGGCCGGGGCGCTGAGGTTCGATATATGATTATGGAAGATGCCATCAGACAGAACGTGGAGCACATCCGGCAGCGAATTGCGGCGGCCGCTGCCAGAGCTGGCCGCCGGGACGCCGATGTACGCCTCATGGCGGTCACCAAAACCGTGGACGACCAGCGGATCCTTGCCGCCATTGCCGCCGGGGTGGACATCATCGGGGAAAATTACGTCCAGGAGGCGAAACGGAAGATCGAGCTTATGGGCCGGCCCCTGGAATGGCATCTCATCGGTCACCTGCAGACCAACAAGGCCAAATACGCCGTCAAGCTTTTCGACACGATCCATTCGGTGGACCGGATGGACGTGGCCATGGAACTTAACCGGCGGGCTGCCAACGAAGACAGGCTGCTCAAGATCCTCATCGAGGTTAATATCAGCGGGGAAGCGACAAAGCGGGGGATCGACGGTAAGGAGGCGCCAGGTTTGGTAAAGGACGTCTCCCATCTCGAACACCTCTCCATTCAGGGGCTTATGACCATGGCGCCGTGGTTTGACGATCCAGAAGAGGCCCGTCCCTGTTTCACCGCCCTGAGATCGTTACGGGATAGGATCGCGGACGCAGGCATTCCCGGAGTGACCATGGGGGAGCTATCCATGGGCATGTCGGGTGATTTTGAAATTGCCGTTGAGGAGGGGGCGACCATCGTCAGGATCGGCCGTTCCCTTTTTGGAGAACGACCGATCAAGGAGGGAACGCCGGCATGAACAACGCTTATCTGCTTGTTATCGTTTATGTTTTTCTTACCATGGTTTTCCTGTTCATGGCCAAGAAGATCGCCGACAAGCTCACCAATTTTGACGATGACCGGGCCATTAAACAGGAAGGCAACAAGGCCGTCGCCCTGCGCCGTTTTGGCCTGTTTCTCGGCCTGGGCATTGCAATGACCGGGGTCATGGGCGGGGGATTGTCCAAACTCGACATGACAACCTACCTCCTCGACGGCGCTATCGCCATCTTCCTTTTTTTTCTCGCCCATTATATAAACGAGTATCTGCTGGTTCCCGGCATCCGGAACAATGACCTGATCAAGGAGGGCAATATCCCCACCGGCCTGGTCGAAGCGGGAAGTTTCCTGGCCACGGGAATTCTCCTCAACGGCGCCTTTGCCGGCGAAGAAGGGCCACTACTGTCAGCGGTGATCTTTTTCCTGCTCGGTCAATCTTTCTTGATTCTTGCTGTGAAAATCCATCAAAAGGTGTACCGCTTCAACGTAACCGCCTGCCTACAGGAGCGGAACGTGAGCGCCGGCGTTACCGTCGCCGGGCTTCTTGTCTCATACAGTCTGATACTCAGGGCTACAATTGCCGGCAGTTTCACCGGCTGGGCGGAAAGTTTGGGGTACTTTCTTGCCAGCGCCCTGACCGGCATCGTCGGGCTTTTCATCTTCGAGCGGATGGCCGGCTTCGTCTTCCTTGCCAAGATCCGGATCACCGATGAAATCAACCGCGCAAACACGGCCGCTGCGATTCTCATTCAGGGGATAACCATTACCCTGGCCCTGATCATCAGCCGTCTGATCTGAGAGGTCAGCCATGGAGAAACCAAAGGTCAGCAATAAAATCCTGGTCGGCGGCGTTTTCTTCCTTGCCCAGACCCTCCTGGCCGGTTGCGATTCGGGACCGGAGCCCAAGGCCCTCAAGAACCCCGGCGCCCATGCAGAGTGGGAAATTGAAAACGACATGGCCGATAAGCCGGCCGGGGTCATGACAGAGGTGGAGGAAGTAGCCCCCAACAGTTTCCGGATCGTGAACGAATATCCCAGCCGGACCACGGGTGTCGTCGTCAACCGGATGAACGGATTGCGGGAAACTATCCCGGCGGAAAATCTTGAAACGGTCATGGGTCCGCAAGGACAGCAAACGGCTGGTTACGGTCTGGGCCCCGTTTTAGCATCCGGGCTCACGGGTTACATGATGGGACGTAACACCTCGCTGAACCCGGCCGTTTACAGGAATTCCGATCTCTACGCCCAAAGCCTGGCCAACCGGGAGCTGATTGAGCGGCGCCTGAGGGAGGAAGAGGAGAAACGACCCGGATGGAGCGGCCGGAGCTATTATTACGGTTATGGCCGGCGTTATGACGGACGGGATCATACCCTCCGCAGCCCGGACGGGTCGGTGAAGACGGCCGCTCGGTCCCGTTCCGGATTTTTCTCGGGTTTCACAAGCGGCACGCGGAGCTTCTCCGGCTGACAGGGAAACTCTTCTGACATTGTTACGCCACAAGATGAAAATAATTAGCAAACCCATCCCCACCCCCGTATCATGTACGGGGCAGGCCCTAACCCTCCCCTTGAAGGGGAGGGGAATGATCTTGTAACCTCCTCCATGAAAGTGAGGAGAATATAGTCATTGAATTCAAGGAGTGAGATCGCATTTCCAGATGAAACTGATTCCTGTTCAGCCCGTCCCGGAAAGCGTTTACAAAAAAATCGGCTTTTACTGGTACGAGACCCCTGAATCGCCGCCCTATATCGCCGATGAACTAATCGTCATCAGCCCGGCGGAGGGCGACGCCTATTACCGCGCCGCCGGCGAACTATACGACCTGTTCGTAGAGGCGGGACAGCACATCATCGATCATCGCCTCTATGAGCAACTCGACATTCCGCCGGCGCTGATCCCGTTGATTGAAGAGACATGGGATGACGAAGCCCATTTCCATCTGATCGGCCGCTTTGATCTGGCCGGCGGCCTCGACGGACAACCAATCAAGCTGATTGAATTCAATGCTGACACGCCATCGCTGATCTTTGAGGTCGCCCTTATTCAGTGGCTACTCCTCAGGCACAATGACCTCGATGAGGAGCGGCAATATAACCGTCTCTATGAAACCCTGAAAGAATCCTTCAACAGGATCAGGAAGATCCATGCCGCCGGGGAGGACGAAAGTCCCATTCCCTGCGCCCTTTTTTCCTGCCTCAATCTGGGCAGGGAAGATGAGAACACCACCCGGCTCCTGGAAGAGATTGCCTACGAGTCGGGATTCATCACCGCTTTCGAATATATTGAAGATGTGACCTTCTCCGGAGAAAAAGGCATCGGCAACAGCGAGGGAGAGGTCTGCGACTACTGGTTCAAACTGGTTCCCTTCGAGCTTATGGCTTCGGAAGAACCGGAACTTGTTGAAATGCTTACCGCCATCATCGGGAATCGAAAAGCAGTCCTCCTGAATCCACCGTACACCCTGCTTTTCCAGTCGAAAGGGTTGCTGAAGATCCTCTGGGATCTCTTCCCGGGCCATCCGCTGCTACTGGAGACAACCAGGGAACCACTGCCTGGAAAGTCTTGGGTGGAAAAGAAGACCTTCGGCAGAGAGGGGGCAAATATCTCCATTCTCGGTCCGACCGGAGAGTTGCTGGCAGGCACGCCGGGGGTGTACCATAGATTTCAGTCAATTTATCAGGAATTCACTGAACTTCCCCGGGACAGCGCCGGGAAAAACTACCAGGCAGGCGTCTTTTTCTCCTATGAACCATGCGGATTAGGCTTCCGCCGGGAAAGAGGCATTATCCATAATTTTTCACAGTTTATCGGACATTTCGTCGATTGACATTTCCGCGGTAATCATGATAGGGCAACTCCCCTGAAAAGGGGCGTACGTCCCGATGGGAATTTGGAGGTTATCATGTTTTTAAAACAGATTCAGGTCGGTCAGATGGCGGTTTTTGCCTACCTGATCGGAGACGAGGAAACGGGGGAGGCTTTTGTGATCGATCCGGCGGCTGAGACGTCTAAGCTTGTTTCCCTGGCGGAAAAAAACAACTTAAACATCAAATATATAGTTAACACCCACGGACATGTGGATCACATATCCGGCAATAAAGACATGAAGGAGCGCACGGGGGCCAAAATCATCATTCATGAGGCGGACGCTGAAATGCTCGTCTCCACACCCGCCATGTACCTCCGCATGTTCGGGGCCAAACAGTCGCCTCCTGCCGACATCACCGTCAAGGAAGGAGATGTGATAAGCTTGGGGAAAGTATCTTTACAGGTCTTAGCCACCCCTGGACACTCACCCGGCAGTATGTGCCTCCGCGGCGACGGGCTGGTTTTCACCGGCGACACCCTGTTTGTGGGGGCGGTGGGCAGGACCGATCTGCCCGGAGGATCATGGACCGTCATGGCTCGTTCTCTCAGGGAGAAACTGGCCGTTCTCCCCGACGAAACGAAGGTATTGCCGGGACACAATTACGGCGCCGCCCCGACCTCAACGATCGGATATGAAAAGCGGCACAACCCGTATCTCAAATTTTGACCGTAAGGAGTTTATAAAATGACCGCTCCGCTTATCTCCACCTCCATGCCCGACTTGAACCTGGCAGGAAGAGGAAAGGTCCGGGACATCTACACCCTGGATTCCCAGCTGCTCATCGTAGCCACGGACAGGATTTCCGCCTTTGACGTTATCATGCCCAACCCCATCCCGGGCAAAGGCCTGATTCTTACTCAAATGTCGGCCTTCTGGTTTGTTCAGATGGAGGACATAATCGGCAACCATGTAATATCCGTCAATCCAGATGAGTATCCCGAGGCATGCCGGCCCTACCGGGATATTCTGACCGGTCGCAGCATGCTGGTGAAAAAGGCACAGCCACTGCCCGTGGAATGTATTATCCGGGGGTACCTGAGCGGTTCGGGCTGGAAGGATTATCTGCGCGACGGGACCGTTTCAGGAATTCGCCTGCCCGCGGGATTGAAGGAATCTTCCCGGCTGCCCGCGCCTATCTTCACCCCTTCAACAAAGGCCCCGGAGGGGGAACACGATATGGCCATCACCAAGGAGGAGACGGAAAACCTGATCGGCCGGGAATTGACGGCAAAGATCATCGCCGCCAGTATCGCCGTTTATAACCGGGCGGCCGCATTCGCCCTGACCCGGGGCATCATCATCGCCGACACAAAAATGGAGTTCGGCATTTATGATGGAGAACTTATTATAATCGATGAACTCCTCACCCCGGACTCATCCCGGTTCTGGCCTCAGGACTCCTATGAGGCGGGAAGAGGACAGCGCAGTTTTGACAAGCAATTCCTCCGGGACTATCTATTGTCCCTCCCCTGGGACCAGCGCCCCCCGGCCCCTAACCTTCCTGATGAGATAATCAGTAAAACTGCTGAAAAATATGAGGAAGCACTGCAACGATTAACCTCATGAGCCATCCTTATGAACCTTGACACATCCGCCCCTCGTTATTAAATTAGCGTGGATTTACCGCAAGCGCAACGTCCGGGAAAAATGAGATTAAGTCCAGAAAAGAGATTGAAACAAGTCCATGACAAAACGATGTTATTATGAAATTCTGCAAGTAACCCGCACGGCCACCGAAGAGGATCTCAAGAAAAGCTACCGCCGCATGGCGATGCAGTACCACCCCGACCGAAATCCCGGAGACCGGGAAGCGGAGGAAAAGTTCAAGGAAGCCGCCGAAGCATATGAAGTCCTCAGCGACCCGCAAAAAAGGGAGATCTACAATCAATATGGCCACGAGGGATTGAGCAGTTCGGGCTTCCAGGGCTTTTCCGGCAACGATATTTTTTCCAGTTTTGGTGATATCTTCGGCGACATTTTCGGATTCAGCAACGGGCGCTCCCGGTCACGAAGTTCTGCCCGGGCGGGGGCAGATTTGCGCTATGACATGCAAATCTCCTTCATGGAAGCTGCCTTTGGCCTCTCCCGGGATATCGATATCGAAAAGCATCAAAGATGTCATGAATGCGGCGGGACGGGATCGGCGCCGGGATCGGCGCCGGAAGTATGTTCGCGATGTCACGGCCGCGGTCAGGTGACCCAGTCCAGCGGCTTCTTCAGCATCAGCACTACCTGCCCTAATTGTCGCGGAGTCGGACAGACCATCTCCCATCCCTGCAAGAACTGCCGGGGCGCCGGCCGGGAAAAGGTCTCCAAAACTGTCCAGATCAAAATTCCTCCCGGTGTCGAAACGGGCTCCCGCCTCCGGCTGCGCGGGGAAGGGGAACAAGGGGAGCACGGAGGTCCCAACGGAGATCTTTATGTTTTCATCCACGTTGAAGAGCATGAATTCTTCCAGCGCTCCGATGACGACATCATCTGCCGGATTCCGATTTCCTTTGTCCAGGCGGCCCTGGGCGACAATATCGAAGTGCCGACCCTGGTAGGAACGGAAAAACTGAAAATTCCCCGGGGCACCCAGAGCGGCAAGATTTTCCGCCTGAAGGGAAAGGGCATTGCCCACCTGCGCGGATTTGGACGGGGCGATCAGGTCATTGAAACCGTCGTGACCATTCCGACCAATCTCAACCGGCGCCAGGAAGAACTTCTCCGGGAATTCTCCCGCCTCAGCGGCGATTAAATTCTCTTAATGACCCTTTACAGCAAGGCCCTAATAAGGTAAAAGAGTCGCCATCACTATTTTTTTATGAGGGAGGAATGGTACATGCGAAGAAAGATCCGCCGTTCAATATTACTGCTTGTGGTCGGCCTCTTTATCCTGACCGGTTGCGCCGCCGCGCTTGTCGGCGGAGCCGTTGTGGGAGCGGGCACAGGCACCTATCTGTTTATCAACGGAGAATTGAAGACCGACTATAATTACGGCTTTGAGAAGGTCTGGTCGGCTGTTGAAAAAACCGTGGCCACGATGCGGGGTACAGAAGTCGTTCCGGCAAAAGGCATCGGCACCGGCAATATCGATTCAGTGATCAACGGCGAAAAAGTACGTATTTCCGTTACCTTCAAAGAAAAAACCATTACCACGGTCGCCGTCAGGGTAGGAATGGTGGGAGACGAGACGGCTTCCCGGATGATTCAGGCCAATATCGCCGACACCCTGGCCAAGAAATAACAAATCCGGGAAATGATTTATCGTCTCCTGATTTCCCTGCTCTGCCTGCTCTTGCTCGTATGGGTTCCTCCCCTCGTCCATGGGCAGCAGATTCCCGTGCATCAATGGCCGGACACGCTTACCCTGTGCGGTGAACGGGTCCCCCTCGAGCGTCAGGACGTCTGGGAGATGATGGACCAGTCCTTTGTTTCGTCGGTTTATAATCAACCACAGGTGATTCTCTGGATCAAACGGGCCCACCGCTATTTCCCTTACGTGGAGAAACGGCTCCGGGAACGCAAACTGCCGGACGATCTCAAATACATCGCCGTTGTGGAAAGCGCCCTGAAAACCTATGTCACGTCAAGCGCCCAGGCCGTCGGACCCTGGCAGTTCATTAACGGTACGGGGAAGCGATACGGTCTCCGCAGCGACCGCTGGATCGATGAACGGTACAATTTCGAGCTGGCAACCAATGCGGCCCTGAATTACCTAACCGATCTTCACAAGGAATTCAAAAACTGGCCGCTGGCCATCGCCGCCTACAACTGCGGAGAGAACAGAATGGCCAAGGCCCTGAGCGCTCAAGGGGTCAACAATTTCTATGACGCTGACCTGCCGCTGGAAACAGAAGCCTATATCTTCCGTATCCTGGCGGCAAAATCAATCCTGTCCAATCCCGCCGCTTACGGCTATTCCATCCCGGCCGCAAAAAGGTATCCACCCTTTGAATATGACGAGATTGACCTTTCTTTACACCAGGAGATGTCCATAACAGCCATCGCCCGTGCTTGCGATACAACCTACAAGATCATCAAGGAGATGAATCCGGAGATCCGTCAGAATGCCCTTCCTTCGGGAAATTTCAAGTTACGCATCCCCAGGGGAAAAGCACTGGGATTCAATGCCCGTTTTAAAAAAGAACTGTCCCGGTAACAAGCCCGCCAACCCCAGTAACCGCTGCCATTACAGCAAATGTGCAGAAGTCTCTTTGCTTCACCTGAATATCGAAAAATGGTTCATACTTAGGCGGCTGTAGATATTACGTTGGATAAACATGTAGATTTCGTGTAAGAGAACGGCACGAATATACAATGGGAAAAACAAATTTTTTCATATACGGAGGTACAAAAAAATGAAGATAGCTATTGTTGGAGCGGGATCACTGGGCACGATCCTCGGGGCGCTGCTGGCCAAGGGCGGCCGCGACGTCACCCTGGTGGACGCCAATGTGGAACATGTCAATGCCCTGAATGAAAAAGGTGCTCAGATTGTGGGATTTCTGGAAATAACCGTCCCGGTCAAGGCGATCACCCCGGCACAAATGGAAGGAACCTATGACCTCGTTATTTACCTCGTCAAGACGACCTACAACCATGTCTCCCTCCCCCAGATTGTTCCCCACCTCCATGAAGAGAGTATCGTCCTGACGCTGCAGAACGGCCTCCCCGAAGACGCGGTGGCCGAATATGTCGGCGTCAAACGGACCATCGGCGCCGCCGTCGGCTGGGGAGCCACCTGGATCGGACCGGGGGTATCCCAGTTAACTTCACCGGATGACAAGATGACCTATGACATCGGCGAAATCGACGGCCGGATGACGGAGCGCCTGGAGAAGATCAAGGAGCTACTGTCTCCCGCCGGGATTCCCATCATCACGGACAAACTTATGGGCATCCGCTGGACCAAGCTCCTCGTCAACTCAACCTTCAGCGGTATGTCGGCGGCCCTGGGCTGCACTTACGGGGACATCCTCGACAACCCCAAAGCCCTGGAATGTGTGGCCCATATCGCCAACGAATGCCTCGCCGTAGTGCGGGCCCTCGGCGTCAAGCCCGAACCGATGCAGGGTGTCGACGTCGGAATCCTCGCCTTCCAGAACCGGCAGCAGATGAAAAAGTCCTTCATGCTTTACCAGATGGCCTTCGGCCCCCACCGCGCCCTCAAGGCAAGCATGCTTCAGGATCTGGAAAAGGGGCTGCCCTGCGAAATCAATACGATTAACGGCAAGGTTGCCGAAATGGGCCTTAAAGCCGGCGTCGCCACCCCCGTGAACGACAAGATCGTGGAAATCGTCAAGGCATGCGAGGATGGCAAACTCAAGCCGGAGATAGCGAATCTGGATCTCTTCGTCCTCCCCGAGGTGCCCGAGGCGCCCGCAGAGACCCCCGCCGCAAAACCGGTTGTGACTGGGGGTGAGGGAACGCGGCCGGCACGGAGCAAGATACCGCATCACAAAAGGATCATCACCTGCGCCATTACCGGCTCGATCCATACCCCTACCATGTCGGAGCATCTGCCCATCACCCCAGACCAGATTGCCCAGAACGCCCTCGACGCCGCTAACGCCGGGGCCGCCGTGGTTCACATCCACGCCCGGAATCCTGCCGACGGCATGCCCGTGGCAGATCTGAAAATCTTCGACGAGATCATCAACAAAATCCGGGAAAAGAACAAAGACCTCGTCATCTGCATCACCACCGGGGGCGGGGCCGGTATGACTGTGGAACAACGGGCCTCCGTCATCCCCCGTTTCAAGCCCGAGTTGGCCTCCTGCAACCTGGGGTCCATGAACTGGGGCGTCTTTTCCCTGGCCGAAAAATTCACGGAATTCAAATACCCATGGGAGGGAGCGATGATGGAGCTGGCCAAGGGCTATGTCTTTCAGAACACCTTCTCCGATCTCTTCACAATCACCTCCATAATGGCGGAAAACGGCACGAAGCCAGAGTTCGAGGTCTATGACATCGGCCACTTGTATAACTGCGGATATCTCCTGATGGCGGGCCACATCAAGCCTCCTGTATATCTCCAGTTCGTCACGGGAATCCTCGGCGGCATTCAATCGACGCCCTACGATCTCGTCAACCTCAACACGACGGCGGATCGCGTCTTCGGCCGGGGCAATTACCAGTGGTCAGTCATCGGAGCAGGGCGCAACGAATTCCCCGTCTGCACCCAGGGGCTGTTTTTGGGAAGCCACGTACGCGTCGGCATGGAAGATAACCTCTTCGTGAAGCGCGGCGTCTTGGCGAAGAACAACGGCGAGCTGGTGGAAAAGATGGCCCGGATCATGCGGGAATTTGATTTTGAACCGGCCACGCCCGACGAGGCCCGGGAAATCCTGGGGCTGAAAAAATAGGACAGGGAACCGCCCCGGCATGATACAAACATGCTCAAGCCGTCGGCAGTAACATTTGACATTACTCTTTGTCCGCCTCTTCCCGGGAAACCTTGACAGGTTTGCCGCGGGGAGGCGGATTTTTTCGTTTCCGGAAGGCCTTGCTATTTACCTGCCACATCCTCTTTTGCCTGCCGGCATTCCGCAATCACACTCTTCGGGATCAACCTTACGGCAATCCAGATCAGCAGGGGCAAGATGACCAAGTCGTCGAGATGCCCCACCACGGGAATGAAATCGGGAATCAAGTCTATCGGGGAAACGGCATATGCGATTGCGACCCCAAGCAATATTTTTGAAAGACGGGGCGTACGAGGGTGGCGAAGGACAAGGCGATAGAAGTCGATCTCCTGCAAGAAGCGTCCGATTAACCGGCGCGAATGTTCGAGTAACTTCATTTCTCCGACCTACGAAGATCGTCATGAATCAGTATTCTGTAGCCCCCATGCTCCCCCGTATGGTTGAAAAATCAACGGGCACCCAGGTATAGGCTTTGTTTCCATGCGCCCGGATGCGACCGATACCGGGAATAGGCACATTGATTCAAAGTGCTATTATTTTCAAGGAAAAAGTGGGGATAGAGCTGATTCTGCCATTACGGAAATTAACCCATCCCCAGCCCTCACCTTGAAGGGGAGGGAGTTATCGGTCTTGTTAGCTCCTTTGAGAGGGAGGGAGACAATTCTTTAGCCTGCCCTTAAAAGGAAGCGGGAATTAGATTTTGTGAGTTCATCAGAAATCGCCGGGGGGAATCTGGAAAAGCCCGGCGATGACGCCGTCAAAATATTCCGGCAGGTAGCGGTCCCATAACTTCACGGGTAGATCTTTTAATTCCATTTGGTTGGACAGGGGAAACAGGAAAAGGTAACGCATCAGATATTCGACGTTTTTTGCCAAATGCCCCCGGTATTGCTGGCGGAGGCGTTGGGCGATAATCCGGTCCTCATGCATGCACCGTCCGATCTCACTCTCCAGCATCTCCTGGTAGTTGGAGACGATGACTTCCAGATAGACGTCTTCCTCTCCGGAAAGGACAAAATCGGCAAAATTCCGGTCTGCCAGCGCCGGTGTGATACCCCGGCTTGCCATGACGGTATGGATGTTTGCCGGCAGGGGTTTCCGGATCAATTCGTCTTTGGGCGGAGTGATCCGAACCACGAGATTGACGGCGTTGTAACGCCCCTGATGGCGTTCCTCCTCGACGACTCGGCAATACCCGATATTATTTAGGGCCGTCCGGATCCGCACCAGTTCATCATCTTCCAGAACGACCTTCACGCCGGCTACGTCGTTGATGACCAGATCGGTTGCCCCTTCGATCTCACGCTGCCCTTTCAGATCTTCGACAAACCGCTCTTCTGCATCGAGAAACTCAGCGAGCATTTCCTCCGGGGAAGTAAGGAGGTATTCCCGGGGGATGCATAGCCGGCAGGCCCGCTCATCCGCCAGGGTTTCGGCGTGTCTTTTGATCGCATCAAAGATCCAGTCAATGATCCTTCGCGCCCCTTTTTCCGCCAAACGCCGGATGCGCTTGATCCGCCACGACCCGAGATAATCCGCTCCCCCTTCCTGACTTTTGAAAAACAGCATGGCCTGGCAGGGCGTTTCGCGGTAGAATCGTCCGGGATGGTCCTTATAGTCCCGGATCAGTCCCTCGATATGGGGGTTTAAGTAAGGCGGCCTGCAGACCATGGCGTCCTTGATTTCCCCTTTAAGGCTGATCCGCTCCTCCCGCAGGTCCGAGCCATGCAGTTCCCGGAAAAGACTTCCTGCAAAAACATGGAGATACCGGGACACAAAAAGCTGGTTGAAATGGACAAGACTGTTGATCAGGTCGCCGTCGCCGCACTGAACCTTGCCGTACATGGAGCGGCGGATAAGATCTTTCAGTTCCTGCCGGTGCAGATAACTATTGATGGTGATCACGGATTCTCCGTCTCAAGCCGGTTATTTTTTCTTTACAAGGGGCTTCTTTTTCTTTATATTTGAAAAACATCGCTTCAGGATTTACTTTCACTTCCTTCGACAAAGAGGATCTTTCACCATAACTTCAGATGTAGGGGCTTCCTCAATGGAAGATACCATAAACAAGACAAAATAGACAGGCATCAAAGAGGTGATGATATGGCACAGGATGAAGAATTGGACCAGGCTTATGGAGGTCTCGATATCGGCGGAAAGGTTCGGACTCTCAGGGAAAAACAGCAGTTGACGATCATGGATCTGGCGGCCAAAAGCGGCCTTTCCAGGTCCATGCTTGGAGAAATTGAATCGGGTGAGGTGACGCCCCCCGTCGGTGTGCTTCTCAAGCTTGCCAAGGCCCTGAATGCCGGAATGGCATACTTCTTTCAGGATACGGCAGTTGCGGACAAGATTTCCGTCACCCGCAAAGAACAACGGTTGCGAATCAGGAGGCGTCCCCATCATCACGAGGGGGAAGTGGACTATATCTATGAATCCCTGGAAACAGGCAAACCGGACAAGCACATGGAACCCCTTTTCGTCGAATTCCAGCCCATGGAAACAGGGGACATGATTTTTTCCACCCATGACGGGGAGGAATTTGTTTATCTCTTAGAAGGAAAACTGGAATTCAGATCCCACGAACGTACGGAGGTCCTCGCCCCTGGAGACGCCATCTATTTTGAATCCGACCTCAGTCATGCATTCCGGGGACTCGACGGTAAGGCGGCAAGGGCAATCGTGGTCGTCTGGAACAGGTTATAGGAAAGATTTGGGAGGCTGATTATGCTGGAAATCCGGTTTCACGGACGGGGAGGGCAGGGAACGGTTGTCGCCACAATTCTGCTTTCGCAGGCCTTCTTCCAGGCCGGCTATCAGGTGCAGAGTTTTCCCTTCTTCGGGGTCGAAAGGCGGGGCGCTCCCGTGGAAGCCTACCTGCGTCTGAATGCTAAAAAGATCCTTCTGAGAACCAATGTCACTGCCCCGGATCATGTGGTTGTTCAGGATCAGACCCTGTTGCAGAGTATCGATGTCACCCGGGGCCTTAAACCGGGAGGGTGGATACTCCTCAACAGTTCCGAAGCCTCCGCGGACCCGGGCCGGTTCCGAGGCTTCCGGCTTGCCTGGGTGGATGCGACCAGGGTCGCCCTGAGACACCAGTTGGGAAGCCGCACCCACCCCATTGTCAATACGGCCATGATGGGAGCCCTTGCCCGCATGTTGGGAATACCGCCGATGGAGGCAGTGTGCAGCGCCATCCGGGAAGAAGTACCTTCCGAACCAGATGCGAATATCGCCGCTGCCAGGGAAGCCTACGAGGAAGTCATGTTAGTTGGCGAGATATAACTCCGCTTCTAAATAACATAGGGGAGACATATGGAAACTGAAACAGGTCTGAAAAAATACCTCTTCATGCCTCGGACATCGGTTACCACGGAAAGCAACAAAACCGGGTCATGGCGTTTTCTGCGCCCGAGATACGAAGAAAAGACCTCTCCCTGCAGCACCGCCTGCCCGGTGGGGGAAGATGTCGCCCGGATCGAAATGCTCATCACCCAGGGGGCCTTCAAGGAGGCATGGGAAACGATCCTGAGAGAAAACCCCCTGCCCGGCGTCTGTGGCCGGGTCTGTTATCACCCCTGCGAAGGGAGTTGCAACCGTCGGGAATTTGACACCCCCATTTCCGTACATACGATGGAGCGCTTCCTCGCCGATACGGCCGCCCGGAATGAAACGAAGCCGGCCATGAAAAGGCTGTCCCCAAAAGGAAAGACCGTCGCCATTATCGGTTCCGGTCCGGCGGGGCTCGCGGCGGCCTGGTTTCTCAACATGCTCGGTTATGCAACTGAGATCTTCGAGTCCATGCCCGCGGCGGGGGGGATGCTGCGCTGGGGCATTCCCGCCTACCGGCTGCCGGCGGCTGTCCTGAGCAACGAGATTGCCCGGATCGAAAGCGAGGGGGCCCGCATCAGGGTCGGAGAGGCCGTATCGGCCTCCCGCTTTGAGGAATTGAAAGCCTCATACGATGCCGTCTTCCTTGGCTGCGGTTACTGGCGCGGCACGGCCCTGGATATTCCCGGCGAAGCGGGCGGGGGAGTCGAAGACGGGCTGTCATTCCTGAGGCAGCTCCGCCAGGGGGCAAAGCCCGACGTGACGGGAGTTTCCGCCGTTATCGGCGGAGGGAACACCGCTATCGATGTCGCCCGGAGCATCATCAGACTGGGAGGGCGAGCCGTCATCGTCTATCGGCGGCGGCGGGAGGACATGCCCGCTTTTGATGAGGAAATCGAGAGCGCCCTCGAGGAAGGAGTGGAACTCCGTGAATTGCTGTCCCCGGTCCGGATCGCCGCCGAAGGACCGAACTGCATACTTACACTCCAGCAGATGAAAGTGGAAGGACGCGACCGTGACGGCCGGGGCAGAATCGTTGCCGATGGGACCAGTCACACAGAAATCTCGGTGCAAAGGGTCTTCACGGCCACCGGCGCCGCCGCGGCGGAGGCATGGCATGAGCCCCCGCCTGCCAAAGAGGAGGGACAGCATCATCCCACCGCCCTGAGCCTGAGCAATTGCACCCTCCGGGAAGGACAGCATGGGAAGCCGATCATCTACGGCGGCGATCTGACGAATACGGTCAAGAACGTCACCCAGGCCATCGCTTCGGGCAAGCAGGCCGCCATGGCCCTGGATACTTATTTCCAGAGCGGCGCCGGCGCTGTCCCGGAGCGTCTTGCCGCCTGTCTGGTCGGCGAGGGGCCGTCTCTTTCTATGGAGATGTATATGAACGGCCCCCGGAGAGAGAGGAAATCCCACATCGTCTCTTATCGGGAGATCAACACGGATTATTTCCAGTTTGAACCCCGGGTAATTCAACCCCGGCTCCTTATCGAAGAGCGGACCTCTTCCTTCGACGAAATCGAGCTGAAGATCTCAGCCAATACGGCGATGCGGGAAGCGGGACGGTGCTTCAACTGCGGGCTCTGCAACGACTGCGACAACTGCTATCTTTTTTGCCCCGACGTCTGCATTCTGCGGGGCCGGGACATGACGGAACGCCACATCAATTACGATTACTGCAAGGGGTGCGGCCTTTGCGTCGCCGAGTGTCCCCGAAACGCCATGACCCTTGGCGAGGAGGAAGAATCATGAAAAAGGTCCTCGAAGGCAGCCAAGCCGTAGCGGAAGCGGTGCGTCTGGCCAAGGTCCAGGTGATTTCCGCATATCCCATAACTCCCCAGACCCATATAGTTGAAATCCTTTCGGATTATGTCACCACCGGCAAGATGGCGGCCAAGTATCTGCGGGTGGAAAGTGAACATTCCTGCATGGCGGCGTTGATCGGAGCTCAGAGTGCCGGGACCAGAACCTTTACCGCCACTTGCTCACAGGGACTTGCACTGATGCATGAACTTCTCCACTGGGCATCCGGAGCCCGCCTCCCCATTGTCATGGCCGAGGTGAACCGGGCCCTGGCGCCGGGATGGAATATCTGGAACGATCAGACCGACAGCCTCGCCCAGCGGGACACGGGCTGGATTCAAATGTATTGCGAGGACGGCCAGGAGGTCCTCGATACGACCATTCAAGCCTACCGCTTAGCGGAAAGAGTCAATCTGCCCGCCATGGTGGTCCTGGATGCATTTTACCTCTCCCATACCTACGAGCCCGTCGATGTCCCGGACCAGAGCGAAGTGGACCGTTTCCTTCCCCCTTATGAACCGGCCTTCATCCTCGATACGAAGCATCCCTACTCCCTGAGTCCCCTGGTGACGCCCACCGCCTACATGGAAATGCGCTATGAAATCGCCGCAGCCATGGATGACGCCCTGGAACAGTTTGACCGGGTAGAAGAAGAGTTTGCGAAGATCTTCGACCGCCGCTACGGCGCCGTGGAAGCTGTCAATTGTGATGATGCGGACATTATCTTTGTTACTTCCGGAACCGTCACCAGTACCGGCCGCCTGCTTCTGGAAGAACTTCGCCCCCGGGGAGAAAAGGTGGGCGTCCTCAAGATTAAATTATTCAGACCCTTCCCGGTAGCGGCCATACGCCAGGCCCTCGGAAAGGCAAAAAAGGTCGTCGTTATCGACCGCAACTTTTCCTTCGGAGCCAGCGGGATCTTCGCCCAGGAGGTCCGGGCGGCCCTTTGCAACCTTCCTGGCCATCCTCCCGTCTTCGGGTATATTGCCGGCCTCGGAGGGCGGGATATTACCGTTAAACTATTGGAAGAAATCTATTTTGACGTAAAAGGAAGCGCTGCGCCCAGGAAGGAAAGTATCTGGGTGGGGCTTCAGGAGGTGAACCGTGCAACTTGATGCCCTTGATAAGGAATTGATGTGTTCCGGCCATGTGGGCTGCCCGGGTTGCGGCGCCACGATTGCCATGCGCTTTGTGCTGAAGGCCTTAGGCGAAAAAACCGTCATGGTTTTGCCGGCCTGTTGCTGGTCCGTTATCGCGGGCCCCTTCCCTCAGTCGAGCCTGAAAATCCCTGTGATCCACACGGCCTTTGAAACGGGAGGCGCCACGGCCAGTGGTGTCCGGGCGGCCCTCGACATGAAAGGGGACACAGAGACGACGGTTATCACCTGGGCCGGGGACGGCGGCACCTTTGATATCGGTTTTCAGGCCCTGAGCGGCGCCGTCGAGAGAAATGAGGATTTTATTTACGCCTGCTATGACAATGAAGCCTACATGAACACGGGCATCCAGCGGAGTTCCTCCACTCCCTACGGGGCCTGGACAACGACCACGACCGGGGCGGACTGGAAAAAACTACGGAAGAAGAATATCGTCGAGGCCCTGGTCGCCCATCGCATCCCTTACGCAGCAACGGCCAATATCGCTTTCCCGGAAGACCTGATTCGCAAGGTGAAGAAAGCCAAGGCCATAAAAGGGTCAAAGTTCCTCCATATCTATGCAAGCTGTCCTACGGGATGGCGGATACCATCGGAGATGTCCATCAAGATAGCTCGTATGGCTGTGCAAACGAATATCTTCCCTCTCTACGAAGTGGAAAACGGCGTCAACTATACGATCAATTACAAACCCAAGGAATACCTCGTCCGGGAGTATTTCAAGCTCCAGGGCCGTTTCCGGCATTTGAAAGATACCGATCTCGACCAGATCCAGGATATGGTCAATGAAGACTGGGGGCTATTGCTGCGCAAGGCGGGGGAACACGCATGATTCCGGTTCTACTCCGGCAAATGATAATTATACGCCCATCCCCACCCTTACCCTCCCCTCGAAGGGGAGGGGATTAAAATATTTCATATACCCCTGAAAGGGATTGATAATACTCCCATGAAAGGGATGATAATACTCCTACTTCTCCCCCTTCAAGGGGGAGATTAAGAGGGGGATGGGGTAATTTGACGGAGTAGAATAAATTACAAAGGTTCACAAATCAGGTTCCTAAACCATAACCACCTGTCCCGCCTCGGGGTTTTTATGTGGCCGTCAGGGTGTTGTACACCCGTTCATTCAGGGGTGTCTTGATACCCAACTCCCGTCCGGCCCTGACGATGAAACCGGTAAAGATATCAATCTCCGTCTCCCTGCCTTTTTCATAATCCAACTGCATGGATGTTTTTGTCTCATAGGGAAATTGCCGGACCTTGTCGAAGCTCACCTGGGCAATGTCACTGGGGAGTCCGACCCCCTTGGCCCGGGCAATCTGTTCGACTTCCGCAATCAGACCGGTCAGTAAATCCCTGCCCTCGGGATCATCCATCACGGCGCCAAAAGGTTTCTTTAGCAAACAGGTAACACCTACGGCGGGACAGATGAACAGGAACTTCGTCCACAGGGCAATCCGGGAGGACGGCGTCAGCTCCGAGGCAATACCCGCCTCCTGGAATAGGGCTTCGATAGGTCGGAATCGCTCGACCGACCCGCCGTCGGGACCGAAAATAAGGCGACCGGCCGGGCTGACCTGCCTAATAACACCGGGAGATTCAATAAAAGAGGAAATGTAGACCGTTCCATAAAGAAAAATCCCCCGGGGCAGAACCCCTTGGAGACGCTCCGTGATATCCACCCCGTTGAGAAGGGGAATAATCACCGTATCAGCCGTGATGTTATCGGCAACCATACGGGCGGCCTGTTCCAGGCCATAACTCTTGACGGCGAAGAGCACGAGTTCGAAGCCTCCGGCCTCAGCAGGGTTATCAGTCGCCAGTGAGGGACGCACCAGAGATTCCCCGTCCGGCGTGATCAGAGTCATCCCCTTTCCCTTAATCGCCTTTAAATGCTCACCCCTGGCGATAAATACAACTTCGTGATCCGCTGATGATCCATACCGCGCTGCCAACTTCCCCCCAAAAGACCCGCCAACGCCGCCAATACCAATTATCGCTATTCTCATGAGACCTGCCTCCTTACCGATGTAGTTCCCGTCCATCTTATCGGACAAAATCCGATCTCCCTTGTCTTCATCTTCTTAAACCTCAATCCGTTTAAATCCCACTCCATATTCAGATTGTTCACGATAGAAGAAAAACATCCTTCTCTGTATATTACCATCTAAAGCAGGGAATAAAAAGACAAAAGAGCGGAGGAATCCATGAAGAAAATTTCTGAAAGAAACAAGAAATTCCTTACCAAAGCCGAGTACGCCAGTTACCTGGAGGCAATGAAGCAACATGCAGTCGATACCAGGATGGAAAGCGACGAAAATTAGACCGGATAAAAAAAATATGCACTATCTCTCAGACGGATAGATACCTCTAACAGCACGACAAAAAATCTGTCGCCAAGTAGAAAAAGGCCCCTTCTGGATCTCTATCCGGAAAGGGGCCTTTTCATTGAAGGAAGTTGACAGCTTCAGAAAACCATGCTAATCCGACGAACCTCAACAGGAAAACCTCTTGCCCCCGTAGCTCAGCAGGATAGAGCACCGGATTCCTAATCCGGGTGTCGTGCGTTCAAATCGCACCGGGGGTACCACTCTTCAGCCTTTCATATTTTTTGGCATGCCCTTTTTACCGCTATTTTACCGCTTTTGAAAGTTTTACCGCCCCCTTTCTACCTCCTATCGGTCTTGTTCTCCGCTGTAGAATTGCTTTCCGGTCCATGAAGAACAACCCCGTCTATGGTCTGGAGACTGTCCTACGTGTCGCTGTAGAGATATGCAGAGGCAAACATGACCTGGAGTTCATCCCCTTGCTCCTTTATCACTCCACGGCTGCCTGCGCTGGTCGTAGAGCATAGATCCTCATAAAAATCTTCTCCCCCTTGCAGTGCAGCGGGAACTCGGGTGGCCTCCCTATTCCCGGTGATCACTCTACAAAAACACCTTGTAGCCGATATTCAGAGCCTTCCCCAGGCGCTTCGCCATTTCCTTGCCGATGGGACGCTTGCCGTTTTCCATCTCGCTGATATGGCGCTTTTGAATTTACCCTCTTCTATTAATAGTTTTTCTCCCCTGATTCCCTTGCACAACCTCCGTTGTGTTGCATTGGGTTAGCTTATTGAGATATAACTAAAGAAGAAATCAAAATTGGTAAAAGTGAAGGAAAAACCATGAGAGTTCTTCTTATTTCCGCAAATAGCGAAAAGATTAATATTCTTCCATTACCCTTGGGCCTGAATTGTTTGGCTGTAGCAACGATAAACGCGGGCCACGATGTGCGATTGTTAGATCTTATGACGGAGAAAGATAACAGGCTGGCGATAGCAGAAGCCATTGAGTCTTTTCTCCCCGAAGTTATAGGGGTCTCCGTGAGAAATATTGATGATCAAAACATGGCCCCGCCGCGATTTTTATTGGATCAGGCAAGAAAAGTCATAGAGGATTGTCGAGCCTTTTCCAGGGTCCCAATTATTTTAGGTGGAGCTGGTTACAGCATCTTCCCGGAAAGTGCCTTAGACTATTTGAAAGCAGACATGGGAATACAAGGAGAAGGGGAAATAGCATTTCCCGTCCTTTTGGAGCGGATTCAACGGGGCGTCGATCTTATGGGAACGCCCGGACTTTATTTGCGTGGTGAGGGACTTCAGGGTGAGAGACAGTATGCTGAAGACCTGGATCAATTGCCTCTCCCTAATGTAAATATGTGGCCTACATACACTCCAGGAGATGATTTTGGGATACCTGTCCAGACGAGGCGCGGCTGTCCCATGAGCTGTAGTTATTGTTCTACAGCGATGGTTGAAGGACATTCTATCAGGCAGCGAAGTCCGGAATTTGTCATTGATAATATTGCCCGCCACGTGGATGCCGGATATACGAAGTTTTATTTTGTTGACAATACATTCAATATGCCCTTGTCTTATGCCAAAGATATCTGCCGTAAAATCATAGACAGCAAACTGGAAATATCTTGGAGATGTATTTTTTACCCAGGAAAAGTTGATTCAGAATTGATCCATTTATTAGCAATGGCTGGCTGCAAGGAAGTATCCTTAGGATTTGAGAGCGGTTGTGAGCGGATACTATGTATCATGAATAAGAAGTTCGGTCTGGACGCTATTCGCCGAACATCAGAAATGCTAAGGACATTTGGAATCAAACAATTGGGCTTTCTAATGTTGGGTGGACCTGGTGAAACAAAGGAGTCGGCAAAACAAAGTCTGGATTTCTCTGATTCGCTTCAAATGGATGCGATGAAAATTACCATCGGCATTCGTATTTATCCCAATACCGCTTTAGCAAAACTCGCCGTCACCGATGGTTTGATTTCTCCGGAAGATAATCTGCTTTTCCCGAAATTTTACATTGTTCGAACGCTTGAGAGGTGGCTACGTGAAACGGTCATGACATGGATGGAAAGCCGGCCCAACTGGATGACCTGATTTAGGATTATTTCGTGTTAAATCCTTTTTTGGAAGAAGTTATTTTTGGCAGCTCACCAAGAAAACAGTAAATTCTCTCGCTCCTCCACCGCCTTCTTCAACTTCAAGATCCTTGATTACCCTGGCGGCTGTAGCATCTCTGATGTTTTGGAGCTCTGCCTTCTCGAACATATCTCTAACATGGGATCTCTCAAATCCGTGATGAAACACTCCCTGGTTGTCCCCGTGGAATAATCCATCGTCAGGGTCAAGATCAGCGATGCACAAATAGCCACCGACGTGTAAATTTTTAGAAAGCTGCTTTATCAGGATTTCCGGTTGCTGAATATGATGCAAGGTCATGCTGCTCACGATCAGATGGAACCTTTCATGCAGGTCTTCACCGGCTTCCATATCAAGGTGTCGGGTAAATACATTGGTTAATTTCTGCCTGCTGATCTTGTCATTCAGGACATTCAGCATTCCTTCTGAAGAATCAATTCCTGTGACGGTATTAACAAAGGATTGAATTCTTAGCGTGATCAAACCGGTCCCACAGCCATAATCAAGCACATCCATGCTTTTGGTAAAAGTTATTTCCCTTCTTATCGCTAAAACAACATCATCGGCCAGTTTTGCTCTTCCCGGGTTTTCGTCCCATGATGATGCTTCCTGATTAAAGTTGCGATTCTTATGTTTCACGATGTTACTCCTTTTTGTAAATCATTGCCATACGGTCCTGATTCTCACTTGCCGCAGATCATCCCCTATCATAGGATAGCGGCAAAATCTGGCGGTGAGCATAGCGGAAACTTTCAAGATCAAGAATCCGCTGTTTCAACTCATCTGGTATGATTGCCTTTTTATTTTCCCGATAATTGAAGGCTTCGATCAAGCCATCACCTTCGGCGGCCACCTTCTGGAGCCTCGTTTGGTTATATCATGCAGAAGCGCAGCCGCAATCACAAGGTCCCTGTTGATGGTCACACCGCTTTTCAAATTGTCTGTGATCGCCAGGGAAACATTCATGACCTGTAATGAGCAAGGAATTGCTGTATCGACCCCTTGATATTTCATCGACAGTGTTGATTTGGATAGGGGGTTGAGCCTTTTCGGGTGTATTTGGCATGTTGTTTTCTCCTAACTTATGAATGTTCATCCATATCATGATTACTTTTTTATGGTCGTATCACTCTGAAACAAGCTTTTTCCCCAGATCAATGGCTTCCTGCATCACTTTTTCATTTAACTTAATCTTGCCGGCATCCATGGCGCTTCCATAGACCATACCGACAAGAGTGGCTTCTATGTATCCAAAGGCATCCTGAAATGTTCTCAGGGCATTGACGCATCCCGAATCAAATGGATCTTCACCACCATAGGTCATGGCAATAGCGATACGTTTGCCCTTGAAGGGATCACTCTGGTAAGCCGGCAAGGCAAAACATCTATCCATGAATATCTTGGTCTGAGCGGACATGCTAAACCAGTAAACAGGACTGGCAATTACCCATGCATCAGCTTCAATCAGTTTTGGATAAAGATCCTGCATGTCATCCTGAATGGAGCAACCCTTACTGTCTTTCTTCTGGCAGGTGAAGCAGGCTTTGCAGGGTGCAATATTCTTTTCTTGAAGGTAAATTGTCTCGACCTTTGCTTTGGCGGATTTTGCACCTTTGGTTATCTGATCTGCCAGAATGGCGCTATTGCCTTTCTTTCTTGGGCTTCCTAAAATTACCAGAACCTTCTTTACCATCGTGACGCCTCCTGATTGATTATTGTTTCTGCTCAGAGAACAGCTTGAATTCCAATTTCTGTTGACATATCCATTAACATAGTCATATCATTCATAAAAATCAACATAATTAACGGAGAAAATCAGCATGACCAAATTAGACCTTATCGAGGCTCTTGCCGGTAAAGAGAATCTGAACGAAAAACAGGCAAAAGACATCATCAATCTAATCCTCAAGGGATTTACAGATACGCTGAAAAAGGGAGATGCTATTAATCCAAGTAGCTGACATTCCGATAATCTGAAAAATAATCACTGCTGAATCTTGCCGGTGAAAAACATTATGAACAAAGCTGCATCAATTCCCATTTCTAAGTTTCAATGCACAGTTTGTATAATAGCCCTGTTAATTTTGGCCATGGTCTTTCCTGTAATCACAGCTGCGGCCGATGAAAAAAACCTTTGGAAAAATAAAGACACGTCTTTTGAAAGTCTGTGTCCCTTTTAAAAAGCCCGCTGATGAAACCGGTTCGTCAGGGGGCTTTTGATTGATTCCTATTGAACGCTTTCTTCGAATTGCACGTCTATAATCCTGCCATCCGATATTTCACAACGCGATGATTATCGGCGAGATTCGGGTGAATATTATTTTGAAAAGCTTTCCTTTGACATTTTCATGATATTGCTTTACGCGTATTCCAGGAAGCGGCAAGAGACGGTGGCTGCTTAGTCGGCAGCCAGATTTGACAACTGCCGCCCCTCTTGCCATAAGAAGCGGGTGGTCGAGTTCAGCGAATGGTTTCAGGTGGCGGCATATCCTCCATCAGAGGAATGCATCCTCCCTACCACAACAGCAACTGCGGTTTAGGCTAAAATAACCAGATGTGATCCAGTTCATCGCCGGATTTACCATCAGTTTTTCTTTCCCTGACTACTTGAGCCGGCATTCCGGCAACAAGTGTATTAGCAGGAACGTCTTTTGTGACCAAAGAATGAGAAGCAACGATTGCTTGTTCTCCGATGGTCACACCTGGAAGGATCACGGCTCCGGTGTAAATTTTGGCATAATCCTTGACTACCACAGGCTTGTATTCCCTTATTATATGCGAAGATTCAGAATGGCTATGCGTGAATATTCTTACATCTTCCGTGATACCAACATTGTTGCCGATGGTGACGCCTCCTTTTGAATCAATAAAAACGCCCCGATTGAAGAAAACGAAATCACCAACCTCAATGTATTGACCAAAATTGAACCTGAAATTTTCTTCAGAAATGAAACCAACACCGCACTTTTTGAATAGCCGCTCGGCTATTAACCTCCTGAAGATAATACCAAAATTAGCGTTGAGACATATGGGAAGCTTATCGAATACATCCCAGAGAAAATGAAGGTAACGTTGCTCTTGGGTAAAAGGCTTTTCACGCCCCATCGGAAGTAGTTCACTATACAGGGTCAGTTCTTCCAAGAATTCTTTCGAGTATGCCGGGCAGTCAAGAATCTTAAGAATCCTTACTGTGCCTTCTGTATCAATACCATCCTTGATAATGGTCGCGATCTCATCCAGTGTAAGGTCGATTACCGTTCCCATATTGTTATCTTTCAGTCGGGTTTATTGACTTGAATTCTATGGATTATTTAAACTCGCATCACCTGCATTACTGACCAGAACTATTGATCACGGCTATCTGATCATTCATCGTCCAGTAATCGTAAATGTAGCCGATGCCAAAGATTCCCGCTGTCAATAAATACAGGATACCGCTGAGCCACTTCCCCATATAAAACCGGTGAATACCAAAAATGCCGAGAAATGTCAGCAATATCCAGGCCACATTATAATTGATTCTACCTTCCGCGTATCTCAAGTCAGCTTTGCGAGCCATGGGTGGAATAAGGAATAGATCGATAAGCCAGCCTATCCCAAGAAGACCGAGAGTAAAAAAATAAATCGTACCTGAAATGGGCTTGCCATAATAAAACCTGTGTGAACCTGTGAAACCGAAGATCCACAATATGTAGCCCATCAGGACGCTGTGGCTTTGGTTGTGATTGTTCATTCAATTATGCCCTCCTTCATAAACGCCACGTTTTGAGCCTTTTTCGATTGACGGATCTTCTTTACTGGCTTTAGTCGGTTTCGGTATTACTGGTTCAGCTACAACTGCTTCTTCTTTGCCTGAAAGCATCGCCTGGATCTTGTCGAAGTAGGTCTTGACGAATTTCTCCGATCCTTCAATTTCAATTTCTTTGGTTACTGGATTGAATTTTATCCGTGACTGTTCGCCCATGAGATGCCCCCCTTTAAGTGAATTCTATGAGTATTACTAAATCCATCGTCTTACTTTTGCTGAATAATTTAAATATTCTTCTCCAAATTTTTCTGACAGATAGCTCTCTTCAGGTTTCACCGCTTTAAATAAAAAAAGTGTGTAAAGAATCGGTACAGCGAAGAATAGCCAAAACGAGAATCTTAAAAAAGCAATTCCAAATAACAGGAGTAGCAGCGAAAGGTACAGTGGATTTCGAGAAAATCGATAAGCACCATCAGTTACTATTTTGGTGGTCGATTTTGCTGGATTGAAAGTAGTCTTATTCCTGATGAGTACAAAAAATGCACTCCCTGCAAAATAGATGGAAATAAGTATAAATATAAAACCGATAATAACTCGGGGGATCGGTGAAAGACTAATTAGATGAGTGGGGAAAAAGAATTCCAGCAAAAAACCACTTCCCAAACATACAAAGAAAAATACTGGAGGTGGTATACGTATAGCAGGGGAATCTTTTATGTTTTCTTTCATTATTATCCTCATTAAGTGGCGCTTATCTTTTTACATTCATTAATTTCTAATTGAAGTCTTGCGTATTTGCAGAGGTTACTGGTTCGTTTGTCTCAAGCTGTACGTCAATCCATGCTCTTCATACTCTACAGGCAGCTCATGGCGTCAACGTCCACTTAATCTCCCATTTACCTTTATCATCCTTATCAAGACAGACAATCCCAGCAGTTGAAAACTGAATAACAGGTTCTTCTTCATCCCCTGCCACCAGATATGACGTAAGCTTTTCCAGAAACGGCAGATGGCCCACGATCATGATATTGTCTGCTTGTTCTATAAGACCCAGAATATAGAAAATATCGTCATTGGGATCCAGACCTATTGATTGATCAAGTCCAAAGAGAGGTTTCAGTATTACCCTGAAGATAATCGCCGTTTGTTCCGCCCGTTTCTTGCCGCTATGAATAATTTTAGTGAGTACAATATTCTTCTCAGCGGCCAGCTCTGCCATTCGCTTCACTTCTACCATCCCGCGATCCGACAATGGGCGATCAGGATTGATTTCCTTTGGAACGCTTTCTCCGTGCCGTACAAGATATAGGGCCATTCGTAACCTCCAATGTTATATTTTCAGTTGTCCTCAGCGTTCATTTCCCATAGGATCTTTCAATCTTTTAAACTGGATTAAGAAATTGCCACGGATCTTTTGAAAGTTTAAATCACGGGCAATAACAATGGTTATCCCCTCATCGGTATGATCTTTTCAAAGTCCTTTTCAAATGATACCCGATCAACATAGCGAATAGCCTTCCAGCCTTTCTGCCTGGCTCTGTCTACGTGTCCGGGATCATCATCAATAAACAGCATTCGATCTGGTTTGGTTTTCAACGTGCGAGCAACGTCATCAAAGAGACTGATGTCCCGCTTACCCTTTCCAAGATAGTAGCTATTGAAGATGTGATCAAACCATTTGAAAAAATCAAATTGCTCATCCAACCTGTCTATCATTGTCGTCTGGTCACTGAGGATACCGACAACGACATTTTCGGATTTCAGCTTCTTTACCAGGTCAATCATCCAGTTTCTCAACACGAACCGGGAGGATATTTCTGCTTTGAGGTCTGCATTGTCTCCTTTGACGCCTGTTTTCTCTTTCAATTCATTCCAGAATACTTCCTCAGATACTTTCCCCAGAATATACCCCGATGAATAATTGACGTCAAAAGCCGCTTGAATAAACTCTTTCTCATTAAGTCCATTTGCTTTTGCAATAACCTTGAGACCATTCCTGAAACCTTCTTCAGCGATCACACCGCCAAAATCAAACAAGACCACATCAATCTTGCCGTTACTCCTTATTTTGTTTTCCATCAATACCTCTGATATTTATATTTTCTTAGCTTCTCCGTCCCGTCAAGATCCTGCAAATTCATAAGGCATTATGAAATCGTGCTTTCAAGATCAAGAATCCGCTGTTTCAACTCATCCGATATGATCGCCTTTTTATTCTCCCGATAATTGAAGGCAACGATCAAGCCATCACCTTCAGCGGCTACCTTCTGGAGCCTCATGCTGACCACAAGATAATTCATCATGAATCGGTCTTGCTCGATATTTGTCACTTTAGCGCCAATGAGAATTTTGTCAGGATAAGTCAAAGGCGCTCTAAATCGACAGGATGTAGTCGCCAAGATGGGTCCAATCCCCGTCCTGTTCATGAGATCCATAACATCCAATTTTTCAAAGTAGGCGATCCGGGCGCTTTCAAAATATCTGAAATAGACAACATTGTTCACATGTTGGAAAGCGTCCATCTCACCCCATACCACGGGGATCTCAATGACTACCGGGTAACCATCTATAAGATTGTCCATTTGATTTATCCTTAACTATTTTTTCTTGACCAATCTGTCATAGCTTGAATCGCGCCTTGTAAATCAATCGCCATAAAGCCTGCAATCTTCCTCTCAACTGCGAGCACCTGACTTTTATTTATGCGGATCAGGTTACGTATTTCCTCGGTCGTTCCATACCGCTGGATCAGGTCATTTAATCGCTCTTCAATGGTCACAACAGTATCATGTAGCACCCGTTTATCGGCGTAATATACAATCTCTCGTTCTTCAAGTCTTCCCTCAAGATTAAGATTATGAATAATGACATGCTGCTCCACAATATCAGCGGTACTTGGGAATCCCAGCTCCCTCAAAAGCAAACCACCGGATGCATCGTGCCGTTCCTTCGTTAAAAGAGACTTTGTTTTGGTTATATCATGCAGGAGCGCAGCCGCAATCACAAGGTCCCTGTTGATGGTCACACCGCTTTTCAAATTGTCTGTGATCGCCAGGGAAACATTCATGACCTGTACGGAATGCTCCACGATGTTGGGCAGCATGGAATATCGAGCCATGAGTTCGTTGCATTCGGCTCCGGAAGGAATTTTATTGCCATTGGTCTTTGTCATATTTCTTATCCAAACTTACTTATGGTGATTGAGCCCCTGAAATGCTGACGAGGACCTTTCGATCTCGTTGCTCATTGTCTAAGTCAACCAGAACAATCTGTTGCCAAGTTCCCAGAATAAGACGACTCTTAATCAAGGGCACGGTGAGAGATGGTCCAAGAAGTGCCGCCCGTACATGGGCATAACCATTTCCATCGCCCCACCTGGCGTCATGTCGATATGGAATCCCCTTTGGGGCAAGGCGCTCGATGGCCTCTTTCAAATCCCAAACAACGCCACTTTCATATTCGATGGTTGTTACCGCCGCTGTGGAACCAGGCACAAAGATGAGAACCTGTCCCTCTGTTAACCCTGACTCAGTGACTTTACTTGCTACATGAGGTGTGATGTCTATAATGTCAGTATCGCCGCTGGTCTTGAAAAACAGGTAATAATTTGAGATTTTAAAGTCCATCGCTCCACCCTGATTATGTTTTGCTTATTGATTTAATTACTCTTCAAACCTTTATAAGAAAAAAGCAGACTCTTGCGCTTTTAACCAGAAACCGCAATGCCGATATTGTCAATGAAACTTCTGGGGCAGCGGCTCAACGACGTTAATGGCTCCGAATTTTTCCTCATACTGGGCAATATTTACTTTCAGGGCTTCGAAGACCCTCTTGACATTACCCGGCGTCATGATGACCCTTGAAACCAGATGAGGTCCGTTAGGAGAATTCAATAGCCAATCAAGGATAAACTCTTCAGGGCTATGAGCAACGAGCAAGGAATTGCTGTATCGACCCCTTGATATTTCATCAACGGTATTAATCTGTAACTGTTGAGGTTGTTCCTCTTCGTGTTTATTTGGCATGTTGTTTTCTCCTAACTTATGAATGTTCATTCATATCATGATTACTTTTTTATGGTCGTATCACTCTGAAACAAGCTTTTTCCCCAGATCAATGGCTTCCTGCATCACTTTTTCATTTAACTTAATCTTGCCGGCATCCATGGCGCTTCCATAGACCATACCGACAAGAGTGGCTTCTATGTATCCAAAGGCATCCTGAAATGTTCTCAGGGCATTGACGCATCCCGAATCAAATGGATCTTCACCACCATAGGTCATGGCAATAGCGATACGTTTGCCCTTGAAGGGATCACTCTGGTAAGCCGGCAAGGCAAAACATCTATCCATGAATATCTTGGTCTGAGCGGACATGCTAAACCAGTAAACAGGACTGGCAATTACCCATGCATCAGCTTCAATCAGTTTTGGATAAAGATCCTGCATGTCATCCTGAATGGAGCAACCCTTACTGTCTTTCTTCTGGCAGGTGAAGCAGGCTTTGCAGGGTGCAATATTCTTTTCTTGAAGGTAAATTGTCTCGACCTTTGCTTTGGCGGATTTTGCACCTTTGGTTATCTGATCTGCCAGAATGGCGCTATTGCCTTTCTTTCTTGGGCTTCCTAAAATTACCAGAACCTTCTTTACCATCGTGACGCCTCCTGATTGATTATTGTTTCTGCTCAGAGAACAGCTTGAATTCCAATTTCTGTTGACATATCCATTAACATAGTCATATCATTCATAAAAATCAACATAATTAACGGAGAAAATCAGCATGACCAAATTAGACCTTATCGAGGCTCTTGCCGGTAAAGAGAATCTGAACGAAAAACAGGCAAAAGACATCATCAATCTAATCCTCAAGGGATTTACAGATACGCTGAAAAAGGGAGATGCTATTAATCCAAGTAGCTGACATTCCGATAATCTGAAAAATAATCACTGCTGAATCTTGCCGGTGAAAAACATTATGAACAAAGCTGCATCAATTCCCATTTCTAAGTTTCAATGCACAGTTTGTATAATAGCCCTGTTAATTTTGGCCATGGTCTTTCCTGTAATCACAGCTGCGGCCGATGAAAAAAACCTTTGGAAAAATAAAGACACGTCTTTTGAAAGTCTGTGTCCCTTTTAAAAAGCCCGCTGATGAAACCGGTTCGTCAGGGGGCTTTTGATTGATTCCTATTGAACGCTTTCTTCGAATTGCACGTCTATAATCCTGCCATCCGATATTTCACAACGCGATGATTATCGGCGAGATTCGGGTGAATATTATTTTGAAAAGCTTTCCTTTGACATTTTCATGATATTGCTTTACGCGTATTCCAGGAAGCGGCAAGAGACGGTGGCTGCTTAGTCGGCAGCCAGATTTGACAACTGCCGCCCCTCTTGCCATAAGAAGCGGGTGGTCGAGTTCAGCGAATGGTTTCAGGTGGCGGCATATCCTCCATCAGAGGAATGCATCCTCCCTACCACAACAGCAACTGCGGTTTAGGCTAAAATAACCAGATGTGATCCAGTTCATCGCCGGATTTACCATCAGTTTTTCTTTCCCTGACTACTTGAGCCGGCATTCCGGCAACAAGTGTATTAGCAGGAACGTCTTTTGTGACCAAAGAATGAGAAGCAACGATTGCTTGTTCTCCGATGGTCACACCTGGAAGGATCACGGCTCCGGTGTAAATTTTGGCATAATCCTTGACTACCACAGGCTTGTATTCCCTTATTATATGCGAAGATTCAGAATGGCTATGCGTGAATATTCTTACATCTTCCGTGATACCAACATTGTTGCCGATGGTGACGCCTCCTTTTGAATCAATAAAGACGCCTCGATTGGTTATTCATGAACTTTGTGACCACTATTGTATGATGAGTTATGAAATTATGCAAAAATAATTGGAACTGTCCCGTTATGCGACTTTAATTATCCTCATGTTCGCTAAATATAAGCCAATAAAAATCAGCGATCCACCAAACAGATGATAGGGATATATTTTTTCACCTAAGAAGATAAACGCAAGAAAAGCTGCAAATATTGGCAATAAATATAAAAACGTCGCTGAAGTACTTGGGCCAACTTTAGCAACTCCATTATTCCAGCATAGATATGCCAAGATTGAAGGGAAAATGCCTAAAAACAGGAAAATGGGGAAGACTTTGTAGCTAAAGCTAAGATCGTTTGTAGCGATAATTTCCCAGAGATAAAAAGGGGCAATGATAGTAATCCCTAAACCAATTGTCATAGTGAGAAGGCTTACCGGATGCAAAACAATTTTGAACTTGCGAAGAAATACCGAATACAGAGACCAGCTTGCCACTGATCCGACAACCAACAGGTCACCGTAATTGAAAATTAAATGATATGTATTTGCAAGAGACCCTTTGAAAATTATGCCAAGCACCCCTAATGCTGAAATTATCACTCCTAAAAATTGTAACCTCCCAGGTTTTTCATTGATGATCATCCATGCAACTACAATGGTTATCGTCGGCATTGCTGCCGTGACAATAGACATGTTATTGGCTGTTGTGAAATGGGCAGCTACATACAACAGAGAATTATAGACAGCAACGCTAAAGAACGCGAGTACTACCAATCGGAATTTGTTATTCTTAATTGTTTGAATATCTCTTTTTAAGTAAAAGAATCCAAAAGGAAGGATTAAAACCAGGGCTACAAGCCATCGCCAAAAAGATAAGGCCATGGGATTAACTTCCTGCACCACTCCACGAGCAAGTACAGTGTTTGCGGCCCAACATAAAACAGAGAAGACTAATCCAGCGTACGCATACAGCTTCCTCTTATCAAAACTTCTAAAATATCCCATGAGTGTTTTGAAATATCCTTTTTTTTGCGAGCTTTTTAATTCGAAATTCAATCAGCTGTGAATATCCCGACTCTGGCATCATTCTCTGTGATGAGGTCCGCAGGGTGTCTTGATCAGAAGGGACAACTCGCCGTGGTTCTTGTCATTGAATAATTTACCTTGATCACTTTCTTAATAACGTCATCCAGGCTACTGCCGGCCTTACCCCCAGAGGATCAGGCCCGTCTCCAGTTTTGCCGCCAGTTCCTTATGGCGGGGGATCACCCGGACACCATAGCTGTAAAGTCCATTCTGCTTCACTATATAGTCCGTGGAAAAGGTCAGGATCCCGTCCCCGGAACTGTCAATCAAGACCAGGGGCACGCTCTCCGGCTGACTGAGAAAATCATGGCCGTTCCGGTGGCCGATGACCATTTCTACCAGTATTTCATTTGGTTCCAGCTTTCCCGGATCGATCCGGGCGCTCACGGTCAGGGGCTGATCGACAATGACCGTATCCCCATGTATGCCCTCGACGCTGACGTCAATGAGCTTCAGAGAAGAAAAACGCATGGGCAGTTTGGCTTTCCAGTCGGCCATCTGCCTGGCCAGGGCGAAATCATCGGTGGTAAGTTCGCATTCCCGGCGCGCCGACGGTGCGTACATCTCCCGGAGGTATTCCAGGAGCATCCGGTCGGTGTTGTATACCGGCGTCAGGGACTGCATTGATTGCTTGATCATGGCCAGCCATTTTTCCGGTATACCGGCGGCGTCACGCTCGTAAAAGCTTGGAATAACAGTGTTTTCAAGCAGGCTGTATAGCGACTGGCCGTCTTCCCCTTCGCTATTGCCCCGGGGTTCCTGATAACCCTTCAGGACCGGGCCGATGGTCCAGCCGTTCATGCCGTTATATCCTTCCACCCACCAGCCGTCGGAGACGCTCATATTCAGGACGCCGTTGATCACAACCTTGATGCCGCTGGTCCCGCTGGCTTCGAGGGGCCGCCGGGGATTGTTCAACCAGAGATCCACCCCCTGGACAAGATGGCGGGCGACACGGATATCGTAGTTCTCCAGGAAAAAGATCTTCCCCCGGAACCTGTCTTCCCGGCATACGCTCAAGACTCTTGCAATCAGGTCCTTACCCATGCCGTCATTGGGATGGGCCTTGCCTGAGAATACCAGGTGTACCGGCCGGCTCGGATGATTCACGATCCGGTCGAGGCGATCCAGATCCGACAGGATAAGATCCGCCCGCTTGTAGGGGGCAAAGCGACGGGCAATCCCGATCATGAGCGCCCCGGGATTCATTTTCGCGAACAGCTCCTCCCGCCACATCCGGGCTGAACCATATTTCAAGCCCCGCTTGGATACATCCTCGCGGATCAGATCGAGGGTCTTCTGTTTGAGTTCATAACGCACCCGCCACATCAGGGCATCGGGTATATCCTGGACCCGGATCCACCGCTCCTGGTCGGTAAGGTTCTTTTCCCAGTCCATTCCCATGTAGGCGTCGAGGAGAGACCGCATCCGTGGGGCAAGATAGGAAAGGACATGAACGCCGTTGGTAATATGACCGATGGGTATGTCGGAATCGTCGAAACCCTTCCAGACGTCCCGCCACATGTGCCGGGAGACCTGCCCGTGGACCATACTGACCGCGTTGCTGCGGATGGTCATTTTAAAGGCCAGGATATTCATGAAGAAGATCCTTTCCTCTCCCCCTTCCCGGCGTCCCAGTTCCCAGAACTGGGCCCAGGAGAGTCCCGAGCGTTTCACAAAACCGGCAAAGTAGTGCTCCATGAGATCTCGGGAAAATCTTTCATTGCCTGCTTCGACAGGGGTATGGGTCGTAAAGACGCTGCTGGAACGGACGACTTCCCTGGCCTCTTCAAAGGTCAGGCCATCTTCCTGCATGAGAGATTCGACACGCTCAAATAACAGAAAGGCTGAATGACCCTCGTTAATATGATAAACTCTTGGTTTTATTCCCAATTTTTTCAGAAGCCGGACCCCGCCCACCCCGAGGAGGATCTCCTGTTCAATGCGGGTTTTCTGGTCGGCGCTATAAAGCCGGGCGGTGATCGTCCGGTCCTGAAGGGTATTGCGGGGCACATCCGCATCCAGGAGATACAGTGAGACCTTGCCCACCTTAACCTCCCAGATGTTGGCAAAAAGGGTGCGACCGGGCAGGTCGATGGATATCTGCACCTCGGCGCCCTGGTCGTCCTGTACGATCTGGACAGGCATGCTGGAGAAGTCATTTTCGGGGTAGTTTTCCAACTGCCGGCCGTTTTCGTCGATGACCTGCTGGAAATAGCCGTTCTTGTAAAGGAGTCCCACCGCCACCAGAGGCAGGTTCAAATCGCTCGCTGTTTTCAGATGGTCCCCGGACAGGGTGCCCAACCCACCGGAATAGATAGGAAGACATTCGTGAAGGCCGTATTCCGCTGAAAAGTAGGCTACCGGGGATGACCAGCGCAGCCCCGGCGGCGCCGGGATACGTTTGCGGGGTCCCTTTTCGCCCATATAATCATCAAACTGCTGCATTGTCTGGGCATAAAGACTCAAATAGCTGAAGTTTTCTGAAGCCTCCTGGAGAACATCGGGAGAAACGGTCTCCAACATGCGGACGGGGTTACTGCGCATATCCGCCCAGATCTTCAGATCGAGGGTGGCAAAAAGGTCGAGGGCCCGGGGATTCCAGGTCCACCATAGATTGTAGGCCAACTCCCGGAGGCGGATGATCTGATCGGGCAGATTCGCCACCGCGGTGAAAGAACGGAAGTGGGGCTGCACGGAAACAGCGCCGGCAAATACATGGCGGGCCTCCGCCCGCTCGTCCGCATCTGCCAGCTTGCCTGCCCGTTCCCCGGCAATGCGACCGGCCTGGCTGTAAGCCTGAAGATAGAACTTGTAGAATTCCTGCCAATTCGCTCTCAGGGCGACCTGGCGGGCTTGCTTACGGCGACTTTCCATCTCTCCGGGCGTCCAGTCGAGAAAGGTTCGCAGGATCTCGAAGAGATGATCCTCAATGGAGCGGATCGGCCGCCCCCGCCGGCGCAGGAGGAATACCCCCTGGTTTTCACCACAGGTCTGCTCGACCCAGACGCCGAAACCCGCCTGGTCCGTTGTAACTGTAGGGACTCCATAGGCGACGCTTTCCAGCGGCGTATATCCCCACGGTTCATAATAGGATGGGAAAACCCCCAGATCGCAACCGGCAAGGGCTTCATAGTAAGGCATATTGATAAACCCGTCGTGGCCGTTAAGGTAGGCGGGATTAAAAATAACCTGGACCCGGCCTCCGGGCTGATTCATCAAACCCAGACTTTTACAGGCCTGAAGGATCGGATCGGAATTCTCGTTATGGAGGCGGTGGGTGGCAATGGGCACCGGCCCCGATTCAATCCGGGTTTGATCATCCCTAAGACAGGGAATCAGATCCGTATAGCCCCCGAGGACAAACAGGAGCGCCAGGACGGGGACATCGCCCGGAACTTCACTATTCAGGCGCCCCAGGGCGTTGAGGAAGACATCCACTCCTTTGTTGTGAAACTCATAACGTCCGGAAATAATGACTATCTTTGTTTCCTTTGGCAGGTCGCGGCGAAGAAACCGCGCCGCTGCTGCCAGGAGCCGTTCCCGGGACCGCTCTGCCGGTTGCCGATCCTCAGTGTAGTCGGGGATGTTTTCCATATCCAGGCCATTAGGGGTGATCACATCGGGGCTCCGACCCAGGAAATTCTTCGCCTCCGCAGCGGTGATCTCGCTCACCGTTGTAAAGCAATCCGCTTCCCGGGCGGAGATCAACTCCATGGAATACTTCGCCGAGATATTGTGAGCGCTCGCCTCCCGCTGGGGGGCGATATGCTCCATCATGGCGTAAATGTCCATCCCCGAACCGGCCAGGGAACGGCCAAGAATCGTCGCATGGGTGGTAAAAACGGTACCGATCTCGGGAACCCGCTTCTTCAGATAAAGCAAGCCCGCCCCGCACATCCATTCATGAAACTGGGCTACGGCGGAAAGATTATGGGCACGGGCGGAAAGATTATACATAGTTTCAATCACTTCTCCGCAGGCGAAGCTGAACATCACCGGTTCGATATAATCCCACCCCCCGGCGATGGAATCGACGCCATAAGCCTCCCAGAGGCGGAACAGAAGCTGTTCCTTGTCATATTTCTTACCCGCGCTGACCAGGATCACTTTCGGCTCTCCCGGTATTTTCCAGCGGCCGAAACGGCAGGGGATATCCTTGATCGCTGTCCCCTCCCGGATCTTTGTCCAGCAGGCCTCGTCGGTTTCTTCAAAATCAACGTTGGTCTTCAGATCCGGCCCCAGGAGGAGGTAGTTGTCTCCATAGACCCGCATCGCCTCCTGCAGTTTGCTGGTAATGACCGTATAAATGCCGCCTACCTTGTTGCAGACCTCCCAACTGACCTCAAATAGATAGCCCTGCCGGTTCTCTGTCATGACCTTTTCTCCTTTTTTACCTGTCTCGATAAATCATCGAGAATATTCATATAGTTGATGTAGGCGTCATAGGGCGACGGGTAGGGATTGAAATATTTGTGGACATCCCCGTCGGCAAACCATTTGGTGCACATATAATAGAAATGGTCCGAAGTCTGCAATTTACGCCAGTTTTCCAACAAGGCCTTATTTTTGCGTGCTTTGACTTCTGTCTCCAAGCCGTAAAGGGTCCCGGCCGCGTCCCGCTGCATGGCGTTTCCCAGCCAGGCCGTCAGATCACGCTCCGTATCGGCCCAGGAGGAGAGATCCGGCGCGTCGATACAATCCACAGGTTCAAATGACCTGGCGATCTCTGCCGGCGTCGCGAATAGGAAGTCCCGGTGCTTGAGGATCTCCTTGGGAAGTTCTTCGAGAAAGTGAAATATCCCCGTGTCCGCCCACTGGTGCTCCCCGAAGGTCTCATAGTCCATGAACAGATTGATTACCTTCGCCGCATCGTTTTCTTTGAGACCTTTGAATAATTCCATTTCAGCCTCCCTACCGTCATTCCGGCGAAAGCCGGAATCCAGTATTTTCAGGCTATTACTGGATTCCCCCGGCTTACGACCTTCCGGGGCAGGCTTGTCAAGCCCGGAATGACAGAAAAGGGCGTTATTCAAAGGTCTCTCTTTATGAATCCAGTGGGCGTACTTTTCTGCCGTCAGGGGATATTCTGACCAGTCCCGGCTGGAAAACCGGAAGGAGACATCATCGGATAACCGGTAATTACGCAGGAGCAACTTGATCTGTCCGCCCCCATCCCCTTCGGAAGCCCGGTAAACCCGGTTGGGAGACCGATCGCCAAGCAAGGCTGCCGCCCCTTCCGCCAGAATCACATCGTAACCGAGCGCTGCCGCCTCCCTGGCCAGATCGTTACTGTAAATCAGCTCGGTGAACCGAAAGGTCTTTCCATCCTGACCGAACAACTCTTTAATCTTCCGGCGGTGACTGCTTACCTGAGCCCGGAACTCATCCCTGCTAAAGAGAAAGGACAGGGAGTGGTAGTAAGTCTCATTCAGAAACTCAACACAGCCCGTCTCGGCAAGAAGCCGGAAGCTTTCCAGGACATCGGGCCGGTACAGTTGCAGTTGATCCAGAAGAACCCCGGAGAGGGAAAAGGCCAACCGGAACCGCCCTTCGTGCTTGTGAATTAGTTTCGACAACAGGGCGTTGGCAGGGAGGTAACATCTCTCGGCCACCTTTTCCAGCAGCCGCAGATTCTCCCCCCCATTCTCATAGTCATGATCCCGGCCAATATCAAAGGCGGTGTATCTTTTCAGGCGGCAGGGCTGATGTACCTGAAAGTAGAGACAGATGGCCGGCATCGTTTCACACCTTATTCCGATTCTAAATCAAAGCGCTATCTTCGTTGTCATCGTCATCGGCTCCTCGACGTATGAATAATACGCCTGCGTCGCCTCTTCCTCGTCGCCTTGATATCATCTCTGATTTAGGATCGGAATTGTAGACTTCCAGAATCTGTAGGGCCGCCTTCTCCCACCGCAGCTTCTTCAGCTCCTCCCTTGCCCCTTCCACAAGCTCCCCCACCAGGGGGGGGTATTTGAGCACGGCAATCATCTTATTGGCCAGTTCATCGACGTCCCAGAAATCCACCTTCAAGGCGTGTTTCAGGACCTCGGATACGCCGGACTGCCGCGAGATGATTACCGGAACATCGTACATCATCGCCTCTAGTGGCGCCAGGCCAAATGGTTCCGACACGCTGGGCATGACATAAAGATCCGCTTTGGCTAAGGCCTCTTCTACCTGGGATCCCTGAAGAAAGCCGGTAAAACGGAAGCGTCTTCCGATTTTCAGTTCTGCCACCCGCTCGACCATGGGGGGCATCATATCTCCGGACCCGGCCATGATAAAGGTTACCTCCGGCATTTCCTTCAACACCCTGGCGGCGGCGGCGATAAAGTAATCCGGCCCTTTCTGAAAGGTAATCCGGCCCATGAAGAGGACTACCTTATCATCCCCGTCCTTACGGGTACGGTATGCCTCGCCCGCCTCCCGGTGGTTCAGCGCATTATGCACGACAAATATCTTCCCGGGATCAATGCCATAACGGCGCACGATCATTGCTTTTGTGTAATTACTCACAGCGATGATCCTGTTCGCCGCTTCCATCCCAAATCGTTCCAGATCATAAATCCGTTCATTGATCCGCTCACCGCTCCGATCGAATTCCAGTGAATGGATGTGCAGGATAAAGGGCTTCCCCGACTCCTGACGGGCGGCAAGGCAGGCCGGGACGGTCATCCAGTCATGGCCGTGAATTACATCGAAGTTCTCCCGGACGGCGATGAGGCCCCCCGCTTCTCCATAACGAAGGACCTCGGCAAAGAGATCGATGCCATAACCTTCCCCGGCAGCCAGATAGCTTTCCGCCGGCCAGTCCGAGGGCCCCGGGCGCCCTTCTCCCGATGTGCGGAGCTGCAGGTAAGGTCTTAGAATTATAGGACTGATCAGGGAAGGAGGCAACAAGGAATCCTGGGAAACCCGCACTTTTCTTTCCGATGTGTCCGCCAGGACATCCGAGGCTGAAATCATGGTCAGCAGCGGAAAGGGACGGGACAACTCAATCCGGGGCATGACGAATAGAACGGGGTTGCCGAGACCGGTGAGAGCTTTCGTTATCCCGTAACAGGCCGTTCCCAGACCACCGCTGACCACAGGCGGAAATTCCCAGCCAAACATGAGCACCCGCATAAACGCAAGCCCCTCCCTTCATGCCAGTCATCTATGACAGATTCGCGAGGAAAAGTAAATAGCCGCTATTAACCCCATCCCCACCCCAGCCCTCCCCTTGAAGGGGAGGGAGCTGAATGGTAATGAACATCTATCGCCCATCCCCACTCCAGCCCGCTCCTTGAAGGGGAGGGAAATATGGAGAAGGCGGCATCGTTATGCCCATCCCCACCCTTACCCTCGCTGTTATCGCTGCCGCTTTCCACCGTGAAAACTACAATGGCAAGCAACTACATGCTGACCTTCCTTATACTTGCGCAACGCTAATCCTGTCCCGGCCGGTCTGTTTGGCAGTTTTCAGGGCGGTTTTCACTGCTTCCATGAGATCGCACATGGTCTCTCCCTGATCCGGATAGGCGGCAACGCCCATGGAAAGGGTTATCCGCCGCATGTGAGCATAACCGTCCTGAAGTGATAGATCCCGAATCATCGCGTGGAGATGCTCCGCCCGGCGATGGCAGGCGGCAAGAGAAGTTTCGGGGAGGAGAAGGGCAAATTCATCGGCCCCGTAACGGCAGGGAACATCTACTTCCCGGATATTCGCCCGCAGGAAGTTTCCCAGGTCCCGGAGCACCATCCCACTGGCGCCGTGACCGAAGACCTCGGTAAATTGCCCGAAATGATCTATATCCATTAGGATAACGGCAATCTGCCGGCCCGTGCGCTGGGAGATCTTCAATTCCCTGGCCACCGTTTCTTCGAGGTAGCGCCGATTGAAGCAACCGGTAAGGGCATCCCGAACCGACAGGTCATCGATCTGTTTCCTTAACTTTAGATTTACCAGGAGTAGCGTAAGGACGTCCGCAGCCAAAGCAGCAAGACGCCGCTTCCCCGCCAGGCTATCATCCGAATCAGTTCCAGTCCTTTCCTTACCCCCATCAAGGCCTTCTTTCCACCCCGCCTCCCGGCCATAATCCTGACCGTTTGCACGTCCTCCTTCCCGTTGCTGCCTGTTTCCCAAAAATCCCACCGGAACAAGAAGGTGGAAAACACCCAGGGCATCCTCCCGTGCGGTCATGGGAATACAGAGGGAAATCCACAGCCCGGGATCATGGTCGGCGTGGGGACAGGGAGGCTGGTCTTTATCCTCACGGACGATGTGAATGCGCCGCCGCCTCAGGGACCAGCAGTCATGGCTGGAGAATTGGCGCCACTCCCTTTCCTCTCCCCAGGATACAATGGGGTCATAAAGATCCTGGGTGGAATGACGGATGAAAAGCGCCCCCGTTTCTCCGGGAAACAGTTGCGGCAGAAACCGGGCGGCAACCGCCCTGGCCTCCTCCTGGGTCAGGCAGGACAGAACGAGGTTTGCCATCCGTCCCAAGAGTCTGACTTCTGATTCGCTGTGTTTCATGATCCCCTCTTGCTCCTTATATTACACATCCTCACCCGTCTCATAGTTCCGCCCCCTCAGGAGCGCCCCATAACGCCCACGATCAACAACCTCCTGCATCCACTTCCCCTCCTTGCGGTCGTGAACGACGACATCAAATATTTTTCCCCCCGCCAGTTTGCGGTGCCTGATTTCCCCTATCCTGTTTTCAGCAATTTCGACATCATAGAAGAAGCCTCCTTCGGCAACCCGTCCGTTGATCTCTATGATCTCTCCAAAGTGGGAGGGATTGAGAAAGACCGTGCCATCCGCTTCCTCCAAGCCCCATTGGTCATGGAGATGTCCCGTCAGGCAGAGCAGTACTGGGTTACGTTCACAGTAGCGGCGCAGGGCATGGGACCCCGTTTCGCCCATGGGAGCGGCAAAGTCATGAATCCCGAAGGCAGGCTGATGGGTCACGATGACATCGGGCTGCACGGATTTGAAAAAACGGTACATTTCGTTATTGTCCTCACTGACGCCCGTACCGGCGCGATAAGCCACGCCATATCTTTCGGGGATGCCGGGGGTCATCCCCCCGGCGCCCCCATAACCGGCTATTTTCAAGGGTCCCGCGTCATGGCACTTGAGATGCAGATCCCGGTCCCGAAGGTTTGTATGCCGGAGATCCATATCATGATTGCCGGGAAGGCTAAAAGCGCATCCCGGGGTGAGGAGGGAAAGCATATTTTCCAGGAGCCCGTAGTTTTTCTGAAGAATTTTGCGGGCCCGGAGCGTCTGATAGCGATAACGGTCCCCCTTTTCCGCCACTTCCGCAACAAGGTCAGGATCTTCCAGAAGCTCGTCCACATAATCCTCCAGGGTCATGTCCCCCTTACCTTTTCCCCTCCTCAGATTGTGGAAATAAGTCTGGAGATCAAGGTAGCGTCTCGCCGTTGTCACGGTATGGAAGGGGATATCGACGAGGTCGCCGGCGATGATGTACACATCGGCAGCAGTCAGGTTGAGAAGTTCACGGACCCGCTCAAAGGATCCATGTATGTCGGTCGCATATATCAACTTCATGATTCACGTTAAAATGATCACCATATCGCACTGTTTAAGGTGAAGTCATCAAATTTTCAAAGGATGATGCCTTGCTCCAGTAATTCATTTCCTGTGTCCAGACAAGTGTATCGGGGAGAAGTTGTCGGGAGTTCAGAAGCCGGCGCAGTTCCTCCTCGCTGACCGGGCCTTGCTTGCTATTGCCGTCGATCGAATAATACCACATTTTGACCTGGATCTTGTCCACTACAGAAGCGTCAATATTGCTTCGTTTTTTAATCTTGGGACGTCTGGTTGGCAAATGCGATTTCTTGAGTGTAACCATACCCAAATCATCCATCCGCTTTTTTTCCCTTACTCTGTTCCAGAACAATAATGAGACGCTCGCAATTAGAAAAACCACAACCATAACTATATAAAGTATGTCAAAGTTTCTTTCCAATACCTTTGCCGTCCTTTCAGCAATTTCCCGTTCAATCAATGAACAAAGCGGTTATCGCAATCAAAACTTTAAATGATGGAAGTATTATCAGACAGTGAAAGGACTGTCCATAGTGCCCAGAAGGGTATATAAGCGGATCAACTCCGCTACACTCCAGGCCTGGGAAATGCAGCCGTTAGGATGGTGTGGCGCGTCTCCGTCGCAGATCTCGGAGACGCATCCGATACCTGCCTCCCGGAAATGCCGACAGAGAAATGTCCGCAAATAAAGATGCAATGAGTCCTTTGCTTCCCCCTTGTCAGCGGCGACTTTAAGCCAGGCCTCGCCATAATGACCGAGGAGCCATGGCCATACCGTACCCTGGTGATAGGCCTCGTCCCGCTCGGCGGGGGAACCTTCGTAGCGTCCCCGGTACTGAGGGTCCCGGGGGGAAAGGGTGCGAAGACCCACCGGAGTGAGCAGTTCATCACTGACCTTCTTAACCACCTGGCGCCCCTGATCGGCATTAAGCGGCGAGTGGGGCAGGGAGACGGCAAAAATCTGATTGGGACGGATGGAGCGGTCCAGTTGACCGTCATGATAGACATCCCCAAGATATGCCCCCTCCCCGATCCAGAATGTTTCCTGGAATGACTGGCGGATCCTGGGAATCAGCGCCTGAAAGTAAAACTCCTGATCTCCGAAGCGGGCGGCCAGCTCAGCGGCGAAACAGACGGCATTGTACCACAGGGCGTTGATTTCGACGGGATAGCCATAGCGGGGGGTTACGGGCCGGTTATCGATACAGGCATCCATCCAGGTCAGCGCCCGGCCTTCGGCACCGGCATGGAGGAGGCCGTTGTCGTCCATGTAGATGTTAAAGATGGTTCCATGGAGGAACTGGCGAAGGATGTTTTTCAGGACCGGCCAGATTTTCTTTTCCACGACTGCTTCATTGTTGAACTTATATTTAAGTAGTTGCTGAACGGCCCAGAAATACCAGAGCGGGGCGTCCACGGTGTTGTAGGCATGATTCCTGTCTTCCTCGGAAAAGACATTGGGAAGGAGCCCCTGCTGTTCAAATTTGGCAATTTGAGTAAGGATCTCGACACCTTCCTGAATGCGGCCGCAACAGAACGTAAGTCCCGGCAGGGAGATCAGTGTATCACGACCCCATTCCCCAAACCAGGGATAACCGGCGATAATCGCCGGACGGCCCTCCGGGGTCCGGATGAGAAACTGCCGACCCGCCCGGAGCAGCAGCCGGATCAGTTCCTGTTCTTCTCCGTCATCAGGGGAAATCGTCGCATCTGCTCTCACGCCACCAGCAAGCGTGGCGTCTTCTTCAGTCTGCCCCTGGGTATGGGGCTCCGGCGCCGCCATTTCCAGAGTCACGGCAATTACTCCATCCTCTTGTGCGAACCCTCGTCTCCGGCGCTCCTCGTCGTCCCACTTCTTGCTCAGGCGGCCATAAAAAGGCGCCGGGGATGATGAAACAATTACCGTTTTTCCTTTCCGCAGGGGAATCTCAAGAATACCGGGGCTAAAGAGATCCTCGTGATGCTCATATCCCCGTGCCGCTTCCTCGGCATACTCAAAGTCATGGTACCAGAGGGGCTGCTCTTGCCAGACCGGTTTGATATTCGTCTGGATGACGAGGGGAGGCATACCGGCATAAGGACGGATGGAAAAGCCATTTTTGACCGCCAGGATTTTAGACCTCAGGAAAGGATTCTCCCGGGTCAGACAATGATAATCCCGGAAGGCCAGGAAAGGTCGCAGGCGCAGGACCCCCGGCGCAGGACAATCATCGAGGTCGTAGCGGACCAGCAGGCAATCCTCTTCCGCCGCCATCATCAGGGATTTACGGATGCGAATGCCGTCCCCCTCATAAATAAACTGAGGGCACAAATCCTGCTGAAATGTTTTCAGGAAGCTGTAGTGCTCCGGGAAGAAATGATTTGGATACTGATGGCATGTCAAAGGGCGCCGACGGTCCCCACAGGAGAAGACGTCCTCAAATTTAGACAGGAGGACGTAGCGCCCTGGGGGCGACGCGAGCCGGGCAACAAGGAGGCCGTGATACTTGCGGGTATGACAGTTCAGCAGGGTGCTCGACGCATAGCCTCCCCGGCCGTTTACGTCGAGCCATTCGCTTTGCAGGACCGGTGTAAGATTCGACTCCTCGCCTTTTGAGTTCACGGAGCCTGCATCCTCATGAAATATATCAATAATTTTCATAGCTTCACCCGTCAAGACCTCATTTACGGCATAGGATAGATTTCCACCTTCGGGGGTGGCTTGAACTGGAAAAGCTTATCAGGTAAATTGCTGTTAATTACTATGTTGCGGAAGGATACGGCCGTCCGGTTTCCGTACACATCGGAAAACCGGCACTGGATAATGGTAAAATCCTCCTTGTGGACCGTAATCAGAATCCGCTCAACTCCCAGGTCCCCTTTTTTTGGCGTTAGGGAAAGGAGGTAATTCCCTCCCTCATCTGTCGGTTCCTTGACATCTACAAAGGCCAGATTGAAATCCTCCGTCACCTTCCCGAGACCGTTCAGCAGGCGCACAAGCACCTGGGATTTGAAGAGTTTACCCGTATCCTGCACATAAACAGCCTTATCCTGAGGCACGTAAAGATAAGCCTTGGTAGGGTTGATAATAAGTTTTTTGACTTTGGGCTTCGTATAATCCCAGAGCATCCTTTGCGGGGGCTTATAATAAACCGTCCCCTCTTCCCGTTCCTTCCGGTTCACCGATGCCAGTGTCACCTCCTGAATGAAGCGTGCCTTGAAATCCGTGGTCTGCTCATAAGTTCCCTGGAGTCCCTTGGCAATCTGCTCCAGAGAGATGCTTTCGCCACGGGCCACACCCCCGTCAAACCAGGTCAGACCCAGCAAAATTCCGATTATGATGATTAATAGATACGATTTCCGGTACATCCATGACCTCTCTGACTGCCCCTGTCCCCTGGTCAAAAGTCGTGCCATTTTTTTATCCATGTGCATATCTTACACGGGTGGGGCCTAACTCGCAGAAAATTCTCAGCACATACACAACTACTTGATTTAACTACACTATGCCACTGCTCAAAATAGCGGCAATCCGATATAAAATCGTGACATTTACAGACTTAGGCAAGTTATACACACATTTATCAACAGCGTTTTCCACAAGGCTGTGAATTGCCGGGGCAAGTCTATAGAATATCATCTTTAATCCTTACCGGCTTCAAAGAAAAGGGGGATAAACCTTGTTTCAAAGGGATCATCCTATCTTCATGCGCCAGCCAAAAGGATCTTCCTTTTCGCCATACTGGATCTCAAGTATTTCCCTGTATAGTTTCTCGGTCAAGGCCCCAGTTTTACCTTCATTAATCGAATATTCCCTGTCTTTATAGAAGATCTGTCCAATGGGGGAAACAATGGCAGCTGTTCCGGAGGCAAAGGACTCTTTCATGATCCCCTTGCTACAGGCAGCAAGGATCTCCTCCATGGACAGGGGCCGTTCAGAAACCTTCAGACCCCATGAACGGGCGATTTGAAGAACGGAATCACGGGTGACGCCGGGGAGAATAGTTCCCCCCAGGGGCGGCGTGATCAGTTCGTCGTCAATGACAAAAAAGATATTGCTCGTTCCCACTTCCTCCACATATTTTCTTGTGACCGCATCCAGCCAAAGGACCTGTGTGTATCCCTTTTCAATGGCCATAGCGCTTGCCATCAGGCTGGCCGCATAGTTTCCGGCCGCCTTGCAATAGCCAATGCCACCGGGGGCGGAACGGACGTACTCTTCCACGACGTATATCTTTGTCGGGCTGAAGCCTTCGGGATAGTAAGCCCCCACCGGTCCCACGATAATATAGAACAGATAGGCGTTGGCAGGATGGACGCCCAGGGCCGCCTCGGTCGCAATCATCGTTGGTCTGATATAAAGAGAGGCGCCGCTGCTCCGGGGAATCCAGTCCTGTTCGAGGAGTACAAGCTTTTTAACCGCCTCCAAAAAGATCCCCGGATCCAGCGTCGGCATGCAGAGCCGCTTCGCAGATTCATTCATGCGCTTGATGTTTTCCGTGGGACGAAAAAGATTTATCTCTCCCCCCTTCCCCCGGTAGGCCTTCATACCTTCAAAAATCAACTGCCCGTAATGGAGACACATGGCCGCCGGATCAAGGGGAATATTCTCATAGGGCCTGATCGCGGGATCATGCCAGCCCTTGTCGGCATGATACGGCATGGTGAACATGTGATCGGTTAAAATTTTTCCAAACCCGAGCGTTGACTCGTCCATCGGTTTGGACTTTCTCTTGCCCGGATCGGCCGGAATGGTAATGATTTCCATATAATTGTCTGCCCCCCTGTAATTATTTAAGAGATTTTTACTCTCGTATCACTAAACAAGTTTTCTATCAAGACTTCTGTACTGGATGGCCTCGGCAACATGGGAAGTCTGTATGTACGTCTGGCCGTCCAGGTCAGCGATTGTCCGGGAAACCTTTAAAATCCGCTTGTAGGCCCGGGCGCTGAGGCCCAGCTTATCCATGGCCATCTCCAGCAACTTCTGGGAATCCCTGTCGATTTCACAATGGCGTTTTACCTCTCCATCAGACATCCGGGCGTTGAAGGGCGCCACCCTTGCCCCAAAACGCGCCTGCTGAACCGTTCGCGCCCCGCTGATCCTTCCCCTGATGGTCTCGGAGGCCTCTCCCTGGTAACGGCCGGTCAATTCGCGGTAACGCAGGGCGGGGACCTCGATATGAAGATCGATCCGATCCAGGAGGGGGCCGGAAATCCTTCCCTGATACTGGCGGATCTGTTGGGAACTGCAACGGCAGGTCCGATGGGCGGCGCCATAATACCCGCAGGGACAAGGATTCATTGCCGCCACAAAAAGAAAACGAGCCGGATAGGTCACCGTCATGGCCGAACGGGCAATCGTCACCGTTCCCTCTTCCAGGGGCTGCCTTAGGGACTCGAGGGAACGGTGACGAT
>Ga0074199_1000199_pt1 | contig 118930 bp, 120 predicted proteins | sample EPASupsiteSAE347_FD_64528 | JGI IMG/M metagenome (GOLD analysis project Ga0074199, IMG submission 64528) | Bioremediated contaminated groundwater from EPA Superfund site, New Mexico - Sample SAE3-47 | ecosystem: Environmental > Aquatic > Deep subsurface > Groundwater > Contaminated ...
CAATATTAGTGGTATAAGCAATTCTAGTAATACAAATATAATAGAAAATCTTAAATATGCAATATACATGATACATTAGATCATACGGAGGAATTCAAACGAATATAAAACGCGAGTTAATCACCATGGTCCTTATCATGGCATTGCTTCCGGGATTAGCCCTGGCGGATAATGCCGTTATGGAAGAGCTAGGCACCAAGGCGGCCAAGACTGCCATGCAAGATCTCAAGGTCGAGAAAGGAGATGCCGATGTTCTTATCCTGACCAGCGCAGGACATGCCATCGTCGACGGCCAGACAACCCAGGGCGCTATCAAGGGCCTGATGAATGAGAGCGGAAACAGCATTGGCGACGCAAACCTCTTCCAGGTTCTGCGCCCTTACTGGAAGCCGGTCTGGTTCTGCTTCTTTGATAAGTCCACCGGAGAGGCAGTCTACCTGCAGGCAAACAGCAAATCCCTCAACGGCAGCCTGGTGGAGTTCAAGGCTCTCTCCAATGATAAGATCTTCAGCAAGATATCCAAGAGCAATATAGATATCGAATATCTGAGGAACCATACTGATGAGGGCAATGCCACATTCAACGGCAAGGCCTTTGGTGGCAATGAGGCCTCGCTGGCAGGCATCTCCAATGTCTGGGCGAGGGGAGGCTCTTTTGACTTCATACAGGCCACCTGCTTCCATGATCATCTCTGTCCCGGTGTCACCAGCGGCCAGTTCCTGGCCACGTTCGTAGAGGAGAAGCTGCCCATCAACAACATCTCAACCGAGAGCTACAAGGTCATATCCTGCCCCAACTGGTGCAAGGAAGATCTCTTCCAGATGCGCTGGGATGCCACTCCTGGAAAGAGCGGCATGTTTGTCATGGCCCTGACGGATGCAGAAAAGAAGGCAGTGCCTAATATTGCCGGAATTTACATCCGCTGGAATGATACCGCAAAGTCGGGCGATGCTCTGGCTCTTGCCTATAACTTCAGTGCAGTGGCTCTGCCCACCTGGACCGGGCCGTCCTGGGGATCCAAGCTGTACCAGGATATTGTGCTCATGGAATATGCGGATAAACCAGAGGCTTTTATATCCGTCCTAAAGGAGTTCAAGGTAGATGCTGCCATGCTGGCCCAGCTTCAGAACGCGGGCATGCATCCTCTCAAAGTAGCCGGCGTGATGTAGATCGCAGCAAGGATTTAGAGCTGCATCGCGCAGCTCTCAAATCTTTTTTCCAGCTTATCTTTTTTCTCCTAACTTTCCAAATTATATTAACACTAATTATCTGATTTAATCTTCACAATTGCAATTGATATCACTAATAGAAAGATTCTTAATACATCATGCTGCACTGATAGGATGGAACGTTTTCGATTTATAATGTCTTGAAATCAGGAGGCTAAAGAGATGAAAATAGTAATCTGCGGCAAAGGTGGATGCGGGAAGAGCACGGTCTCGGCTTTGATGGCCAGGGAGATGACCGCCAGGGGAGATCGGGTACTTGTGGTAGATACGGACGAGTCCAATTTCGGGCTTTACAAGCACCTTGGCCTTGAGCAGCCAAAGGACTTCATGGACAGTCTGGGCGGCAAGAAGGGTCTGGGGGAGAGGATGAGAAAATTCATGAGATCAGAGGGGAAAGAGAAGCTGAGTATTCTCGAGGATTTCTCATTGGAGGACATTCCTGCGGAAATGATAGTAGGTGCGAATGGCATCAAGCTGGTGGCCATAGGCAAGATTCATGACTTCGGTGAAGGCTGCGCCTGTCCCATGGGCGCGCTGGCTCGAGAGTTTATCCAGAAGCTGAAGGCCGATGGCATGCAGGTGATTGTAGATACGGACGCGGGCATCGAGCACTTTGGCAGGGGCGTGGAGGCGGGCTGCGACAAGATAGTAGTGGTAATAGATCCGAGCTATGAGTCGGTGCAGCTTTCCCAGAAGATCTCGGAGATGGGAGCCAAGATCAACAAGCCGGTCTACTTTGTGCTCAACCGTATGAATGAGGACGCCGCCGAGCTGAGGGATCTGGTAGATAAGGAGAGAATCATAGGCACCCTGCCGTTCGATACCAGTGTATTCAAAGCCTGCTTGAAAGGCGACAGCGTGCCGCAGATCAAAGAGATGAACGGTATCGTGGATCGACTCCTGGCTGAGTGATTCGCAATGATCTTGAAGCCAAACCAAAGGGGCCAGATCATGCCCCTTCCGGTGGTGCTGATATCCACGGTCTCCCGCGGCGGCGTTCGCAATGCTGCACCCTGGTCCTGCGTGACGCCGATACTCCGGCCATTGGATGAGGTGCTGATAGCATCGTGGCTGGTGAGGGATACCCTGGAAAACATTCGCCAGACAGGGGAGTTCGTGATCAATGTGCCCCCGGTCGGCATGGAGGAGGCGATCATGATCTGCGCCAAAAACTTTCCCCCAGAGGTGGATGAGCTGGAGAAAGCGGGTCTGCAGCCCCGTTCTTCCAAGAAGGTTAAACCACCCGGCATCGAAGGGTGCCTGGCCTGGGCGGAGTGCACCGTAGAAGAGGAGATTGCCAGGGAGAAATATGTGCTCATCATCGGCAAGGTGGTGCACCTGGAGGCGGACGACCGGTTCTTCTCAGAAGCGGAAGGGATGGACTATGAGCGAGCCAAGCCGCTATGCTCCATGGGTGGACCGAATGGGATGCAATTTGCCCGTCCCGTCTTCACAGGAAAGGGTGACAAATATGCAGCCGGGCCGGTCACGCCCCAATGCTGAAAGGAATGAGAAGCTTTGAGGCTATTATCATGATAGATTCCTTGAACGATATCGATTGGAATGAGGTCTGGAAGAGCCGGACTAAGGGAAACCGTGCGTCCAGTCCCGGTCGGGATTGCGCTCGCATCTGGGAGAGCCGGGAGGCTGCACTGCGTTTCTGGAATATGTGTCAGGTAAATTTCCATAGGACGGAGGCGGTCATCCGGAGAACGGATATAACCGCAGATTCCCGCATCCTGGATATCGGAGCCGGGCCGGGCACTCTGGCCATTCCCTTCGCCCAAAAGGTGGCCCACGTCACCGCCGTGGAACCGGCAGAGGGCATGTGCAGCGTGATGCGAGAGAAGATGGCCGAGCAAGGCGTCTCTAACATCGACATTGTGCAGAAGCGCTGGGAGGATGTGGATGTGGCCAAGGACCTCCAGGCCCCTTACGATGTGGTGATCGCCTCCTTCTCTCTGGGAATGGCAGATATTCGGGCAGCTATCGAGAAGATGCAGCAGGCGTCCTCTCGGTATGTGTATCTCTATCACTTTGCCGGGCCGACCTCGTGGGATTTGCAGTGGCAGGAGCTGTGGCAAAAGCTGCATGGACGGGCTTACCAGCCGGGACCCAAGAGCGATGTGCTCTACAATGTGCTCTACCAGATGGGCATCTACCCGAGCGTCAGTGCCTTCCGGCTGGAGCACAACCAGCCCTACGCCTCGCTGGATGAGGCGGTCTTGGCCCTTGCCCCCCAGGCGCAGGCGGAGAGCGAGGAGCAGAAGGCGGTGCTGCGGGAGTACCTGCGAGGAGCGCTGCGAGAGGAGAACGGGACGCTGGTGATGCCCAGCTCGTCGGTGAGGGTGAAGATGTGGTGGGAGAAGGAAAAGGGGGAGTGAATGCCGAAGGGGTCCCTATCTCTTTTCAATTTTAATGCCTGGCTGCAGAGCCCCGAAATTGTCTCGTGCTCGTATGATTTTATGGATTACGTTTTATTCATTGTCCAATTGCATTATGTAAATTTCATGTTTCTTCCGGATAACCGGCTCCGGCATCTGCGCTCCCAAGCGATAGCGTGCTGAGAGGCCCGGACGATCTTCGTATAATTTCGCCAAATTCTTTTGCAGGACGGCCAACTTTTCCTCCCAAAATGAGCTTTTGCCCGGTTTCGTTGTATTGCTTAATAATCTGTTGGACTCTGCGCAGAGACACTCTGAAATCCTGTGCCATTTCGTTTTATGTGCGTTTTGTATGAACTCTGTGCCTCTGTGATTCGGCCGGCTTGCCACGTGCCTGGAATTCCTCCCATACAACCAAACCGGAGCCGCGCAGAGACGCAGAGTACTTGAGTTTCTTTCACGAATGCTTCTCTACTTCCCCACTTCGCTCATCGGAATCCCCAGCGCCCTGGCCACGCCCTCCCCGTAGGCCGGATCGGCCTTGTAGCAGTTGCCGATGTGGCGAATCTTGATCATCCTGGGCGCGTCTCCCATGGCGCGGGCGGTGTTCTCGAAGAGCGCTTGCTGCTGGGCCGGGCTCATCAGCTGGAAGAGCTTTCCCGGCTGGGAGTAGTAGTCGTCGTCCACCCGGTGGTTCCAGCGGGCTGCGGCCCCGTTAAGGTCCAGGGGCGGCTGTGCAAAATCAGGCTGCTCCTGCCACTCGTCGTAGCTGTTGGGCTCGTAGCCCAGAGTGCTCCCGGCATTTCCGTCCACCCGCATCAGGCCGTCCCGGTGGAAGCTGTTCACAGGACAGCGGGCCCGGTTGACGGGTATCAGGTGGTGGTTGACCCCCAGCCGGTAACGCTGCGCGTCTCCGTAAGAGAATAGACGCCCCTGCAGCATCTTGTCCGGAGAGAAGCCGATGCCAGGCACGATATTGGCCGGATTGAAGGCCGCCTGCTCCACATCTGCGAAGTAATTCCCGGGATTCCTGTTCAGTTCCATGACGCCCACTTCAATGAGAGGATAGTCTCCATGGAACCATACCTTGGTCAGGTCGAAGGGATGGTAGGGGCAATTGTCGGCATCCTTCTCAGGCATCACCTGGATGAACAGCTTCCAGCGGGGGAATTCGCCCCTCTCGATGGCCTCATACAGGTCGCGCTGGTGGCTCTCCCTGTCCTTGGCGACAATCGCCTCAGCCTCCTCGTCGGTCAGGTTCTTGATGCCCTGCGCGGTGACCCAGTGGAACTTGACCCATACCCGCTCGTTCTTGGCATTGATCATGCTGAAGGTGTGGCTGCCAAAGCCGTGCATGTGCCGGTAGGAGTAGGGAATGCCCCGGTCGCTCATGGTGATGGTCACCTGGTGCAGTGCCTCGGGAAGCGAGCTCCAGAAGTCCCAATTGTTGCGAGCGCTTCTCATATTGGTCCTGGGGTCGCGCTTCACAGCGTGGTTTAAGTCAGGAAACTTGAGGGGGTCTCTTAAGAAGAACACAGGGGTGTTGTTTCCCACCAAGTCCCAGTTGCCCTCTTCCGTGTAGAACTTCACGGCAAAGCCGCGGATATCGCGCTCCGCATCTGCCGCCCCGCGCTCTCCGGCCACCGTGGAGAAGCGTGCGAAGAGATCCGTCTTCTTGCCAATCTCCGAGAATATCCTGGCTTTGGTATACCTGGTTATGTCGTGGGTGACGGTGAATGTGCCGAAGGCTCCCGAGCCTTTGGCATGCATTCTCCTCTCCGGGATGACCTCACGGTCAAAGTGGGCGAGCTTTTCCAGGAACCATACATCCTGGAGCAGCATGGGTCCTCGCGGTCCTGCCGTCATCGCATTCTGATTGTCTGCCACCGGGGCGCCGACATCCGTGGTCAGCTTCTTTATTTCATTTGTCATTGTCTTTTCTCCTTATGGCAATAGGCTGTGAAGGTCTCTTTATGCTGGCTGATAATATTGATCATATGATACAAAGGCTTATTTAAGAATGTTTATTACATAATAATTGTGATCAGCAAAATGCATGCAGATGATGCCACGATAATCAAAGCCCTCCGGGAAAAGGGCTACAAGGCTACTCCGCAGCGAATCGCAATCGTCCGATTCTTCATGACAGACGGCGGCCATCCGACTGTGCAGAGGGTCTATGGCGAAGTAAAGAAAATGCATCCTACGGTCAGTCTGGCGACAGTTTACAAAACAATTCAAATCCTCAAAGAAGTAGATTTGATTCAGGAATTGAGTCTGCCCCAGGGGCAAACACGATATGATTCCGATATGAAGCCTCATATAAACCTGATCTGTCTCAAATGCGGAAAGATTAAAGATCTTGAGGATGCAGGCATACGAGACATAATCGCCAGGATTTCGATAGCTGAAAAATTTTCGGCAACGGGACAGCGTTTTGACATTTATGGCATTTGCCGGAGCTGTAATGCAAAAGGCCGATCGTCAGCATTAACATCCTTATCCGATTAGTATCTGTTATAATTCTGAGGCTGAAGGCCTTAAGCACTCTGTTTTGCTCTTTATCCACAAAAAGAAGCAGGATTTAGCATCTATTAAATTATTTTGTACATTTCTCCATCTCGATAACTATTTATTTGCGTGTTTCCTACTGATGAGTTGTTACTTTCGTAAATAAAAGTAATAACAATGCATACTCGATGCAAATAACTTAGGAGATTAAAACAAGATGTCCAATCAGGGTAATAATCCTCAGACCGCTGCCGCCTGCAAGACCCGGCACTGGATGATACGCTACATGAGCTTCCTGCTCGATCCCGGAACGCTCTTCACATCTCGAAAAGCTATTGCCACTATCAAGCATAACCTGGTCTTCTCGCTGGGTGTTCTGGCGATAGCGGTAGTGCTAACCGTGCCAGGAATCCTGACACCAGTAACAGGCACGATGCTGCATGAGCTGTCCTCCATTCCGGTGATCGCCAACTCCATGGGGATCATAGCATATGGGCCAGAGGTCTGATGAAAAGAGTTGAATGGAGTAACAGGTGTTACTGACCGATTGAAAAAACAATTGAGTGATATACTTTAATAGAAAAAGATCTTAATATACGATGACTAATTTACTGTCCATAGAGGATATTAAGATGCGAATAATTGATGTATTACTAACCGCCCGGAGGCCCCCCCCATGAGCCGCCTCCCCCTGCTCGGCTTCGCCGCCGCCGGCCTATTGCTGCTCATCCTTTGCAGCAGCGCCCCGGCTGCTGACGATACTGTTGACGTGCTCACCATCGCCGATGCCACCGGCGACTGGGGCTTTCCCTCGCCCTACGGCCACTACTCGCGAGGGCCCGGCTACATCCGCATGAGCCTGATCTTCGATACTCTGGTCTGGAAGGATGAGAATGGCTTTGTGCCTGCTCTGGCGGAAAAGTGGGAGTACCTTCCCGATGAAAAGGCCTATGTCTTCCACCTGCGCTCGGGCGTGACCTGGAACGACGGCCGGCCGTTCACTGCCCAGGATGTCGCTTTTACTGTGCAGTACATCCTGGACCATCCCTACAGTTGGGTCGATTCGAGCATTGTCGAGGGGGCTGAGGCCATCGATGACAGCACCGTCAAGATCACCCTCAAGAAGGATTATGCGCCTTTCCTGGACCAGGTGGCAGGCACCTTGCCCATCATGCCTGAGCATATCTACGAAGATGTGAGCGATCCGGCCAATTTCAAGGATGCTGCGGCACTGACCGGCACCGGACCCTTCAAGCTGGTCAACTATGACAAGACGCAGGGAACATACCTCTACGAGGCCAATGAGAACTACTATCAGGGTACGCCTCGCGTCAAGCAGATCAAATTCGTGAAGGTCAGCCTGGAGATGTCGGCTGCTGCCCTGGAGAAAGATGATGTGGACGCGGCGACTGTGCCGGGCGAGACGGTAGGTGGTCTGGAGAATAAGGGCTTTGAGGTGGTGAAAAGCACTCATGACTCGGTGGTTAAGATCATGGTCAATCACATGAAGGCTCCATTCTCGGATGTCAAGTTCCGCCAGGCCCTCTATTATGCCATCGACCGCCAGAACCTGGTGGACACCGGTCTGCGCGGCTATGCTCTGGAAGGCTGCCCCGGCCTTTATGCTTCAGACAACCAGTGGTACAATGCCGATCAAAAGGAGTATTCCTTCGATTCGGCAAAGGCAGGCCGGCTTCTCGAAGAACTGGGATACGAGAAGAAAGAAGGCAGCCAGTATTATTCAAAAGCCGGCGAGCCTCTGGCCATCGAACTACTGGCTACATCCACCACAGAGAGACAGGGAGAGCTGGTTGCCAAGCAGCTTGATGATGCCGGGATCAAGGTCAACCTGCGCAGCGTCGATGCCAAGACCCTGGATAGCCTTGTCCTTGCCTGGCAGTACGATCTGGCTTTGAACAGTCACGGCGGTCTGGGCGGCGACCCTGCCGTCTTGAACAAGCTTGTCCTGGATCAGAATAGCTTCAACAGCGCCCGCTATGACGAGGACTCGAAGCTGAATGATCTGCTGGAAAGCCAGGTGGAGGAGATGGACCCGGCCAAGAGAATGGAGCTGGTGAAATCAGCTCAAGAGCTGATAGCTCAGGATCTGCCCGCTCTGCCCCTCTACTATGCCGACTCCTTCTGGGCATCCGATAACAAGGTCAGCTACTACTACACCTATGGCGGTGTGGGAAGCGGAGTTCCGATAGCCTTGAACAAGATGATCTTTGTTTGAGGATGAGAAAGAGACTGCGGCGAATAGACCGCAGCCATAATTTTTATAATATTTCATGCGAAAGAGTCTTAAATGATAGCCTTAGAACCTTGTTTATTATTACCTTATTGGACTAAGTGGTTATAATTATCACTAAATACAATGGAGATGACAATGATCGCGGAAGAAATAAGTTCTATTCTCATCTACCCGATTGGTGCAATTCATTCTCCCTATACCAGGCGAGAAGATATCCCCCGTCAAGGAAGGCTCTCCGAGGAGCTATGCGAGATAGAGGTCTTTCCCGAGTTTGCGCCCGCCCTCAAGGACATCGAGCAGTGCACTCACCTCTTCGTCATCTTTTGGCTGAATCTGGCGGATAGGAATCGTCTGACTGCCACTCCAAAACAGGATGGCAAAGAGCATGGCGTCTTTGCCACTCGCTCTCCAAACCGCCCCAATCCTCTGGCTCTGGACGTGGTAGATCTCCTGGATGTCAAGGGAAACCGGCTGACGGTAAGAGGCATGGACGCCCTGGATGGATCGGTCCTGCTGGATATCAAGCCCTACTCGGCAGGAATCGATTCCTTCCCGCAGGCCAGGATCGCCTGGCAGAAGGATAGCGAAACCTAAATCAGATTTAGATAATTGAGGGCTGGATAAATGAATAATGGGGCGGAGAGATGCTGCCTGCCGCAGCAAGATCGAGAGAGAAGCCTCGGGAGAAGGCTGCGAAATCTCTTTCCTGGAAGCTTTCATAGCTACCTCATCGCCCTGGGCGCCATCTTCTCTCTCAACTTTATTCTGCCCAGGCTTATGCCCGGCGATCCGCTGCAAGCCATCTATGGTGATGAAGCCATGGTGACCATGACCGACGAGATGGAGGCTCAGTTGATCAAACAGTTCTCCCTGGATAAGTCCTGGTGGGATCAAATGCTGGCCTACGTCCTGGGTATCTTGCATGGCGACCTCGGCTTTTCCTACTACTACCGAGAACAGGTATCAGAGGTCATAATGGGTGCTCTGCCCTGGACCCTTCTTCTCATCTGCCTGACCCTGCTCATATCTACCGCTATCGGCATCATCCTGGGAATCGAATCAGGCTTTAGGCGCGGCTCTTCTCTGGACCGCAGCCTGGTGGCTCTCCTCATGTTCCTGAGCGGCTTTCCCGATTTTTTCATCGGCGTTCTGTTTCTGCTCATATTTGCCGTAAGCCTGGATGTGCTGCCTCTTTCCGGAGCGACCTCTCCTTATGCAGGATACGAAGGCTTCTCCTATATTCTCGATGTTCTAGCGCATCTGACTCTTCCTCTGGCCTCTATGGTCCTGGTGCAGCTGGGAGGCACCTTCCTATTAACCCGAAACACAGTCGTCACCTTGCTGGGTGAGTCTTTCATCCTCACCGCCCGAGCCAAAGGCTGCCCTGAAGGGATTATAAAATACGCTCATGCCGGCAGAAACTCTCTTCTGCCGGTGACCACTGCCACCGGCATGCGCATCCCTCATCTGATCACCAACGCGCTCTTCATCGAGATCGTCTTCTCTTATCCCGGCATTGGCTCGCTTCTCAACACTGCCATTGCCGCCCGCGACTATCCACTTATTCAGGGAATACTTCTCGTAGTCACTCTGACTGTGTTGACCGTCAATTTTCTCGTAGATCTTCTCTACATGAAGCTCGATCCGAGGGTGAGATATGCACATTGATCCACTGAGATATCTCTTTGAAGACCCGCTGGCAAAAACGGGATTGTCCATGCTGGCCATAATAACGATCCTGGCGATCTTTGCCCCCCTGATCTCCAATTATTCGCCGCATGACTACACCGGCAAAATCTTCAGCCCACCAGATCTGGATCATCCCCTGGGAACGGATTCTATGGGCCAGGACATATGGGTGAGGCTTCTTTACGGAGCCAGGACCTCGCTCATCGTCGCCGGGGCAGTGGCTCTCTTCTCCTCCTCATTGAGTGTGCTTGTTGGAGCTACGGCCGCGCTTGCCGGTGGCTATTATGAGCGCTTTTGCATGAGAATTGTAGATGCCATGACCTCTCTTCCCCCACTTATCGTCATGATTCTGGTGGCAGCCTATCTTCGACCCAGTCTGCCGCTCTTAATAGTGCTCATATCTGCCTTTTCCTGGCCGGTTGGTGCCAGGGTTGTTCGCTCCCAGGTTCTCTCTTTAAAGGAGAGAGTGCATATCAATGCCTCCCGGACCTTTGGCGCCGGCAAGAGGCATATTATCTTCACCCACATCGTACCGGAACTCTCACCCATCATCTCCACCCTGATGATGCAAGATGCGAGACGGGCGGTCTTTATGGAGGCTGGACTGGCATTTCTGGGTGTGTCTGATCCGATGGTGATCAGCTGGGGAAAAATGATGCATCAGGCCCTGGCTTTCACCTACCTGGATGTCTGGCAGTGGTGGCTGGTTCCTACCGGCCTTGCTCTATCAGTGACGCTAATAGGCATCAGCTTTCTCTCCATCAGCCTGGAGACTGCCATGGATCCAAGGCTGGCAAAAGGCAACGCGAGGCTGAGATAATGCTCTGCATTAAGGATCTAAAGGTCTCTTTCGGCAAGAGTCATATTTTGAGGGGAGTTGACCTCTGTCTGGAGAGGGGGGAATGCCTTGCCCTGGTAGGAGAGTCAGGCGCCGGGAAGACAACACTTGGTCTGTCCATCATGGGGCTGGCCAAAGGGTCGGCAACAGGGGAGATCTCATTTCAGGGAAGAAATCTCTTGGCGATCTCTGAAGAAGAACTTCGCCAACTGAGAGGCAAAAGAATAGCCATGGTTTTTCAAAATGTTGAAGATGCACTCGACCCGGTGCAGCGCATAGTGGATCAGATAGCAGAGGGAATTTTGGTCCATCGCAGCATCAACGCTAATAATGCGCGGGACATGGCTCTAAAGCACCTTCATTTCGTAGGTCTCAACAGTGAAAAAGCCAGGATGTACCCCCATCAGCTCAGCGGAGGAGAAAAGCAAAGGGTGCTTATTGCATTGGCCCTGGTCAATGATCCAGATCTGCTGATACTCGATGAGCCAACGGCATCTCTTGACGCCCTTACCAAGGCGGATATCATAAAGTTATTTCGATCAGCGATTCTGGGAAGGATCTGCATTGTTATAACCCATGACATCTCCCTGGCAGCGGCTCTGGCTGATAAGATGGCAGTCCTTTATGCCGGTCGAATTGTAGAGTTGGGAAGCGCTCAGGATCTGATAAGAACACCCCGTCATCCCTATACCCGCGGCCTGATCCGCTCCTATCCCACCATAACCGCCACCAAAGACCTGCAGGGAATTCCCGGACGCATGGATCATGGCCTGTCAGGCTGTCCTTTTCACGAGCGCTGCACTCAGAGTATAGATATTTGCAGCAGAACTGTTCCGTTGCCTCAGGAGAGAGACGGCAGGATCATTGCCTGCCATAGAGGCGGCATTGTGCCCCTGCTTGAGATTGAGCATCTCAGCATGACCATCAATTCGTATTCTGCCTTAAGCGATGTGTCTCTCTCCCTTTACGAGGGTGAGACGCTGGCCCTGGTAGGTGAGAGCGGCTCTGGAAAGACCACTCTTTCAAAGGTCATTATGGGCATTTACCAAGCTGATGGTGGTGCAGTGGTCCTGGAAGGCAGTATGGTTACAAAATGGGACGGAGCATTTTACCGCCGGGTGCAGATGATCTTCCAAAATCCCAAGGAGTCGGTCAGCCATCGTATGAATGTGCTGCAAGCAGTGCTCGAACCCATGCAAGTACAGAAGATCGGCAATCTCGATGAGATGCATAGAAGGGCAAAAGAGGTTTTAGAATTGGTCGAGCTGCCTATTGACGATGATTTTCTCCAGAGGTACCCGCATGAACTCTCCGGTGGTGAGGTGCAGCGGGTGGCTATCGCCAGGGCGCTAGTCCTCGGCCCCAAGCTGCTGATTGCCGATGAGCCCACCTCTGCATTGGACCCGAGTGTTCAGGCCAAGATATTGAAGCTCCTCATGAATCTGCAGGAGAAGGTGGGACTGGCTATAATATTCATAACCCACGACATAGCTCTGGCCAGAAAGGTCAGCGATCAGATGGCGGTGATGCACAAGGGGCGGATCGTTGAGGTGGGTGCGACAAATGAGATTCTCATCCATCCCCAGCATCACTATACCGGAAGGCTCGTAAATTGTGCCTATGGAAGATATGAGAAAGAAGATGGCGAAATTGACCCGATGGAGGAATCCCTCGCCATGAAACGATTTTGTTGACCAATAATGGTGTCCTTGCATGGGCTATGATCCAAAAAGTTTAATACTAAGTAGCATTTCAATATGTATTGAGACTACATATGGACCAAGAATTAATGAGGGTAGGCATCTCGCTGCCAGAAAATCTGCTTAATAAGTTTGATGAAATCATCTTGCATCGAGGCTATTCCTCGCGCTCAGAGGGTGTCAGGGATGCTATAAGAAGTTACATAGTAAACTTCGAATGGATGAGCGATGTCCAAGGGGAACGTGTGGGCGTGATTACTATTGTCTATGCCCATTCTCAAAGAGGCCTGGAAGATAACCTCACTGAGATCCAACATGAATTTGGCGGCCTAATTCAGTCCAGTTTGCACGTCCATTTGGATCATGATAATTGTCTGGAAGTTGTGGTGCTAAGGGGCGAGGGGCAAGATGTGAGAAAAGCAGCTGAGAGGATGATGTCCTTGAAGGGCGTAAAGCATGTCAAATTGACAACGACTTCGCTGGGCAAAGAACTCTAGCGGTCCTTCTTTTACATTATCTTTATAAGCGATTACAGGGAATTATCCTTGATCCACGGCGCATAAATCCAAAATTATAGAGGGATTGCTATTAATGTCAAAATTATCTTGATTCTGCTTATACTGATATCAAGCTTCATGTATGCTTGCGCAAAAGAGTACACCGCGAACTATTGGCAGCAAAAGGGAGACGAATTCATGCAGATGCAGTCCTTTGATATCGCCCTGGATTGCTATAATAAATCCATCCAATTGGATGGCACAAATGCCTCCACCTGGCTTCGGAAGGGCCAGGCGTTGAGCGATATGGAAAGATATGGTAATGCACTCTCTGCTTACAATGAGTCAATCAGCCTGGACCCTGAATTGGGGGAGGCTTGGTATGCAAGAGGTCTTGCTTATGCACACCTTGGCAGTTATAATGAGTCAATTGCAGCCTTTGACGAAGCGATTAAGCTGCATCCCAGAGCCGCATTATCTTGGTATGGCAAGGGAATTGCTCTGGCTAACCAAGGGAAGTATAACGAATCCATGCTGGCCCTTGATAAAGCCATTGAGCTGGACGGGAGACTGGCGGATGCCTGGTACAGCAAGGCTCTCATATCAGCGGATTTGGGTAGGAATAACGAATCCTTACAGGCTCTGAAAAAGACGGTAGATCTGGATGCAGAGAATGAAGACGCCTGGTTTAACCTCGGTCTGGCTTTCACAAACCGGGGAGATTATAACGATGCTATCGATGCATTCAATAATGTCACCAATCTAAATCCGATAAATGCTCTTGCCTGGGTGAAGAAAGGGGATGTCCTCCTTGCACAAAGCAGATACTCTGAGGCCATTGAGGCATTCGAGAGATCTCTTAAGATTGAGCCGAAGAATGCCGATGTCTGGCTGAGCAATGCATTGGCGTTGCGCCTGTCGGGAAAATATATCGACTCCATCGCTGCTTACAACAAGAGCCTTGAGCTGGAGAGTGCAAATGCTGCAGCCTGGAACGGCAAGGCCCTTAGCTATGCAGAATTGAAAGACTACAATCTCTCTGTGGGTCTGTTTGATAAGGCCATTGAATTAGAACCTGGGGAGATTGGATTTTATTATAACAAGGCCATAGTGCTCAATGAACTGGAAAATTACAGCGGAGCTGTGGCTGTTCTGAGAAAATCGTTAGAGCTTCATCCCGAGTGTGCCGTGTGCTGGAATCGCCTGGGGCTGTCTCTGGCCAAGTTGGAACTGTTCAGCGAGGCGATAAAAGCCTATGATAAGGCCATTGAGCTGGATGCCGGTTACCTGGAACCCTGGAATAACCGGGGAATTGCTCAGATAATGGGGTACGAAGATTATATCGAGGCGCTTAAAAGCTTTGATATGGCCATAAAGATCGATCCTAAATGCATGCCTGCATGGGTCAATAAGAGCAATGCACTTGAATTAGCCGGTCGCGGTCCTGAGGCGAATGATGCCCTGGAAAAGGCAAAAAAGCTGGGATACACGGCGTGACTGCTCCCCGCGACTGAAGTCGCAGGCATCTATGGTCTTTCAACCAACGCCATTCCGCCCCAGGGCGATTGTTTCATGGCTTCGACGCTCACCGTTCCAGATTTTTGGCTGACCTACCTGAGTCTCTTCCACTTCTAGTAGCAAAGCCAGACGAATTTTGATAGATGGTCTGAATATATACGGACAACGTGCGCGGGGCGAAAGTAATAGGCACGGGCTGTATCCCGCCTTTGAAAAGGCGGGGATTAGCCCTGAGTTCGTCCTAAATCCACATGGCCTAAATCCCGGCTCTCAACAATATCCTCAAGAAGCTATCTGATTTCGGATCGTGCTAAGTCTTGACGACATGAAAGGGCATTCTGGCAGATTTTCAGATCGTAGGAAAAAATATTTTAGAAAATAGCAACTCTAATTGATCACGGCTTGTTCTTATACTTCTCCGTGGGGAACTGGGCCATGCTGGCGTTCCAGGCCGGCTTCATTGTGGATATGGAGGTGTTGCGGCAGGTGCAGTCGAATATGCCCTTCCGGCTGCCGAAATCCTTATCGAAATTCTTGGAAGGAATGTCAAAGAATCCTCCACTGCAGCAGGGCAGCCAGTCTTCTCCCCAGGTGGATTTGGATTTCTTAATATCAAGGGTCATGGTCTTCTGAACATGGAAGTCTCCGACATAGTTGCTGTCAATTTCAATTATGCTGTTCTTCCAGCCTTGTTTATTCGCGAACTTAGGTGTATTGGTTTTTTTCATAGGCATAGTTAAAAGTTCGCCTATGTGTAATGTGCCTGATGTGACATCATCATCAATCTTCATCTTCAGGAAACCTTTGCCATCGGCCACATCATTAGGTCCGGTGCAGTTGATCTCGATGGTGATATCTCCCTTAAGGGCTCGCGCATATTCTACTTGCCTATGCATAGAGGCCGACTCTTGATAGCTCTTGGCCTCATTCTTGTCTTTTAGTAGAGAATTGTAACCCACGGGGTGAGATGCATACCATCCTGTTCCATAGGCAAATGCAATAGGGGACTGGATATTGTCGTATTGCTTGGTATAGGTGATAACACTGTTAGCGCTTCCATACTTCTTTTTCCATTGTCCGGTTGTCAAATCAATCATCCAGTAATAATTATCTGAGCTAACGACCGACTTCTGCTCATCATAGAGTATATCCGCATAGTCCATAGTGCCGCTCCCATGAGCATACTCCAGCATGGATAGGTTATTGGTGTTGACCTTCATATACTCCATGGTATAACCTGTTCCGCTGACATCGCTTGTCATATCATGTTTATGCTTCACTGATTCCATGCCCGGGTTGAAGTCGAAGTCTGTGGCCCAGGAAATGCTTGCCGTTATTAAGAGCAGAATTAGCGCTGATCCTATTCCTACTATATAATGTCTCATATCAATCCCTCGTCTACACTCGCTAATAAACGAAGGCAATTTGTACATAGTAATATTTAATCCTTTTCTAGTATGATAAAACAGCATAAAAAATTGCTGACTTCATTTATTCATGTTAAATTTCAGCTACCAGTACTAATATAGATATACTTAATCGACATATTTATATATCAAGTAGATCCTCAACAACTATTTAACTCCATCAAGCAAACAAAAACAGATGTGCATCAGAATGCACATCTGTTATTTTGATCAAGATAATCTGTAATTCACGTATTTAGCAAATGTCAAATTTGCTCTTTTTTATTACGAACTATATATCATTAAATAATAAATGTTACTTGATGATCTCTTCCATCCCTCATGCCTGCGAACTTCATCATTCTTAACTATTAATATTAATCAATTATGGGTCGGCAAATTCCCCGATCATAATGTTTCATAACTTTTAAGACCAGCTCTTAAATATCTATAAATAATCAACATGGCCCTTTGGCTTTTGGAGGCTAGTGATATGGCCATGCAAACAAAAACAAAAGATGAAGTCTTTGAAGCAATTGACAAGTATAATGTGAGATTTGTCAGAATTTGGTTTACTGATATCCTGGGTGTTCCCAAGAGCTTTGCCATCAATCCCAACGAGCTGGAAGGAGCATTCTCTGAGGGCATGGGCTTTGACGGGTCCTCGATCGAGGGCTTTGCCAGAATTCACGAATCCGACATGGTTGCCAAGCCGGACCCAACCACCTTCCAACTTATCCCCTGGAGACAGCAGGAGAACGGCGTAGCCCGGATGTTCTGCGACATTCAGAATCCGGACGGCAGCCCCTATGAGGGTGATCCCCGGTACGTTTTAAAGCGAAATCTGGAGCGCATCAAGGACAAAAACTACAGCTTCCTGGTTGGCCCGGAACTCGAGTTCTTCTACTTCAAGAATGAGTGCGGCACAGAGGTCCTGGACAACGGCGGATACTTCGATCTGACCACTGCAGACAACGCTTCTGATTTGCGCCGCGATACCATCCTTGCCCTGGACTCTATGGGCATAGATGTAGAGTACAGCCATCATGAGGTTGCTCCTTCCCAGCACGAGATCGATCTGCGCTACAAGGACGCTCTGAGTATGGCCGATACGGTGATGACCTACAAGATCACAGTCAAGGAGATTGCTCGCCGGTATGGCTACCATGCCAGTTTCATGCCCAAGCCCATCTTCGGCCAGAACGGAAGCGGAATGCACGTCCACCAGTCTCTCTTCCAGGGAAAGAGAAATGTGATGTTCGATGCCGGAGACAAATATCATCTCTCTGATGAGGGCAAGTACTATATTGCCGGTCTGCTCAAGCACGCGCCCGAGATCACGGCGGTCACCAACCAGTGGATAAATTCCTATAAGCGCCTGGTCCCCGGATATGAGGCCCCCGTCTACATTTGCTGGGCAAGAAGAAACAGATCTGCTCTGGTCAGAGTGCCCATGTATAAGCCCGGAAAGGAGGCAGCTACCCGAGTTGAGTTCAGAAGCCCCGATCCAGCTACCAATCCTTACCTCGCATTCTCAGTCATGCTGGCAGCAGGTCTGGCAGGAATCGCCAACAAGTACGATCTGCCTGCCCCTCAGGAGCAGGACATCTACCACATGAGCGATGAGGAGAGAAAGAAAGCCGGAATCACCTCTCTGCCGGGAAGCTTGAACGATGCCATACAGCTTACTGAAGGAAGCAAGCTCATTCGCGAGGCACTGGGCGAGCACGTCTTCAACGCATTCATCGCTAACAAGAAAGCAGAGTGGGATGCCTATCGCACCAACGTCACCCAATGGGAGCTGAATCGGTACTTGCCTCTGCTCTAGAGCCCGTTCTTTGGGCTCACCCTTTTATTTTTGCTGTTAGCATTATGTTAAGGAAAATCATCCTACAACAATAGCGGGGAAAAATCGTGAAGAAGAATCTGCCTGCGTCGACCGGCTTTGATCATAAGTATTATGAATGTTTCTTAAATAGATATAAAACATTTATTGAGATCAATTCTTGCCCACACACCATAGTCGAGCAAGACTTGCATCAGTCAGGTTAGCATTAAACCAACGAAAGGGTCGAGGGATGGAGTCCAAGATTACTATGCCAAGGATAAGAAGGGAGCTATACAATAAAGAGATCTGTGCCTGCTCTATCTTCGGTGCCATGAACAAAGAGGGTGAGCGCTTCACCGGAGAAGGCGTCATGTTAGCTATTGCCAATATGCATGTGCGCGGCAATGGTCTGGGTGGGGGTTTTGCAGCCTACGGCATATACCCACATTACAAAGATTACTATGCGTTCCACCTTATGTTCACCGGCAAGAGCCACCAGGATAAAGTATCTGCAAAAAAGGAGCTGGATGACTTTCTCTGCCGGAATTTCGATGTAGTTCATGATGAAGAGATCCCTCATAGAGATGAGGCAACAGTAAGCGATCCACCTTTGGTCTGGCGCTACTTCGTCCTTCCCAAAAAACAGGGTGAAGAGGCGTTGCTCACCGACGAGGATTACATCGTCGGCAAGATCATGTGGGTGAACACCAGGATCGAGAATGCAAATGTCTTTTCGTCAGGCAAGAATATGGGCTGCTTCAAAGGCGTGGGCTATCCAGAAGATATCGGAGAGTACTTCATGCTTGGTGAGCTTTACAAAGCATATACCTGGACAGTGCATGGTCGCTTTCCTACCAACACTCAGGCCTGGTGGGGCGGGGCTCATCCCTTCAGTCTCCTGGATACGACCGTCGTCCATAACGGCGAGATCTCTTCTTACGGCACCAATCGATGGTATCTGGAAATGTACGGCTATGCCTGCACCTTGCAGACCGATACGGAGGTCATAGCCTATGCAGCAGACCTGCTCATGAGAAGGCAGAAGCTCCCTATTGAGATTGTGGCTAAAATTCTCGCTCCGCCCATCTGGAATGCCATCGATCGCATGAATGAGTCGGAGAAGAGATTGCTCACCACATTGAGGATGGTATATGCTCCCTTGCTTATGAACGGACCTTTTGCAATAATCATCGGCCAGACAAACAGGATGATCGGCCTCACAGACAGAATCAGGCTTCGGCCTATTACTGCCGCTACAAGAGGAGATATGTTCTACCTCTCCTCTGAGGAAGCATCCATCAGACTCATTTCGCCAAAGCTTGATCGGGTCTGGACGCCCAATGGTGGAGAACCGGTTATCGGCGAATTAAATAGCATGAGGAAGGTTTTGCAATGAAATCATTCGTCTTTCCAGAGTTTCAGATCATAAGGGACGAAGAGAAATGCGGCCAATGTAGGGGTTGCGAAAGGCAGTGCGCTTTTGGCACCCATACCTATGATCCGGTAGCTGATCGGCTGATATCCGAAGACTACAAGTGTGCCGGATGCCAGAGATGTGTTGTCTTCTGTCCCAAAAATGCCATCGTAGTCCGGCCCACACCTTCGTTCTACCGCCCCAATGCTTCATGGTCACGCGAGAAGCTGGAGGATCTGAAGAAACAAGCCGAGACAGGTGGAGTGATCCTTACCGGATCAGGTAACGACAAGCCATTTCGCATCTACTGGGACCACATCGTGCTCAATGCCTCTCAGGTCACCAACCCGTCCATTGATCCTTTAAGAGAACCGATGGAGCTGCGCACCTTCCTGGGAGCTAAACCCGACATAATGGATATCTCAGTAAAGGATGGAGATGTAGAGATCAAGACCAATCTCTCACCAAATCTGATGGTACAAACCCCCATTCTCTTCTCGGCCATGTCCTACGGAGCCATAAGCTACAACGCCTTCCGCTCCCTGGCGATGGCAGCCTGCAAGTCGGGAACCTATTTCAACACCGGAGAAGGCGGCCTTCCCCGCGAGATGAGGGAGGAGTTTGGAAGATGCGCCATTGTGCAGGTGGCTTCAGGCCGCTTTGGCATTGATGCCGAGTACCTGAATTGTGCCCAGGCAGTGGAGATCAAGGTGGGCCAGGGAGCCAAACCCGGAATAGGCGGACATTTGCCAGGCGAGAAGGTATCAGCTGCTGTGGCTAAGACACGCATGATTCCCATGGGCACAGATGCCATCTCGCCAGCTCCTCATCATGATATCTACTCCATTGAAGATCTATCCATGCTGATCACTGCTCTGAAGGAGGCCACCAACTACGAGAAGCCCATATCCGTCAAGATCGCTGCCGTGCATAACTTCGCCGCCATAGCCTCGGGAATAGTGCGCGCCGGTGCTGATATAATCGCTATTGACGGCCTGAGGGGCGGAACGGGGACTGCTCCAAAAGTCATAAGGGACAATGTGGGCATACCTACAGAGCTTGCCATATCCTCATTGGACCGGCGCCTGAGAAGTGAAGGCATCAGAAATAGATGCTCCATAATTGCCGCAGGCGGAATTAGATGTAGCAGTGACGTGATCAAGGCCATAGCTTTAGGTGCGGATGCTGTCTATATCGGGTCCGCTGCATTGATCGCCATGGGATGCACCCTCTGCCAGAAATGCTACAGCAACAAGTGCAACTGGGGAATATGCACCCAGGACCCGCGCCTGTCCGGCCGGTTGAATGTGGAGATCGCCTCGCAGAGGCTGTCTAATCTCCTATCTGCCTGGTCGCATGAGATTGCCGAGATGCTGGGCGGCATGGGCATCAACGCCTTAGAAAGCCTGCGCGGTAACCGAGACCATCTGCGAGGTGTAGGGCTATACGAGTGGGAGCTTGATGTTCTGGGTATCAAAGGTGCGGGAGAGTGAGGTAAGAAATGGCGAGAGCTGCAGAGATCGATGCCACAAACCTTCAGACAAAGGAGCTGAATGATAGGCTCAGGGATTTGATGCTCTCCGGCGTAAAGCAGGTCAACATCAGAAATGTTTACGGCCAGAGGTACATCGGCACCCGCCTCTACACACCCGAGCATCTCAAAATGGAGATCGAGATATTCGGCACTCCCGGTAATGACCTGGCAGCATTTCTTTACGGCCATAAGATAACTGTTCATGGCAATGCCCAGGACGGCGTGGGAAACACAATGGATGACGGGGAGATAATCGTGGAAGGACGGGCGGGAGACGTCCTGGGTTTCTCCATGCGTGGGGGCGAGATCTATGTGCGGGATAATTGTGGCTATCGAACCGCTCTGCATATGAAGGAGTATGAGGAGAAGAAGCCTGTTCTGGTAGTAGGGGGCTGCACGCAGGACTTTATGGGCGAGTACATGGCCGGCGGAATTGTTATAATCCTTGACCTGCTCGGCCAGACTCACAAAGCCAACTTCATAGGCACAGGCATGCATGGAGGCGTAATCTATCTGCGAGGCAGTGTTGAGGCTTATCAGTTGGGCGGGCAGGTGGAGATGTCTCCCATAGATGAGGCCGACAGGGCCATATTGGAGCGATATGTCTCCAGGTTCGTGGAGCGCTTTCCAGAAATTGGCAAAAGCCGGGAAGAAATCATGAAATCTCAGTTCTTCAGGCTCAGGCCCAGGTCGAAGAGGCCCTACAGCAATCTCTATACTTACTAAAGGGATGAAGATGACAAAAGTGCTTGTTCCAACCGTCTGTCCATATTGTGGCGCAGGATGCGGATTTTTCATTGCAGCCGAGAAAGAGCGCGCCATCGGGATAGAATATATGCCTGACCATCCTGTGAGTGAGGGGGCTTTATGCTCCAAAGGAAACGCAGCTTTGGAGATCCTCTACCACCAGGAACGTCTCACATCTCCCCTCAAGAGAAAAGGGGACGGCTTTTCCAGGATATCCTGGGAGGAGGCTATGCAGCTGGTGGCGCGGGGACTATTCGACGCCATCAAGAAATATGGTCCAGAGAGTATTGCCCTTCTTTCCTCCTCCAAATGCAGCAATGAGGAGAATTATCTGATCGAGAAATTGGCTCGCCTTTTAGGCACGCCTAATGTGGACAACTGCGCAAGATTGTGTCATGCTCCTTCCGTAGTGGGATTAAACCGCACCCTGGGAGCAGCAGGGATGACCAATCCCATACCGGATATCGCCAACTCTCGGTGCATATTCATCATTGGATCAAATCTAGCAGAAAACCATCCAGTTCTTACTCGCTGGATTCACAGGGCTAAGGATGTAGGTGCGGTAGTAATCGTAGCCGATCCGCGTGCAACTCATACCACCTGGATGGCGGATGTCTTCCTGCAACTTAAGCCTGGGACGGATGTAGCTCTCCTAAACGGTATGGCCCATGTCATAATCAAAGAGGGCCTGATAGACATTGATTACATCTCCCGGTGGACAAGGGGTTTTGAGGAGTTTCGAGAATCTCTTAAAGATTACACTTTGGAAAAGGTGTCAGAGATCACAGGAGTGGCTGCAGGCGATATCGTGAGGGCGGCGCGCTCTTACGCCCTATCGCCGGCATCCAGCATTCTCTATTCCATGGGGATCACTCAGCACAGCACAGGCACGGACAATGTGCAGGCCATTTCCAATCTGGCACTCATCTGTGGACATCTGGGAAAGCCGGGCACGGGAGTCATGCCTTTGCGCGGCCAGAACAATGTGCAGGGCGCCTGTGATATGGGTGCGTTGGCTGAGTTTTATCCCGGTTACAAAAAGGCGGACGATCCTAAGACCATCAATTACTTCTCTTCTGCCTGGGGTGCAGAAAGCCTGCCGCTGGGACCCGGCCTTACCGCCACGGAGATGATTGATGCAGCCGCCTTGGGCGAGGTTAAGGCCATGTATATTGTGGGCGAAGACCCGGCCAACTCCGATCCCTGCAGCGAGCATGCTCGGCAAGCTCTAAATCGCCTGGATTTCTTGGTAGTGCAGGATATATTCATGACGGCGACAGCTCAGCTTGCTGATGTTGTTTTGCCGGCAGCGGTCTGGGCAGAGAAGGAAGGAAGCTTCACCAATACGGAAAGGCGAGTGCAGTGGAGCAGCAAAGCCATTGAGCCACCGGGAGCAGCTCTATCCGATCTGGAGATAATATGCAAAGTTGGCATGAGCCTGGGAATAGATCTTTCCTATCCTGATGCGGCCAGTGTTCTGGCGGAGATCAACCAATTCGTTCCGCAATACGCCGGCATAACCCGGGAGCGGTTGGGCAGAGCCGGTCTGGTTTGGCCCTGTCCCAGCATCGATCATCCGGGAACTCCTATTCTTCACAGCGCAGGCTTCAAGCTGGCCGATGGTCGTGCCACGATTGTGCCGGTCCTATATCGTCCGGCTGCGGAGGACACCAGCTGGGAATATCCCTTAATCCTGACCACCGGGCGAGTGGCCGTGCACCACAATGCAGGGTCCATGACCAGGAGGAGCCCCTCTCTAATGGAACGTGAGCCTGATTTATATGTGGAGATCAACGCTGCCGATGCATTAAGGTTGAAGGTGGCCGATGGAGATGAGGTGACCATAACTACGCCACGGGGTGAAACCCAGGCTTATGCCCGCCTTACCGACAGAGTAAAAAGAGGTGTGGTATTCATGCCCTTCCATTTCCCCGGAACCAATATCCTTACCTCGGATATCACTGATCCTGATGCCAAGATACCTGAGTTCAAGGTCTCGGCCTGCAAGATTTCCCGGAGGGATTAAATGCCAGTTTATATTGACATCAGCAGATGTATCGGCTGCCGTTCCTGCGAGGTGGCCTGCCAGAGAGTGCACGCTGGGAGCGGACACATTAATGTGCATTTTGTGGGAGACTATGCCTCTGTTCCCCTATTCTGCCATCATTGTGAGGAGGCAAACTGCACGATAGCCTGCTTTAGCGGAGCTCTGCATAAAGAGGGAGAGCGCACGGCTTTTGATGTGGAAAAGTGCACCGGATGCGGCCTCTGCCAGCTGGCCTGTCCCTTCGGAGTGGTCTGGACGAATAAGATTGCTCATAAATGTGATCTATGTGAGGGCAGAGATGAGCCCACCTGTGTCAAAACCTGTCCTGCCAATGCTCTATCCACTGATTTTGAGCTGGCGTCTCGCCGGGCGCGGGCACGTGCTGCTCGGGCTGCTGCCCAGGGAGGTAGAAGATGATCAAAGTCGATGCCAGTCTATGCCTGGGCTGTCGGTCCTGCTCCAATGTCTGTCCCAGTCAAAATATTGTCCGTACAGAGACGCAAGAGACGCGCAGCATCCACTGGAAGAGGTGCAAAGAGGAGTGCGATCTATGTGTGGAGTTTTGCCCAGGCCATGCTCTAACCTTGGTGGCCTTCGATGAGGCCATACCTGAGCCTGATGTTTCCTTTGATATGGTAGCCTGCAAGATCTGCAAGTCGCGCTATGCCACAGAGCCCATGCTGCGCAGGATTGAGTCAGTTATTCCGGTCAATTTGCAGAAGGACTCAGAAGGCCTGGACTGGATCCGGGTCTGCCCAGTCTGCCGGCGCAATATTGAGGCAGACAGGGCCACCAAGCAGATGGTGCTGGGAAGGAGCAGAAAAACCCCGTGATAGACGAAAAATAGAAAATCTTTTTTATCGCTCGGAAACGACGGCAATTCCCGCATCCTTGATCTTATTCTTGCGGGCAACATTAAGCAGAAAGGGCGTCAGGCTCTCCACCATGGGGGAGACCGCCAGGGGACCGGCTTTCAGCGGTCGGAGGTTCTTTATCTCACCAGCCAGTTGCGCAGCAATTTCTATCGCCTGCGCATCATCGCTACAGATAAAGACATCTGCCTTCATTACCCTATTAATATCCTGCAAGGCAGCGGCACAGATGGTATGAAAGGCACAGACCACTCTAACACCCTGGGGGAGAAGCGACTTAACCTGCTGGGCCGCGCTCCCTTCCATGGGGGGGTGGTACTGGAAAATTTTGCCATTGTAAGTCATGGGGACCACGGGCGAGATGACTAGCTGGTTATTGTAGGCATCCAGCAGGCCTGATGTAACATGAGCTAGATTCCCATAGGGCACACAAAGCACGACCACATCAGCTGCGGCAATAGCACGGGCATTGTCCGTGCCTGTTATATTGCCGGCTTGTCCCAAGAGCTGCATTACCGCAGCCGCACTCTCTCCAGCTTTATCGGCATTTCGTGAGCCGATGATGATATCATGCTTTTGCCCCCAACGCACGGCAAATCCCGTGCCGATATCACCCGTTCCACCAACTAGAGCGATTTTCATGGCCCAGGAATTAACCATCTATTATTTTACAGTTTTGTCTGCACAGCATCCTCCAGGAGTTTGGCTCTTCTGAGCCGGTACATGGACTAATCACTCTCCTTTTATGTTAATTAAATTTTGATTTTTCATACTCAGTATGATATGAATAATTATGAAAGATTCTTAAAAATGGTTAAATAGGATAGAACGAAGATAGAATACGGTGACAGGTGAATGAGAGCTAGAAACTGGACAACCTGGGAGAGGTACATGCCGGCGGCAATGGTTGGGATGAGGACAGGTGCAGCCGCACTGTGCATGAAGCCCTGGGATCAGATCCTCCCTGAAGAAGGGGTGGAAGAGAGAATGACCTGCAAAGAGCCTCTCTGGAGACCATATGAGGCATTCCTGCGCCCAGAAAGCACAGATACAGCTGCCTGGCCATTAGATGCAGGTGAAGAGATACCGGAGAATGTGCAAGTTTGAGGCGGTTTTTAAAATTTTATTTATTTTGAATAGAATTATACTATGTATATTATAAATATTTATACATTTATAAAAATAGAAGTCTTTGCGCCCTTATGATGGCCTTTGGCCCTGGTAGAACGCAAAGCACCTCTGCTGGTGGTTTTGAACTAAACAGTATCTTGATTTCGCTTTAAACCCAGCCGCGCATCTTCATGGCCTCGACGACCCTTGCCACTGCTACAGTATAGGCTGCCTGGCGCATGTTAATACCGTACTTCTTGGAGGCTGCAAGGACGCCCTGGTAGGCCATGGTCATCCTCTCATCCAACTTCTGATAGACCTCATCGAAGGACCAGCAGTAGCGCATGATGTTCTGTACCATCTCGAAGTAGGAGACAGTGACACCGCCTGCATTGGCCAGGAAGTCGGGAATGACGTGCACCTTGTTCTGGAAGAGAATGGCGTCAGCTTCCGGGGTGGTCGGTCCATTGGCCAGCTCCACAATTACCTTGGCCTTGATCCTGCCGGCGTTGTCCTTGGTTATGACGTTCTCGAGAGCAGCAGCAACGAGGATGTCCACATTCAGCTCTAAGAGCTCTTCATTGCTGATCTTCTTAGCATTGGGAATATTGGCCACGGTTGATGTCTGGGCCTTGACGCGGGCTGCCTCATCGGCATCGATGCCGGCTGCATTGAATACACCGCCCTTGGAATCGCTGACGGCAACTACCTTGCTGCCGAAGAGCTCCTTGGCCAGGCTATGAGCATAACTGCCTGCATTGCCGTATCCCTGGATGGCAACAGTGGCCTTTGCCAGGTCAATGTGAAACTCCTTGGCCGCTTCTCTCAGAGCATACATGCCGCCCCGAGCAGTGGCATCGCCTCTGCCGCAGGAGCCACCTACGCACAGCGGTTTGCCGGTGATCATTCCGAAGCTGTTATTTCCGGTGTGTTTGGAGAACTGATCCATCATCCAGGCCATCATCTGGGGTGTGGTGTAAACGTCAGGCGCGGGAACGTCCTTCTCAGGGCCGATGTTTTGCCACAGCGCGTCTATGTAGCCTCGGCAGAGGCGCTCCTGTTCGCCCATGGACAATTCCTTGGGATTGCAGATAACTCCGCCTTTGCCTCCACCTAAGGGCAAGCCGAGAAGAGATGTCTTCCAGGTCATCCAAGCAGAAAGGGCCCGTACTGTATCTATAGTCTCATCCGGATGAAATCGAATGCCGCCCTTGCATGGGCCCAGAGCATCGTTGTATTGAACTCTAAAACCCTGAAAGATCTTCATGCTCCCGTCGTCCATGCGTACCGGGATAGATACATGGAACTCTCGCATGGGGTGCTTGAGAAACTCATGCACTCCTTCATCCAGGTTCAGAATCTTAGCGCAATCAGCAAGTTGTTTTTGGGATATCTCAAATGGATTCGGTTTGGACATTCTTTGCATCTCCGTTTAGCATCTACCCAAATCTTTATGTTTGACTGGTGGTGGCAATGGTCCATCCTTAGCTATATAACAATTCTGAGTTAAATTTATAAATGATAAAGAGGGCCGGAAATGCTGTGTCGGCATATTTAAACTTTTGCGATCAATAAATTTACAAGGAGCTATGACTTCATTATAACTTCATTGAATTTAAATATTGCCCTCGGAGTGCGAATTCATAAAAGTTCATAAAAACACTTAATGATTTAATTTACTCTGTATAAACATCTGGGATATTTCCCAAAAAGGCTGCCTCGCAAAGATGGGGATCTGAAGAGAGATGTGAAAAAAAGGCGGCATGGAACAGACACCCATGCCATGCCTATTGGCTAACCCTGATTGCGCCGCTACTCGCTTATTGTGATCCAAGCGTCCAAAATCTCTTCCGCTTCATCACGGTAAGCATCCATGACGTAGGGTATGCCCGAGACATAGGCTGCCTCTTCCGAAAGGGCCATGAGATCTTTCCTGGAAATTGTGCTCAATTTGAAGTTGCGAGAGCCTGCCATCAGTTGCTGTAGTCCTGTCTTGAATTTCTGGCAATAGGTATACAGACCGATAGCACCCCATGGAATCTGCTTAATTTCCTGGCCGAACTTGCTCTTAAGATCCTCTAAGGAGACAAAGATCTCTTCCGCCTGGCTGCCGTACTTTGAGACGCTCTTGGGCAGCTCACCCTTCTCCAGCCAGCTGCCAATGTTCTTTCCTACCATTCCTGGTATCATGAGGGCCCTACCCATACATACTGCTTTGACAAAGGGCGCACCCATCGCAATGGCCTTGAATACCCCGTCCTCTGAAGAGAATCCGCCTGCCATGGCAATATCCGGTATCTTCATGCCTCTTCGAGAGAGCTTGCTACAAAACTCATAGGTCAGTGCCTGCAGATAGAAGGTGGGAATGCCCCATTCATTCATCATGGGCCAGGGACTCATGCCGGTTCCTCCCGGAGCGCCGTCGATGGTTAGCAGATCGATCTTCGCTTCAGCACCGTAGCGTATGGCCATGGCCAACTCGGCCATGCTGTAAGCTCCTGTCTTGAGGGTGATGCGCTTGAAGCCCAAATCCCGCAGCCTGCTCACCTCTTCGAAGAACCCGTCCCTGGATACAAATCCCAGTCGAGAATGCCTCTCGAACTCTTTAATGGCTCCTGTCTTGTAGGCCATCTGCACCTCAAGATTGCTGGGATCCGGCTGTACCACATAGCCCCTGTTCTTTAGCTCCTGTGCTCTCTCCAGGGTGTCAACCTTTATCTCGCCGCCGATGCATTTGGCGCCCTGGCCCCACTTCAGCTCAATGGTCTCCAGATTGTGCCGGGATGAGACATATTCGGCAACTCCCAGACGGGTGTCCTCTACATTCATCTGGACGAGTATTTCTCCATATCCCTCGTGGAATTTCTTGTAGGTCTCAATCCTGCGATCCATCTCAGGAGATTTCTTCACCTTGCCATTTCCGTCTAAAACCAGTTCTGGGTCTACTCCGCAGACATTCTCTCCGCAGACAAGTGTAATGCCTGAGATGGCTGCGCCCACTGCAAAATGCTCCCAGTTTTTCCTGGCAATTTCTGTGGACCCCAGAGCGCCGGTAAAGATGGGCAGCTTCATCCTCACCTTCTTTGACCAGCCGTATTCTGTGGTGATGTCCACATTGGGAAAGATCGATGTGTCCGGTCCGGCTTCGACTCCCTCCGGCAGACCGTGTGCCCCCACAGCATAGCCCTGAATGTTGAGATGAGAATAGTCAAGTGGATAGTTCTTGTCAGCTCCTGCGGTCATCTCTCCAAATGGGCCTGGGTAGAGCACCTCCCTTCCCCGGAAGGAAGCAAGCCAGGTCTCGCAACCACCTTTACATCCATCAATACATCTGGTACAAATTCCAGACATAGGGACAACATCTCTAGAACGATTGAATGTCCCGGTCGCCTCATTGGCGTTCGGCCTTCTCAAATTCATTAGTGACACCTTTTATATTTTTATATTTATAATGTCCACGATTTGTGATCGGCACAATTGGCACATATGGACACATTCTATTGGCTAAGTATACTATTATGAAGCTTTATTCTGCCCAATCTGTTAATTTTGGGATATTGAATCCGGGCTTAATTTACTATTATGTTTCTGCTACAATGCTAATTCTTTGATTCGAATATAAATAGATTTTTATGAATAATTCATAACTTTTATGAAATCAGCTTAAGGAAAATAAATCGATTTTTGTGAAAAAATCCTAACTTTTATGAAATCGGCTTAAGGAAAAGCTTTTCTGGCGGGCTTACCCAAAGGAAATGTAATTGATCTCCAGCAAAGGTCGTAAATAGAAATATCGAAAAAAAGCTGGTGAAAGAAGGATAACAACGATGACAATTGTCATAGTAGACTATGGTATGGGAAACCTTTTCAGCATCTACAACGCCCTGGATTATGTGAGAGGAAATCCTAAAATCGTTCGCGATCCTGATGGCTTGGACGATGCAGACGGCATAGTAGTTCCTGGAGTAGGGGCCTTTGGAAGCTGCATGAGTCAGCTCTCACGATTCGAGAGCTCGCTTTTGAAGAGCTTCCGGGAAGGAGTGCCGATGCTTGGCATTTGCGTGGGCATGCAGGTGCTATTCGAGGAGAGCGAAGAGAGTCCCGGTGCTAAGGGCCTGGGCTGGATAGGCGGCAAGGTAGTGCACCTGCCGGACGGCGTGATGATTCCCCAGATGGGCTGGAACGACCTCTCCATCAAGCGCCCTGTGGAGATGCTGGATGGAATCTCAGATGGAGACATGTTCTATTTTGTGCATTCCTACTATGGTCTGCCCAAAGACAGGTCTGTGATTGCCGCCACCACAGAGTATGGTGTGGAAGTGACGGCTGCCGTGAGCAAAGATAACCTCTTCGCCACCCAGTTTCATCCCGAGAAGTCGGGTGCCAAGGGCCTGAGAATTCTGGAGAACTTTGTGAGGTCTATACGATGCTAGCGAGAAGGATCATTCCCTGTTTGGATTGCGATCTGGGTGTTCCCGGCGGTCGAGTCGTCAAAGGCATTGAGTTCAAACAGATAAGATATGCCGGCATCCCCTGGGAGCTGGCGGCCAAGTATTATCAGGACGGTGCCGATGAGATCGTCTTTTTGGACATCACAGCATCTCACGAGCGACGGGAGACTATGACCGGCGTCATCAAAGAAACCTCGCGTTCGGTCTTCGTGCCTCTCGCCGTAGGGGGCGGCATAAATAGTGTGGAGCAGGCAAGAGAAGTATTCAATGCCGGGGCTGACAAGATCACTGTGAACACCTCCGCACTAAAACGTCCTGAGCTGATCAGCGAGATCGCCGATCGATATGGAAATCAGGCGGTCGTACTGGCTATAGATGCCAAGCGGCGCTACACAGAAGAAGAGGGCAGGATTATTGTACAAACCGAGCAAGGCCCCTGCTGGTTCGAATGCTCCTTTTATGGAGGCAGGCAGTTTACAGGCATCGACGCCATCGCCTGGGCAAACAAGGCAGTATCTCTGGGGGCAGGAGAAATTCTTCTCACCAGTATGGATCGGGATGGAACCTATGATGGCTTCGACATCCCCCTCACAGACGCCGTGGCCAAAAAGGTTAACGTGCCTGTGATCGCCTCAGGAGGCTGCGCCAGCCCTGATCACATGCTTGAGGTCTTCCAGAAGACCGATGCTTCCGCAGCGCTGGCGGCGAGCATCTTTCACTTCGGCGAATGGAACATCCGCAATGTCAAGGCATATCTCAAAGAGAGGGGCGTGAACGTGCGTATCTGATGCATTCTTATTGCATCAAGAAGAGAGGACATATCAAAAATGGAGTACATAGAGCTTACCAAGGCACCCTGCAATCAGACCCTGGAGATCATGATATTAAGTGATGCCGATTGGGAGAAGAGGTTTGAGTCCATGGGCATACGAAAAGGAAGGCTGATTCGCAAAATTGCCTCTCAGCCCTTTGGCGGGCCGATTGTAATTGAGGTAAACGGCTCGAAGATGTCGCTGGGCCGCAATATTGCTGCAAAAATCGAGGTGGAGGTACTAGCCAGTCCCTCCCATTAATAATATACTCTACTTCCCTCCCGGTTTTATCTAAGTTGCTATGAGTTGCTTGAGCCTCTGGATGCTCTCCATAGCCTGGGCAGACTCGTGCAGCTTCTCATCCTCAAAATGCTTGATGATCGAATCAATGCCTGCTCTGAGCGAGTAGACTTTCATTGGCCTGCCTTTGCCTTCGCGCTTGATTTCTTTCTCTTCTATCCAGTTGTTGTCACGCAGGGTACGCATGGCAATGCTTACTTCCGGCTGGCGAAGGTCTGATCCCATCTCGATTTCGCGAGAGGAAGCTTCATCCACATTAGCCAGAAAGGTTATGAGCGTTGCAACATTGCGCGGAACGCTCAGGGATCGAAGCGTTTCGACAAATTCCATGTCCTTATCATCCAGGATCTTTACGGTGGACTCTTTCATAATCGTCACCATATTTTTCTTGTCACAAATACTTAATGATATAAATAATTTGTTTTGAAAGGGAATATCTTTAATTTTACTTAATTAGACTAATACTTTAGATAATAACTTAAAAAGCAAGTAGCATTTACATTTAGGTGACAATCCACTCCTGAATGCCTTGGGATGAGAATTTATATTTGTGACAATTTCCAAATGACCATTATGGAGTTGCACGGACGGGGTGATTCTTCTCGGCTTTGCTCTGCCTCAAATCAGAATTTGATAAACTAATTAATTTAGGACGAGTTAACATAAATTCAATTATAATGTTATTTATAATGATATTCATTTTAAGGTAGGAATAGTAAGCAGTGAATATCACCTTAAAAGATGCAACGCCCTCAGAATCGAGCAATATATATTTCCTGGCTGGCTAATGCATCATCATGATATCCATATTGATTCGCGAGAAAGAGCTTCATGAGCTGGCCCGAACTGAGGTTGAAAACCTTCCCGGGGTTCTATTTGCAGGGACCAGTCCTCTTTTGCGCCCCTTTATGAAGAAGCTGGAAGCGCTGCTGCCGCCGGAAAACAGGGGATTGGGGGACAGCTATATTCTCAATGCGCTTCATTCTCACATCGACCAGGTACATGCCGACGAGTTGCAGATCGCTGTGAAGAGCGGTGAAATACAGGTTGTAATCAGTCGCGAAGAGCTGGGGGAATTAATTGAGGAGAGGTATCCTACCACCAGCCACCACCGCCTGAACCTGCCCGGCCTTTTATTCCTGCAAAGCAGTCCCTCTCTTCAAACTGCCAGTTCCATTCTGCTGCGCCGGGAACACAAGCTGCAAATTCCGGACGGACGAAGAACCATGCGCTACATCTTTCACATGGGCGTGGCAGCCATTGATGCGGATAAAGAGAAGATTAGCGTCCTCTTCGACCCGGAGAGATTGCCCAAGAGAGCAGACGGCACCAGTGTTCTTGCGTAGCACTTAAGAGATAATTTTGCATAGATGGGAAAAAAGAAGCTGGAGAGAATATTGTGAACTATTTCTCTCCCATAGCTAAATTATCAGGCTTTTCAGTTCCCAGAGCAGCTTCGGGTTGAGCCGGAAGAGAACGCGCAGCATGCCGGGCAGATCCATCTTGGTTATGTCCTCCTTGGCCAGAGATCCGATGAGCTGGTTCATGTCGTTATCAGTAAGCTTGACGAAGAACTCTTTGAGCTGGAAGCTCCTGACAATAACCTTGCCAAACCCGTTTCTCCAGCGATCTTCATACTCTTGCAGCCCGGATCGGCGGACATTGCCTGCCGCTATCGCCTTTGCTGCCACCTCTCCTGCCATGATTCCCGCCTGCATGGCATTGAGAATGCCTCCTCCTGTGAGCGGATCGGTCTGATGAGCGGCATCTCCCACCAGCATCACACCATCGGTGATTGCACAGTCAATGGGCCCGGAACATGGGTCTCCTCCCACCACCATCTCCACAACCTTGCCATTGGGAAATCGAGATTTCATTAACTGGCGCAGCAGCCGCACTGCTTCACCAGGCTTGGATCGAGAGCCCTGAATTCCGAGACCAATGTTAGCCATCTTCTCGCCCTTAGGAAACGACCAGGCATATCCTGAAGGAGCTATGCTGTTTCCTAAAAAGAACTCTGTGTATTCGTTATCAATGGATGCATCATGTACCAGGAACTGAGCACAAGATTCGATATCCTGTAACTTCAAAGTAGTATCGATGCCCGCCCAGCGTCCCACCTTGGACTCTACCCCGTCTGCACCGATAATCAGGGGCGCCTCGATCTGCAGGGGCTCGCCTATGCGAAGCGCGGACACGCCACTGACTACTCCATCCTTCTTGAGCAGACCCAAAGCCCTGGTCTTGACCAGTACCTTGGCTCCTGCGGTTGCTGCCTGCATGGCCAAGCCCCGATCAAAGATCTTTCTCTGCAGGACATAGCCCACCTCACTCCCGCTCTTATCCTCGGACATGACGATGCTTCTTCCGTCCGGTGCATAAATTCGGGCCCCCTTTACCTCGGAAGAGATCCATTCCGGCTCAGGTTTCATCATGCGGCATAGGGCTCTCTTGCTGACGCCCTCTGCGCAGCGAACTGGGTCTCCGATCTCCTGGCGTTTCTCCAGCATGACGACCTTAAGGCCCGCTGAAGCTGCCGTCTTTGCAGCCATCGATCCGCCGGGACCACCGCCCACCACAATCAAGTCGCACTTCATGCCTTGACCTCTAGGGCCCCAACAGGGCATATCTTGGTGCACAGGCCGCACTCCTTGCACTCAGTCGAGACCTCGAGCCAAGTCTCCACCAGCTCCAGGGCGCATGTCGGGCAGACTCCGACACAGGCACCACAGTAACAGCATTTGTATCTATTGACGGTAAGCATGAGATCACATCCTCTAAATTAATATTCTATCTCGAAACCTTCGTACCCTTTGCTTTCCAACTCTGAGAACTCCATCCCCAGGATTATGGATCCCGTGGGTCCCGACTTCATGGCTTTGAGCAGCTCACCAACTTGCTTTCTCTCTCCTTCCAGTACTGCCTCTACTCCACCACCGGGAATGTTCCGAACCCATCCTTTAACCCCCAAGGCTCGTGCTCGCTCTTGAGTAAAGGCGCGATAGAAGACACCCTGCACTCGACCCGAAACACGAACGTGCACCGCGATCATTTCCTGGCACCCGTTACCAGATCTTCCAGGGCTCTGCGTTGGTCTTTTGCCTTGATAATCCCCGAAGCGAGCAAGACGCCAATCGATCCCAACTCCAGGGCGCTTCTCAGATCCTCGCCGTGCGTTATTCCCGCACCACAGAGTACGCCGACCCCTGGAGCAATGCTCTTGACGGCATCAACCGACTGGGAAACAACCAGAGGATTAGCCTTGGATACAGGAATGCCGCTGCCGATTAACTCCGGCGGTTCCACAGCCACATAGTCAGGCTCAAGGGCAGCCGAGGCACGTGTAGTGGCCACGTTGTTGGTGCAGACAATAGTCTTCAGGCCTGCCTGACGAGCGGCGGTGATAGAGGCATCGATATCGGCCAGCTTGAGTCTTCGCTCAGAGTGATTGATAAGCGATCCTGCCGCTCCCGCGGCTTTCAAGGACGCGGCAGTCACGTGGCCAGTAAAGCCGCCATAGCCTACTCCGTCTACATGCTGAGCATAGACCGGTATCTTGACGGCTTTAGAGATGGCCTGGATATCGGCTACCTGGGGCACTACCACAACTTGCACGGAATAATCCTGAGAAATGTCCTCACATATCTCCGCCAGGCGTAGAGCCTCTGGGCCGGTCGATTCACGATAAGTCTTAAAGTTGAGCACAATTATGGTCATAATCTCCCTCGCAGCAATTCTGTAACCTCAGTGAGCATATATATTTTGGCTGCATTCGGCCAGCATCTCATTATAATATCTATCGTAAACGTCCATTTGAAGGCACTCTCCGGTAAAGAGCTTCTTTATAGCACCATTTAAGATAAAAGCAATCAACGGAAGCATGCCATTCTTCTGACTATGGATCATATGATAGAGCAGACCTGAAGGCTGGCAATAATCCAGTTTTGCCAGTTGCAGATCGGTGTGACGGGAGAGAAAGCTCTCTAGAATGGGCTCGCTTCTCTTGCAGATGTTGCAGTCCTTTCTGCCGATAAAGAGCAGCACCATTTTTCTCCCCCCCATGCGATCGATGGCCTGGGCCTGCTCTATCGCCGGTCCGTAGGTATCTTTTAAAAAGGAATTTACGACGTCTGCCACCTCAGCTAAAGGAACGCCGTACTTTTGAGCAAGCTCACCGCTAAGCTGCTCCTCTTTCCTGGCCATGAATCCCTGCACCTGGGCTTTGAGATCCATGAATCAACCAGTCTTATTCATCCCTTAAATTGGCTGTGGTGCTTAGAGATCATGGATTACCTTGACCCTCAGCTTTGAGAAGTCATCCTTGATCTCAACCAGGAAGCCCATGCCGGCGAAGATCTCCTCCAGCTCAATGCGCACGAATTTCTTGGGAGCATCAGAGCCGAAGATGAGGGTGAACTCGCTCTTGCCGGTCTTGCTCATGTTAAATAGGTTGCAGATCTCAAGTCTTCTCAAAATGCTCTCCACATTTAAGAGCTTGTGCTTGAATTGCTCTGCATGGGCCCGGCAGACCTCTTTATGCAGATTCCAGAATCGTTCTTTGTCCGGATGAGTTTCAATGAAGCTTAGAAACAGTATCCAGTGATCGATATCAAGGATTACATGCTCTCCGGCAGAGAGCATTTCCGCATGGGTGTAAACCTTCTTATCTTCGGCGAATTCGAAGAGCATCTTGTGTTTGCCAAAGAACTTCAGGGACTCTCGCATCAACTCGCTCTGGGACATGCCCAGATCTTCCTTCATCTTCTTGAACAGACCTACGGTCTCTTCGTCTAATGCGATGGTAATTCTCTCTGGTGACTTCATTTAATCCCCAACATCTAACTCTACCAATACCTTTCCTCTTATGCTATATTATCTTTATCAAGCATTATCTTTTTATACTGATGCCGGAAGGAGCTTGCCTATAGCGGATCGCTGGGAATGAGCAGTCGCTGCAGACCGACATTGTTAAATTCAAACGAGAAAAACCTCTTTTCATGGACTCTTGGATGAAGGATGGGAAAAAGTACAGCGAGAGTGACAGAAAAAAGCTGGAGAAAGGATCAGGCTTTGTCAAGGTCTGGACGTTGGTTAGTAACTGGCTCTACAGAGTAGTATCCTGGTAATCGATTATTTTGTTTTTATCAGATTGCCGAGCATTGCAGCTCTCGTCTTTAGCTGAGCTATTACATCATCTCTGCTTGATCCCTGGGCTAATATCGACAGGATGGGATCGTCAGCAGCTATTCGCGATCCCTTCCCCGGCACATCTGCCGTCCAGTCTCTGACCAGATCTACCTCAATAGTCAGGTCACAGGGAGCGTAGACGATGATTCTGCCTGCGGTGCAGCTTGCTGGATCCGGTCTTTTTGGAAGCCTTCCTCCAAAGGATTGCAGATGAGCCTGAAAGACATTCTCCCCCCCGGACAATTCCACGGTATCCAGGCTGCCCTGAAAGCGGCTATTTACTTCGACCACAACCGGCCCTTTTTCGGTGAGCAGGAAATCAACACCATTGCTGCCTAAAAGACCCAGATTCGAGATGATCTCTTCTGCCATCTCTGCTATGGCGCACTGGGAGGTAGCGAGCGGCGTGACGTTTCCGCTATATCGAAATCCTTTCGCCCCAGCCCAGGGCACGCCGATAAGCTGCTCGTTGACGGCAATGGCACGCGCCTGGCTGCCATTCCCAATTACTGAGACGCTGGCAGGAAGGCCATTGATCAGCTCCTGGGCAATGAGGTCTTCCTCATGCATTTGTAGCTGCGCTGCCCCCTCAACAATTCTGCACCCCACACCTCCGGCGCCCTTGCGCGGCTTGACCAGGAAGGGATAGTGCGGATTATCCAGGGAATCGAGCCGCTCCGTCTTTATGAAGGGAAAGCCCTTCTCTTCCAGCCAGCCGGCCAGCCAGAGCTTATCTGATACCTTAGCCGTTTTTTCCTGAGGATTATTGAGCACAACTGCACCCCGGACAGACGCTTCTTCCAGGCCCGGCCCCAGGACGACGGCATCCGGGCGAAACTTATCCATATAAAATGAGATGTGCTCACTTGCCCCTTCGCGCGGCATCTTCGCGGTCTCTTTTGCGAATCTCGCCAGGTCCACATCGCAGTAACAATCGACTGCGATAACCTCATGGCCTGCCCGACTGGCTGAGGCTGCAATGTGTCTGATGTTGATGCCTATTACTAATATTCTCATTTTTTTAGTTATGGCTCTTGCCCTTCACTCTTTTTTTCCGGGCAGTATTCAGGATACAAAACCTGTTTTCCGTGAGGGGAGGGCACAATCTTAAGTCCGCCCTCAAATGCATCAGATAGCTCTCTGCCCATAAAGAGCCTATCCAGGAAGACCGCCAGCGCCGCCACTTCGGAATGGGGCTGGTTTCCTACAGCCACATTCCAGTCCGCCAGATCGTACATCTCAGCTGGAACCTTCTCCGCACCCACAGCTACCAGAATATTCTCGCATTCGCGAATCTCGTCAATCACATCGGGCAGGTTGGAGCCGTACATAGTGAGATGAACCACTTTTCCCCCTGCCTCTTTCCAGCGCACGGTCTCTCCTTTCCAGGAGACATCCGGACGGAGACGAAAGCTTCCACCCCAGCGCTCTGCCACATCAGCCAAGCTCTCTTCCACGTGAGAATCGCGCCCGGAGAGAAGCATCTCCTCTGCTCCAAAGGCTCTTGCCACCAGGCCAACGTGGGTAGTGATCCTCTTGTCTCTCTCCGGCCGGTGGCCGATGCGTAAAACCACGACTCGCATGCCCACGAAAGATCGGGCATCTTATTTAGTCTTAATCGACCTCACCCTTTGCGCCGCAGACCAAGAGCCAATGCAAAATAGCTAAATTCCTTAGGTGCGTCAATCTTCAGGATGAACCTGTGCGAGAATTGTCTGGGTAAGGGCTACCTGGTGGTAGGAGAGAAGCCCTGTCCCAACTGCAGTGGCAGCGGAAAGACCGAGTCTATCTCACTGGGAGAGGCATCGGATAAAGATATGAAAGAGCTTATTGATAGCGGCTCCACTAAATGCAACGTCTGCCAGGGCACTGGCAAGATACCGGTTACAGAGAGCTGCCCGGTCTGCCATGGCCTGGGGCGCGAGTATGTGTGCGTCGTGTGCAAGACCAAGCTATCCAGCAAAAGAGAGCTATGCGAGCGCTGCGCCAAAAAGCCGCTCGTGCATATTCTCGATCCTGCCTGCGATGTCAAAGATATCGTTATTGGCGACATTTATCAGGGAAAGGTCAATGGCCTCGCCAGTTTTGGGGCCTTTGTGGATCTTTCCGAGAGCGTGAGGGGGCTCGCCCACAATAAATACCTGAAGAGCAAGCCGGATGTGGGTGAGAGCATCTTCGTCACAGTGCGAAATGTTCTCGCGAACGGCAATATCGAGCTGGAGCCGATCGAACTGAAGGAGTACAACACTGTTGAGGTGGAAAAGGAGCTTCCAATCTCTAAGACGGCAGATCTGCAAAGCCGGGTAGGAAAGCAGATCATGATCAAGGGGGAGGTCATCCAGGTCAAGCAGACTGGAGGGCCTACCATCTTCACCATCGCGGATGACAGCGGCCTGGTATTTTGTGCCGCCTTCGAGAGGGCCGGTGTGCGGGCCTATGCCGACATTGATAGCGATATGATGGTGCGGGTCATCGGCGAGGTGAGTCTGCGAAACAACCAGGTCCAGGTCGAGATCAAGTCCATGAAACGCCTCTGGGGCAAAGAGGCATCCATGGTCAAAGACCTGATTGAACAGGCGATCGACCTGCGCGCCGAGCCCTCGAAGACCGAGTTTCTGGTGAAAAGCGAGATCATGACCCGTCTCTTGCCGGCTATGAAGCAGGTGGCCAAGGAGATTCGCCGGGCCGTCCTTAAGTCCCAGCCCATTGTGGTACGCCATCATGCCGATGCCGATGGCATTACTGCGGCGGTGGCCATCGAGATGGCCATTTTGCCGCTTATCACGGAGGTCGGCGGGCCGGATGCCGAATACCACAATTACCGGCGCGCTCCCAGCAAAGCGCCCTTTTACGAGCTGGAGGATGTGACCAAAGATCTGACCTATGCTCTGGAGGATCAGACCAGGCACGGCCAGAAGATGCCGCTCATCATTTTGATGGACAACGGCTCAACGGAAGAGGATGTTCCGGCCATGCGTCAGGCTCAGGTCTACGGCATGGAGATGCTGGTCGTAGATCACCATCATCCCCACAAGATCGTGGACCAGTTTCTCATCGCTCACGTCAATCCCGCGCACGCCGGCGGCGACTTCGGCCTGACCACGGGCATGCTGGCCACCGAAATCGCCCGCATGATCTACCCACCGGTTGAGGGCAAGATTAAGCACTTCCCGGCTGTCTCGGCGGTAGGCGACAGAAGCGAGGCCCCTGAGGCAGATCTCTACATAAAGCTGGTTGAGGACAAGTACAGCCGGGAGGATCTCAAGAAGATTGCTCTGGCCCTGGACTACGAGGCGTTCTGGCAGCGCTTCAATGACGGGCGAGGGATGATAAACGATATCTTATGCCTGGGCAGGCTGGACCGGCACCAGAGGATTGTGGAACTCCTGTGCGAGCAGGCCAATGCCGCCATTGACGAGCAGCTGCGGGCCAGCATGGGCAATGTGAAGAGCACAAAACTGCCCAACGGCATTATCATGAATGTGCTGGATGTGGAGAACTTCGCTCACAAGTTCACCTTCCCTCCGCCCGGAAAGACCTCAGGCGAGGTGCACGATCGGCTCTGCAAGAAGTATGCCGGAAAGCCCGTTGTCACCATCGGCTATGGTCCGGACTTTGCAGTGCTGCGCAGCAAGGCAGTGAAAATGAACATCCCTAGAATGGTCAAAGAGCTGATGGAGGAGATTCCCAACGGCGGCGTCTCCGGAGGCGGCCACTTGGTCGTCGGCTCAATCAAGTTCGTGGGCGGCATGAGAAAAGATGTGCTGGCCAAGCTGGCCGAGAAGATCGCCGCCTGCGGGGTGGACGAGCCTGCGCAGGGCGGATAGACGGCGGGACAGGGGTTCCGGGCGTCTTTTCTTTATCGCATTGCGGTTGCAACATAAGACAAAACCAAAAATCTGATTTTCGAGTTTGTTAGCTCGCATTAGATGCAGACTAATAAAAAAACCAATGATTTAAATGTTAATCAATCACAAAAGATATAAGCCATCAACAGATAAAAAGCAGCCTCATAAGAAATAAATGATTTTTAATCCAGGCAGAAAGAGTTGATTGATGATGTTTAATATATTCACGGAAGAAATTAAAAACACCCGTTTTATTTTAACTGTGCTGGCGGTAAGTCTTTTGGCGCTTTTTGGAATTGCCATAATATTCATAATCGTTAGGGTGCCGGATGTCAAAATCTCAGAAGGATTACTCGGCTTATTGACCACGATCTTGGGTGCGGTTATCGCAATAGTCTCCGTGGCCTATAATTCTCACTTCAAGGCTCAAGAGGAAGCTGCCACCGCCAGGGTGGCTCAGGCGACCAAGCAAGATGCTTGCGCGGGCGATATTGTCGAGGCGGATTACACCGCCGAGGATGAAGCCGCGGCTGCCAATCCCAAAAACGAATGAGGCTTGGGATCGATCAAGTTCGTGGGCGGCATGAGAAAAGATGTGCTGGCCAAGCTTGCGAGAAGATCGCCGCCTGCGGAGTGGACGTAGGTGCCCGCTTTAAAAGACTGATAGAGATGGGACAGGGGTTCCAGGCGTCTTTTCTTTATTGATCAAGCTTCAATCTGAGGTATCTATGCCCACAATCCACACCTCAAAAAAGTGTTTACCTCAAGATCCCAATTCCGATGAAGATCTTACTGATGATCAGATTATTGATGGATTGATGAAACTGACCGCCGAATCCTTAGCAGAAGAACCTGAATACTAACACGTAGGTGGCAAAGTAAAAAAAAGATCTGTAGGGATGACTTTTCTCGTGCCGAGCTTATTTCCCCCAGGCCCTCTCCACCAGCCTCCAGCCACGATCTCGGGCGTAGCTTTGCAGGATCTCCTGTACCATGACCATAAACTGGTCCTGAGTCAAGCCGAGCTGCGCAGCCAGCCTCTCCACCAGCGGCTCGACGTTTTTCACATCATCGCTCTTGATGCTCCTCAAGACTATGGCAGCCAGCGCCATTAGTCGCAGACCTTCCTGCATCTTGTCCTGCTGCACAGCCAGAGCCCCGAGCTGAAAGAAGGCTCCTGCTTCTGCGGGTTTGTCGGCCAGCTCCTGATTGATCCGCAGGGCTTTTTGGAAGCTTTCTACTGCCTTTTCTTTCTCACCGGCCTGGGAATGAATTAGCCCCTGGCTGTGCAGGATGGCGGCCTCGCCGGCCCGATCACCATTCTCCGCAAAGAGCGGAAGAGCTTCTGCAAACTCAGCTCCTGCCTGCGAGAAGTCTCCCTTCTCCAGATCGAGGCTGGCCAGGTTAAAGAGGGCAAAAGCTGCGCCCTTGCGATCTCCGGAGACCTTCAGCAACTCCAGCGATTTTGCCAGCATCCGGCGTGCTCCATCATAATCACCCCGGATCATACCCAGGCGGGCCATCTCCTGCAAAGCTGCCGCCTCGCCCTTGATATCCCCCAGGCTCTTCATGATCTCGGCGATCTTCTGAAGCTTCTCTGTGGCAGCATCATTTTCACCCTTCAGCATGTCAATGGAAGCCAGGCGGCTCAGGCCGGCCGCTTCCCCGGACAGATCGCCGGAAGTACGGTATGCCTGCACCGACTTTTGCAGGTTCTCTCTGGCCAGGTCATATTTTTCCTGGTGCATGAGTGCCGTACCCAGACCGTGATAAGCGTCAGCATCCGGAGCGATTTGCAGGGCCCGCCCATAACACTCTGCAGCCTTTCTGTACTCACCCTGATCCAGATGGGCCTTTGCGATCCAGGTCATAGGCCCGGCCACTGGCGACTTATTCTTATCCAGAAGCTCCTGATTAAGCCTTATCAGCTCAGAGTAGTAGCCGCGCCTTTGCAGATAGCCGCTGATGCGGGCCGTTACAGCCATAGCCCCATCCGCATCCCCGGCAGCCAGGTAGTGCCCGCGCGCTTCCAGCATGACGTCCAACCGGGAGAGACCTACCTCTACAGAGCGCCCGGCCTCAGCCATATCTCTGAGAAAATCCCCTGCCGCCTTTTGTGCGGCACGCTGTTCCTCAAAGCTCAATGCCGCCAGGAGTGAGGCACGAATAGAGGAGGGCACAGCCCATAGCTTTCCGGTTTCATCGGCCAGGGAGAGATTCTGCCACGAGATTGCGTTGGCCGCAGCCTGCTCTTCCGCAGTGCCGCATACCGCTGCCAGGCCGGCCAGACTTATGGCTACGTTAAAAACCGCAGCCGAAGAGAGGGCATGGCTGGAGGCGAAGCTCAGGCGAGTGGTGAGCTTTGCCAGCGGGTCCTCGTCAGCTGCCAGATCTCCCTGCCCCAGGGTTTTGCCTGTTTGGGCCAGATGAGACGGATAGCCCAAAGAGGCATGGTAGTGTGCAGCAAGCAGGGCATAAGTGATCTTGCCTTTTTTATAGCGATCCGCAGTTCCCTCGTCTTGGAGAAGAGATCTTATGAACGCCGCCTGACCCAGTCCTTCCAGCTTCCACTGCGCTGCGCGCGCGGGCAGGCTCAGGGCATCGGCCGGCAATTTCTCGCAGGTGATGATAACCCGGCTCGACATCATGCCTCTTAGCATTAGCAGGTAAAACTCAGCCAGATCAGGATCGGAGATTTTGCCGGTCTTGCCGTCCAGCTGCAGACCGTCCCAAACCATCAGGATGCGAGATGCCTTGAGGGCATCTAAAAGGCTTATCAGGCGCTCCCGAACAGAGCGCTGCCGATCTTTGAGACTTCTTGCCAGGGCCTCCTGGCCCATAGCGCTCAAATGGCCCGCTGCCGCTTCCAGGAGCCGGGCCGAGCTTATGCGGTTATGTGGCGAGCTGTAAATGGCAAGAATGCTGTAGCCAGCCTGCGCCAGCTGGCGAGCGATATAAGTTGCCAGAGTGCTCTTGCCGCTGCCGTCCGGACCGGTGATGATCAGAGTCTGCGCCCCGCCTTCTCGCAGAGCAGGAACAAGCTGCTGCAGATCACGTCTCCGGTCCACAAAACACTCCGTCCGCCCTTCTGTCAATCCCGGCAAAGCGAACAGCTCACGGCAGGGAGGAACTGCAGCCGCTCTCTCTTGTAGATCATAGATCCTGGGCAGATTATAAAACGAGTACATTGCGGGAACCGAAACTTGAACGAAATTAATAGCAGAAGCAGCAGCAATCTCCCGGCGCACGGAGAGCAACGCTTCGTCCATTGATCGACCGGCGGCCAGGGACTGATAAAGGCGCTTGCCGGCTGATGTTGGTGCATTCCAGGCCACGGCCAGAGGAATACTCTCTGCCAGCTTCCGGCAGAGCAGATGAATTGCTGATGGATTTTCACTCTGCCGGCCACTGAGGATGATGCCCACAGGCCCGGATTCCTTCAGGGCCGCGGCCAGCTCCTCAGCCGTTCGCAGATCGACCCGGCCCGTCGCTTCCTGCATGGAGAATACCGCAATGCCGCCGGAGACTTTTGCCTGGCCGGCCAGGTGCACCAGATGAGGGCGGAAGGAATCTGCCCTCTCCTTCAGATCCTCCCAGGTTCCGCTCTCGCAGATGGCAATGGTGATGTCCATGCCCTCAGACAACTTTAGCATCGACTGCTCTTCCTCTTCATAATCCAGCGGTTCCGCTGCCAGGAAAAGCACCCGCAAAGGTCCGGGCATCAGTGGGGAAGAGGAGGCAATCAGTCCGTCGGCAATGCCGGGCAGGCGAATAACGGCGAAGCAGTCGCTCTCCCCCGACTGACCGGAAAGATGGAGCAACTCCCAGGGCAACTGCAATACCTCTGCTATGGGCGAGGCAACCGTCAGACGCGCGCCCGGCAGGATCTTAGTTGCAAGATCCTGTCCGCCTGCCTCTAAGAAGAGGTGAAACAAACCGTTGCGGAGTATTGGCAGATAGTCTTTTGCCCCGGCTGTGGCAGCATTCTGCTGAAGCGAGAAGTATTGAGATGCCGTCTCCAGTACTTGTTGAGTCTGAACTGGTGTAAGCGTTCTTTCTGACTGGACAATGCCATCTATTTGGATTTTATAGGCAAAGGTCCTGGCAGCAGCATTTCCTGCCTGCGAAACTGTGATTGTGATATTTTGCATAATTGCTCATCTCCTAATTATTGCTCGATTCCAGGTCCCTTTGGGCCTTGCGCTCGCAATAGTCCTTGGGCTCCAGATGCACCACCACATCCTTGACCCCAGGAATCTTGCTCTTTATCATGCTCTCCACCTCTTCGCCCACGCTATGAGCTGCATCTATGGATAGCGACGAGTCCACGCCAATATGCAGATCAACAAATATCTCCCCGGTCATGCCTCGCGTGCGAACGCCGTGGCAGGTGCAGACGCCCTCTACCGACTTTGCCAGATCGATTATTAAGCTCTCTTCCACCAGTGCTTTGTCCAGCAATACCTTGGAGTTGTCTCTAACAATCTCAAGACCTGTCAGGAAGATCAGGCCGCAGATAAGCAGAGCTATGACCGGGTCGGCCAGAGGATAGCCTATCTTGACTGCCGCAAGGCCCAGGATGACGCCGACGGAGGCCAGGATATCGCTTCGCGTATGCAGGGAGTCAGCCACCAGAATGCTGCTCTTCAGCTTCTTGCCCAGGATATATTCGTAAGCCGAGACTCCGATATTGATGAGCAGGGTTATGCCCATAACTGCGAAAGACATCTCGGTTATCTGAGGAGTGGACTGGCTGTGCAGACGATTTACTGCCGCCAGGACCAGCTCTATTGAGCCGGCAAACAGCAGCACGGCTATCCCCAGAGAGGCAAAGGTCTCGAACTTGGCATGGCCGTAGGGATATTCTTTGTTGGGAGGGCGGGACGCCAGGGAGATGCCCACCAGGCCGATGATGTTGGAGGTGCCGTCTAAGAGAGAATGCAGGCCGTCTGCGCTCATGGAGAGTGAGCCGGTGAGAAGGCCATAACCACCCTTGGCCAGGGCGGTTGCTATGTTGATTGCAAATATTATTATAAGAATGCGTCGAACCGTCTCATAGTAGGCCATCAGAATAGCTATGTAAAGGGAGCGATAAATAATTTTTTAATTACGACGACAATCCCAATGCTCTGTGCTAAATCATAGTAATCACCGTGGGCAAGCCCAGGCCCTGCAAGTCCTCCAGAGCCAGAACTCTGCGATTGCCTTCACCGTCCACGAGTGTCAAATTCTGCAGATGCCAGACACCCGTCTCATTGATAGGGGGTAGAATCATCTTTGCACTGTAATATCCGTCCTTTGCTGTTCCCATTGTCCGATTTTGGGCAGAGAAGAGCACGGCAGCTTCCTCTCCAGACGGGCCGGAAAATGTCGCTTTCGCCGCCCAAACACCCTGGTCGTCGATGAGGTGAGCGGTGAGGTTTATGGTCTGGGGCAAGGCGGCAGAGATCTCTTGCGGCTCCATGGTGAAGCCAGCGAGGCCAGGCGGCTGATCGTCTGCAAAGGGGCCAACGGCCCCGCTTTGGGGCGGGGCCAGGGGGTCGGATGCGCCGGATGAGGAGAAGCATTCGCTGCTGCTGCCAATCTTTACGGTCTTCTCAATGGAAAAGGAGCCTACCAGGTCCTCCACGCTCTTGCCGTAAGCAGAGGCAGGCGATGCGACGGCGAGCAGGAGGAGAAGGGCTAAAATTAGGTCTCGATAATGCAATGCTTCGTTCACCTTTGTTGCTGTTGGCGGTAGGCGGACAAATATCTTTTCCCTGGCAGGAACTGACAAGCTCTGATAAGAACTAACAGGAACTGACAACGAAGCCAGAAAAACCTAATTACTATCAGATTGGATTAATTTGTAGTGATCCAATCCGGTGACCAGTTCATAGCGGACCGCTCCGGCGGAGTGGTGGGTGCCGTCATTCCCTGGCGAGGCGCCTATGCAGGCGTAGCTCCGGGGCATATTTTCCACGCCGCAGGCACGCACAAACTGCGCGTGGGAGGCCTCGCCTGCACTGTGGCCTACATGCCCAACGATGCCGACCTGGCATTCTTTCCCATCCTTGCAGCCTGCCGTCCGACGTTGCTCGCCAAGCCCAGGCTGGGCGAAGCTGAGCTGAAGAACTCTCAGCGCAGCCTGAAGTGCCGCATCTCCGACACCTCCTGGTCCATTGCTTATGTCGTGCTTCCTCTGGGAAATCTGCCGGGACCGGGAGACAGCGGCAGCCCCTTGATTCAGGATGGGCATGTGGTTGGACTTCTGCTCTCACTCAACATGCACACCTGCAAGGGGATCGCCATCTCGGCGGAGATGATAATGCGAGAGATCAGGGTATAATTTGCTGCTCCACAATTAATCAATAGCCAACCATCATGCGCTACCGTAAACGAACACCATAGGAATCAACAGAACCCCCACCCGCAACCTTCATATAGACGTTCAAACACCCGATATCTCACTTTGATCTAAATCGCAATTGGAGGTATTAAATGGCAGCAGGACAATTTGGTGGAACGCCCGTACTTATCCTTAAGGAAGGCAGCCAGAGAACGGCTGGCAAGGAAGCACAGAGGTCGAACATCATGGCCGCCAAGGCCGTGGCAGGAGCCGTCAGAACCACACTCGGCCCCAAGGGCATGGACAAGATGCTGGTCGATACTCTAGGCGATGTAGTAATTACCAATGATGGTGTCACCATTCTCAAAGAGATGGATATCGAACACCCCGCCGCCAAGATGATGGTGGAGATCGCCAAGACCCAGGATGCCGAGGTGGGAGACGGCACTACCACTGCAGTGGTGCTTGCCGGTGAACTGCTCAAGCAGGCCGAGGCTCTGCTCGATCAGGAAATCCATCCCACGGTTATCGCTGCCGGCTACCGGGCTGCGGCTGACAAGTCTCTGGAAATACTCAAGACAATCGCTGTCGATGTCTCTGTTAAAGATGCCGAATTTTTAAAGAAGATCGCCGTCACCGCCATGACCGGCAAGGGATCGGGCACGGCTCGAGAGGAGCTGGCCAATCTGGCTGTTCAAGCAGTTGAGGCCGTGGTGGATGAGGACGGATCCGTTGATACCGACAACATCACCGTGGAGAAGAAAGTAGGCGGCGGAATTACCGATTCCGAGCTGGTGCACGGCATGGTCATCGACAAGGACCGGCTGCACCCCAATATGCCCAAGAAGGTCACAGGCGCCAAGATCGCACTGCTCAACGCTGCCATCGAGATCGAAAAGACTGAGGTCGATGCCAAGATCGAGATCACCTCACCCGATCAGCTGCAGGCCTTCCTGGACCAGGAAGAGACCATGCTCAAGGGCATGGTGGATGATATCATGGCCACCGGGGCAAACGTCGTCTTCTGCCAGAAGGGCATCGATGACCTGGCCCAGCACTTCCTGGCCAAGGCAGGCATCTACACCGTACGCCGTGTCAAGAAGAGCGATATGGAGAAGCTGGCCCGCGCTACGAGCGGCAGGGTTGTCACCAGCATTCACGATCTTACCAAGAACGACCTGGGCAAGGCAGGCCTTGTCGAGGAGAGAAAGATCGGCGACGAGAAGATGACCTTCGTGGAAGAGTGCGAGAATCCCAAGTCAGTCTCCATCATCCTGCGGGGCGGAACCGAGCACGTGGTCGATGAACTGAGCCGGGCCATGGAAGATGCTCTGCGCGTGGTGGGCGTGGTCGTGGAGGACAAACAGCTAGTCCCCGGCGGCGGTGCACCTGAGGTAGAGCTGGCCCTGCGGCTCCGGGAGTACGCGGCAACCGTGGGCGGTCGCGAGCAACTCTCCATCGAGGCCTTTGCAGACTCCATGGAAGTAATTCCCAAGACACTGGCTGAGAACGCAGGCCTTGATCAGATCGATTCCCTGGTATCTCTGAGAAGCCAGCATGAAAAAGGCATGAAGAGCGCCGGCCTGGACATGGATACCGGCGAGCCGGTGGACATGCTGAAGCTTGGCGTGGTCGAACCCCTGCGGGTCAAGACCCAGGCCATCAACAGTGCCACCGAGGCCGCTGTCATGATTCTACGCATCGACGATGTCATCGCTTCCAAGTCAGGCGGAGCGGGCGGCATGCCGGGCGGCATGGGCGGAATGCCACCAGGTATGGGCGGCATGGGCGGAGAGGAATAGACCTCTCTTAATCCCTTTTTCCTCTTTTTTGATGCAAACCACTGGCCGCAAATCGTTCATAAAGCAAAAGTGTTATCATCTTTCCCTGTCAGATAGGCTGCGATGCAGCGCAAGCTTTTGATGAAGGGCAAGGTCAAAGAGGCCTACGATCTCGGCGACCGGTTGGAATTTCGCTTTACAGACAACATATCCGTCTTTGATAAGATCATTCCCAGTCTGATTCCCTTCAAGGGTGAGACCCTCAGCAAAGAGGGCATGTACTGGTTCAAGAGAGCTGAGAAGATGGGCATCAAGACCCACTTTATCGAGTACCTGCCCCCTGCAGGCATGATCTGCAAAAAGGTGGACATAATAGAGCCGCCGCAGATCACCGCGTCGTCCAGAAATTACCTCATTCCTCTGGAATGGATCTGCCGTTGGTTTGTGGCAGGCTCTCTCTACGACCGGGTAAAAGAAGGCAAAGTTCTGGCCAAGGATCTGGGGTTTGCCCCTGGACACAAGATTTACTCAGGTGAGCCTCTGCCCGAGCCTTTCATCGAGGTCTCCACGAAGCTTGAGAAAACGGACAGATTGCTGAAAAAAGAGGAAGCACTGCAGATCTCCGGGCTGTCGCCCAAGGAATATGAAGATGCCCGAGAGGTAGTTCTCAAGATCGATGAAGACATCGGGAGAAACGTTGCCTCGCGAGGTCTGATTCATGTGGATGGCAAAAAGGAACTGGCCTTTGACCACGAAAGACAGATCATGGTGATCGATGTCTACGGAACCGCAGATGAGGACCGCTTCTGGGATAAGGCCCGCTATGAGCAGGGTGAGTTCGTGGACCTGTCCAAGGAGTATGTGCGCCAGTACTATCGCCAGACGGGCTACAAAGACCAGCTTTATGCAGCCCGAGACGCCGGCCAAAATGAGCCGCCCATTCCAACGCTGCCACCGGAAATGGTGCAAGAGACAAGCAGAATCTATATAAAACTCTTCGAGATGATCACAGGCGAAAAGTTTTTGCCCGCTAAGCAAGATTAGATGTGATTTGCGTGATTGATTGAGATAGGAGCTAAAAAATATGAAGAGATTATTACTAGTCCTTGTGTTAATTGTCGTGGCGTTCTCCGGCTGCACGGAGAAAAGTCCAAGTGTTGCCGATAAGAGTGCAGCAGAGCTTAAGACACTGTCCGTTATTGCAGCTGAAAACCTGACCAGCTACAGCATCAAGAGTTCAATTACTCAGACGCTAAAGCTTGATTCCGGGAACAATGAAACCGCTGAAAAGTCAACTAAAATTACCGAAAATGCTGAGACAATTGCCGTCGTAAACCTGTCGAGCTTGGAGGCTCATGCCACCGGCTCAACCCAGAATCAGATGGAGATGACCGGCCAGCCTGCGAACACCAGCACAACAAGTGCCAATGTGTATCAGATCGGAAATTCAACCTACGTATATGATGAAAGTGGCAATTGGACACATCTTGCAGACCCGCGGTCCAAGCAAGAGGTTTGGGGCCCGGATAGAAATAATCAGGTAAAAGCCATAGCAGCGACGTTTAATCTATCCACGACTGAGGATCTTGGCTCGGAGGCTATAAGTGGCGAAGATGCCTATAAATTAAAGATTGTAACTGGAAGCGGGGATCAAATCAATCTGCAAAATGCCGCGTTTGCCATTGCTGCCAAGGTTACACAGTATCCCATGTATTTGCCCTCGGTCAACAGAACCGAACTGAATGAGACCGGCAAGATAGAAAAGACGATTTGGATCTCCAAGAAATCTTACCTGCCTGTGAAATACCAGAGCACCATGAGCTTTTCCATGATGCCGGAGATCATCGGTGCGCTGGACCCCAATACCAGCCAGATGAAGATGTTCAATCAGTCGATTCGACTGGGAGAAATATCGGTCAGCATAGTGACGGATGATCTGTATTCCGACTTTGACAAGCCTACAGACATCGCTTTGCCGGAGCAGGCTCTTTCTGCTCCCGTCATAACACCTTCTCAGGTCCAAATGCAAGCGAATGCCTAAGACCTGACGAAGTCTGAGATAGAATGCAAAAACCACTAGAGCGGCTTTTCCTCCGGGAAAAGCCCGTTTTAGCATTAATTGCCGTGGACGAGATAGAGCATGCTTACAGCGCGCTGGTTGCCAAGCATATCGATTCGACCTTTCCCCATACCTGTAGCATTTTTCGTGAGCTGGAAGCGCAGGGTTTGATCAAGTCGCGGCCAGAGGGAAGGATCAATTACCTGGAGCTAACGCAACGCGGCAAAAGCGTCGTCAAAGCCCTGCGAGATCTGTCGGAATTGCTAAAGAGGCCGGATGCAATGAGGCTGAGGCTGGAGAGGCTGCAGCAGATGGTCTCCACGACAAGGGAAACAAACGCGGGCCTGCGTCTAGGACCCTTGCGCCGGGATCTGGCAAAACTTAAGAGCCAAGGAGATGAACTGCTACGAATGGATGCTGAAGAACTGGATAAAGCGATTGTATCCATTCTGCAAAGATAACTATTATTTAATAAAGCAGAGATAGATCATAAATTCGTATATTTTTATTTGGGTAGTAGCCAAAAAATGCATAATATCAAAGTTACGAAAGTTTTATCAGTATCTAATATAATAACATGTATGGAGGCCGACAAAAAGGGGAAATTAGGAGATGACGCGGAGAAACAAACTGGAGATACTTGGCGGTATTCTCAATATATGCAAAACAGAAGGATCAAGTAAGACCAAAATAGTCTACCAGGTCAACCTTAATTTCAAAAACGCAGGACAGTACCTCGAATGGTTGACTTCGCACGGTTATCTTGTAAAAGAAGAACGGCTATATAAGACCACATCTTCCGGATATAGGCTATTGCAGGATATTAATGATATAAATTCGACAATAAATGATGATCTGGGAGGTGTGTTAACAAATAATGAAAAAATGGAAATTCTCTAAATCCCAAATCCCAGAAAATGAAGCAGTATCACCAGGAATGCGCCCAGGACTCCGCCTATGCCGCAGATCAATATCACCAGCCAGCTATAGCCGATTCCCAGACCGGCCACGGCATTCGCCAGAATAAGAATCACCAGCCCCATTATGGCATTAAGCACGAAATTCTTGATGGACCTCAAGATCAAGAATGCGCCAAAAACTATGACTACGAATAATAATATAAGGCCTGCATCGTACATGACATCGAATTATAATCGCCAACTATTAAAAGGCTCTTTTCAAAATCATGCAGTGAAAGTCTCCATTTCGCTTCCCAAACGATGCAGCTCCTTTGTGTCCAGAGAGAGTGGATCGATATGCACCAGCATTACAGCGTTCTTCAGGGCGATTTCATCTCTCTGAGATTGAACAAACCGGAGCACAGTCTCATAGTTGCTCTGGGTGATGAGATATCCCATCCCCTCCAGCAAGATAATGGGATAGTTGGCCCTGCCCAGGAAATCGGTGATCATACTGGAGAGCCGAGGGAAGTTCGTCGGGTCCACAGTTCTATATCCCGGCTCGCTCTTTTGCGTCAACCATATGACCGTATCTGCAGGCACATTGTACCTTTCATCAAGAGTTGCGGGATTATAGCGGCTCAAACACAGCCCATCCATGCCGTGCCTCACCAGCTCGCTGAATAGCTCCAGGCTCTTTTGCGGCTTTTCTTCAGCGATAATATAGGTGGTCCCAGGAATAAGAGAGATCTCATAGGGACTTCGTCCATAACTCTTCATGAGCTCAGCCAGTGTCGCGACAATGTCGAAAGCGGGATCGTATGCTTTGATGATCCTTCCCAGCCGTCTCACAGCCACAAAAAAGCTGCGTCTTGTTAGCACCAGATCCGGTAGGACAATAATAGACATACCGGACTGCAGGGCGCTTTTCATATCAGGCTCACAAGCGCTGACTGAATCATCTGAGAGCGGCATTGTTTGCCGGCTTGTCTCAAAGAATTCCCCGGAAGCGATTTGCTCATTGGCCTGCATAACTGCCTCCCTTCTCGCATCATCGTTGAGCTGGAAGAGCATGGCATCGGAGAAGGTTTGGAAGAGATAACTGGAAAGGGGACCTAATGAGAAAAGCAGCTCTTTTACCTCATTTATGCTCGAAGTCATCTCCATATGAACAAAGTCCGGGTCTTCCGCCAATATAAAATGTGATTTATGGGCTAAAAGCTCAATTTGGTAGACGTAGTCGAGTATCTCCCTTTGCGGGATTTTGCCCTCGTTTTCTTTGATGAGCTTCTCAATGCTGTCAATGAGAACGATGCTGTTCTTGCTGGACTCAACGAATGACTTTATAGTCACAAAGAGGAGAGGCAGATTTCTGGGAGAGATGTAGCGATCGCTTCCTTTTTCGTCGGAAAGTTTTATGATGGGCGTCTCAGTAAATCCCCAGCGTTGCCTCACATCCTCCGGGGCATCATGCGTGATGCATAGCCCCTCTATGCCGTGAGTTATCTGATCGGTGAAGACCGCATAGGCAATCTCAGGAACGACATAGATCTTTCCGCGCGCTAGATCGTAAGCAGGAAGGGTTTCCTTGGCCGCTTCCATCACCGGTTTCACAGTCACGTGATCTTCCACAATCATCCTGGTAGCCGAAGGTCCCACCGAACCGGTAAGCGTCTTCTCAAATTGGCCCCACAACTGTCGAAGCTGGTCTGACTCAATCTTCTCACGGCTGGTGCCCAGTCGTTCAAGGTAGGCATCGACCTCTATCCTGGCCGGCGTCTCACCAATATAGTGCGCCAGCGTTTCCTCCAGCTCCTCAACCGTTCCCTGGTGTATCGCTCTCTTATCCGGAACGTGGGAAACTCTCCCTTGCTGGTAAGCATCCACGAAGCAGTCGGCAGTGCTCATTTCATCTGAACTGGGCTTACTGGCCAAAGATACGAGAACATACAGGCTGCAGTTGACGAGAAGTGTCCAGAATGCGGAGTTTGTCCAGATATCCAGATCAAGCCCGAAGAGATTGGTGGGCCTGAGGAAGGCCAGGTCAAGCGGCCCATCTCTGACCCAATCTCCCAGCCATGCATTACCTTTCGCAACCGTGGGAATAAGAGCAGTATAGGCCCAAAGCAAGAAGCCTGATGTCAGGCCTGCCATGGCCCCTTTCCTGTTGCCGGTCTTCCAGTACAGTCCACCTAAAGCAGCTGGCGCTAGCTGGCTGGCCGCCAGAAAAGAGACGACCCCAATATCCCCCAATGTCTGATAAGCCACAGCGCGCGAATAGAGATATCCGAGGAGCACGACCAGAAGTATATTCACCCGTCTCGTATTGAGAAGCGTATTGGCCAGATTTCGATCCTTCTTGATATGGCCCAAAATATAAGGCATCTCCAGATCGTTGAGCAGCATGGTACCCACTGCAACGGATTCAATCAGGATCATGGCAGTGGCAGCTGATGTGCCCCCTATGAACACGAAAAGCGAGAGAGCGTCCTGACCCATGGTATAAGGTATGGTTATTATGAAGGCATCCTTCAGACCTGGTGTATTGAGGAGCACACCACCCCAAGCGATTGCAGGAACAAATAGATTGATCAACAAAAGATAGAGCGGAAAGAGCCACATGGCCCTCTTGAGATGCAACTCATCCGAGTTTTCTACCACCATGACATGAAACTGCCTCGGTAGGAATAGGATGGCAAAGAAGGAGGACAAAGTCAAGGTGAACCAGAGCGTCGGCTCTATATCCATGAGTGTATCGTATTCCGGATTATTTGCTGCCAGGTCGATAATCCCGCTCATAATATTTCCGTATCCTGAAAAGATGCCGTAGGCGACGTAGAGTCCTGCAAGAAGAAAGGCCACGATTTTCACAAGAGATTCAAAGGCCACCACCGCGATTAGCCCCTCATGGCGCTCCATGGGATCGAGGTGCCTGGCTCCGAATATCACAGCAAAGGCCCCCAAGAGAACGGCCACTACGAGCTTGCTTTCCACATTAAAGCCTTGATATATGAGGTTTGATCCGCTCAATATATCGAGAGATGTGGAGATGGCAATGAGCTGCAGTGCCACATAAGGTGTTACCATGATCAAGCTCAATACCGCCACCACGGCACCTATGGTGTAGCTTCGTCCGTAGCGAAAGCTAATAAAATCGCTGATGGACGTCAGACGGTGCTCTTTTGAGACACGAATCATCTTTCGGATTATGATCCAGCCGGCAGTCATGGCCAGGACCGGTCCCAGGTAGATAGGCAAGAACTCGAGGCCGGTGGATGCCGCCCTTCCGATAGAGCCGTAAAAGGTCCATGCGGAGACATATACACATAGAGACAAAGCATAGACATATGGATTGGCCACAATGCTTCTTCCCAGGTGTTTTTGGTGATCGGCATACCTGGCAATGCCAAAGAGGAGCAGCAGGTAAAAGACCATCACAATCAAAGCGACATGCGGTCCAATCAATCATAATTCCCCCGATCGAAAAGATACAGAGCCAGTATGAAGAATAGCCAGATCGAGGCAACATAAACCAGTACGGCAGGCATGCCCAATATAACGTAGCCATTAGCCAGTTCGATTAAGGGCCAGTTGAGCAGCATCCACCCTAAGACGAAGAGAAAAATCCAGAATTCCTTCTGGCCTAGGAGATTCTGCATGGATTTTGTCATATTACAGACCCGGATAAACAACTAACCCCTTGACAGATATATCTACTGCATGCTTTCCCAAATGGTGAGATGTCCCGCACATCTTCAGGATTTCGATGGACCTTCTCCGTGCGAAATTTATCTCTTCATTTTGCAGCAGGATAATTCCATCTGCAACCTGGGCGATGTTCGCAGGATAAGGTATGCCCGGCTGTGCATCCTCTGCCACCAGTGTCACCACTGCTTTTGTTTTGATCAGATGAGAGAGCTTAAGGAGAAAACGCCAATATTCGTCTTTGAGAACATCTCCCAGAATGGAGAGGTTTTCAATGACGATTCTAGTCGGATTTAGCGCATCTATCTCTCGCTCCAATATGTTCAAAAAGTCTTTCGATCGGCATGAATTTTCGACCATCTCTTCCAGTTCCAGGTAGCAGATCTCCTTGCCAAAATAGGCGCTCTTTACAAATTCATAACTGGAGGCGTAATTAATCTGCAAATCTGATGGTCTGCCGAAAGGTAGCAGGTATAGGCAGTGCTCACCCAGGTCAGCTCCCTTGCAGAGAAACTGAGTGCAAAATGTGGTCTTGCCAGCCCCAGCATCGCCCGCTAGAAGTGTGAGGGACGGTCTGGGAAGACCCCCCTCAATCATGTTATCCAGACCTGGAATTCCTGTGGGCATTCTGTTCATCAAATTCAAATCCACCCACCTCGTCACTTTTTATTGGATGGGCTCTCATCTTATTTGTCTTTATTCTATCCAGACGGCTTTTATATCAGGAATTCATTCTCGATCACGTGAGACGACTTGATCCTTAGAACTCATTATTCAGGCGATATTAACGCGCAGTTGGATGGCAAAGAGGTTATTTTAACCGGCTTTGCTCACGAGATGCGCGACCTGGGAGGAATAGCCTTCCTGGTACTGCGGGACAGAAAAGGGCTGGCACAGGTGACTTTAGTCAAGAAGCTTTTGGGAAAAGAGGCATTCAAGAGTGCGCGCTCTATCAGCAGAGAGAGCGTAGTAATGGTGCGAGGAAATGTCAAGGCAGAGCCGAAAGCTCCTCGCGGATACGAGATCCTCCCCACAGAAATCCAGGTGTTGAACGCCGCCCAGGTGCCTTTGCCCCTGGATCCTACTGAGAAGGTGGAGTGCGAGCTGGACACGCGCCTTGATGCCAGATTCATGGATATTAGAAGGCCTTGCGTTCTGGCCACCTTCGAGATCGAGAGCGCTGTTCTGCAATATCTGAGAAGCTTCTTCACTCAAAAAGGATTGACCGAGGTCTTCACCCCCAAGATTGTGGCTGCGGCTACAGAAGGTGGAACTGATCTCTTCCCCATCAGCTACTTCGAGAAGGAGGCATTCCTCAATCAGAGCCCCCAGCTCTTCAAACAGATGCTTATGGGTGCAGGCATGGATCGGGTCTTTGAAATAGGCCCCATCTTCCGGGCTGAGGAGCACGACACCCGCCGTCACCTCAATGAGGCCATCTCTATCGATATTGAGATCAGCTTTGTCGATGACAAGGACGTTATGGAGATTCTGGAAGAGGCGGTGGCGGGATGCTACCGGCATGTAGCCGAGAACTGCCGCTACCAGTTGGAGGTCCTGGGCCTGGACCTGCAGGTTCCAAAGCTTCCATTCAAGAGAATCACTTATTCTGAGGCGCTGGATCTGGCTGCCAAGAAGGCCGGCGTTAAGATGCAGTGGGGAGATGATCTGGATACCGAGACGGAGAGGTTCCTGGGCGAAACCATAGGCGAGCACTACTTCCTGACCGACTGGCCTTCCTCCATAAAGCCCTACTATACCTTGCCATATGAGGACAAGCCGGAGGTCTGCCGGGGATTTGACCTCATGCATCCCACCATGGAGCTGGCCAGCGGGGCGCAGAGAGTGCATGACTACAACCAGCTTGTAGAGCGCATAAAAGAGAAAGGGCTGGATCCGGACGGATTTGAGTTCTATCTCAAGGCTTTCCGCTACGGCATGCCGCCTCATGCCGGCTGGGGACTGGGACTCTCCCGGCTGGTCATGACCATGCTCAAGCTGGAAAATATTCGCGATGCGGTACTCTTCCCGCGCGACCGAAGGCGACTGGTGCCCTAGAGGCAAAGACGCCTAATTTTTCGGCATTCTTTTTCTCAAATCATTAAAAGCTATTTAAGACACATCAAACCAATTGTGCGAATTGGCTATCAAAGATAAAATTATTCTACTTTGATTAATTTTTGCAGGGCATAGTAGTTTTCTCTGAATATTTAATTTCACGAATCGCAATTCTTTAAGTAAAAAATATATATTACTTGTATACAAAATAGCTCCTACGAAAAGAGATGGTCCCATGATTAGACGAGAGTCATTGCAAAAGAAGCGGGCAATTGCAGCCATAACAGGTATTATTATGCTGCTCTTGGCGGCATCGTGCCATGCACAAACGCCTTTGGAATTAGACGACACGGAGAACTCGGATACCTGTACAAACTGCAATGAAAACGCTTCCAGTCTGCAAGGCTTGGGTGATGCCGGCTTGTCGAGCTCTTCGATCAGTCCGGGTCTTGTTGCACCTGAGCTGGTATCGCCATCGGGAACTCAGAACAGCGGAAAGCTCACCTATACCTGGAGGGGAGTGGGCGGTAGTCAGAACTACTGCCTGGTAGTAAAGGATATTAAAAAGAGGGTGGTCATTAAGCAATGCTGCAATGCATTGCCGGCTAAAACGACATACTCCATAACTCCCCGCCAAACCCTAGCTTCCGGAGATTATAGCTGGAGTGTATCATACAAAATCCGAGGCCGTACTCTGTGGAGCGACCAGATGGAATTCGCCGTCTGCGCATCCTTGCCGGGTAGAGCAACTCTCGTCTCGCCCAAGGATACCATCGGCAGCAAAAATCCGATCTTTATATGGATGCCCCTGGATGGAGGCATTCAGTATCGTCTAACGGTGGCCAAGGCAGGCAGTCCGGATACGCCAATCTTTGACAAGACCTATGATGTCGAGGATGTACTCTCAAACATAGATCACACCTGCTCAGTTGGACCGGTCCTGCTCCAGGATCTCGAAGAGGCAGTCTATTACAGATGGTGGATTCAGACCATCAATTGCATGGGTGAAGGGCCCCGAAGCTACTTTAAAGACTTCAGGTACAAGACAGTGATTCCCGGCAAACCTAATCCCATATCCCCAAGTGGCCTCATCTCCACCAACTCGCCGACCTTTACCTGGACGGCAGCCTCTGCTGCCACCGGGTACCATTTGGAGGTGTATATTCGCAATAAGAGCCCGGCAGATGATTTCATTCTCTTGGATGAGGGATGGTTTGATGCCAGCAAAGTGACAAAAGGATCCAGATGCATGGGATCATTGGGTCCCCTGCCTGATGACGATTCCGTATACTTCTGGCGCGTGCAGGCCAGCAACGATGGCGGAATTGATGGCCCGTGGAGCAGCTGGAGGTATTTCGAAACAGTATGTGCCTTCAAGCCAGGCAAGAATGCAAAAAAAGCACGGATGGGATAATTTCCCGCTACTAGGCTGGTATGCGGGGGATGAGGCCAAACATGGCCCTCATCATCCCATAGCCTTTAGGCGCTAGAAGCTTAAAATTCTATTCCAGCTTCTCGATGCCGACTTTCTTTACCTTTGGCTTCCAAATCTTGTCCGGCATCCAGGCTGGTGCACCGGCGGGCTTATCCACCTGCACTCGTTCACCCGTAAACACATGCACCTTCTTGGTACCGCGTTCACGCAGCTTGATATCGGTGTAGCCCCGGTTAGCTGCCTTTAGGGCTGCCTGTCTGGGTGATTTTCCCGTAAAAACTCCAATCTCATTTCCCTCAGCATCGCGCAGGGCAAAATTTCTCATCTCAGCCATATATTCCCTCCTTCGTGGATATGAATAGCCTCTCTGATTCGGTATATTAATTTAATCCAAGTGTACCCTAAAAGAGGGCAAAAGAGCCATAGGACTTTGCCGCAAACGCTTTTACGAATTCTGAATATCTTTCAGCAAAAAATAAATTATCAAAAAATAGATTTAGCAAATAGCCTGATGAGTTCATCTCTTTGCCATTCCTTAGGCGGCTTTGTCCCCCTGTGCCTCCTGCACTCTACTGGGACGGCTCGTCGCCAGACTTCCCAGCACATAAGCCACCGTGCCGCACACGAGGCCTATGAAGACCGGATGAATCAGCGGATTGCCGTAAAAGTTCCAGGCGACAACTGAAGAAAAAGAAGCCAGGAGGCTGGCGACAAGTCCCGTCTGGTTTCCTCGATCCCAGTAGAGGCCGAAGAAGAGCGGCACGAATACACAGCAGGCGATGACGCCCATGCTCACAGATACCAGGGGCACGATCTGCTGGGGAACATCTACCGCTGATACGGCAGCGATCAGCAGAATGGTCACACCCACAATGCGAGTGAGTAGCAGCGTCTTTTTGTCGGAGATTTCAGGATGCAGGTAACGTAGAATGTCTGAGGTGAGGGAGGTAGTAGTCACCAGCACAATAGCGCTCATAGTGGACATTGCCGCTGAGATTGCCGCCAGTAGAATGATTGCGTCAAATCCGGGCGGAAGTAAGGTCGTAGCCAGGAATGGCACCAGACCATCAGGATTCTTGAGGAACGGTGCCAGCTGCTGTGTGCTCAATACTCCGTAGGCCAAAATCCCCAGGGAGAAGATGCAAAGAGCATAGACGGCAATGGAGAGCGGGCCCCAGACGCCGGCAAAGCGGACAACTCTTCGGTCCTTGGCCGAGAATATCATGATGAGCAAATCGGGGAGCGCGAGGAGGCCAAGACTTATGGAAAAAGCCATTCCCAGGGTCTTTTGCCAGGGCACATTGAGTCCCTGCATGGAGAGCACGCTTGACGGGATATTCTGCCAGATCTCAGATCCGCCCGCAGAGAATAAGCCCCCGTAGAGCAAGACCGCTCCGGCCAACATGAGGATACCCTGGATAAAGCCGATCCAGATTATGGCCGGCAGTCCGCCGATGGCGTAGTAGACGGCCACAATGAGTACGGCGATCATGAGACCCTGCAGGTAGCTGACACCGATCAAGCCCTGAAAGAGGGTAGCGCATCCCTTGAAGATGGGTACCAGATATACGGTGTAGAGGAGCAGCATGATCGCTGCCAGGATTACCTTACCGGTGGGGGAGTTGTATCTCTTTTCCAGCAGTTGAGGCACGGTCTTGGCATCATACTGCTTGGCCATAGCCCAGATTTTTCCTGCCATGAGCCAGGCAAGACATGCGAAGCCCACATGAAAGAAGGTACAGAATACCACCCAGGGCATTCCTGCGATCAGACCGTATCCTCCACCGCCCAGGAAAGACGCGGCACTGAAATAGGCAGCAGTGAACGCGATGCCAATGACTGCAGGATAAGCGACGTTGCGATCGGAGATAACGAAGCCCGAGAAAGTACCCTGGCGCAGCTTGAAAGATAGCAGGACTATGAATGCTACATAGGCTACAAGCAACAGTTCATTGATCATGGTACCTCCTCATGAGAACGAAGAGCGTTATAGTGAGCATAATTATGATTGAGACCAGCAAAGCGAAATAAGGCAAAGGCATAACCTTCATTCCTCCCATTAGTGCAGATAAGTTCCTGCACTCCCAGAGATCATAAGCATATTCATACGTCTACTCCCTTCTATGTACTAAATTGTACCACAATGTGCTTTGTCGAGCAATTTGTTTAAAAACATTTCCCTTCAAGAATCCACTGGAGGATGTTGCTGCGACTCTTATGACTGATTATCATCTTGAGGAATGCTAATTGGATGAATTATGAGGATATATTTTTAAAAAGAAATGAATTTGTCAGAACTTGAGTGCTTGTTGAAGGAGTATGGGAATGCCTGGATCATGATCGCATTTGATCTTGTCTGCAAAGTTGTAATGACATTCGTTGTTGGAGTCGATACAGAGGTCGTTTTTGGGGAAAAGGATGCTGCCATGAAGTCAATTGCGCACTCTCCTGTTAGCAGTCATATTAATATTGCCTTCATCGAACGAAACAACCTCACAATACGCGAAAGAAATAGAAGGTTAACAAGAAAGACACTTGGTTTCTCCAAAAAGAAGAAGCTACTTATCTCTTCATTAAATATCTATTTTTGGAATATATCATTTCTTTAAGACGCATAAAGGTTTGAGGACCCAAATAGACCAAAAGGAAAGAAAATGGATGCAGAGGACATCCATGATGGCGGCAGGAATCACAGACCATGTATGAACTCTTTTTGGAGTTAATCAATTTCAGAGTATAATAGAAAAATAATTAATAATTATAGGACACTAAGAAACATTCGGGACTCTACAACGTGATCTGCATACAGAAAGGTTAATAACTATTAAGACATATATTCGATAATATTAGTATTTCATCATACGATCATATGATAATAAACGAATTCTGGCTACTAAATTGTTGGAAAATATGAAATATAAGTGGGAGGAAATGATTAGATGCATATGAGATGCTCGGCATTGGGAAGCAAAATTGCAATTGGAGTGGTTCTGGCCATTTCATGCATAGCATTGATCTGTGCGGGATGTCTGGCCCAGTCGCAGGGATCACAGTCGTCATCCCCGGAGGTCGTGGACACCATTCATTTAAGCGGCGGAGATTCGGGGTATCCTACGCCTTTCATGCACTATCCGAGGGGGCCCGGTATCTACAAGATGAACCTGATCTTCGACAGCTTGATTGAGAAGGATGATCAGGGGCTCGTGCCCTGGCTGGCCGAAAGCTGGGAGATCAGCCCTGGCGCCAAAGAATACACCTTCCATCTGAGAAGTGATGTAAAGTGGCAGGACGGGGAGGATTTCACCGCAAACGACGTCAGGTTCACAATAGAATATGAAAAAGAACACTCACCAGCATCCGCTTACGATCTGTCCTCCGTCTCGGAGATCGACGTGATTGATGATCATACCATCAAGTTCACTCTTTCTCAACCAATCGCGCCCTTCCTCGACGAGATATCATCTGTCCGGATAATTCCAGAGCACATCTGGAAGGATGTATCCGACCCCAATAAGTTCGACTCTCCCGAAGCTGTCGTCGGCACAGGGCCCTATAAGCTTGCCGAGTACAGCAAGGAGCACGGCACTTACAAGTTCGTGGCCAACGAAGACTTCTGGGGACCAAAACCGAGGGTTAAGACCATAGAGTTCATTCCGGTCAGCGATGCGACAGTTGCTTTCCAGCAGGGGGAAATCGATTATGTAGGCCTTTCTGCCGACCTGCTTGATATGTTCAAGAGCGATTCCAAGGTATACATCTTCCAGCAGCCCGCCATCTGGGGCTATGAGCTGTCCTTCAACATGAACAAGAGCCCGATCCTCAAGGACAAATCCGTCAGGCAGGCCTTCGCATATGCAATTGACAGGGAAGAGCTGGTCGAGAAGATCGGAAGAGGTGCCGGTAAGCCGGGCAGCATGGGCATCCTGCCGCAAGATCACATCTGGTACAACGATAACCTACCGAAATACGAGCACGACACAGAAAAGGCAAAACAGGTGCTATCCGATGCCGGTTGGACTGAGACTGACGGCGACGGCATCATGGACAAGGACGGTCGGAAGCTCTCCTTCGACATAATACTCTCAAGCGATCAGGCAAGGATCGGAGAGCTGATTAAAGAGCGCCTCAAGGAGGCAGGCATTGATGTTTCCATCCAGGCGATCGAGAGCAAGTCCAGGGACTCCAAATTATCCACCGGCGATTTCGAGATAGGGATTAACGGCTACGGCGGATGGGGCTCAGATGCTGACTACCTGCGCACCAAGTTCTGCGGCGCATCGTTCGGCATAGAAGGCGCAAGCCACGGAAGGCCGCTTATCGGATATCAAAACGACAGGGTGGACGAGCTTTGCCTGGCCCAGCTGTGCGAAACGGACGAGGAAAAGCGCAAGGAAATCGTCTACGAGCTTCAGGAGGTGCTTGCCGAGGAGGTCCCGAGCATTCCTCTCTACTACACTGCAAGCTACAATGCCTACCGGCCTGCGTTCTACGACGGGTGGATGAACATGTACGACCACCATGAGAAGACTCACAGCAAGCTATCCTATCTCGACCGAAGCGATTTGAGGAAATGATAGGATATGCAAAACGACGATACGGCATGCTTGGCCGAGCACTGGAGGAGCCTATCTCAAAAAAGGAGAGACGGTCCCCAGTCCGCTCTTTTCTGGGACAAAAGGGCGGAAGGATTCTCCCGCAACGTAAAGAGCGATCGAGGGGAGAAGAAGAGGACAGAGGTCTTCGAGCTGATCAAAAAGACCGGCCTGGAGCTGAACGGCGCAGAGGTCTTGGACATCGGTTGCGGCCCGGGGACGCTGGCCGTTCCATTGGCCGAAATGGGCGCTCGTGTCACTGCATTGGACATCTCTGCAGAAATGCTGAAGAGGCTTGAGAACAGGGCGAGAGAAGAGGGCCTAACCTCGATTAAGACCATTCAATCCACCTGGAGCGATATCGACATTGATGCCCTGGGATTTCGCGGCTGCTTCGATATTGTCATAGCCTCCATGACCCCCGGTATAAACGGCCCTGAGACCTTCGAGAAGATGATGCAGGCATCCAAGAGCGTTTGCTACTACAGCAATTTCGTTAGCCGGAAATGGGATGTCTCTTATTATGAGCTTTATCAGATGCTCTTTGGAGAAAAGTATGGAGACGGAGGATATGGCTTTCATCTGCCGTTTATGTATCTTTACAGCATGGGCTGCCGCCCGGCCATAAAGATCTCCAAAAATAGCTGGAAGAGCGATGAGACTGTGGACCGCATGGTCGATACGGTCTCCGGTTTTTTTAGCGGCCGAAAGGAAATAGACGACGAGATGCGACTTAAGATGAGGAGGTACTTTGAGGAACGGGCCGAGGGCGGCAAGTATCATTCCGCAACAGAGAGCATCACTGGCATGATGGTCTGGGAGAAGAACGGAAGATGAGGTGCAAAGGCCGAAAAGGCGTCGCCCTGCAATATGCGACCGCCTTTTTCCTCATCCTTGTCTTAAATTTCTTCCTCCCAAGGATGATGCCTGGAGACCCTTTTTTGATTCTATCCGCGGATACGGAAAATGAGGTCATATCGGTCCTAACCGAAGAGCAACGGCAGTACTTCATCAGCTATTACGGGCTGGACCGGCCTGTTTATGAGCAGTTCGTAAATTATATTTTTTCCGTGGCCAGGGGTGATTTAGGCGAGAGCATATACTACAAAGTGCCCGTCGTTGAAGCGATATGGACCCGGTTGCCGTGGACAGCGCTGATTGTTGTGGGAGCGACGCTCATGAGCACGGCAGCAGGAATATTGCTCGGGCTCTTCTCAGCAAGGCGCCGGGAAAAGGCATCCGACAAGCTCCTGATGGTGGGGCTGATCAGCTTTGCAGAGATACCTTCGTTTTTACTCGGCCTCCTCATCCTGCTCGCATTCTCAGTTAAGCTGAAGGCGTTTCCTCTGGCTGGAGCCATAACGCCGTTCGCCCATTATTCCAATCCCCTGGAGTCTGCAATGGATATCGGATACCATGCAGTTCTTCCAATGGTGACGCTGGCACTCACTCAATTGACCGGCATTTACCTGCTGACAAGGAACACACTTGTAACCGTCATGACAAAGGACTACATCAGAACTGCACGAGCCAAAGGTATTGGTGAGCGGCTGGTATGGAACAGGCATGCCCTTCATAACGCGCTGCTTCCGGTGATAACCAGAGTCGGTTTCATGATCGGCATGCTAATGGGCGGAGCGGTTCTAGTTGAAAACGTCTTTTCCTATCCGGGCGTTGGAAGCCTTCTTCGGTCTTCTGTTATCGCCAGGGATTATCCGCTGATCCAGGGAATTATGCTCGTCATGGCCGTCAGCATCCTGACCGTCAATTATCTGGTGGAGATCATCTACGAGCGCCTGGACCCGAAGACAGCATCTTGCGAGGTGGCATGATTATCGATACAGTCTATGGGCAAGAGAAAGAGTATTCACTGAAGGCGGTTTTAAAGAGCAGAAATGGATGGATGGATTATGTAGCCTCGATCTCTAACTCGGTTCATAATACGATTGGCAAGTTCACCGCAGCGGGGAAGGTAGGGATCGCGGGTCTTCTTCTAATAGTTTTTATAGCAATCTTTGCACCGGTTGTCACCTTTTATGAGCCTTCCGCCATATCCGGGAAGTCTCTTGAACCTCCGGGGTCGGTGCATATCCTCGGCACTGACGAGCTGGGAATGGATATCTGGTCACAGATCTGCTATGGAGCCAGGATGAGCCTTGTCATCGGCCTGGCCGTTGCACTGATATCCGGCGTAGGGGGCGGATTTTTGGGGCTGATGGCCGGATACATTGGCGGAAACTGGGATAAAGCGTTGCTCAGGACGATTGACCTTATAATGGCCCTGCCGAGCTTTCCCCTTCTGATAGTTATTGCCGCATTTCTCAATCCGAGCATTGTAAACGTCATACTGGTGCTCGTCTTCCTAAGCTGGGCAAAGCCCGCCAGGGTTGTCAGGACCCAGGCGCTGGCCATGAAAACGCAGCAGTATATCATATCGGCGAGGCTTCATGGAGCCGGTCCCTCCTACATTATAAGAAAGCACATCATGCCCGAGGCCATGCCCCTAATCTTCGTCAGCATCCTCAATATTTCTTCATATGCAATTGTTGCCGAATCAGGGCTTGCTTTCCTGGGATTGGGAGACCCAACCTCCAAGAGCTGGGGAATGATGCTTCATTATGCAACGAGCTTCCGCTCGATTTATTTTACGCCGTACTGGCAGTGGTGGCTGATGCCTCCGCTGATAGCGCTTATAATCCTGTTGCTCTCTCTTGCCTTCATAGGCAGAGACATGGAGCGAATCGTCGATCCGAGATTAAGGTTGAAGGGTGATTCATAATGCCGCTGCTGGTGATTAAGGGGCTTTCAATCGATTACGTATCTGATAAAATCGCAGCCCGAGCGGTTGACGGCCTGAGCCTATCCCTTGAGAAGGGAGATTTCCTTGGCCTGGCCGGAGAGTCAGGAAGCGGCAAGACGACAATTGCTTTGGGCATCATGGGACTGCTGCCTGAAAATGTGAAGACTGCCGGGTCCATATTATTTAACGGAAAAGATATCGTTGCCATGCAGGATCGGCAGAGAGATGCGATAAGGTGGAAGAATATCGCCATGGTCTTTCAAAACAGTATCGAGGTGCTAAACCCGGTTATCAGGGTGGGCGATCAGGTTAGCGAGCCCATGATAAAGCATCTGGGACTGGGGAAAATGCAGGCCCGGGCCGGATGCGAAGGGCTGTTTAAGCAGGTGGGACTCGATCCGATCTGGCTGGATGCGTACCCACATCAGCTTTCAGGAGGCATGAGGCAGAGGGCACTACTCGCCATGGCGCTGTCATGTGATCCGGATATCTTGATCCTGGACGAAATTACCTCGGCCCTGGATGCCTTCACCAAGAAGGAGATCCTGGATCTGCTCTTGAGGCTTCAGAAAGAGACCGAATGCAGCATGATACTGATATCTCACGACATAACGTTTCTCTCAATAGTCTCGACTCGCCTGGCGGTTTTGTATGCCGGCAGGATCATGGAGCGAGGAGCGACAGGCGAGATGATCGATAATCCATTGCATCCGTACACCAGGGGCTTGATAAATTCCACGCCCGGCCTATTCCTCTATAGAGATCTGTGGGGAATTCCGGGAGAGTCGCCGACTGGGCAGATGAGTGGCTGCCCGTTTTCCGCCAGGTGCACCCAGAGAGTCGACCTCTGCGACATCCGCCCTCCTGATTTAAAGCCGGTATCCACCACCGCCCCCGACAACATCAGTGCCGAGCGGGAGGTGGCATGTCACCTGGGTGGAGTCGTCACTCTTTTGAAGGCCTCAGGTTTAAATTGCAGCTATCGTTTGCCGGACGGCAAAATGCTGAATGCCGTGAAGGACGTATCTCTGTATATCAGAGAAAGCGAGGTTCTTGCCGTTGTCGGGCAGACAGGCTCTGGAAAGTCGACGCTCGCCCATATGCTGGCAGGGGTCATGGGGTCTGATGTGGGCGAGATATTCTTCAAAGGCAATCGGATGAACGGCGACAAATACGGTTCTGGTTATGGAGGAATACAGATAGTATTTCAGGACCCGACCAACTCCACCAGCACCAGGTTCACAGTACTGGAAGCTGTAGCGGAGCCTCTGGACATCAACGGACTGCAGCCGCCCGACGAGAGAATCGAGCTGGTGCGCAGCACTCTTTCATCAGTAGGACTTCCTTCATCCGATGAATTTCTCTGCAGGCATTGCGGGAGCTTGAGCGGTGGCCAGAGGCAGAGGGTGGCAATAGCAAGAGCCCTTATAATGAGGCCGAAGCTCCTGATCGCAGACGAGATAACGTCCGCCCTGGATGTTTCGACCGCTGCCAATGTGCTCCGGCTGCTAAAAGGCCTGCAAAACTCCAGGGGTTTTGCCATGATCTACATCACTCATGACCTGATGATTGCCCTGAAGGTGGCGGACAGAATTGCGGTCATGGATGGAGGAAAGATCATCGAGACTGGAAACTCGCATGAAGTGATGCTGCAACCGAAGGAGGAGGCTACGAAAAGGCTGGTGGGATCGAGGATGCTCAAATAAAAGCCGCCTGACGATCCAGAAGCTTGTTACGCTTTGTTGGTCAAAGATTGCCTCTCTTTCCGATCTTGCAGCTTTGATCTTCCCGGCCCTGTTCCCCCAGCCATGCTGCGAGCATCCGCTTCAGTTCATTCATTCTGACCGGCTTGGCAATGAAATCATTCATCCCGGCTGAAAGACACCTCTCTTTGTCGCCCTTCATGGCGGAAGCGGTCATGGCAATGATCGGAATATTGCAATTGAGTACCTTTGATTCCGACCTGCGAATGAGACGGGTGGCTTCGAATCCGTCCATTTCAGGCATCTGGCAGTCCATGAGCACCAGGTCATATGGTATCAAACGAAGCGCTTCGATCGTCTCCTGGCCGTTGGCAACAATGTCCACTTGATAGCCCAGCCTTCTAATCATCGCCCGGGCTACACTTTGATTTACATGATTGTCCTCTGCCACAAGAAGGCGGACAAAATGACCGGTCTCTTCCTGAGGTTTAGTCGCTTTGCACTGCCAGCAGGCGCTCTTGCCCACGCCTATCTGATCGACTTTTGCGCAATTATCCCCGGAAAACGGTCTTTTGGCCAGCCTGCTGAAATTGGCAGTAAACCAGAAGGTAGATCCCCCACCATCAATGCTTTCCACGCCGATTTTGCCTCCCATCAGCTCCACCAGCTGCTTGGAGATGGCAAGTCCCAGACCGGTTCCGCCATACTTGCGGGTTGTAGAGTTGTCTACCTGAGTAAATGGCGAAAAGAGAACATGCAATCGATCTGAAGGAATGCCGATGCCTGTATCGCTGACCGAAAACCGGAGAGCTACATCGCTCTCATTCTCCCGGTCGTGGTCCTGCGGCTCTATTGAGACGTGAATCCCTATACTGCCTTCAAAGGTGAATTTCACTGCGTTGGAGAGGAGGTTGACCAGAATTTGGCGCAGTTTTCCCTGGTCTCCGGAAAGATGCAGGGGGACAACTGGGTCTATGAAAGATGAGATCACCAGCCCCTTCTCAGAAGCCGCAGCCGTAAGCAGACCCTTGGTCTCATCAATGGTTGAAGAGAGGTCGAAATCCAAGATTTCCAAATCCATCTTTCGAGCTTCAAGCTTTGAGAAATCCAGGATTTCATTGATGAGAGAAAGCAGAGATTCACCACTGATACGGACGATCTTCGCATATTCTAGCTGCTCGGCATCAAGTTTGGTATCTGCGAGAAGCCCAATCATGCCGATTATGCCGTTCAAAGGAGTTCGAATCTCATGGCTCACGTTGGCCAGAAACTCAGACTTTGCCCGCGCCGCATCTTCTGCGGCTTCCTTAGCCAGTATTAAGGCCTCCTCAGCCCTCTTCTGCTCCGTGATATCATCGAAGATCATGCAGAATCTCTCGGAAGTCTTCCAGGGGCGGTAGACGTGACAGTGACAGTACTTATCGGTCTCTTTGAGGTAAACATCAAATGCAACCGGTTCACCCGTAACTGCTGCATGAGCATAGTTTTCAATCCATGAGGCATCAGTATCCGGCCGGACTTCATGTACCGTCTTTCCAAGCACCTCTTCTGATTTCACTCCGGCCAGCCCCTCGTAGGCATCGTTGACGTACTCGAAACGGTAGCTCGAAAATTTGCCGTTCTCATCGAATACCGACTGACAAACTACAAAGGCATTCATCATGCTGCGAAGCATCCAGGCCAGCTCCTCGGACCTTGTCCAGATCAGCTCTCGCGCTCGCTTGCGCTCGGTTATGTCGGACTGAGTGCTGATAAAGCGAAGCGGCTTGCCATCATCCGATCTCTCCATGATTTTGCCGCGATCGAGAACCCATTTATAGGTTCCATCTTTGCAGAGCACGCGGTGCTGGTTGTGATAGATGGGCGTCTCGCCTAAAAGATGCCTCTCCAGTTCATAAAAACACGCCTCTCGATCATCCGGATGAATGCGAAAGCGCCACTCCTCCATGGAGTCGCCAACCTCATGCGGCTCATGTCCCAGCATGGAGGCCCACATGGGAGAGTAAAAGACCTTATCGGTCCGCATGTTCCAGTCCAAGATGCCTATGCCGGTTCCTTCAAGGGCAAACTTCCAGCGTGCCTCGTTTTCCAGAACGCTTATCTCTCTGTTTTCCTTTCGGGGTTTTATGGGGCCACTTTGCTCATTATTATTACCATACATTGATTAATTCAATATACTGAGCTAATTAGTAATAAATCTTTTCGTATTATTAATAACAAGACTAGGCGGATCTCCGCAGGAATACAGTCGAATTAGGTTTCGCATTCATTTCCTAAATCCGTTCGGGTCACTGATTAATGTCCCTAACGATATCCGCAGATGTTGCATTGATATTTTGGTTTCAGATGTGAAGGTGCTCTTCGCAGAAGGATGATGTAGATGGGGCTTATACGGGGGACAGAGCTAAAGGTGATCAGGCTTGCCCCTTCGGGCGATCCTGTGGAGGTCCAGGTATTTTTGAATAAGTATCTTGGAATACCGATATTTCTGACTGTGCTCTGGACCATGTTCCAGTTCGCGTTTGCCGTCTCTCTGCTCTTCGGCCTGATCGCCAAAGAGGTGGTTGTCGGGATCTATGGCATCCTGCTTCGGATCTGGGGGGGGCAAACCTGGGCGAAGCGCTGGTCAGCAAGGGGCTCTTCACGCCGCTCACAGGTTTCGTATCGCTGCCTTTGATGAATATGCTGAGCAAGCAGACCCGCAAGATGGCCTGGTAAACTATTGGAATCTAAACCGGAAAAGAAAGAATTAAGAAATAAGCGGACGGGGATATGTCGATCTAGTCAACTACCAGCATTCTCGATGTAGCATGTGGGAATATCAGCCTGCCTGGCAGATATCTCTCAGCTTAATTATCCTTCCAAGAGCTTTGACTATGTCGCCACCTTCAAATGCCATTTGGATTAACTGCAAATATACCTAATGTCGGACTTTCGATATAACACGAGGTAATAATATGAGCATTGTTGTCATTAACACAGGCCGAAAGTTTTAATTAGCATCTTAATAATTAAGTATGTGACCAAAATGCCGAAACCAGACGATCATTCACCCGATTTCCAGGATCTTTACTGCAGCTGGATGCGGATCATGAACAAGATGAACATCATCGAGAATATGCCCCGCAAATTTGGCACGGAAACGACGCTCTTCCTTTCCGAGATCCACACCCTCCAGACAATAGGCAGGACAGAAGACTGCAACATCCGAACCATTGCCGCCATCCTCGGCGTGACGCCATCCGCTGCATCGCAGACGGTCACACGTCTGACGAAGAAAGGATTTGTGCAAAAGTTCCGAGGAATAAAGAACGAACGAGAGGTTTCGCTCGTCCTGACTGCCAACGGAAGAATCGCTTATGACAATCACGAGAAGGTCCACGAGCAGATATACGAGAGAATTACAGGGCGCATCGGTGAATTGACTGGTGAGGAACGAGTATTTCTGGCCCGGATTTTTTCTGCTTTTGAATCTATCTACAATGAGCGCATTATCGAGCTTGCCTCTCAGAAGGGAATAAAGGATTCGAGCATACAGGACCCGTGCATAGAGGGACCGTCCGCATGAGCAATGGAACATCCATGACGCACGACCAGGCGGCACAACCACCATCACGGGTGCGGGAGATCGCCCAACTGACGTTGGCCCACCTCATCAACGACATCTATGCTCCGGTGCTGATGGCTCTCCAGCCGCTTCTCATCACCACCCTCGGCTACAGTTACAGCCAGGCAGCGCTCCTCCCGGTGATGCACAGCCTGATCTCCTCGCTCCTCCAGCCTGTCATCGGCAGCCTTGCCGACAAGCGGGGATTTCGGGTCAGCGTGGCAGTCTCCGTCCTCCTATCCGGCTGCGGGATTGCTTTTCTGGGCCTGCTGTCAAACCACTACCTGATCATGCTCTGCAGCGTTGCCGTCGCCGCTGTAGGCGCTGCGACCTTTCATCCGGGTGCACTCTGCAAGGTGGCCGCGATTGCGGTATCGAGCAACCGGGGCCGGCTCACCTCTTTCTTTATTGTGGGCGGAAACCTCGGTCAGGCCCTCGGGCCGATCATCGGCGGCATAGTGATTACGACCGGAGGTCTCCCCGCCGTAACCTGGCTTCTTGTACCAGCTGTGCTCGGTGCACTTCTCCTCGTTGTCCGCCCGATCCCCGATACCTGTCCGGCTGTAGCGCAGCAGGCAGAGGAGGGCGGTGAGGAGAACTGGAAGCCGGTGATCCTCCTCTTTGCCGGCTCGACGCTCCGCTCCTGGGTCACATTCGGAGCGATGACCTTCCTCCCCACGTACCTCGTTCTGAGCGGATATCCGCTGCTTGAGGCTACAATCATTATCAGCACCATGCTCCTGGCCGGCGTTTGCGGGCAGCTCACCGGAGGCTACATCTCCGACCGGGTGGGCAGAAAACCGATTGCTGTCGCAACGACCCTCTGTTCCATTCCGGCCTTTGCCGCGATTCTCCTCACGCAGGGTGCTCTTCAGATTGCCTCGATTCTCTGCTTCGGATTCTTCCTCTGGGCCTCGTTCTCGGTGACGATTGCCATGGCTCACGAGCTTATGCCGAACAGGATCGGCCTGATCTCTGGCCTCTTCATGGGCATCGCAATGGGCGCAGGAGGCATCGGTGTCTCGGTCTCGAGCGCAATTGCCGACCATTTCGGGCTCACAGCCACCCTTGCCGTCTTCCCGGCCCTGATCCTTGTCGCTGCCCTGCTCTTTGCGGTTGTTGGATACCCGCGGAGGGGTTGAAATGCTGGACTCATCTGTGGGAAGATGAACGCGATCTCCTCAAGACCTGTGACGCCGGCGCAGCCGAGCCAAGGGGAAACTATAAATTGTCAATCTACACACGTTGACATGTGAGTTTATTCGACCTTGTACCCTGCCGCTTGCACCGCTCGCTTAAAGTCCTGCACTGTGAGCTTTACCGGATCGTAGTCTATGCAGGCGGTCTTCCGGCCCAGGTCAACCTTGGCACTGCGAACTCCATCAAGCTTTGAGAGTGCCTTCTCCACAGCGCCGGAACAGCCGGCACAGGCCATACCCCCTACTTTTATTTCTACCGTCTTAATTTCTGCCATATTTGATGGTCCTTTGCCTTAAACTACTTCTCTATTTCGGCCTTCCGCTACTGCCAGGATCTGCGGATGGCAGGAACATCTCCCTGTAATCTGCATATCTGCCGGAAAAAGCCGGATAGGTGAAGCTCATGCCGTCTTTGCCCAGCATCGCCGATAGTGGCTTTGCCCTTTGAAAGTCCATGCTTCCATCAGCATTGAATAATCGATCATCTACGACCAGATGAACTACCTTGCCGATGATGAGCACGAACTTTTCCCTAGCAATCTCTTCCTCAAGGACGCACTCGGCCCAGGCCAGACAGCCATCGATTCCGGGAGCCTTGACCTTAGCAGAAGGCCGGGGTTTCAGTCCCGCCTCTAAAAACTCGTCCACCTCCGGAGGATAATTCCGGGCGCAAATCATAACCGCATCCTCCATGCCTACCGGCGGAATATTCACCACAAACTCTCCCGTCTGGCGGATATTTTCCAGGGTGTCTCGCTTGATCCAGGAAGCGAGGACGACCTCCTCCAGTGGGCGCAGAACGGGCGTGAAATTGGACCAGGGAGCAGCATTTCTCATTCCATCTTTCGAGACGGTGGAGATGAGCACTACGGGAAGAGGGAGGATGTTCTCCCTCTGATTGGGTTTCAATATCATGGTATCCTCTTTGCAGTATTCTATCATGTTCAACACATTAGCTTCACTTTACAAAGGACAGCTTGTTTTGAGCGATGGGTATGCCGTTGGCAATTCCTTGCTTGGTGTAATACATGTCCACCTTGCCGTCATGAGCCCAGTATGAATCTGAATAGTAGAGAGGCAAGGCCGGAAGATCCTGGGCATAGAGCTTTTGAACCTCATCGATAAGCTCCTTGCGAAGGACAGGATTTATCTCAGAGACCTCTTGATTCAAGAGATCGTTCAGTTTCTGGTCCTCTGTGTATCGAGCGCTATTGAAGGTGTATCCTTCGCCTATTATCCGATTAAGAATCTCGGGATCGCCGCCCATTCCTCCATGGCTGTTCAGGGCCAGGTCGAAGTCCCACTTGCCGACCAGGCTGTCCAGGGTTTTGGAGTCAACGCTTCGCAAGGTTATCTTAAATCCAGCCTGCTCCAGATACTGTTTAATCAGCTCGCCGGCACGCTCGCTCGTGGATGTGACCAGCATCTCCATCTCCAGGGGCTGGCCATCTTTAGAGAAGTATTGACCGTCTTTGGTATAGCCCAACTCACTTAGAAGCTCACCGGTCTTTGTCGGGTCATAGATGTACTCCTCCACATTGGGATTACACCATTCGCTGTCCTGGGCAAAGAGACCGGGGCTAGCGATGATGCCGTATCCGCGCAATGCTGTATCGACAAGAGACTGCCTATCAATGGCGTAATAAAGGGCCTGTCTTAACCTGACATCGGAGAGGGGTTTCTTCTTATGATTGATCATGATTTTGGTAATGCCGTCATGAGACCCCTTGAGAATCACAAATCCTTTACCTGTCAGGCTATCTGCCATCTCCGGAGGCACGCTGGTTGCATCGACATCGCCATTCTCCAGAGCGGTGGCAGACATCTCACTGCTCACCTTTACGAACTTGAGCTGCTTGACTTTAGGAGCACCCAAGTAGTAGTCGTCGTAGGCTTCGTAGAGATACGTCCCCTGGGCCTTGTCATAGTCCAAGAGCTTGTAGGGTCCAGTGCCGATAAGTGCCTTGTCGTCCTGAAATTGTGCAGGATCGCTGACATCTTTGTAGATATGCTCGGGAAGTATGGGCAAAGTTCCAGCAACCATATCCAGGAACGGGGCATAAGAGCCGTTCAAATAGAGCTTGACGGTATAGTCGTCCAGAGCCTCGGCATTCTTCACCGGATTGGAGTTGACCCACTGGTAGGGATGCTCCTTGATGTAATTGATTGTGAAAACCACATCATTTGCGGTGAAGGGCTCTTTATCTTGCCAGGTTACGTTCCGTCTCAAGTTGAAGACATAAGCGTCGTCCTCAAGTTGCCAGCTCTCCGCCAGGGCGGGCACGTAACCCTTCTGGTCCTTCCATATCAGTGTGTCGAAGATGAAGCTCATTCTGATGTAGCCTGGACCGCGAGAGTAATGACCATAGGGCGAAGGAAATCCCCAATCCCCTGTTGGGTCGGCAATGGTGAGCACATCTATTGTATCATCAGCGGCCGGTGATGTCGTGCATAGCAACAGGAACAGCAAGCCAGCAACTGCAAGTATTGGGTAGAGGAATTTCAAATCAAAAGCCTCCTTTCCATGGTTACGTCATTCTTTCCTAGCATCTCAGATTTCTCCTAGAATTCATATCAATACCTCGCCTTTATTCTGTGTTCGACAATCCTTCTATCTTATCATTTATGAGTTTTTCTAGAATAAATAATAAAGAGTAATTATAGTTAATGCTAATTTTAGATTGTAGTGTCATTAATCTAAGTTTGCCACAAATTCTTTATACGAAATCAAAGGAATCGTATCCAAAAGTGTAGGAGCTTTATGAGACGCAGTTTGTATAAACTAACCTTTGTGCTGCTTCTATCCATACTTATTTTAGGCACAGCATGCCAGGGTGGAGAGAATTCCAGCGGGACGGTTTTAAAGATCGGCACTCCCAATGTAGTCAAATCAGCCAGCATTCAGGGAGATACTAACATGGGCGTCTTGGCCCACCTTTCCAATCCCACTTTGATGAAGATGGCAGAAGACGGGAAGATAGTAGGCCTGACGGCAAAAAGCTATGAGGTCTCGGAAGACGGAAAAGTCTGGACGTTTCCCATCAACGACGACCTGTACTGGAGCGACGGCCAAAAGTTCACACCGGATGATGTGCAGTTCACCTTCAGCTATCTGAGGGATAACCTTCCGTCTGCCGGCTGGATGAAGAGCACCATTGAGAACATCTCAGTGGATGGCAGCGCGGTGGTCTTCAAGCTGAATAAGCCCTACTCCCGGCTGAACCTGGAGTTTGCCACCTATCCCATCCTGGCCAGGCATATCTGGGAGAAGGTGGACAAGCCCATGGAATACACCAATGAAGGTGAAAATGTGGGCTATGGTCCCTTCTACATCGCCAAGACAGACCTTGGTGCCGGAGTCATTTACTTCCAGAAGAATCCCTATTGGAAGGGAGCATCCCCCAAATTCGATTCCCTGGAGATTCACACCTATAGCAATATGGACGTTCTTTCTCTGGCTCTGGAGAAGGGTGACGAGGATGCCTACTACAAGTATGCAGGAACCTATCCCTATGTCAGCATGCAAAAGCTTAAAGATACCGGAAACTTTGACTTTGTTGAGAAGGACAATATCGGCCTCATATTTCTGGGGATGAACCTGCAAAAGGAGCCCCTGTCCGACATCAATTTCAGAAAGGCCCTCTCTTATGCCATAAACTACAGCGAGATTTTGAAGCTGGATGCATTGGGATACGGCCAGGTTCCAAATGCCGGTTTTGTGCCGCCCAGCATGATGGACTTTAAGGAGACGGCAAAGCTGGAGCACAACCTCACTGTGGCGAAGAGCATTCTTGCAGATGCCGGATACAAAGACACCAATGGAAACGGCATCGTTGAGAGCAAGGACGGCAAAGACATAAAACTTGCCTTCCTCACCAGAACCGACTACCAGCGAACGGCAGAACTCATGGCGGAATACCTGAAGCTTATCGGAATAGATAGCGAAATGAAGAGTGTAGATTCGAGCACCTGGATCAAGCAGAAGGACGCAGGCGAGTATGATCTGACCATTACAAGGTCCACTCCCTGGGGAATGCTCATGCATGCCAACTGGGGTACTGGTTACTTCGACTCTCGCAGGACAGGTGAAGGAGTTTTGCATGTGCTTGATGATCCAGTCTTCCTCAAGCTGTGCGATGATATTCTCGCCTCCACCAGCGAAGATCAGCTGCAGGACTATGCCTACGAGCTGCAGGATTACTATGCAGAAAATCTGCCGGCCATCGCCCTTTACTGGAATAAAGTAGAGACACCCTACAACCGAGCCTGGCAGGGCTGGTACTCCGATCCGCTCTACGGCATATTCAATGTGGACAATTTCCTCTCTGTGGAGAAGAGCAAATGAGTTGCCGGACGGATCAATGGAATGATTTTATCACAAGAACCAGCTATCTGCAAACCCTTGCTGAGGAGAAGATCTCCTCCATTATTTCTCCGATTCGCTAAACGGGAGTCAAAAGATCCATGTCTCTGGCGGCAAAGAAGGTGAGCAGATATATTCTCGCAATTATCATCATATTTTCTTTGAACTTTGTCATCCCCCGGGCCATGCCCGGCGATCCTCTCACCAATCTCCTGGGAGAGGATGTCATATTGACGGACAGCTCTGTGACTGAGCTTCGCAGTGAGATGGGCCTGGACAGACCCTTGTACCAGCAATATCTTGATTACTGGCGGAGCATCCTGCAGCTGGACCTGGGATATTCCTTCCACCGGCATTCGCCGGTTTCAGAGATCATATTCACCCGCATGAAGTGGACGCTGCTCCTGGCCTTACCTTCTCTTCTCTTGGGAGGTGTGCTGGGCAGCGTCCTGGGAGCGCTCGCCGGCTGGAGGTGCGAGAATCGGAGCCAAAAGATGAAGACCGCTTTTTTCCTGGGCGTCTATTGCACCCCTCCCTATTTCCTCTGCTTGCTGGCTCTCTATCTGTTCTCCTTCAAGCTTGCCCTCTTTCCCTTGAAGGGATTCTATGACACGGGATCGGCAACTGATATTGCTCACCATCTCTTTCTGCCCATCCTGGTGATGACCCTATTTTCATTATCCAGAAACTACATGATCATGCGGGGGAGCGTACTTCAGGAGAAGAGCAGCCTTTATGCGACCTATGCCAGGGCTAAGGGACTATATGATTCTGAGATATTATTCAGACATGTCTTCAAGAACGCTCTTCTTCCTATCATCACTCTCCTGGCCATGGATTTCGGTTTTATCCTGAGCGGGGCGTTATTCGTCGAGATCGTCTTCTCCATGGACGGCATGGGCAACCTCATCTATGATGCTCTCCTCTCCCGAGACTATCCGGTTTTGCAGGGATCTTTTCTCATTATCACCCTCATGGTGGTTTCAGCCAACCTGCTGGCTGATGTTCTCTACAGCCGCCTCGACCCGCGAGTGAGGTGGCACTGATGTCCGATGTGATACATCATGCGACGCCCGATGTTATTCATGAGACGCAAGAATGCCAGGACAATGGCAGGATACAATGCAAAAGGATGGCAGAGAGCCCCTTCAGTAACGTTTTGTTTATAAAAAAGTTAGGTTCCGTGGGACTATTTTTATTTCTGTCCTTCTTGCTCATGGCCATATTCTCAGCCGAGTTGGCTCCCTATGATCCCTGGATGAGGTTTGAGCCCTACCTGCATCCATGCCAGGAGCATCTGCTCGGCACAAACGACATGGGACACGACATACTCTCCGAACTTATCTACGGATCAAGGGTCTCACTCATCGTGGGCTTTGGGGCAGCCCTCATGGCCACCTTCATCGGCACAATCGTGGGGCTCCTGGCCGGATATTTCAGAGGCACGACTGATGAGATACTCATGGGGATAACGGATATCTTTCTAATGATCCCTCAGATCCCTCTGATAATCGTAATCGCCTCGTTCCTGAGGCCCAGCTTCTGGCTGGTTGCCCTTCTCATGGGTTCTTTGTGGTGGACCTCCACCGCCAGAGTGGTTCGCAGCAAAGCCTTGCAGGTCCGAGAGACGGGCTTTGTGCAGGCCTCCAGAGCCTTAGGCTTCTCAGATCGGCATATCATTTTCACAGACGTTCTGCCCAACATTTTCCATGTGATTATGCCCAAATTTCTGCTATCCATTGCCTCAGCCATGATAGCTGAAGCCTCCATATCGTTCTTGGGTTTGGGCGATCCCACTATGAAGAGCTGGGGGATGATGATCAACTTCGCCTTCACTCGTGGGGGCTTCATAAATGGTTACTGGTGGTGGTACATGACACCAGGACTATGCATTACCCTCTTCGTTCTTTGTGTAGTTCTTATGGGCTTCTCCCAGGAAGAGCAGGAGCAAGCAACAATGAGGTTAGAATGAGTTCTCCATTGACCAATGATGCACCTCTTTTGCAAATTGAGGGTCTGTCCGTCAGCTTCGAAACAAATGCTGGCCTGGTTAAGGCAGCCGAGAATGTATGCTTCGAGCTGCATAGGGAAGAGACTCTGGCGCTCGTGGGCGAAACCGGTTGCGGCAAATCGGTGGTTGCCAGCAGCATAATGCAGCTTTTGCCGCATAATGCCTGTGTGCAGGGCCGGGCCGTTTATGCGGGCAGGGATCTTCTGGGCCTGGGTGAGAGGGAGATAGCAGGCATACGAGGCAGCGAGATTGCTATTGTATTTCAAAATCCGTCTTTAGCTTTAAATCCCATCATGCGGGTGGGTGAGCAGATTGCGGAAATGCTGCGCCTTCGCAGAAGCTTCTCACGCATCCCGTCCTTGCAGCTGGCTGAAGATATGCTCTGCCGCCTGGGTCTGAGGGGGTGGGATAATATGAAGATGTATCCCTTTCAGTTCTCCGGCGGCATGAATCAGAGGGTGATGATCGCCACTACCATGATTCTCTCGCCCAAGATCATAATAGCAGACGAGCCCAGCAAAGGATTGGATGAAGCACTGGCTAGGGAGGTAATGGCAGAGATGGTGAAGATCAAGCATCAAATGGGGGCTTCACTTCTGCTCATCACCCATGATCTCATGCTCGCCAGAGATATCTCTGATAGGATGGCGGTGATGTACTGCGGCGAGATTGTGGAGATAGGCAAAAGCCAGGATATCTTCCACAGGCCGCTGCATCCCTATACTATGGCTCTTTTGAGCTGTCTTCCTGAAAGAGGCTTTCAACCCATACCGGGAAGCTCGCCCTCCATGATTAATCCGCCTGCCGGATGCAAGTTCTATCCCCGTTGTCCCAGTCGTCAGGAGAAGTGCAGAAGAAAACCAAAGATGACCCAAGTCGAAGATGGGGAAGTGTTCTCAGGCAAGAATAAGAGTACAGGTCGGGAGGTGAGATGTTGGCTGTACTGAAGGCGGAAGATCTGGGCCGGGTCTATGAATCGGGCCTGATCTTCAAGAAACGGCATGTTGCTTTGCAAGGCATATCGCTGGAAATGGAGACGGGAAAGACTCTCGGATTGATGGGCGTCTCCGGTTCGGGCAAGACCACTTTGGGTAAGATCCTGGCTGGTCTGGAGAGGCCATCTGAGGGACGGGTTCTCTTCGCGGGAAAGGATCTCCGGTCCATGAGTGGCAGGGAGTATGCAGCTTTCAGAAGAGCGGTGCAGATGGTCTTTCAGGATCCGGAGGGTTCTCTGAATCCTAAAAAGAGCATTGAACGATCTATTCATGAGGTTTTAGGGCTCCTTAAAATTCCCAGCAGAGAATGGCAGGATAGGACTGAGGAGATGCTGGATATGGTAGGCCTGTCCGAAGAGTTGCTCTGCCGTTATCCTGCTCAGATCTCGGGCGGACAATGTCAGAGAGTGGCCTTGGGTCGAGTATTGCTCCTCCAGCCTCAGGTAATAATCCTGGACGAGCCCACCTCTGCACTGGATATCTCGGTACAGGCTCAGATCCTAAATCTCCTCAAGGATCTGCAAAGAGATCTGGGTCTTGCCTATCTGCTTATCTCTCATCAGAGTGAGGTGATCAGGTTCATGGCTCATGAGACGATCATGCTTGAGGGTGGAAGGACATCTTGATAAAATCTTGTGGGCATTATTTACCTACATAAGTTAGGCATAAGAATTATCTAAAATTGTTACTTGTTGTGATCAAAGATAGCTATTTATAATTGGATGGCATTTTGATCAGTGGTGAAACTATGCACATTCCTGATGGCTATCTAGGGCCATACACTTATATCGCATTGTGGATCATAATGATCCCCATCTGGTACTATGCGGGAAGAAAGCTCAGTTCTGAGCTGAAGTCCAGGCAGGTTCCCCTGCTAGCGCTGGCAGCAGCGTTCTCTTTTGTTATTATGATGTTCAATGTTCCAATTCCCGGAGGTAGCACCGGTCATGCCGTAGGCGCTGCAATAATCGGCATCGTTCTGGGACCATGGGCCGCAGTGATTGCCATATCCGTTGCCCTCGTGCTACAGGCGCTGATGTTCGGCGACGGCGGCATCACCGCTATCGCAGCCAATTGCTTTAATATGGCTGTAGTTATGCCCTTTGTTGCCTATTATGCTTACAAGTTAATCAGTAGTGGCACAGAAGTTGCTTCTTCGAGAAGAGTCATTGCCGCGGCCATAGCCGGCTACATATCTCTGGTGATAGCATCTGCCTTTACAGGATTTGAATTCGGCATTCAGCCCATGTTGCATCACACTGCCGAAGGAATCCCACTCTATATGCCCTATTCGCTGGGCGTGACGGTTCCGGCCATGGTACTGGAGCATGTTTTCGGATTTGGCATCCTCGAGGCACTCATTACGGCACTGATCTTTGCATACATCCAGAGAACGGATACCACTCTGCTCTATGGAGAGAAATCTGCAGCGCAGAAGAAGAAAAAGAAGAATACAAGCACAGCGTGAGGTTAGACTCATGGATAAGATAATAAAAAACTTTGCTATCGGCTTGGCTTTGCTGATTATTCTGGCGCCGTTAGGGCTTCTAGCTGTTGGAGAGACCTTTGGCGAGTGGGGACCGGAAGAGGTTAAGGAGAAGCTCGGCTTTGTGCCTCCTGGTTTGGAGCAGCTTTCATCGCTTTGGAGCGCACCCATGTCTGATTATTCCCTTCCCGGCATTGGCGATTCGATGACGGCAGCATCAGCCGCATATATCCTGTCTGCAGTGCTCGGCGTCGTTATTTGCGGTGGTCTGCTTTACTTCGTGGGGAAAAAGGTTGCCAAAGACTAGCGCCTTTTTTTCAAATTTTTTAGGATTTGGAGCAGAAAGATATGATCCCGGAATGGATGAAAGATGTGGATGTTGGCCCTTGCTCGTGTTCTGCGGTATATCACGGCAAGAAAGGCTTTGTGGGGAAGACAATAGATGGAATATTCAGCTTTTTGCAGGAAGCCTTTGTCTCGGAGACCTATGCTAAACGAGACGGTTTGCTGCAGACCTTGGACCCCAGGGCCAAGCTGATCTCCATTCTAGCTGTCATATTTGCCACCAGCATGGTAGGTGACCTTCATCTATTGATCGTTGTCTACCTGGCGACATTGCTCTTCGCATATCTCAGCAAGGTTGATGTGCTATTCTTCATCAAGCGCGTCTGGCTCTTTATTCCCATCTTTGCGGGCATAATTGCCTTGCCCATGGTCTTCAACATCTTCTTCCCCGGCGATCCTCTTATTCAGCTGGCATACCTTGGGCCGGGAGCTTCCCTCGGGCCTTTTTCTCTGCCGGAGAGCATTTTTATCACCAAGCAGGGAGTCAACATGGCAATCATATTCACCATGCGTGTAGCGACCTGCGTCTCATCCGTGGTCTTGCTTTTTATCACTACACCACAGCAGGTGCTCTTCAAATCCCTGCGCTCGGTGGGTGTTCCCAAGATCTATGTCCTGACGCTGGAGATGGCCTATAGATACATTTTCCTGCTCATGGACATGGTACGCGAGATGTATTCTGCCAAGAAAGCCAGGACCATTAAGTCTCGAAGCATGTTCGAGGAGCAGAAATGGGTGGGTGGTCGCATGGGCTATACGCTGATAAGATCAATAGATATGAGTGAAAAGGTGCATATGGCCATGATGTCTCGCGGTTTTAATGGCGACGTCAAGGTCCTGCAACAGTTCAATATGCTGCATCGGGATTATCTCGCAGTTGCGGCGGCCATATCGCTGAGCGTATTGCTTGTGCTGATCGCTCAGGATTTCATTCCGGTGTAAGAACATGGATACCATCTTCGACTTAAGAAACATCTCATATTCATACGTGGGAAAGATAAATGCGCTGAAAGATATCAGCTTAAAGATAACTCGTGGAGAACAGGTATCAATAATTGGTACAAACGGCAGCGGTAAATCAACTCTGTTGGCCATCCTGAATGGATTGATCTATCCTACATCCGGAGAATTTTATGCCTTTGACAATCAAATAACTGAGGATGTTTTTGATGCCATCAAAGATAATGAGTTTCGGTCCTATTTCCGCACTAAGGTGGGCTTCGTCTTTCAGAACTCAGATGTCCAGCTCTTCTCGCCCACGGTCTACGAGGAGATCGCCTTTGGGCCCTTGCAGCTTGATGTCCCACCAGAAGAGGTTAAACACAGAGTTGAGGACGTTCTGGAGATAATGGAGATCACAAAGCTGCGGGATCGATCGCCTCATACCCTAAGCGGTGGGGAAAAAAAGAAAGTATGCATAGCTACGGTGTTAGTCAACAACCCGGATGTCCTTCTATTAGATGAACCTACAGCCGGATTGGATCCCAGGACGCAGCTGTGGCTGGTTGAACTCCTGCAGGAGCTGGGAAGATCCGGGAAGACTGTGATCACTGCCACACATGACCTGGAAACCATCGAGCAGATCAGCAAGAGAGCTGTTGTCATGGGTGAAGATCACGGTGTTAAAGTCGACGGAGATACCGTCAAAATATTAGATGATATGGCACTCCTCCTTAGTGTCAACCTCATCCACGAGCACATGCATATTCACGGAAAGACGGTTCATGATCACCTCCATGCCCATGGAAAAGAGCACGGCCATCAACATATTACGTGAACTACCGCGTTCTGAAAGGCGCAGCTTCCTGCTGCAGAGTCAACCACGACGGAAGTCAGACCGATTGGTTCTCGAATGCCGGACGACGGCCGTTGGACTACCAATTTATTTATTAGTATTACTTTAGAGCACTTTTTATGGAAAAGTATTTAGTATATAACAATATTCTGTTATATTGTATTCAGAAGAGTCTTTGGGTCCAATGATGTTGATTATCAAGACAAGGTGGTATGAATGACAGAGAAGCACGAACACGAACACAAGCCGGAAAAAATGCATGAGCATGAACACGAAATAAAGCATAAACATGAGCATGGTGAGAAAGAAGAGCATAAAAAGAAGGATTGAAAGAAAAGGTGATTTTCATGAATCATGTCGACAGAGCATTTTCCTTCACGCGGATTGACAGCAAAGATGAACTGATGGATGCGATGTTCAACCACAAATGGCCTCTTTGCTGCAGCTTTTATCACGAGAAGCTGCTCTACCTGAGTGATGGTGAAAGTGAGGACATGCCGGAATATGCTGTCGTGGCTATTGACAAAACGGACGGGCGCTTCGGCGTTCATGGCCGCGAGGTGGGTAGGATCAAGCCTGCCAGCATGAATCCTGCAGAGGCTCCAAAGTACATCCAGGGGATGAAAGCAAGCATCTGCAATTCCGGCAATCCGGTCCAGTTCGTGGCAGAGCCGAAATGGCATCATAGCTGCCAGCTTTGCAGCTTGGAAGATTAGCGATTGCCATTACCTGCCGCTTTATATTTTTGGCTTAGCTAAGGTCTAAAATTGCTACTTTATTGCAGGAGATTGCAATTCTGATGCATTCTTATCCATATAATGATTTGTCCCCCTTAGAGCAAAACGGCTTTATGCAACATAGGCATCTACTTTAAAGAAAATTGGGCACTCTGTGGATGGCATTCGCGAGGTAATCTCGCCACCAAAACACTATGCTACAGCTTCGATAATGGATCAACACGTTATTTTGTCCGGCAGCTTCATTCTCCCCAAAATCCTTATAATACCTCAAACATATTAACTATCCTTCCTACTAATATCATTTCCCAAAGCAAGACTTATCCTAATAACATAATTGATACAGAAGGGTTATGCATAATCGCAAAAATAGTGCTACAAATAGTGGCCATTATCCTTTACAATAGTTCAATTTATCATTGAAAAAAGCCTCAAAAAGCATTAAATACTAGATCTAAGTAACTAGGTTCTATAGACAATGAACCGGAGGTGAATCTAAATGTGTTGCCATGATGATAATAAGCACGAACACGCACACGCTCACGATGGTAAAGAGCACGTCCATGAGCATATCCATGATGGAGATCACAAGCACGGACACAAGTGCTGCCATTAATTCCAATAGAGAATGCTGGCAATTGGTCCTTGAGTGAACATCGAGTATTCAATGCCAGATTTATTTCCAATTTTTGAAAGCCCATCTATCATCGCTATCCAATGCCTAATTCTCGTGCTATTTTAACCATCTGGCAAGCATTTTTGCCAGCTCATTTTTCTGAAAAGGTTTGGCAATGAAATCGCTCATTCCTGCCTGAATACACTTTTCCCGGTCGCCTCGCATGGTAGCCGCAGTCATGGCAATTATGGGAATGCGTGGATTGAGTGCTTTCGATCCGGTCTGACGAATGACTCGTGCGGCCTCGAAACCGTCCATCTCGGGCATTTGGCAGTCCATCAACAGCAGGTCGTAGGGAATTATCTGGAGCACATTGACAGCTTCCTTGCCATTGGCCACCACATCAGCTCGAAGGCCCATCTTTCTGAGCATGGCCTGTGCTACTTTCTGATTTACGGGATTATCCTCTGCCACCAAGATGCGTATCTTGCTTGCAGTTTTCAAAAATGGCATGCTCTGTAGCGAAGAGCCCATAGCGCCATTCTCATCAATTTTTGCGGACATTTCATCGGCGGATCCACACCCGGCAGGCTGCTTCTCAAGCACTGCTGTGAACCAGAAAGTAGACCCTTTGCCTTCTTTGCTTTCCAAGCCGATCTTGCCGCCCATCAATTCAGCCAGATTTTTAGAGATAACCAACCCCAGGCCGGTTCCGCCGTATTGGCGCGTGGTCGAGCTATCTACCTGAGTAAAAGGAGAGAAGAGAATATTCTGTCGACCTTCCGGGATGCCGATGCCTGTATCGCTGACAGAAAAGCGAATTGTAGCATTTTTATTGTCTTCGCTCTCCAGGCTGACGCGGATCACTATCTCGCCCTTCTCGGTGAACTTAACGGCATTGCTTGCCAGGTTAACTAGAATCTGGCGCAGCCTTCCCGGATCGCCTTTCAGCCGAGACGGCACGGCGGACTCCACCAAACAGACCATCTCCATCTCTTTCTCATGGGCACCAAGAGCCAGGAGATCTACTACATCTTTCAGCACGCTGCCCAGATCGAAGTCCAGCGTTTCCAATTCCAGTCTGCGAGCTTCAATTTTGGAGAAATCCAGGATGTCGTTGATGAGGGAGAGAAGCATCTCTCCACTGATTCGAGCAATTTTTGCATATTCATGCTGCTCAGCATTCAAATCCGTATCCAGAAGCATCCCGGTCATGCCAATGACACCGTTCAAAGGGGTGCGAATCTCGTGACTCATATTGGCCAGGAATTCGGATTTGGCAGCATTGGCCTGCTCCGCAGTTGCAGCCATCTTCTTTGCATGCTCTGTGGCAATTTCCAGTTGTAGATTGGTTTTTTTCAGCTCTTCCTCTGATAGCTTATGTCTGGTGATGTCACGGATGGATTCAATTGCACCCACGATAGAGCCGTTGCTATCGTAAAGTGGAGAAGCAATGATCCAGAGGAATGCGCCCTTTCCACCATTGAGCAGGGGAATAAAGGCCTCCGCAATCAGTTGATCACCCTTTCTCGAAATGAAGTAATATTTCTCTTCAATCTCCTTTTTCTCTTTAAAGACCAGGTCGATGAGGATCGGTCGAGGCTCGCCGTAGAATGGGACTGAGTAAGCATGATTGCCCTTGCCGATCATCTCCGCCTTCAGCATGCCTGTCATCTCCTCAATAGCTCGGTTCCAGGCAATCACGTTCCCCCCTCGATCCACAGCAAATGTAGCATCCGGCAGGAAATCAATGATATCGGTCAGGCGCTGCTCCGACTCGCGCAGTGCTTCCAAAGCACGCTTGCGATCGGTTATATCGGAGATAATACCCAGCAAACCCGTGAATTCACCATTTGATCCTACCATCCGGCGGCCATTCAAATATCCCCAGAAATCATTTCCGTCCTTGCAAAGATAATGTCGCTCCGTATGAACTGTATCGACCCTATTTTCCATCATCGCTTGCATGATATTTGTTCCTTCCTGGCGTTCGTCAGGATGAATAAAATCCGGATAGGGCGTACCGACGATGGTCTCCAGCGGGCATGCAAACAGCTCGGCCATTCTCTGATTGGCTTGCATGATCCGTCCATTTGTATCGACCAGAATTATTCCCGCGCTGGAGGTATCGAAAATAGTTCTTAGCCTTATCTCACTCTCCCGCAAGGCCTCTTCGGCTTGCTTACTCTGCGTGATGTCATTGAGAATTACCACCTTGCCGCTGAACTTCTCACTGATATCAAGCATCTGCTCGATCTTGACCTGGAATTGAAGGATGCCTTTACTGCTTGGTACCTGCTTCTCAAAGGCAACTTTCATTTGGCCGCTTGCATCCAACGCAGCTAACTCATCGGCAATGAATGGAATGGACTCCCTGGTCTTATGTTTGTCGTAGTACGTAGCTCCTGGAATGCTGATGCCAAAGAACATCTCCGAAGCAGCGTGATTCAGATTCTCAATGAGATTCTCCTGGTCAAGTAGAAAAACAGGGTCTGTGATGCTCTCGAAGATGGTTAAGTACTTGTTTTTCTCGTTTGTCATGCAGCGATTAGCAGATTGCAGCTCCGCTAGCATCTGATTATCTGTAATACAGTTCCACTCTGTGCAAAAACCCAGCTCCATGTGATCAAAGAATCGATCGATATGCTGCAGGTATAGCCGCTCCTCTTCGATCCCAAAGCCAGCTTGCATAATGAGGTCTCTGTAGCTCTGCTGGTAATATTTCATCAGACCTAAGAACATGCCAAAGCTTACACCCCGTTCGCGGTGTCTTTGGGCCTCGATGATGCCAAAAGAAGCGATTGGATCCTTTGTATAATCCTCCTCTGGCAGAAGTTCCGGCACGCCGGATTGATGCGCTAGAGCCACCAGAAAAGATTGAGATATGCCTGCTATGGAGATTCTCCAGGCTTCGGCCAATGTCGAGGTATATCTGGTGTAACCTTGCTTCTTTGCATAAGCGAGAACCTGTTGCATCAGCCAATCTTCATGATTTGCCACAAGTTCTGCTAATCTCATCATCATAGCCGGTAACAACCCTCCTGGAAAATACATTATTAAATGTGTTGGACAAGGTAATATATTTTTGCCAAAGTGCGATAGGAAGGCGGAGGTAATATAGATTTATATATGAAATATAGGTGATAAATGTTCTTTTCGTTATGCATATGATGCAAATCAGTTTTCTGCAATTTGTTGATGCCACCTGCTGCAAAGCCAACCACAATCCATTCATACTAAGAGTTGGGCAATTCGCCCACCACATTGGGCTCCAGGTAATGCATCTTCAGCAGATCCTCATCGCTCATGCCCGGGAATATTTCCAGTTCACCGTTGGCCAAAGCCTTTTGCTTCTCTTCCACCAGACCGTATCACCAATCCTTTCCAGGATGAGCCGCCCAGTTCCTGTTATGCACCGCTTCCGCCACATCGATCCAAAGTCAAGCAACGCAACCCTTAACTCAGACTGATTCGAATCGGCGATGCTATCGGTTGGTGCGGCTTGTATTTGCTTTCCGGGCTCCAGGTGTCTTTTTCATAATTTATTTCTTAATCAATCCCGCTATGATCAGCAAGACAATTGCTCCCAGGATGGAAGTTACCCAGCCGCCGATGCCTGATGTCCCAAAGAATCCACCGAATATAGCCCCCCCGATCATGGAGCCTACGATGCCCACCAGCATATTTCCTAGCAGGCCAAAGCCGTGACCCACCCAAACCTTTCCTGCGATCCAGCCGATGATAGCCCCTATGATCAGCCAGCCGATGAATGAGAATATACCAAACATATTAGTTCCTTGCAGGTAATTCTATAAATTATTTTGGGAGAAAGAGGGAGAGCCCAGGATCGCTTCAGGCAGATATCTCCACATGGAAGGCTCTCGTGTCTGCCGCAATATTCTCCCAGGACCTTTTGTAGACAAAGTAGATAGTGCTCTTGCCCGGCTTTATGGGCAGGAAGACAAAAGAGGAAGTTCCCCCTGCTCCCACTCGCTTCGTCTCTGAGACGGCCCTTTCAAAATGGGCGCTCTCCTGTTTGAGCAGGACATAATCGTAATCTGCCTTCCACTCATAACCTGTGGTGGGATTGGCAGGAAGGGAGATGGTAAAGGGCTCGTTTACCTTGGCACGAATGAGCTCCACTTCGGTCTCCTTTTCTTCCGGTATTCGGTAATTATCTGCCGGATACATCAGGGGATAAAAATCTATATTTTTTTCGTTCAATATTACGGGCTGATCGCCAATTCCATCGTTATTCTCATCAGTTTCATTGTAATCGGCCCAGTAGTTGCCCAGGCGGCTTCTCAGCACCCGGCTGTTATACTGGTAATTGATGCCGTCACTGGAATTCCAGGATGCCGCATCATTCGGGCAGACGCTATTCTTGCCGGAAAAGTCATTGAGGTAAATGCCGGCGGGAAGGACGACTTCAAGAGTGCAGTTCTCGTTGCCGGAGGATTGGCCGCCCGGAAAGGTGGATCCCCCCATATCAAAGCCCTGCAAGATTGCCCCGTATCCGGCCAGGATTACCCGGCCGCCCGGCGGTGCTAGAACGGGCCTACCCAGGCCTGTATTCAGGCCGCGAAGGAAGACATTCTTGCCGATGAGGAGCGACTCGTTGTAGATCCCGCTCTCCACCCAGATTGAATCCTGGGGAGAAGCGGCATTGAGTGCGGACTGGATTGTCGTGTAATCACACCCTTGAGAGCAGACCCTCATCTCGGCAAGAGAGGGCGATAGGAGCAAGGAGAGTGCTAGGAGGACCCGCAGGAAGGCCTGGGTTGAGATAAATAATCTTTTGTAATCGGGCATGGTATTGATAGTAACCCCTCAAAATTTAATAGTCTTTCTAATTGAAGATACAGAGGAAATAATCATGTCTGGAAATGTTTTAGGTGAGCGAGAGCTGATCTTGCGCATATCCGAGATCCTGGGCGGTGTGGAGAACGACGACTGCGCTGTGATTGATGCAGGCGAGCGCTATCTGGTGGCGACGACGGATATGCTGCACAGGAAGACTGACTTTCCCGATATCATGAATCCCTGGCAGATGGGCTGGATGGCTGTGGCCGTCAACCTGAGCGACATCGCCGCCATGGGCGCACAGCCCGCAGGAGTTGTCATCGCCGCCGGACTGCCGCCGGAGGCGGACCTCTACTTCATTGATGAACTTTTCTCGGGTTTTGGCGACTGTGCCGCCTACTACGGCACGCGCATCATCGGCGGCGATACGGACTCGCATGAGGAGCTGACCATCACGGGAACTGCCTTGGGTTTCGTTGAGAAGGATCTGGTGCTGCGCCGCCGCGGCGCGCGGGTAGGCGATCTGCTCTGCACCACGGGCGCGCTGGGCGGCGCAGGCGGGGGGCTGTGGGCCTGGCAGCAGAAAGTAGAGAGCGATCTCATCACAAAGCTGCTGGAGCCCGAGCCGCGCCTCGCCGAAGGCCGGGCCCTCTCCCAGAGCCGGGCGGTCACGGCTATGATGGACAACAGCGACGGCCTGGCGCTCTCTCTCTCTGACCTGGCGCAGGTGAGCCATGTGGGCTTTGTGGTGCAGGAGGAGGCGCTGCCGGTGGCCGAAGGCCTGGTAGAGATGGTGGGGGAGGAGAAGGCGCAGGAGTTGGTGATGAGCGCGGGCGGAGACTTCGAGCTGGTTTTCACCGTGGGGCCGGAAGGACTGGATGCAGCCCGGCGCGCCTGCGCCCTGACGGTGATCGGAGAGGTGGTGGAGGAGGGGATCTGGATGGAGCAAGTGGGCCAAAGGCGGCGGGTGAAGGCGAGGGGGTACGAGCACAGGATCGGAGGAATGAAATGAATTTCCTGCAGATATTTTGAAGAAAGAGGCTGTCCACGACGGAGATCTACGCCACGATGGTGCTGGAGATAGGTGGTGTATGATCTGCATGGGTTTGGGCCGGTGAGTGCATGGATCTAAAAAGCGTCTCGATTAGAAGTGTGTACAACCTGTGAGTCTCCTCGCCCATTTTCTCACTCGGCCTGGATGGTCACGAATTTTGGTTCTGGCAAACTACCTATTCTGGGACACTATGGAATGCGGCATCGACGATTGCGTGATATCGGAAAATCGCAACCCATGGCGGCAAAAATCGAAATAAAATCCGTCGCGCAACATCAGACCTTACGAGGTCGAAAGCATGTTTATAAAAATATTATGGGCTCTGATTCATGCATAAAAGGTCGTATATTCGACTATGTATAACCTGCAAATGGTTGGCTCGACGCTATCGAAGCTAATTTCCGATTTTATGAATAATCAGAAATTTGGAGTAGATGGTTGGATTCAACAGATTTATCTTCTTTAAATCACCTCCTTGATCTTTATGAAATTGATCTATACCGCTTTTGTCTTTCTGCTGGTGTTAGTGATGTCCGCGCAAAGCGAGCAAAAAATAGAAAATATTACTATTAAAAACTCAACAATACTGCTTTTTGACGCTTCTAGTAGCATGAGTGGAGATAAGATGAACAATGCTAAGATTGCAGTCAAGGAATTCATATCGGGACTTGATCCCGTCTCTGATGAGGTAGCTCTGATAGTCTTTTATGATTGCGGTAATATTAAGGTCGAGCAGCCCTTTACTTCGGATCAATCTGTAATCTTATCTAAGATTGATCCAATCCGACCATCACGAAACACACCCATCAGTGGTGCAATAGACTTTGCTAAGAATTGCATTAGCCAGAACGCCAACGGGACCAAGAAGAAGATCATTCTGTTTACAGATGGAGAAGAGACATGTCCCTACACGGCGACTTATAAAGGCCAGGAAGACATAGAAATAAGCATAATTGGATTTGACATACGCAAAGGCTCCGCTCAGGAGACTAAGCTACAAGACGTTGCCAAAAAGGTTGGCGGAAACTACCTAAACGCTGATGATGCTTCTAACCCGAAAGCCCTTGCTAATAGTCTTCAACAAGCTTATGCAGGAGCCATTAACACACGAAATTTAGACTATGCCACGGTCTGGAACAACAAAGGTGTGGCTTTATATTTCCAAGGCAAGTACGATGAGGCCATCAAATGTTTTGATGAGGCTATCAAGCTGAATTCATCTGAACCAAGTTACTGGAACAACAAAGGCTATGCTTTCAATAATCAGGGCAAATACGACGAAGCCATCAAGGCTTATGATGAGGCTATCAAGCTGAATTCATCCGAACCAAGTTACTGGAACAACAAAGGCTATGCTTTCAATAATCAGGGCAAATACGACGAAGCCATCAAGGCTTATGATGAGGCTATCAAGCTGAATTCATCCGAACCAAGTTACTGGAACAGCAAAGGCAATGCTTTCAATAATCAAGGCAAATACGACGAAGCCATCAAGGCTTATGATGAGGCTATCAAGCTGAATTCATCTGAACCAAGTTACTGGAACAGCAAAGGGGCAGCACTCGATAACCAGAAAAAGTACGATGAAGCCCTCAAATCTTATGATGAGGCCATCAGGTTAAATCCTGAATATGCATCTGCCTGGAACGGCAAAGGTGTTTCTCTTGTTAGCCAAGGTAAATACGATGAGGCTATTCAGGCGTGTGACGAAGCCATCAGACTAGATCCAATTAACAGTGCCGTAACCTGGTACAACAAAGGCAGTGCTCTTGGTAGACAGGGTAAGTACGACGAGGCCATCAAATGTTTTAATGAGGCCATCAAGCTAGATCCAAAATCTGCATTTGCCTGGAACGGCAAAGGCAGTGCTCTTGATGCTCTGGGCAAGCACGATGAGGCCATCAAATGTTTTGACGAGGCCATCAAGCTAGACCCAACAAAAAGAAAGATTTGAGCTAGATTCAAACGATGTCGAGACATGGTACAACAAAGATCAATGCAGTCTTCGCCAAAGGAAGGAGCTGGGATATACGACTGATCCCAGCTCTAAGCAGTGTGTGCAACATGCAATCCATTTCCTCTTTTTTCTATGTCCATTAAACCATGAGAGATTATTATAAGGACACTTCCCAGCTCAAACCCTCTCTGATGGTACGCTATGGTAAACATGCCTACAAGAACCACAAGCAGTAGCAAAGATTGACCGTAATGAAGAGATCGATCAAACTTACTTGCGCAAAATTCCAAAGTTTATAGAATGACAGCTTTGCCAGAAGTGGATTTAGGCCGATTTGAGACGGTTGTATAAGGCAGTACATATAACTTACAAGTCTTACGTACATGCTCTCAAAAAGTTCTATGACAACTCGGGAGAGAAAGCAAAAGCTTAGAAATCCGAAGCCGAGAAACTGGCCAGGAGAGCAAAGGCAGCGATGAAGGCGGCTGAGACATTGCCCGAGGCCGGAGAGAAGGCCCGCAAGCTGAAAAGCCAGGCAGAAAATCTGAAAGCTGAAGCTGAAACCCTAAAGAAAGCTGCCCGGCTGGAAGATCTCTCCGTGTGGGTGATGGAGAAGGTCAAGCCCACATAGAACGGCAACCGGTCCTATCACTATTGGATGGCTGCATGGAGAGAAGGCGGGAAGATGCGGAACGTGCATCTGGGGAACTGTGGGAAGATGGATGAAGAGACTGCCAAGCAGAAAGCGAGGTCGATGAAAGCCGCGGTCTTGGCGATCAAGATTTAACTCGCGGGATTGCGAAGGGCGGAGCGGGAAGTCCCCATCCTTAAGGGTGGGGATGAAAGAGGAGCCCTTTGCCCGGATTACTTTCGCCCCACGCAGATTAAATATATATCTAATTGCAGCTCACTCTGCAGTTAAGATGTGATTCCATGCAGGCTTCAAGTGCTACTTGGATGATCGATCACTTCTCCCTAGGGGAGATTTTGGATTCGCCAGACGATTCCACAGAGTAGGGAGGGAACACCCCGAAACTGTCCGATGAGATCCGAACCGCTGCATCGCGAATCTGATGTAAGTTTGGGCCAATGAAACGGAAACCGAAAATTCCCGCAAAACGTGCCCCGATGCCAGAGGGCTATGACGGCACAACAACGAGGAAGCAGCAGGGAAGCCCCGGCCTTTAGGCCGTGGGAGGAGTTCACATAGCAAGAATTACCAGGTAATATCTATGTGCGAGCTTTTAGAGCGTAAAGATCGAAGACAGGCCATTCCCTACGAGTCTGACGCAGACAAGACTGATGAGGAGATTGCAGAGGGCCTGATGGAAATAACAGCCCTTTCGCTCACAGATTTACTGGCTGACGAGCCCTCCTATGAATGAAACCGGATGCTCGTGGATCTCATGAAAGACAGATAAGAAGGAGGGAGGAAAAAGTCAATTGGATGTAGGAGGGATGATGGTCATCGACTTTATCCAATACACTATACGTCAATTGCCGAGATATAAGGCTTTCGCTTCGAGTTTAGAGAAGACCTTTCTCCACCCCAAAGAAATTGCCCGAAGCTCGACATTAAACGGGGCTTCGAAGGCGGAAACAAGCGCTGGAATCTCACACAGAGTCCGTTTTGCGGGAATCCTTTTCTCATTGGGCCATGGTGCCCGCCCTCTCGTCTTCGACTTCTACTTGTGCTGCCGTCATGCCCCGCCCGTGCATTAGCGTGAATATCCGGCGGATTACTGCGCCTGTTACATCGCGCAACTTTTTCAGCCCACCGAAATTTTGGCATCACAGGCCTGCAGCCAAATGCAGTGCCAGGACGGCATACATCTCCCGCTAAGAATGCGCAGGAGTTGGTGATGAGCGCGGGCGGAGATTTTGAGCTGGTCTTCACCGTGCGGCCAGATTGGCTGGATGCGGCCCGGAGCGCCTGCGCCCTGACGGTGATCGGAGTGGTGGGAGGGGATCTTGATGAAGAAACGAGACGAGCGGAGACGGATGGAGGTGAGGGGGCACGAGCACAGGATCCGAGGGATGAAATGAATTCAAGAAGATCGAAAATGATTTTATCATGAACAGCATACATTACAAAGGGTGAGAGCATTTCGACAGTAGGTATTGAGGGAGATTTCCTTTCAGGCTTCAACATAGCTGGGGCAGATGAATATCTTTTAGCTCTTAAGATGCTCATCGTCCTGTTTGTTATCCTGATTGCGGTATGGAAGATGAAGCTCCTGAGCACGGCGAGATATTGAAGTCAGATGATTTCGCAGTCCGGCAGCCGCTCGCGACACCATTCGACCGTAAAGTCAGAGCCGCCCGAGCTGGTCTCACCAAATTCCGGGCAGCAAGCGATACCGTATTCTCCGGCGATACTCGGCATAGCCCGGCAAATCTCTCGCCAGGACCTTCTCCTCATTCAAAATGCGGGCAATGATGAGTGGTATGTACAGAGAAAAGATGGGAACGCCTGCCCATGATCCCAGAGCAACGGGCATGGCCAGCATCATCATCAGATAGCCGAGATACATCGGATGGCAGATTACCGCGTAGGGCCCGCTGGAGATCACTCTCTGATTCTTTTCTACAACAACCGTTCGCGATGCATAACTGTTCTCCCTAAAGGCCAGAAATATTATGCAATAGCCAATAAGAGAGAGCGCATCTGCCGCAATTGACGCAGCAGCAGGGACTGCCGACCAGGAATAATGCTTGTCCAGACCGATAATAATGATCCCTGCAATAAGAATCGCAGCTCCAACAGTGATAATTGCTGCTTGTTCACGTTCTTTCTCTTTGTATCTCGTCCTCCTTTCCAGGAATTCAGGATCTCGATTCAGAAAATAGAGAACCACGAGTGACATCGGTGCAAAAAGAACTGCCCAATATAACCACCCCTGCCAGTAGTCCTGCCCGAAGAAATAGAGCAGCGCGGCTGATATGGCCGCAAATCCGCCGAAGCGAATAACCATGGCCCGCTTTAATGCCCCGATCCTCTTCTTGTCCATAAGAATATCCACGAAATGTCCCCTAAGGATATTAATATGCTGATGATAAAGGAGATTGATAATCACGGGCTGCAAGACTTATGCGCTCATTGCCGCTCGCCTGAGGCTTGATCCCGTGGAGGCGATAGCGAGTGAGTGACGACATAATTGTGCTTAAAGATCTGAGCAAGATCTATGGAAACGGTGTGGAGGTAAGGGCCTTAGACGGCGTCAGCGTCAAAATCAAGGCGGGTGAGTTCGTGGCCATAGTAGGCCCCAGCGGCAGCGGAAAGAGCACACTGCTTAATATGATCGGCCTGTTGGACACGCCCAGCCGAGGTCAGATATTTCTCAAAGGGATAGATGTCAGCCGCGCCAGCCCGGAAGAGCGAGCAAGGCTTCGCAGCCAGGAGCTGGGTTTCGTCTTTCAGTACCATCACCTCATCCCGGAGTTCTCAGCTCTAGAGAACGTCATGATGCCCATGCTCATCGCCAAAAAGGACAAAGCTGCTGCAAAAGAGAGAGCCCTGGAACTCCTCTCTGCGGTGGGTCTGGCCGATCGGCGGGATAACCGGCCCAATCAGCTTTCCGGAGGCCAGAACCAGCGCGTCGCCGTGGCCCGGGCTCTGGCTAATGGCCCGTCCATAGTGATCGGCGATGAGCTAACCGGCAACCTGGACACAAAGAGCTCCGACCTCATCTATAACCTGCTGCGGGAGCTGAACCGAAAGATCAATCAGACCTTCATCCTGGTGACACACGACATGACACTTGCCCAAAAGACGGACCGCATCCTGCGCATTGTAGACGGCAAGATCGTCTGCGAGATGAGACGCAAGGATGGTGGCTTTGTCACCACCGAGAGCTGTGATCTGGGCGAGGATGACTCCCGTATAAAGAGAGCATAGAATTGATAAACTAACAGGCTATGCCATCAAGGTGAGGAATTATATGAGTAAGCGATCTATTCAATTTGCAGGCGTTCTGTTCATGTTAGCTGCCATCCTTGCCGTCTCCGCTCAGGAGAGCACGACGGCCTTGAATAATGCCGGCATGAACAACACGACACTGCTGAATAACACCACATTTAATGCCACTACAAACGAACCTATAATTGCGGCGGCAAATGAAAGCGTGACAGAAGCTCCAGCATTGTCGAATGAGATGGTTAATGGGACCGCTTCTACTGAAATTATGCCCGCTTTGGCATCGGAGATCATTCCCGCCCAGAATGAGACGCCAGTCGTCCCAATGGAGGTAGTTGCCCCTCAGAACGAGACGGCTCCTGCTGCAGAGACCACTCCTTCTGAGAATGCCTCTGCCGCAGTAGAGACGCTTCCCACCGTCCCGGCTTTGCAGTCCGACGGAATGCAGATCGGATCTCCCCAAAGGACCACCTTTGCCATTGGCGGCACCGGAAGGACTCCCAATATGTTCTCAATCAACGGCAACTCCCTGGCCCAAGGAGCTTACGAGATCGGCCTGCCTGCCGAGACAATAATGGATCTGAGTGCTCTGCCGTTTTTCGTAAATAAGATTTGAAATCTCAGCATCGGAATTGTTGGTAGAATCCTGGGGCAGGTCCCAGGATATTTTTTGGTGATGGTTAATTTGATATCCTCCCAGGCAATTCTCCCCGCCTGAGGACGACCATGAATAAGCAGTTCATATATCTTGCAAGCATCCTGGTTCTGGCAATGACGGCTACATTCGCCGTGACTGCTCAGGAGACCAATGCCACCGCGAACAATACCACATTGAATAGCACTATTCTGAATAACACCACAATTGTAAATGATCCTGCCGATGCAGCATTGGATCTTGGTGCAGAAATTCAGGACGCTCAGAATCTAAGCACTGTGAATGGGCAATCGAATGTAGTCGCTGATATCAGCGAGATGGCCGGAATCGCACCATTGGTTACAGCAGGCGCGTCATCCGCTCAATCCCCCAGCAAAATCGCGAGTTCATTTAAGATTGGAACAGGAGTTGGCGGCCTGGATCCATTTAACCCCGAGCATGCGGAGCTTGAGAGCCTGAAGCTGGGCATTCCCATCAAGCCGATGAGAGATACTGGAAAGATGTTCTTCGTCTGTGATATAGTGTAATATTATTTTTTATAAAAATTGGTCGATGGAGGGGGGCAAAATGCCCCGCCTTATCGGAGATGAGTACATCATCTATACCGGGAAATCTTCTTCGCTCACAGGAACCACAACCGCGTTACCGTCGGGTACCTCTTCCAGTGTGACCTGCCCCCAGGTATAGCGGACTCCCTCCGGCGTCTTCTGAGTCTCGAAGGTGAGAGGCTCTTGCATGCGGCTGCTCGTAGCATTGGTCGCGAATTTTCCTGTGCTATTGCTCCAGTTTCGACCCTGCTTGAAGTAGAGCTCATAGCTACCTGCATCGATCCCAGTTAAATTGAAGAAGTCTCCCCCGCGAATGTAGACGGCAGCTACAATCTTCTTTTGCATGGTGCGAAGGTAAGCTACCGCATCATTCGCCCCATTGTTGATGATATCAAGTCGGCACATGCCGTTCATCTCGCCGCCTTTGATGAAGGTCCCGGTCTCTGGCGCGAAATCCTGGGCAAGAGCCGCCCCCACATAAAGAATGATCGCGGCCAGAAGACCGGCTATCAGCACATTTTCTCTTTGCATCACATTTTTCCTCCCTGAGATTTCAGCATAACAAATCCGCTATATCAGCTTTATTGGAAGGCTTGAAGGGCATGAATGCCAAGCAATAATGCCTAAATATTTAAAAAAGATGATTTGCGTCAACAAGAGCTGGGGACCTTATGCCTTAGGTCCACCAGCTGGGATAGGATTGAGCCCATCCCTATTCTACGGAAACGGGCCTCACCCCCCAAATCCTCCGCTTTCCTGGCGCTCCGCCGCTCCAGGACTAAAAGGACCAGGCAGCCCAAAATACACAGCAGCCCGGCCAGCATGAAGGTAGCGGAAAAGCCCATCTGGCTGGCCACAGCTGCTCCGGCTGCGCCCGTGGCCGCGGTCCCCATGCCTGTGGAAGTGTGGTAAATGGACCACTGGAAGCTTTCTCTGCCTCGATCCAGATTTACGGACCACAGGCCAAGCCAGGTAGGATAAGCCAGGCCGCTGCCCAGCCCATAAATCGCCTCTGCCAGATAAATCTGATAGATGCTGTTTGCCGAGAGATAGATTATAGGAACGCTGGCCATGAGCAGGGTTCCCAAGATCAGCCACCTCTCTTTCCCGGCATGGTTGTCCACATAATGCCCAAAGGGCAATTGCACCAACGACTTGATTAGCATGAAGAGAGCGCTCGCCATGCCTGCCGTCACCATCGTCCCTCCTGTCACGCCACCATCGTTAATGTAGATGGCAAGTATGGGCTGAATCAGCCCAAATCCCGTCAGAACGAATATGTCCGAGAGCAGGAGCAGTTTCATTGTGCGATTCATCATAGCGAGTCACCTCCAAGTTTCATAATAGATTTTTTATAATACTATACGATGGTAGCGACACCTCCCGTTTTGCGATTAGATAAATAGTTCGCATTGATTGAAAGGTAATGCCACGGCTAAGCAAAGCTAGAAAATGGTCCGTTCTAAACCGGATTTTAAGGTGATGCAGTAGACAATAATGCTAAGCTTCATCAACAGTTGTTGGGTTGTGATTCTATATAAACTTATCTGACGACATACTATGCCAACCAGTATCCTGCGCTGCAAAAAAATTGACTTCATGCACCAGCATTTTCATGTCGATGCAGTCTCCTGTAAAAGCCAAATAGATTAGTCCTTCCGCTGCCCGCCAGCCTGCACATAACTCGATTTGCCTGCCTCGATGATCCTGTCTGCCAGACGGGAGAGGGGCAAGCTTTGCAGATACACCTTTCCCGGGCCCTCCAGTCGGGCCAGGAAGACGCCTTCTCCACCTAACAGGGCGTTCTTGAAGCCGCCCACGAACTTTATATCGTAGTCCACGCCCGGTTCCAGTGCGCATAGGCAGCCGGTGTCTACCATGAGAACCTCTCCTGATTTTAAGTCCCTCTCGAGCAGCGTCCCTCCGGCATGAATGAAAGCAAGGCCGTCGCCATGCAACCTCTGCAATATAAAACCCTCACCTCCAAAGAGCCCGGCGCCCAGCTTCTTGGTGAAAGCTACCTCAATCTCAATGCCCCGCGCTGCGCAGAGAAAGGAGTCCTTCTGGCAGAGAATGCTGCCTCCAAAAGCGCCCAGGTCCATTGCCAAGATCCTCCCTGGAAAAGGGGCAGCGAAGGCCACCTTCTTCCTATCTCTGGAATTGTTCAGGAAGGTGGTTATAAAGAAGCTCTCGCCGGTGAGCATCCTCTTGAAGCCCTTAAAGAGCCCGCCCCCGGAGGAGGTCTGCATCTCTATTCCTCCATCCATGTAGAGCATGGCTCCCGCCTCCGCCCTTACGCCTTCACCAGCATCCAGCTCGATCTCCACGATCTGCATATCGTTTCCGTATAGATTGTAATCGATCACGTCTGCCAAAATGTCATTCCTCAGCTTTGCGTCTTCCTCCAATTCTATAAAATATTTTTGTTAAGACGAGGCGGATAAGGCATAAATATGAATCTTCGCAATAGAGATAAATTGTGTACAAACAGATTGAACAGGCCCTTGAAAAGATGGATACTCTCGGCAAGGTAAGACAGGAGAAGATAAAAGTCATCCTAAAAAGATATGCTGGGGACGAGATCGGCCTTGACGAGGCTTACTACGACCTCCTGGAAGATGAGCTGATCCCCATGCCCCAGAGGTGTAGCATGTCCGCTAAGATTCCTGTCACAGAAGAGGACGAGAAAAGGCTCAAAGAAAAGATAAAAAGCATCATATTGTGAGAGATGGCTGGTGATTAGGTGTGATAGAAAAGAGCGACGCCATGAAGCAGCAGGATAAATTCACAGATGAGATTCTGAAGCATAGACCTAAACATGCCAGCGCAGGCGGACCGATACAACCCTGGCATGGTCTAGCCTTTCTGGCCTTACTATTCGTACTGGCGGTAGTAATAGGCTATCTGATTCACGGATAAACAGATATACTCAGCACGTGCAACTATTTTGCATGAGCATTGCTGGCCGTATCAGCTCCATCGAGCTGAGAGATCTGCTTTTATCGCTGGCAGCGCTGGTTGTTGCCTTTTCTGTGCTGATGAACGGGAAGAGAATTCCTGATTTGGAGACGATCCTCATCATCACAGTGGGCGTAGGTACCGGCTTTTTGCTGCACGAGATGGCACATAAGTTCGTAGCACTGCACTTTGGCTACTTTGCAGAGTACAGGGCTAACCAGATGGGGCTGCTGTTTGCGGTAGCCGCGTCCTTTGCCGGATTCATCTTTGCCGCGCCGGGTGCGGTTATGATAAGCAAGCCCACTGCTACTCAGGAATTTTACATGCAGGATTCCTTCGGCCAGGAGGAGCTGAGGAGAGAGATAAAAAAGGAGACGCTCTGGATATCCCTGGCAGGGCCCATGACCAACATCATATTAACTGCATTCTTCTTTATTGCGCTGTTATTAGCGCCATCTAGCAGCACAGCAGCATTGGCCGCCAACTTCGCATTATTCATCAACCTCACCTTAGCGGCCTTCAACTTGCTTCCCTTCGGGCCTCTGGACGGTAAGAAGATCTTTGACAGCAACCGCATGGTGTGGCTGCTGGTTGGCTTGCCTACAATTTTGCTGGCACTGCCTGTCTATTTTGGAATCATATGAAGCGGCTAATTGCTCATGTATCGGGAGATATAACGGGAGTGGGATACCGCAGCATAGTTGTAACCCTCGCCGGAACCCTTGACCTCACAGGATATATTGAGATTCTTCCCGACGGCAAGGCATTCATTATTGCCGAGGGACCTAAAGATGATTTAGAGAGATTTGTAAGGGCGATTCAGATAGACAATGCAAAAATTGGGGTTAAAGAGATTATGATCGACTACAGAGAGCCAACTGGGGAATTTAATAATTTTTATAAGATCGCTCCTTTGCAAGTGGAGAGGATACTGCCGGACAGGAATGCTTCCGAGACGGGGACCTATCATTTCCGGCAGGCGCCTTATAAAATGGATAGGTTAGAGCAGGTAATATGCGCACCCAATCATAAGCTGGAGCGAGCGGGATCTGATCTGGAGAGGCAAGAAGAATCTACGAAACTATGCAGAGAGGAGACACTGGTTCCTGAATGCTGCAAACCGCTACCGAGAGTAGAAAGAAAGCTATCCTTAAATAAATAGAGATGCAAGTGCAAGATAATGCTCCAACTCACGGCAATTGTATCGGGAAGGGTTCAGCATGTGGGCTACCGGTCCAGAGTGGTAACCATGGCCATGACCCTGGATCTTAAGGGATATGTGAAGAACCTGGCTGATGAACGAGTATTGGTTGTCGCACAAGGTGAGAGGTCGGATCTGGAGAGGTTCTGCCGGGCCATTCGAATGGATGATCCACTCATCAAGGTGGAGGACATGCAGGTGCAACTCTCTGAGGCAAAAGGAGCCTGGGATGAATTCTACAAGATCTCGGGGGATAAAGAGACGGACTCCCGGCTGGATACAGCGACTGTATTCCTCAAAGAGCTGATTGTCGTAGTAAAGGGTGGCTTTGCGGAGACCAACTCACGCCTGGGCAGCATGGACAGCAAGCTCGACAAAATGGATGGAAAGCTGGATCGAATTGCCAGGGCGCAGGAAAATATCGCAGACAGAATTGACAATGCCAGAAAAGAGATTGTCTCAGAAGTTAAGGGACTGCGCCTGGATCTAAAGGAGTGTGCGCTAGTAAGGCATCCGTTAAGAAAATCGATAAACTCAAAAGTACAATAAAATCAATCATAGATAGAATAGGATGTGTTAGATAGATGTCTAAAGATGAAACCATGCAAGAGATAGCTGAGACGCTTGCCTCCATCAACGATAGCCTGGAAGGAATAAATGCAGAGCTAGAGGAGATCTGCATGTCGAGCAAGATGCTCATATTCTTCAAGATGATTGAACTGAAACCTGAGATGAAGGAGAAGCTTGCGCCTTTGATCGATGACCTGGCTGAGTCCATGGATTTAGGCATGGATGAAGAACCGGAAAAGGAGTAAATGTAAAATTTTAAAAATCTTTTTTCCAGTCCGTATAAAGATAAAAAAATAGCGAAGAAGAGATGCTAATTATCAATTTCCACCGCAACCTCCGCCGCATCCTCCTCCGCCCGCCGTCGAGGTTGTGGTTCCCCTCGACCCGGTGATGGGATACATGATGTTAGTGTATCCAGCTAGGTTCCTGTTGACCCTGTCTCTGGAATAGCCGGATAGGTCCAGAATCTTTTTGCCCGAGGATTCTGCCGCAACAGCAGATGGTACTGCAAAAGAAGGACTGACGAGGGTTGAATTGTCCAAGGTTGCATTTATCGAAGTGTTATTCAACGAGGAATTGCTCGTTGAGGAGTTATTCGCTATCGTCTGAGCTGGATAGCCGCTGGGTGAATGCACGCCGTTTCCGCTGGAGACGGAGGAGGCAGCAAGATTCAAATCCCCCATATACACCATTGATCCGCCAGGCGACCACTGGGCTGAGGCATTGAAGGCCAGAGCGAAGAGCATGGCGAGCAGGACCACAGCCGCATTTTTTGCATTTAGCATAGTATCGATTCCTCCACATAGAAGACTGCTATAATTCGAAATGATGCACTAAGAAAATAAGGGTTATGTGCCGCAGCGGGCACATAACTTCGGCATTTTTGTAGACAAATCTACTTCTTGGGTGGCCAGTATTCCTTCATCCAGCCGATGATGCGTCCGGAGTCTTCTGGGCCGACCATGATCTTGGCCTTGCCTGCGAAGAGATCCTCCAGCTCGCCGGAGAACTTGGCAGCCATTCCGGGCAGAACCATTGCTGGGAACTTCTGGTCCTCCCACTTGAAGGCAGCCTCGTTGAAGGAATCCAGGATCTTGGTCGGGGTCAACTGACCGCCGGCCACAGACGCCTGTACGCCAATTCCATCGGTATTGATGGCAATGATGTAGGCATCGATGCCGTTGGAGGCGATATCCGATTCTACTGTGTAGTAGGTCAGGGCGAAGTTCGTGGTCAAGAAGACCGGAGACTCGGCGCCTGGATTGCCTACCTTGTAGATGCCGGGCTTTACCTGCACTGGCGTCCTCGGATCGGTGTAGATGTTGAAGCGCAGATGCATATCGGGCATCATGCTGTGAGCCTCAAGAGAGTGCTTGATCATGATGGCTCCGCCGCGAATGACGAAGGCAGCAGTAAGCACGGACTCCCAGTAAGCTGCACGTACTGGATCATCGGTGGTCAGCCAGGCATTGATGGGCAGCACAATGACTGGGTAGGCGATATCCCTCTGGGCTTCTTCAACAGCCGCTCTGCGCAGATTGATGAAGTTGAGCAGAGTCTGCTGCAGCAATTTGCCGTTGGGTGCAGTTCCTGGATCTAGGACGAGATCTGTGAGGCCCATGCCGGCAAAGGTTACGGCCATGGACTTCAGGCCATCCAGATCGAAGGGCACGCTGAGGGTCACAGGCACCTTATAGTCAAAGGCGAGCTGTGCGACCTCCTTCCAGTTATCCTTGTTGGCGGCGTAGATGAGGGGCTTGACCTTGGCGGCAACCTCAAGTCCAGCCTTGAGAACGGCGGGATTGAAGGAGCAGAGGATGAGCGGGAAATCCGAATTGGCCATGACCGTCTTGACGCAGGCTGCGAACTTAGCCGCATCGTCGGTCACGCTGCGTACCGCAATCATCTCTACACCCTGCCACTTGCCGATGTAGAACTTGCGCCAGGTAGAGATCTTCTTGACACGCTCTACCAGCTTGGCCTCATCCATGTTGTCAGCAACATCGTAGGCAAATGGTGGCTTGTTAAAGAAGGTCATCTGGTGGCGGTACATGACGTCCTCGCCTCCGACCTTGACCTGCTTTTCTCCTACGCCGATGTATACCATCTTAAGCTCGGGAGCGACGATGCTCCTTAGAGACTCAAGCTTCTTGGCGTACTTCTTCTCATCTATCAGGGGAGTGCACTCCTCTACCTTGCGGGTTCTAGCGATCAGGCCGGCGGCAAAGGCCATGCAGGTCTCCTCTTTGCACTTCTTACAGTTGGTCTGTGGAAGCTGCTTGTAAAGGTTAAGCGGGCTAGTTTCCTTCATTGTCTCTCACACCCCCATCTTGAGCCAGGCGGCAGTATCTGGCGTCTTGGCCTCAATTCTTCCCATCAGGGACTGAGTGATCTCATGCAAGTAAGCAACAGCCGTCGGGTGCATCATCATGAAGATGTCCACACCGGCCATAGCCAGAGAGTATCCGGTCAAGATCTCCCAGATTGGACCGCGAAGCATGCGGTCTCCCCAGTCGGAGTCGTCCTTGTTGGGTGAGCGGACCATCCAGGACTCTCTGACACCCCAAGCGTTGGTGGTGCCGGAGGACATGGGGAAAGTCAGCTCTTCGTCGCCCTTCAGAGCGCCGAGGCGAATTCTCTCCATGTTGGAGTAGGCGAAGTCCAGGCCGTAAGCGAGCGCGGCTGTGGTTGGGTCCATAACGATGGACTCGCGGGGAACGCCGGCGACCTTCATGAGCTTGCGGTTCAGCTCTTTCTGAGAGTTGATCTCGAGCTGTGTCCAGGCCAGGCACACATGTCCGTTGTCTACGCAAGCCTTGCCGATCTTCTCCCAATCCATATTCAGGTTGGCAGAGGCGATAAGAACGCGCTCGCCCTGGGCGACTTCTGCTGCCTTGGAGAGCACAATTGGGTCCTTATTGGGGTTGCCGGATCCGCCGATACAAATTGGCACATCCACAGCCTGCAATACCTCTTCAACGGTCTTGACTGCATCTTGAGCAGAGGTGTCCTTGAGGAGCGGATCAGTGCTGATCAGGTGAACGGTGACCATGTCGGCGCCGAACTTCTTGACAGCCTTCTTGGCCCACTCGCCTGGAGAGTTGATAACATCCTCATAATGCATCTTGACGGCTTTGGCCATGCCGATGGGCATGTCGAAGACGTCCATGGTGATCTTGGGTGCATGAGGCATGGCTGCATCCGGGAAGAAAGGCATAGCCTTCTCGCCGCCCAGCTTGACAACATGACCGCGGCTTCCGCCATCTGCTTTGGTTGCGCCCAGTGTGACCTCTTGGATTGGGTTGCGCCAGGTCTTGTCTATGCCGACACCAAACTTGGCGCTGGCCAGGGCCGATGCTACCTTAAATGCCGGGACGGCGGCAGCTGCTGCTGCCAGATCCTTAGGTGCAGGAGAAATAGCCTGAGCTACAGCCACCGGCTGGAGCAGATTCTCTACGGGATAGCCTACAGCTTTGGCGAAGTTCATGAGCTGCATGGCGATCTTGGCCGCCTCTTGCCCGAAATAGTATGCAAACAGGGGGCCTACGCCGCCGGCGCCTGCATCTATCTCTATCTCTACATCACCCTCGATCTTTAATCCCTCGAGGGATTGAACATTCATTTCCGCTAATGTCTTATTAAGGTCAGATAAAGTGATCTTCTCTGCCATTCAAATCACCCTCACAGGCCCAGTTTCCCGACGACCCGAGTTATTTCTTGCACTGCAGGCGATTCATCGGGAAGGCCCATCAATGGATCTCCCACTAAATCGAATTTGGCTAAGCTTTCATCATAGGGGATAGTGCCGATAACCGAGAGGCCGATGCCTTTTGCATTCTCCAGAACCCGCTCCTTGCTTCCCGCTGTGACCTTGTTCACGATCACAAAGAGATTTTGATACTTCAGCTCGATCTCGCGGGCAGTGTCACGTATGCGCTCGCCTGTGGTAAGCCCTCTTCTGGACTCATCCGTCACCACGATAAGATCGTCCAGATCGGGAATGGTCTTCCTGCTGAAATGCTCCAGGCCCGCCGGCGTGTCAATGATGATCAGATCGTAGCTGGCCGTGGTCTTATCCATAACAGCCCGCAGAAGATTGTTGACAAAACAGTAACACCCAGATCCTTCCGGCTTGCCCATGACAAGAAGATCGTAGCCCTTCTCCTCCAAGAGAATCTCGAAGAGCTTGGCCTCAAGAAGCGCCTGCTTGTCAGTATCCGGTGAAGCTGTGAACCGGGACTGCTGCACAAACTCCCTCATGTCGCCAATGGTCTTTCCGACCTGCACGCCCAGCGCATCGGCCAGATTGGCATCGGGATCCGCATCAATTGCAAGTATTCGGTACTTTTTTCCAGAAGCCTTTACGAGGTATCTAATAAGCATCGCGGTCACGGCCGTCTTGCCGGTGCCGCCCTTGCCGGTTACCGCTATTACTTTCCCCAAAGTCTAGCCTTCCTTATTTTTTCGGTTTTATGACAACTTCCGCTACATGGATGGATGCGCCTCTTAGCTCAATGGTCATTCCACCCGATGATGCTGCTGGCATAGCGAAAGCCGGAGCTGCTGCGCCTGCTGCTACAGCCGGTGCGGCTGCGGCTGGAGCTGCTTCTTTCTTTTTAAGCTTAAGCTGCATAATATCTCCCTCACTTTTAACTAAAACGATAGAACTCACTTGGCAAGAGTCCGCCCAATCCCAAAAAAGGGGATAGGCAGACTCTACTTAGCGAGTACTACCTTGTCTATGCTGATCTTGGCATCCTTCAGTATCAGCTTAATGCCGCCGGCGCTGCCGGACATGGAGAAAGCTGGTGCTGCTGCTGCGCCTGCTGCTGCAGCCGGTGCGGCTGCTGGAGCCGCGGCTGCCGGTGTCTTTGGCTTGAGTTTTAACTGCATAGATTTTCACCCTCTTTTATATATTATGACTATCTGAAATTCACTTCACTCAAGGACGCCGTCTGCCTGCAGAGCCTCGACGACCTGCATGAACTGGCCTTCGGTCAAGGCAAGCTCGGACTTGACGACATCGATGTTGATGTCTCCGCCCGTCTTCTCGATATAGGCCATGACCTTCTCCTTGATCTCGTCGGAGATATCCTCGAGCTTCCAGCCCTCGGTGATCTTCTTGTTGTCAACTTTCCTGGTGACGCCGTCGACAACGGGGTGGTTGACCTTGAGCAGGAAGGCCTTGAGGGATGCGATATCCTTGGCATCATCTTCGGTGGCGATCTTGGCCATCATGTCCTCATCGATGCCTGCCTTTACTCTCTCCTTGAGGCCCTTGGACATCCAGACGATCCTTCTCCAGCCGCCGTCGGCCTGGAGGAACTTGGGTGAGAAGTAGTAGAGAATGCCCATTCCCAGGAATCCTACAACCTGCTTGCCGCCGCCGGTCTGGCCTGCCATGGTTGAGAAAGGCAGTCCGTTGGGGGTTGCTCCCCTGAAGTCACGGTCGGCAAGGCCGATGCCGTCAACCTCGGGCATGTAGAAGCCGATGGTCTCGAAGCAGCCACAGGAGGTGTGGGGTGCATCGAAGAACGTGTAGAGGAGCATCCTGCTGTATTCGCCGCCGGAGCGCTTTGAGGCCATCTCGTTGATGGCTTCATACTCGCCGGCAACAGCATCCATTGCCGTTCCCTTGGGTATGGGGAACTGGGGGCCCTCTGGGTCCACCTTGGCAGCAGCGCGCCCATCGAACCAGGTGATAGCTCCGCACAGGGATGGCCTGTCCGGGGTGACCACGCAGGCGCTGGTGGGTGCGAATGCCTGGCAGAGTGTGCAGCCGTAGAAGACGTCGACATCCTCATCATGCAGTCCCTTAGCACGCTCATCACGTGTCTTGTAGACTGCCATGGCATTGGCCAGCTCTTCCTTTACCTTGGCTGGGTCGGTGACAATGGTGATCTCCATCTTCTCGATGAAGGGCATCTCTGCTTTGTACAGATCAATGACGGGGGTAAAGATCTCCTTCCAGGATGTGACACCCTTCTTCTTGAGGCTCTTGCCGATTCTCATCCAGATATCATATCTCTGGTTGAGGTGCATGAGGCCGCTGATGTAGGACAGCAGGGCGTGGTTGCGCCTCTCGATGATGGACTCCAGGTCCTTCTCGATCTTCTCGCCGCCGACCTTGAAGATCATGCCGAAGGCCATGGTGGTGCCCTCTTTCATCTCTCCAAGATCCGGACCGATAACTGTTACCTTTCCATCGGTGATCTGGTCCATAGGTGTGGCCAGGGACAGCTCGAATCCGTCTGCCTTGGGGCCGCCCAGCTCTACCCATAGATCGTCTTTTCTAATTCTCTCGCCCTCAAACATAGGGGATATATCCAACTTTATATCTGCCATTAATACACCTCTTCTGATAATGAGATGAACTTTACTTCTTCATTGCTGCGATTACTTCATCCACGGCGGCGTGATAGTCGTCCGGGTTGAAGGCCATGTTGCCGAAGGTCATATTCGCGTTGATGTGATAGTAGCGGTCAACGGATATGCGCTTGATGTCGCGGTTGAAGTTCTTGAGAGTTGCGAACATGGCGTTGGCGAATTTGTAGAAGATGCCCATAAAGATAACGGCATCGTACTGTCCCTGTCCGTCCAGGCCCTTCCAATCTGGGAAGCGCAGGTAGTTGGTCAGGGGGTGCAGGCCGATCTGATGGACGTTCTCCAGGTAGCCTCTGTCCACAAAGCCCTTCACGGAATGCGCCGTGGCGGCGATGGGTATGCCCATCTTGCCCATCTCGATCATCTTATCGAACATGATGGGGTCGTCAAAGAGCTCTGCTCCCACAACGAGCAGAGGCCTCTTGGCCTTTTTGATGATTGCGCCCATAACCTTTGGCATGAAGCACTTGGCCTGCTCCGGTCCGGGGACCTGGGCCATCTCAAAGGGAATGGGGTTCTTGGTGGTGTCAATGCCCTTCTTAACATCTGCTGCCATTTTTATCTCCTCCTTTGCCCTCACTTCTTGGTCCTGATCTTCCTGGCAATCAATGTCGGGTCGAAGCTCACATCAGCAGGCCGCAGCGGTCCGGAGAGGATCTTCTTGGCCTTCCAATCAATCTTCCAGCCGAACTTCGACTCGAGAGTCTTCAACATTTCTTCCTTGTAAACCAGGGGAAGGTCCTTGACGTCTCGGACGAAGATGTGCCAGTCGTCGGGCAGCTTGCCGCAGTACTTCATAGATATGTCGCAGTAGTGGGTCAGCTTGATTCCTCTGCCGATGCTGTTATCGGAAGGCCGGAAGCAGAGCTTGGCCATCTCGACCATTGCCTCTTCCTTGGTCTCGGCGATATACAGCATGGCCTCAGGTGCAGGCTCAACCTGCTGCAAGCTTCCATCGCGAGCATCGATGGTCATCCAATCTTCTGGCTTGTCTGCCCTGCCCATGAAGGATCTGCGGTACATGACAGAGTGCGGCTGAACTACCACAGGAATGCCGAGGCGGTTGCAGCCCGTTGCGATAGACGCAGCCTTCTGGGAGTATGCACCCCAGGCAATTCCGCAGGCGCCAACTTTGTTCAGGATGTAATCGGCTATATCATCGAAGTTGGCTCTGTGGTTTCTGCGGGCGAATATAGTAGCCACCTTGATGGCTGCACCCATGATGTTGGCATTGGCCACACAGGAACCGGTGTTACAGATGTTCCTCCCATCGAAGCCGCCACCATACTGCTCCCAGATGGTCTTGCCGTCGGCATCGGTGTAGAGCGACATATCCATAGCCATGCATCCGGAGGTGACGACGATGTAGCCGCGGTCTACGAACTCCTTGGCAATGTCGTAGCACTCCTTGGTCCCCTTGGGATAATTTGAGCATCCTACCAGAGCGATGACACCCGGAATGGTTCCCATGACAATGGGCATGCCCACTGCTCGGATCTCGGTATCACGTGCGGGGCCACGGCCAGCTCTCATTCTGAACTTCTGGTTCTTGACGTACTGGCGGTTAGCATACTCGAAGAGATCAAGGATGTTTATGCCCTGCGGGCAGACCTGTTCGCATCTTCCGCAACCGACGCAGATCTCATAGAAGTTGGAGAATTCCAGATTGTTGCCCTTAACCGCTTCGGCGATGAGGTTGCTGATCCTGATGTGTGGCGGGCAGACAAAGGCGCACTCATTGCACTGAGTACACTTCGCTATGCTTTCCTTGAACTGCTCCTCTGTGATCAGGTTCTGAATCTTTGCATCCGCGCGCTTGGGCTTTACAGCTATGGCAACTCTGATGCCGACCTCTCCTGCTTTGGTGGGATCCAATACGGCAACACCCGGCATCTTAAAGCTTACCAGGTCCTCTACGATCTGATCAACTGGATCGTTGGTCCTATCCGGCAGGCCGAGCATGATCTTGTCTGTGGTGGCAATAACTGGGATCTTGCGCTTCTGAGCATCGCCCAGCACATCGCAATAGACGCACTGCTCGTCCACCATGACACAGTCCATGACTCCGGCGCGAATCATCTTTCTCCACCAGCCCATAGCCCCTGCGATCTTGGCCTTAGGGCCTAGGTTCTTGGGTACGATGCTATCTCTGCCGGTCTCTGTGATTCTGGTGAGATCGAAGGCAGTACAGCAAACGCCGCCAATGTCTACCTTGTCCCAGAGATTATTGTTCTCGGCATAGATCATGGCCTCAGCGCCAGCCGCCAGGTTGTGACCATAAGCGATGAGAACGCCCTTGTTCTGATCCAGGGTGCCCATGCCGATCTCGATGAGTGGAGCATCAGCTGCGCCACGAGGCATGTCGTAGGCCACGATCTGAAGCAGATCGCATATTTCCATGCCCAGATCGTCCATCATGCCGGTATGCAGGGCCTTGGACTCGAAATCCATGAAGTAGCCCTCTTGGCCGGTATGAGTAGAGGCTACAAGCTGAACTACCTCTTCTTCGAGGTAAGCCAGGCCTTCATCGAAGTCCTTGAGGGACTTGGGCTTCTTGCCGATGATGGTCTGGTAGAGGGGAGAATCAACCAGAATCTCGTCGCCCATGTCGAACTTCATGTCGCCGAACTTGTCGAGACACCAGTGGTACAGATGTCTGCCGTGAGCAGCATGTGCACAGCAACCCATCAGGCAAGCAATGAGAACGATCTTGCCGCAAGCTCCGGCCTGATCTATGCCGCATGCGCCTTTCATGTTTCCAGTCAGGTCGCATGGACCAAAAGTGCACAAGGTGCATGTATCGTCTGCGGGCGCGTACATGATCTTGTATCTATTCATAATCTTATAGTCCCAGTCCCGGAGCGTTGCTACGCCTGGCTTGGGGAATGGACCCATCTCCTGGTCCCATTCATCTGCTTCCTTAACGACAGCTCCGATGTTGATCTGGACGTTCTTCATGTCCTCAACCGAAAAGCTGCCCTCTTTTGTTGCCATCGGAATCTTAGCCTCCTCTTCCTTTGATATACGCCGCTTGAGTTCGCATAGAGTAGATAAAACACTTTCGGATACTAAATAATATACAATTGAGTAAATCTTCAGAGATTTCATAGTAGTATTTTTATATACTAATCAACATAGCGTAGCGATGCCATCCCGTCACGATCGTTAATGGAGTATTTTCTGTCCACAAGATTGAAATGCCATAACAAAAGAAAGCAAGGAAATCCATGATAAACCGGATACGGAGGAGCTTTGCCGGAGTGGCAATGTGCCAGCATGGCGGCAAAGTACAGGAGGCTGCATCAATTTTGGGAGCGGAGCCTTTAGACTTCTCTGCCAATATCAATCCTCTGGGCTCGCCGCCTCTCAAAGAATTGTTTTTAGAAGAGCTGAAACATATTGGCCACTATCCGGACAATAGCTATCTGAACTTTCGTCGCGCCGCCGCAAAATTTGTGGATGTAGATATGGAATGCATCGTGCCTGGAAACGGCTCCTCAGAGCTGATTCGGCTCTTTGCCGAATGCTGCCTGGTGGAAGGGGACACGGCCCTGGTGCCTACACCCTCCTTTGGCGAGTACACCAACCAATCTCTGATTGCAGGAGCGACTGTCAAGAAGGTGAATTTCGGCGAAGACGGCCTGCCGCTTCTGTCAAAAGCCGATCTGGCACAGGCCAAGCTCCTCTTCCTGTGTAACCCCAACAATCCCACGGGAAGGCTCCTCTCTGCGAGCCAGGTCGTGGATCTGGCAGACAGATGCGAAGATGCTCAGACTTTTTTGCTGGTGGATGAAGCCTTCATTGAGCTTTCCGAGCCTAAGGAGAGCGTGGCAATCCATGCGCCGTGCAGGGAGTATCTTTTTGTCATGAGGTCGCTGACCAAGTCCTTTGGCGTGCCAGGCCTGCGCCTGGGATTTGGGGTGACAAATTCCAGGCTGGCCGGCATTTTGAATATGGCCAGAATTCCCTGGTCCATAGGCTCGCTTGCAGCGGCGGCAGCAGAATATCTGCTTGGTTGTGATGAACATCTTATGCGTTCGCGGCAGATTATTAAGACGGAGATTTCATGGCTGCAGGACTCCCTGCGGGGATTGGGTCTGCAGCCCATCCCGAGCATGGTCAACTTCATACTGGTGGACATCAGGCCCTGCGGCCTGGCGTCCGATCTCCTGGCAGAGAGAACCATGAGAGAAGGCGTGTTGGTGAGAGACTGCCAATCCTTTGGCCTCGGCAAGAGCTACATCAGGGTGGCTGTGCGAAACAGAAGCGAGAACGAACGGCTGATTGTTGCATTAGAGAAGGCCTGCAGATGCAAAGGCTGAATTGCGAGAGCTATCCCTGCCACTTCCCAGACCAGGACTGCTCGCTTTGCTTTTGCCCATTTTATCCCTGCAAAGACAGCAGAACAGGCGGGCGAGAGATGGACGGTGCCTGGTCCTGCCAGTCCTGCCATATAATTCACATGTCCGATGTGGCAGATATGGTCCTCGATGCCCTTATGAGAGGGGAGCCCATAGGTGCCGTCTGGAAAAATCTGGAGGCGATGCTATGAGGAGAAGGCAATGATTACAGAAAGCCTGGCCGTATTTCTCCTGGCTATAGCCTTCGATATTCTCTTAGGCGAGATGCCTGCCAGGGTTCATCCTGTGGTCTGGATTGGAAAGCTCATCGCCTTCCTGCGCGCCAGGGCCACGCCCACCAGGGCGAGCGGAATTGCTCTGGCGGTCACAGTAATAGCCGCAACAGTTCTATCCGGCCACTTGGCTGTGAAAGCGGCAGGATATGTTCCCCTATTGCCGCTGCTGGTCTCCGCCTACTTGCTCAAGTCCACCTTCGCGATCAAATGTCTGCTACAGGTCTCCCGGGATATCGGACTGATGATCGACAGGGACATGAACGAGGCCAAGTCGATGCTTCCCGCACTGGTAGGCCGCAATACCAGCTCTCTCTCCAAGAGTCAGGCCAGCTCGGCAGTGATTGAGTCGCTCTCTGAGAACTATGTGGACTCTATCCTCTCGCCCATCTTTTACTATCTGGTCTTTGCGCCCCTGGGCTATGGCCTGGAAGCGGCTCTAGCCTTCAAGGCCATCAGCACCATGGACTCCATGATCGGCTACAAGACCCTAGGTCTCAAGGAGATTGGCTTTGCCGGAGCTAAGCTAGATGATCTGGCCAACTACATTCCCGCCCGCTTATCCATTATTCTCATCGCCCTGGGAGAGCCGGCCCGAGCAGGCTCGGCCCTGCGCGCGGCGCTGCGCGACCATCGCAGGACGCCGAGCCCCAACTCAGGCTGGCCTATGGCGGCCCTGGCAGGCGCTTTACATATTCGCCTGGAGAAGCCCGGCTACTATGTGCTGGAGGAAGATGGCAATGAGCCGTATACGTCGGATGTGCCGCGCGCCCTGCATCTTATGCAGACCGCAATCGCTCTCACCCTGGCCGCGGCATTATTGGTCCTGTTTTATTCAGCATAATGTTTATCCTATTCGAGAGAAGAGTGTATGCAAATGGAAACTATGGGAGATCTCCTGGAGAAGGTTCGCGAGTTTGCGCACCGCAGCTTCACCAAAGAAGAGGCCAAGAAGCTCTTTGGCTGGAATGTGCGCGATATCGCCGTCAAGAGTGCCGAGAACGATGAATGTTATATTTACATCACCTTTGAAAACGAGCACATTCTCTTCATCAGGTACTTCCTCAACTTGGACCCATCAGAGACAGAGGACACTTGCGAGTTTACCTTTGGCCTCCTGACAGACCTGCGCTCCCGTATCAGATATGACATTCATTATGCGGGCTACATACACGGCCAGGGATATACCCGGCTGCGCCTCGCCGAAACCAAGAACAGAATGCTCCAGATAGTGCTGGATGAATTTTATGTCCCCGCCATAAAGAATATCTACAAGCCCATAATCCACAGGTTTGAGGGCTTTTATGGCCGCGACTTCTTCGGCGTGGAGGCAGAAAAAGCCCGCGGCGAGATATTTTATGCTCCGGTTCGCTCCAGGAGCGAACATAAGGGGGCCCGCATCGGCGAGGTTATGGGGCGACTTAGTGAGCTGGATCTTCTCCTCAAGGAGCCGCAGATAAGACATGCTTTGGCTGAGAACGACCTGCAGCTCAGTCTTCTGCCCTCTATGGTCTGGTCCGACCTCTAGTATATCCCGTGCTGCAATGGCAATGACGGCTCAGGCAGCTTTTCACGGTCATCTCTTTCCTTTTTCCCGAGCTGAATCTTACTGCTGAGGCTTTCCTCATGGCAGGATAGTTGCAGGACGCCGCCACAGTCCTGCGCACCCTCATCCTTGCAGCCGGCATGCTCCCGATATCCGATTCTGCTTATCTCGCGCTCTCGAAGTGCTGCCATCTTCTCAGCTCTTGCATAATCTCCCTGGGCCAGGAAGAGACAGTTGAGATCCTGGTAAAGGATCAAAGAATCATGCATCGCCCCCAAGCGGCTCATGGCAGCCAGCGCCTGCTGTAGCTTGACCAGAGCTTCTGGATAATCTTTGACCTGCAATGCCAGCCTCCCCAAATTAGCGATAGCTTTGGCTTCTTCATAGGGGTTGGATAGCATTCTCGCTTGGGATAAAGCCCTCTCAAAACTGCTCTGTCCTTCACGACAGCGGCCCGCTTTCAAATAGAGTTCTCCTTGCGTATTGTAGAGCGAGATCTTGATAAGGGGATAATCGGTGCGAGATAATAGCGTCTCCGCCCGGCTGAGATAGAATTCAGCCTCAGCCAGCCGCCCCTCCCGGACCAGGAACTGCGTCCTGGATACATATCCCTCGCATAGATCGGGAAGAGCTTCCAGCTCCTCCTGGAGATCGATGGCTTGGCGGAAGTGATCTTCAGCCTCTTTCGCCCGGCCCTTCATGCCAAGGATGGTGCCCAGATTAAGCCTTGCCAGTGCGATGCATGGCGCGGCATCAAGCCTCTGAAAGATCTCCAGGGCCTCGCCTAAAAGGGCGAAAGCTCCGTCTAAATCACCTTTGTCTTTATAAACCAGGGCCATATTGAAACGGATCTGAGCCTGGTTGTAGATCTCCCCTACCGCCGAAAAAAGTTGCAGGCTCTCCTTGTAGCAGGAAAGGGCAGACTCCCACTGGCAGCGATCTGCCAGAGAACCGGCCAGTGCACTGAGCACCTCTGCCTGACCGGAGAGGTCTCCTTGTCCTTTCAACTCACCAAGCTGCTTGTAGTAATCATCGAGATCATCGGGAATGTCGCTTCGGCCAGGGCGTAGCATGTCGATATTGGACTGCATCTCCAGGGCGCCCTGCTTGTCTCCCAGGCGCCTAAATATCTCCAGTCCCCTTAAGAAGTGCTCCTTTGCCAAACTGCGCTCACCTCTGTGGTGATAGAAGTTGCCTAAGTTGCCTAAAACCCGCGCCGCTCCAGCCGGATCTTCCAGCCTCTCGAATAGATCCAGGCTCTCTTGGTAGCACTCTAAAGCCTGGGACCATTCTCCTCTCTTGTAGCATAGGCTGGCCATATTGCTCAAGACGGATGCCTGGCTTTTGTCATCACCCACCCTGGCAAAGCCATCGCGACTTTGGCGGTAGCTCTCGAGAGCGGCCGTCCAATCGCCATGCCGGTAACAGATATTAGCCAGGTTGTTCCTGGCCACAGCCATGGAATACTCGTCTCCCAGCCGCTCCAAGATTGTCAGGCTCTCCTGATAGTTTTGCAGAGCATGATCCCACTCACCCAGATCTGACTGCAGATTTCCCCAAGAGCATAGTACTGCGGCCAAAGCCTCTGATTCTCCCAGGGAGCGAAGGGCATCCAATACCAGGACATAGCTGGCCTCTGCTTCTTGCCATAGACCGAGTCGTAGGGACACATTGACTAGGCCATCTAAAGCTGCGGTCATGACCGGGGAGTCCTCCTGCTTTATTCCCATCCGGAGGCTGTCCTGAAAATACGTCATGGCTTCCTTTAGCTCACCTTTCTTGGCCTTGGCCCCGGCCAGGCCGAGGAGCGACTTTCCTTCGCTCCTCTGGTCGTTCATATCTCGGAAGATCGCCAGGCTCTGCTGGTACATCTCCTCCGCCTCTTCCAGCTCATCCTCCTGATAATAGGCAGCCGCCAGATTGGCCAGAGTTGCGGCAATGCCGTGCAGGTCATTTTGAGCGCGCTTGGCATCCAGACTCAAGTTGTAGCATAAAATGGCCTTTTGGGTGTCTCCCAGATCTGAGTGCAGATTTCCCAGATTGTTTTGCGCCAGAGAGAAGCCGTGCAGATCTCCCAGATCTTCAAAAGCCTTAGCAGCCTGCTCAAAATAATCCCGGGCATAATCCCATTCGCCCTTGCACTGAGCGGTCAGACCCAAAGATAGCTTGATGCCGGCTTCCCCGGCCATATCTGTCCCGTCTCTGACCTCCAGGCTCTTTTGCAGGTAATCTTCCGCAAGAGAGAACTCGCCCTTGCTCTGGTAGATAAGGCCCAGATTGGCCTGCGTCTGGGCCTTGCCTTGCTCATTGCCTAGCTGCGAGAAGATATCTAAAGCAGAACCGTAGAAGTTGAGAGCATCATCGTGCTCCCCATTTAAATGACATAAGCTTCCTAAATTAGAGAGCGCTTCCGCCGCAGATAAGCATTTTCCGTTCTGCATCATCAGATCAGCAGCCCTCTGAAAACAAGCTCTCCCAGAGCAGTATTCGCGCCGGTCAGCATAAATCAGCCCCATGCAGCTATATGCATCGGCAATTGCACTGGGATCATCTTGCTGCTCTCTGATCTCCAGGCATTGTTGGGAGCAATGCAGAGCATCATCAAGCCGATTTTGCAGGCGGTAATTGCCGGCAAGCAATACCAGCAGATCAGCGAGGCTTCCCAGGTCGCCTTGGGCCTGCATGATCTCTTTGGCCTTCTCTAAATGATCCTCTGCCAGGACATAATCGCCCAAATCCAGGAAGCATTGCCCTATGCGACCTTGAGCGCGAGCTGCCAGGAGACTGTCGCCTTCTTCAAAGGCCGGCAGGCTCTTTTCATAATGGATAGCAGCCTCATTATACCTGCCTTCCTGGAAAAAGAACTCTGCCAGTTGAAAGCGCATCCTGGCCGCGGCTAAAACATCACCAAGATCTTGCTGATGATGCAGGGCTTTTTCCAGACAGCTTTCTACCTTATTTGCCGCCCCGGTGAGCTGATAGACTGAGGCCAAGGCCGCGAGCGATGCCGCCATTTTCCTGCGGTCCTGGGCCTTCTCCCGTTCGGAGAGGCTCTTTTGATAACATTCCTCCGCCTCGCCATAGTCGCACTTAATCTGGCAGAGCTCACCCAAACAATGGAGTGCATCGGCCCGGCGGGAGTGATCATCGCCATCGAGCAAGCGAAGCATTTTGGAATAGCACTGCTCCGCTTTTGACATATTGCCTCGCCGACAACTGGCCCTGCCAAAATTTGCCAGAAGGGTACACATCAGAGACGGACTCATGTTCTCATCAAGGGCCGACATGGCTTTTTCATAGAATTGGCAGGCTCGATCCCAGTCCTCATCATCACTATAAAGGCTGCCTAGAGAGTTCCAAACCTGCGCCTCACTCTCATCGTCTCCCTGCATATGGGCTAGACTGGCACTCCTCTCAAAGTACTCCTCTGCAACATGGCGAAAGAATAGGCTGGCTGCCAGTCTACCTAGATTAAACCAGGCAGTTGAACTGCTACAGGCGGAGAGCGAATCTGCCAGACCGGCAAGCCTCTTTTGCATCTGATCCTCATCTGAGGAGAGTATGGCTTCAATGAAGGGGGAAACGAGATCAGATCCCTGGCGAGAGAGAGCGCGCAGTTGCTTTGGCTCGTATCCTGCAGGCTGGCAAAGGGCATCGGCCAGGATTCCCAGAGAGAAGAGGTCGCAATCATCTGTCATCTTATCCACCCGCATTTAACAGAAGTGATTGATATAATCTGTAATATGGATTGCATCGACGGTTTTTCACATAAATATTTAGAAAAAATTGGGACAGTACTATTCCAATCACATAGCGGATCAGTATCAGTTATCATGTCTTCCCCTACAACCGCTAAAATATTCACCATTAACCTATTCTTTCTGTATAAACTGTTCCACCATATATAATTTATCATTTCTTTTGACTGTAATTTTCATAACTAAATTAGATTAAAACATATTTTAATAAATTTGCTGCAAATTGGTGATCCAATATACAATAAATGAAAATTGGT
>Ga0074199_1000200_pt1 | contig 118321 bp, 113 predicted proteins | sample EPASupsiteSAE347_FD_64528 | JGI IMG/M metagenome (GOLD analysis project Ga0074199, IMG submission 64528) | Bioremediated contaminated groundwater from EPA Superfund site, New Mexico - Sample SAE3-47 | ecosystem: Environmental > Aquatic > Deep subsurface > Groundwater > Contaminated ...
CCACTCCGCCGCGTTCGCAGGATCCCCGGTTCAGCCAGCGCCAGGCCGGGCCGGTGCCGCCGCAACATCCCCGCCAGGACATCCCGTTCGCGGCCGTGTGCTGGATCGCGGTCCTGCTGGCCGGTCTCCTGATCGTCATGCTCATCGGGGCCGGTACCCCGCCAACGGTTACAGACGAAATCCCCGAGATCCTGACGCCGGAGCCCACGGTTGTCGCGGTGATCACGACCGCGGCCGTACAGAAAACCTTTGAAGAGTGGAAACAGGCAGGCGAAATACTCCGCACGCAGGGCCGGAACGGGGACGCGCTGGCCGCCTACGACCGGGCGCTCGCGATCCGGCCGAACGCCTCGGATCTCTGGGTTGTCGAAGGGGATGTCTACAGCCATATGGGCAGCATCCAGAAGGCCCGGTCGTCTTATGGCCGGGCTGTAAGCATCAATGCATCGACCGGTGCTGAGGTCCGGGACAGGATCAGGGTTCTTGACAACTTCGACACCTGGATGGAGCGGGCCGATCTCCTTGTCGAACAGGGGGACTATGCCGAGGCCGTCGGGGTCTACGATACGATCCTTGCGCCCGGCATCCTGAGCGGCACACTCCAGAAGCGGGTACTCTCGGCCAAGGTATACGCCCTCATGCGGGCGGGCAGGGACGACGAGGCCGCCGTGGTGAGCGGGGAGATCAGGGCGATCTCGTGAAACCTCCGGATTCGGCCCCCCTCCCGGCTCCTCCAGCTGATCCCTCCTCCGGAAAAACCGGACTTTCACGATCCAAAAGGCACCAATTAGGCGGATTTTAGGGCCCGTATACCCTTTTGTTCGGCAAAATATCTCCGATACGGCCGTCTTTCCACAACCCTGTTCTATAAGTCCCCCCAAAACCCTGACTATCCGGAAAACGGGTTTTCAGATTGGGCTCCGATTGGCGATCGGAGCGTTTTAAGAGGAGATATTTTCCGGAGGGAGATTACCTCCCGGATACCCCCCTCCTCACCGCCTTCACGGCCGCCTCCTCGTTGTCGTAGATCGAAAAGACCTGCGCAAACCCGGAGAGGGTGAAGATGTGGTCCACGAACGGCGTGAGGGAGAAGACCCCGAAGTGGCCCCCCGACGCCTTCATCTTCTTGGCGGTCGCCAGGAGGACGCGCAGCGCCGAGCTGGAGATGTACTCGGTGGGGGAAAAATCGCAGAGCAGGCCCAGGGGTTCGCGTGCGGCATACTCCCGGAGCTCGTGCTCCAGGTCCAGGGCCGCGACATGGTCGATCTGGTTTGGCATCGTGACCGTGATGATGTCTCCGTTCGTTCGTACTCCGCACAGGGGCATGGGCCGGGTCCCTCCCGAATCACTCGGTAATTCTCATGTTGCCGGCCCGGATAATAAATAGTACAGGGATTCCATAGAGCGGCAGGACAACCGGACCCGTACGAAATATTCTGGGCTCATGTTCAGGCAAACAGGGAGCACCCGAACCAGCGTATCCACCATGCCGGCAGGGCAGGTTCCCGGACCATGCCCCCGGCTTTGCAGAGATATGCATGCGGGGAGAGGGTCCGGGTCTTTTTAATGGCATACTGACAGGTTTCACAGCGTTTCGGGTGCATCCGCTCTCACGGGACATTGGTATTTTTTTATTCTATACCTTTCGAAGGGGCGCGGTCCCGGCCTTCCGGGAAGACCCTCTTTCGGATTAATCACAAAACGAAAGAGCAGCTGACGCAGGTCCGGTCACGGGCCCGGCCCGCCGGCCTCCGGCTCCTTCCCAAACGGCTGGTACACGGTCCCCCCGCCCTCGTAGAACTTGCTGAAGAACTCGACCAGGTGGAGACGCACCGCGTGGATCGAAGGCGAGAACATGGCGAGGATCACGTTGAGCGCGTGGAGCAGGAGGGCGACGATGAGGCCGATGAGGACCACATCAAACGCCCCGCCAAGCCGGTTGGCCACGATCGCGAGGATTACCGATGCCATCCCGATCGCCATCAGCCGGGCGTACGAGAGGATGTTGCCCACCGTGCTCATCACCTCGATCATGCCGAAGGCGCCCGCCCCGGCAAGGACGAGAGGGAGACCGACGACGGCAAGGGCCGCCACCGGATACACGGCAGCATCCGGCAGGTATCCCGCGAGCATCAGCACCAGCACGATCAGCGCCCCCACGGTCATCAGCATGCCGGCCCTCTCGCACAGGTGCTTCCGGTTCTTCATGATCACCGCATTGCGGATGCCCAGCGTCAGGCCTAAAAAGACGTGGAACACCCCGATCGCGATCGCGAGCACGAGCATCGGGATCATCGCGTCCACGCGGTTCCACGTGATGCCGAGCACGTGGACCGGGTGGAGCCAGCCCATCGTCTCCCCGAGATCGCCGAAGAATTCGCCGAACAGGTACCCGAAGACGATGGCCGGGACGGACGAGACGATCAGGATCCCGGATACGTCGTGGAGAAACCCGAGGGCACGGAAACGGTACCGGAGCGCGAGCGCAAAGGCGAGGATGACCAGGCCGTACCCGATATCGCCCACCATGATCCCGAAGAAAAGCGGGAAGAAGACGGCGAGGAGGGGCGAAGGATCGAACTCACGGTACCGGGGCGGGGCGACGAGCTGCATGACGAACTCGAAGGGCTTCACCCAGAAAGGATTGTCGAAAAAGACCGGGGCGTCCTCCATGTCCTTTCCGGTGGCCGTAAGCTCGCAGACCGCCACCCGGTCGCCGAAAGCATCCTGCAGGGCCCGGCGGGTCTTCCTGAGGTGCTTTTTTGGGATCCAGCCCATGATCACGAACGTGTACTCAGAGAGCCCGAAGTTCCTGTACGCCCCGAGTTCCCCGGTGATCGCGGCCAGCTCCTGCCTGAGGACCGAGAGCTCCTGGTACCACATGCCCGAGAGCGCGAGCAGCTCCGCGTCGATGCGTGCGATCTCCGCCTCTGCCGTCCTCCGGTCCTCTTCGAGCATGGCGTACATCTCGTAGAAGGGCCGGCCGGTATACTCCTTCGGGAGCCGCATCTCGTTCACGTTCACAGAGTAGATGAACGCGTGGACGCGCTCGGAGTACCGTTTCGGGAAGACCATGATGGCAGCGAGGGTCTCGGCATCGACCGTTGCCGAGGTCATCTCGAAACGGTCCCCGGTGATCGCGGCCAGCTCCTGCCGGATCAGGTCAAGGACATCCCGGTGTTCTTCCTGGACGAGGAGGATGGTGACCTCGAAGCCTTCGAGCGCCGGCAGCTCCTTCTCGACCGGCTGGAGGATCTCGAGCACGTTCCGGTACCGCCCCAGTGCCGTGACCTCGAGCGCGAGCCCGCCCTTGCGTGCCGACAGGTCCCGGGTCGTGGACTCGAGCGTGCGGATGATCTCCTTTGACCGTACCACGAGGTCCCGGTGGCTCTTTGCCTCGATGGAGGCACGAACCCTGGCCTGGGTACCGGCATCGTCCGCCACCACGGGGAGCGTGGAGAGGATGGCGCTGATCGCGGCAAGGGCAGACACAACTTCGTCTGCCTCGTCCTGCCGGGTCCTGTCCAGCGGGATCTCCTCGCGGGAGATACGCTCCGGGGCGTCCTCCAGGTGGACCGTGCCCTCGCGGTACAGGATATCGACAGCCCGGCCCAGCCCGGCCCGCGGCCCGATCACCTGGATGCGTTTCATCGCCTGGAGCATGCAAAACGCCCCCGTACCCCTTCCAATCAGTCCATGGTCACGTACCGGACGATCCGCTCCGCAGCGGCCGCACGGTTCTGTTCACCCTGCCGGGCGACCGTCTCTCCATCGAGTGCGGCCGCTTCCCGGATCTGTGAAATCTCGGCCCCGGTCCTCCCCCGTTCCTTCCAGTACACCTGCTCGGCTGCGACCTTTGCCTGGCTGTCCGCAGCACAGAGCAGGTCCTCTGCCTCGGTCCGTGCAGCGGTCACGAGCGCCTCCCCCTCAGCCCGGGCCGCTTCGATATCCTGCGCCAGTTCCTGTTCCTTGTCCCGGATCTGCTGCAGGAGCGTCTTTTCCGAATCCATAATTTCCGTCCCCCGATCCCGTCCCCGTGCGTACCGGTCCGGCTCCCGGTCTTTCGGTCCTGCGCCGGGGACCGCACGCGCCCGGATTCGTTCAATTGCCTATACCACGATGACGGGATAAATACTTTCTTCCCGCGGGAGGTGCGGACTGGCCAAAAAGGAATTCCTTAATCCCCAGGACAACCACCTTTTTTAGAGAACTGCCCGGCCGGTCCGCAGCTGCCGGGCGATCGGGAAGCGATCGATGGACATTCTGCCAAACCTCGGCCTGCTGGTCATCTTTGCCCTCGTGCTCATCCTCCCGTTCAGGGTGAAGTGCATCGAATACAACCTCGAGGTCTTCCTCTTTGCCTGCGGCGTATCCGCCCTCACCATCTCAGGATTCATCGCGATCCCCGGCGAACAGACCGGCTGGAGCCTCGCGATCGTGGAGGAGGCGCTCCTCTCCCCGCTCCAGGTCGCAAGCCTCTTCGGCATCCCGATCGGCATCGTGCAGATCGTGCTGGTCTTCGGCCTTGTCATCTACGTCTTCCACCACCGGTTGCAGGAGGCGATCGTGAGTATCATCGACCGGTTCTCCCTCAAATGGATCGTCTTTTCCCTCATCGTGGTGCTCGGCCTCGTCTCCAGCATCATCTCCGCGATCCTCGCCGCAATCATCCTGGTCGAGATCGTCAACGCCCTCCCGGTGGTCCAGAAGGCGAAGGTGGATATCGCGGTCGTCTCCTGCTTCTCGATCGGCCTCGGCGCCGGTCTGACACCGCTGGGCGAACCCCTCACGACCATCGTGGTCTCCAAGCTCTCGGGCGCCCCCTACTATGCCGGGTTCACCTTCCTCTTCGACCGGCTCGCGATCTTCATCGTCCCGACCATCCTCGCCCTCGGGGTTGTGGGGGTCGTCCTCTTCTCCCGCAGCCACACCGGTGACGAGAAACTCGAGTGCATTGTCGAGCGCGAGACGATCCGGGAGATCCTCATCCGGGCCGGGAAGGTGTACCTCTTCATCATGGCGCTGGTCTTCCTTGGCGAAGGCTTCAAGCCGATCATCCTCGAGTACATCATCTCCATCCCCTCGGCCGGCCTGTACTGGATCAATATCGTCTCCGCGGTGCTCGACAATGCCACGCTCGCAGCCGCCGAGATCAGCCCCGCACTCTCGTCCCAGCAGATTACGAGCGCCTTGATGGGCCTCCTGATCGCGGGGGGCATGCTCATCCCCGGCAACATCCCGAACATCATCGCGGCCTGCAAGCTCGGGATCGGCAGCAGCGAGTGGGCCCGGGTCGGGCTGCCGCTCGGGATGGCGCTGATGCTCGTCTTCTTTATCATCCTCTTTGTGCCCGCGTGGATCGGGATGGCGTGAGGCTCCACGCAGGAATTTTCGAAATGCGGAGGCTTGTCGGAGCCGAAGCAAAAGGAGGATCCATCAGGATCCTACGAACCTCGACAGCGAGAAGGGAGGCCAAAGGCCGACCTTCGAGATCTGATGACTGCTCGGAATCGAAGAACCCTGCGGGTTCTTCTCACCTCACGATTTGATAATCGTTCGGATTCGAAGAATTGCTTCGCAAACCCATTCTCTTCACCACGATATGATGACTGCTCGGAATCGAAGAACCCTGCGGGTTCTTCTCACCTCACGGTCTGATGACCGTTCGGAATACAAACAACCTTAAAAAAAGAGTACCCAGATCAGTAATACCTATGACCCGGACCGGTACGACAGAGGGAACCGAAGCAGAGATCGCACGCCAGATCGCGGCCCTGGACGATCCATCGCTCGATACGCGGCACGCGGCGGTGTCAGCGCTGCAGGCCATTGGGGAACCGGCGGTCGGCCCGCTCCTTGAGGCGCTTGCCAATGCCAGGGACAACGACCTGCGCTGGTACATTGCCGTGGCCCTTTCACGGATCGGAACGCCGGCAATAGCCCCTGCAATCGCCGCCATGGAGAAGGACCCGGACCGCGAGTTCCGGCGCTATGTCTCGGCAGCGCTGGGCGAGATCGGCGTCCCCGCGATCGAGCCGCTGATCCAGGGCATGAAGAGCCATGACCGGGAGCTCCGGGGCTTCCTGTCGCAGGCGCTCTGCCGGATCGGGAAACCGGCCGTAGCGCCCCTCCGCGAGCGGATCAGCGACGCGGACGAGATCCTCCGGTCCTGTGCGGTCCTCACTCTCTGGAAGATGGGGGAGGACGGGGTGACGACCATCGTGGAGAATATCGCGCACGAAGAAGAGTGATTCCTCTTTTATCATCGGATACCGGAACGGTAAATTCCGAAAAAAATTAGAAGTGAGACCCCGGAGAGGCCTACTCGGCCGGGGTTTCGGCTGATGCAGGCACGTTCTTTGCATGCCGGTGGGCGAGCCACTCCGTAAGCTGGCCCATCAGCGAGAGCACCGCCGGCATGATGAAGATCGCCCCGATCAGCGAGAACGCAACCGCTATCAGGGTCGATACGCCGAAGTTGCTGATGATGGGGAAGGTGGCCAGGCAGAGCGCCGAGAACCCGAAGAACGTGGCAAGGCCCGAGACCGTGATCGCGGTCCCGATCTTCTGGACGCTCTCCTGAATAGCCGCGATGGGATCGTGCAGCCGCTCCTCCTCCTCCGTGTACCGTTCCATGACCAGGATCGTGTACTCGGCAGCGACACCGATCGTCATCGACCCGAGCGTCGCCGTGAGCGGGTTGTAGGTCAGGCCGATGAGCTCCATCATGACCGCGTTCCAGCCCACCACGAAGATGATGGGGATGATGGGGGAGACCGCGTGGATGTGCCGGTACACCACGACCAGGAAGATGAAGACGAAGAGGAACCCGAGCACGGTCATGACATCCTTCGACTCGGTCATGGACCCGAGGAGGCTGGTGTAGATCTCGAAGTTCCCGGCAGGATCCACCGTGATCCCTACCGGGGGTTCCAGGAACTCGATCTCCGAGATCACCTGCTTTTTCAGGGTCTCCTGCTGGTCCATCGAGAGATCCACGGTGCTGAACCGGATCACCCCGCAGAGCGGGCTGCTGAGATACTGCTCTTTTGTTCCTTCCGGAATGCTGGCAAGTACCGCATCCAGTTCAGCCTGGGTCTCGGGCATCGCGCCGTTGTTGTACTGGAGGATTAAGGAGGCGATGCTGGTCGCCCCGGTGAATTCAACGTGGTGCGCCAGCTCGTAATCCTGGAACTCCTTGATCCATTTCACCGTATCGAGATCTGTGACGCGCGATCCCTGGACCATCAGGTCCGCGGTGCTGGTGGCCCCGATGGTCCGGGTGACCTTGTCCATGTTGATCTTGGCCGGCATATCGGAGGGAACGAAAGCGTTCTCGTCCGACTCCACCGGGATCGTGGGATCGATCTGGAACCCGATGAGGGCGATCAGTCCTGCGATGAGGAGGACCGGGATCGGGTTCCTGGCAATTTTTACCGAAGCGCCGGTGAGGAAATCGGCATAGGAGAAGCCGCTCTTCTTCTTTGCGGCCGCCTTCCCGATGACCGTGTCGCACGCCTCCGTTCCCACGGCATAGCACTGCCCGGTCTGCTGCTGTTTGGGCGTATAATTCAGGAGGAGCCCGAGCGTGGGCATGCCGATGCAGGAGAACCAGTAGCAGGTATTGATGCCGATGATGGAGACGACACCAAACGACCGGATCATCGGGACGGTCGAGACATACATGGCCACAAAGCCCATGGACGTGGCGAGCATCGCGTACAGGACCGCCGGACCGGTGCGGGTCACGGTCATGAAGACGGCATTCTCGAGCGAGCCCTTCCGTGCCTCTTCGTCGAACCGGGCATGGAACTGGATCGCGTAATCGATCCCAAGACCGATCAGTACCGGGAATGCCCCGATCACCGCCATGTTGAGGTTGATACCGAAAAGGCCCATGAGGCCAAGGGAGGAGATGAGGCCCAGCGCCACGAGGAGGACCGGCATGAACCGGTGCCGGACATAGGCGAAGAGGATCCCCATCGTGATGATCATCAGGACCATGGCGCCGCCGATCAGGATGCCCATGTTGCTCGAGAGCCCCGCGCTCATCTGCTGGGAGAAGGCCGGGGAACCGGAGATCTCGACGGTCACACCGGGCGGGGGGGATGAGGTATCCACGACGCTCCCGACGTTGTTCAGCACGGACTTCTGGACCGTGTCCGACAGGCCCGGGCTCAGCTTGATGGACATCAGGGTCATCACGTTGGAGGGCGCCACCAGGTTCCGGGTGCTCTCGGGAAGAGCGGAGATGATCCTCTCCGTCTGGGCCTGGGACGAGGGAAGGACGCCGTTATTGGCCCGTTTCAGGACATCGGCGATGCTCTGGGCGCTCTCGATATTCTGCTGCTGGATCAGGTCTTTTTCAAGGGTATCGATATATGCAACAACGTCCGGGCTGTAGGGATCCCCGGCCTCGATGATGAGGATGATGGTATCCGATTTATAGTCGGTATTGTATTTCTGCTCGATGGCCCCGGCGGGGGAGTCCTTGCTGACGTAGGTCTCCCACCCGGTCTGCATGGACAGCTGGGTCATGCCGACGAGACCGACGCAGAAGATGACAACCATCAGGGCCGCAACGATCCTGGGGTGTTTGATGATTGCGTGGGCAATGCCTTCGTAGAGTTCCTTAATCATCTGATCCTCCGGGCCCCGTCTCAGGGGGGTGGCATAGTGCCTGCATCCGGCAGAGTGCCGGTGAATTTCTGCATTCTGTCATGGCAGCTCACTGCGGTTTCTTCTGCCGGGTGAAATAAAGGCCCAGGCCGATGATGATCGCTGCGAGGATGACGGCAACAACGGCCATGGTGACCGGGATACCGAGAATGGTCCCGGTCTTTGCGGGCACGATCTGCACGGTCACCTCCACGGTGTCTGACTCCTGGCTGTTGCCTAGGGAATCGCGGTACCGGAGCTTGCTGTCGAATTCATAGGTTCCGGGTTCCGCGGAGCCGTCGACCTTGAGATCGTAACGGGCTGTCGCGGATTCACCGGGCCCGATATCGCCGAGGTAGGCGATGCCGTCGTTGCTGGTGACCGGCGTATGGGGGATGATCTGGGACTGCGTGTCGTAGATCGTCAGGTTCCCGCTGTTCCGGTAGGTGACCGTTATGGATCCCTTTGACCCGGCTTCCAGGGACGGAACCGGGGATGTGACCGCGAAACTGGTCTTGGCATATACCGGAATGCCGATCGTCTCGTGCCGCGAGGTCACGACCGTCCCTTCGCTGTTCGTGTAGGTGACCACGATGTCGACCGGGTAGACCTGGGCCGTCGCATCAGTGGACGCGGCGATCTTGAACCGGCACTCGGTCACGCTGCCGCTGGGAAACGTCCCGATGAATGCAGTGCTGCTCGTGGGGATGATGGCGCTGCTCCCCGCCCGCATCAGGATCGCGGAGGCCATCTTACCGGTCTCCGGCCCGGCATTGCGGATCTTGACCGTGAGGTATGCCTCGGTCCCGGTACTGATCGGATCGGGGATCGCTTCCACGATGTCGATCTTCACGAGGGGCTTGATCCTGATGACCACCGGGGTGGTCACCTCAGCATCGGTGTATGCATACTGGAACTCCGTGTCTTTCTCCTGGTGCTGGATCGTGGGATACTGGTAGGTGATGGTGAGCGGCAGCGTATACTCGCCCGCGGTTGCATTCGTGGTGATCGTGGCCTTGAAAGTCAGCAGGGTTCCGGATCCTCCGGACGGGATCGAGTTCACCCGTTGCGGATCGGTCTTGATGACGATCGAGGCATTCGTTGATGCAAGACCTACCTGTGCAAACTTTGCCGTTGTGGGAAGGTCGTCCGGTACCATGGTGCTCCGGTTGTACTGCTTCAGGGTACTGACGCCTTCGTTCTTCACCAGGATCACGATGGATGCATCGTCCCCGGGGGAGAATTCGTTGGTGCCGACGATGCTTGCCGAAAGGACGGGACTCCCGCCCATGTACTTGGACGTGGTAGTCGGGGATCCCGGTATCGGGATCATGGTCGTTACCGCACACGCCGGGACGATGAGGAGCACGCTCATGACGAGGATGAGCATCACTGCGGCAGCGCGGCCGGGTGCAGGAATACGTGAGGTGGTCATGGGATCCCACCTTACTGCAGCTTCTTCCTGCGGTAGAGGAAATAGCCGATTGCGATGAGGATGACGGCGAGGACCGCTACGAGGAGCGGGTTGCCGGTGAGCGTAGTCACCACGTTCTCCCGGGCTACCACGGTCAGGTCCATTTTCAGGGGATCCGAGATGACGGCGTTGTCGAGGGCATCGCGGTAATGGACTTCCGCATCGATGCCGTAGAGTTTGTCAGTGGCTGTCGAGTCCGCGGTGACGAGGAACGAGGCCTCCCGGCTCTCGCCGGGTGCCATGTCCCCGAGGAACGACGAGTCGTCATTGCTCGAGAAGGGATCGACCATGCTGATGCGGGCCAGGGCCTGGTACGCGGTGGCGTCACCGGTGTTCTTGAACATTGCCGTGATCACCTTCTTCTGCCCGGGTGAGATGGTCTGGGTTTCGGAAGTGATCTCAAATGCGATCTTCCCTCCGACCGGGATACCGATGGTCTCGACGTCCGATTTGACCTTGTCGCCATCGCTGTTCTCATACGTGACATACACGTTCAGGGGATAGGTCTGGGCTTCTGCGCTACTCGAAACAGCAGTTCTGAAGATACCGGTCGCCGTCCCGCCCACGGGGAAGTCCCCGATATAGGTGCTTCCTTCCGTAGGTGTGACCGGGCTCTTGCCGTTCTGCTCGATGACCAGGACCGCCTTTTTTCCGTCCTCGTACCCGATATTCTTCACCACGAGGGTAACGTAGCCCTCGGTACCGGCGTTCAGGTCGCTGACCTTGGACGAGATGATCTCAAGATTGACGTCCTTCTTGACCTTCACTGGCAGATCGAGGGTCATGATCACCGGCTTGTACTGGTATGCTATGGTATCGTCGCCGTTCTGCTCGGCGGTATAGAGATAAGTATAGTTGAGCCGCAGGGGGAGGAGATACGTGCCCGCTGCCGCGTCCGTGGGAATCTTGACCGTGAATGTAGCCGTCTTGGTGGCGGAGCCCGAAACGGCAAGATCGCCCAGCATCTGGGGGTCGGACTTCACGATGAGGGGGGAATCTCCCGCTTCAAGCGTGACCATCAGGAATTTTGCCGTGTTGGGCTGATCGTCGGTATCGACGATGGTCGACTTCACGAACTTGAACTGGTTGACACCGGTGTTCTGGATCACCACCGGCAGCTGGACCTCTGCTCCCGGTGAGAACTCGTTGGTACCGGAAATGTACGCGGAGAGTTCCGGGCTCCCCGCCATGTATTGCGTACCGGCGCTGGCCGGACATGCGATCAGTGCGCTGGCAATCACCGTAATAAGCAGGATCGCGAGGAGATTTCCGGTCCCGATCCGCTTCGTGACGGGATTTCGATCGTTCTCCATAGAGGATTTGATGGAAGTATCTTGAACGGTCATGATGATCTCACACAATAATAACAAATGTACCATTACTGTTTGAATGGATTCTATTAAAATATTCTTCCTATGGGTTATACATACATATTATCGATATCCCGGTTAATGGTCGGGTAAAGCCGTCGCTATCCGGCGTTCATGGATCGCGATAATCAGCGGAGGAGATCCTGCAGGGCATCGATACGCTCGCGCAGGTTCCGCTCCCGTTCGGCAAAGTCCGTGATATCGGTCAGCGTAAGGTAGAGGCTGGTCGTCTTCCCATGGCGGGCGGCGGTGATTCTCCCCTGCACGAACCGCTGCGCCCCGTCCTTGCGCCGGATCCAGACCTTGAACTCCCCGGGAGTGCCCGAATCGTGCTGCAAATACCGGATCAATTCTTCGATTTTACCCTTGTCATCACGCGGGATGATCTTGGCATCCGAGGTGATCTTTGTGATACTCTCGATGGAGAGCATCCCTTCCAGGCCCAGTCCGGCCATCTCCTCGTTCGAATACCCGGTGATCTCGTTGATGCGGCGGTTCGCGAACACGACCTTCTCATTCTCGACAATGATGAGCCCGTCCTGGATGTTCTCTGCCATCATCCGGAACCGCTGCTCACTCTCACGGACCTGCGCTTCCTGGGCCTTCTGCGCGGTTAAATCCGTGAAGATGATGAAATTATAGAAATTCTCGTTGTGCCGCACGCCGCTTACGCGGAGATAGACAAAGCGCCGCTGCCGCTCTTTCGTGATGATCCACATCTGGAAGGAGTTGGGCTTGTCCGGGTTCTTTTCGATCTCCCGGGTGCACCGAACCACCTCGTCCTGGCACTCCGGGGCGATGATCGACATCGGGGTGAGGGCCTCCAGTTCCTGCATGGAATACCCGGTGATCTCCGCGATCCGTTTGTTGACATAGATTGTCTTTCCGTTCTCGATGATCATCAGGCCGTCCTGGATATTGTCCGCCATCATCCGGAACCGCTCCTCGTTCTTCCGGATCTCGCGTTCGGCAAGGATATGCTCCGTCACATCTTCCAGGATGATGGTGGTGCCCCGCTGGCCATCGTCGAAGACGGTCGGGATGCACTTCTCGTGGAAGATCCTCTCGCCCCGGCCCCGGATCTGGAACGTGACGGTGTTCTCCATCTCGTCCATATCGGGAGCGATATTTTCGAGGAGTTCGTGGACGTCGACCTCGGGAGACTGCAGGAATGAGACATTCTTTCCGAGGGTCTCCTCGCGGGAGAGGTGGAGCAGGCGCAGGAAATTTGCATTTGTATCAAGGATCCGGGACTCGCTGTCCAGCACCATGATCAGTTCCTTTGAATAACTGAGCATGGCGGAGAGGGGCACCCGCTGGGAGAGGGAGTACACCTTGGCCATCCCGTAGGTCCGCATGTCGACCTGTCCCGAGATGAGCAGGATATCGAGGTAGCGCCCGACCGTGTTCTTGTTCTTCTTCAGCGCTTTTGAGATATCGGTCACGCTCATCCCGTTCGGGTTCTTCTTGAGGAGGGCGCGTATCGCACCAAGCTCCTGCTGGTAATCCTGCATCATGATGCTCTCGGGCTTGCGAACTGCTGTTGATTATATGTATCCACACTACCATTTATAATCATTGTGGATTATTGTAATGTATGACCAATATGAGAAACGTATAAATAGAAAAAATGAATATGATAGTATGGTGCTTGCACACCAGATCGTGCAATCAGGCCATCAGTTAAACATATAATCAGATAGGAAGAATGTGCAGTAATCAGGAGATATGGTATCAATGGACATTATGACCCTAGGTTTACAGAACACAATGGCGGTTCTTCCCGCCATCATCGGTGCAGTTGTTGTTCTTATTCTCGGCTGGATCATCGGCCGCCTGCTCGGAAAAGCGGTAAAGATCGTGATCGACAAGGCAACGGCCGCAGCAACTTCGGCGCCGGCAATCGGCGGTTCAGAAGTGGCTGAATCAGTAAAAAGATCCAAGGTCTCGTTCGGGTACATGGGCGACATCGCAGTCCGCGTCATCGTCTACCTGATCGCAATCCTTGCAGCGGTCGACATCCTCAACCTGGAGTACCTCAGCAAGTTCATGACTGAAGTCATCGAATACATCCCCCACGTGATCGCGTTCGTGATCATCATCGTCGTCGGCATCATCCTCATCGACTACTTCATCGATGTATTCAAGAACTATTCGAGCAACAACGATATCCAGCTGATCAACCCGGTACTGGTCCTGCTCCGCATCTTCCTGTACTTCGTGGTTGTCATGCTCGGCCTCTCCCAGCTGCTCCTCGACCTCACCATCATCTATACGGTCATCACACCGATCTTCTGGGGCATCGGCATCGGCCTTGGGGCATCCATCGCCATCATCGTCTGGTTCGGCATGAAGAACCGCAGCGAAGAGATCATGAACAAAGTGATGGAAGCACTCTCCAAGTAACATTGCATTACAACCCCCCTCAAACCTCGTAAAACCGGAGAACCGGTCAATGAGAAACGGGAGATGATACAGCTTTAACAATCCTTTTTTTTAGGCCGGTCACAAGACAGGTTCCCATTCCCCCGGCAGGGAAGACTTCAAACCTCGCTCAAAGAAGCGGGCAGCAACATTCATCAGGCCGGAATACGCAATAAAATCCTGAAGTGTTGTCATCTCCTGCCGACGGAACCCGCAGGGAACCGGAAGAACTGGTGCGGTTCCTGAATGGAGCCGGCTCTGCCAGACGGTTCATGACAACCGGCGTCTGGATGGAGGATCCCAGGTAAGGACCTGAAGGATCCGGATGAACTACTGTCATCGGAGTCTGTCACATGAAAACCCTCTCTACAGGTATTGTCGCGCTCATTCTGGTCTCTTTCATGGTACTGCCGGCTCTGGCCGATGAGACGAACGCAACAACCACAACAACAACAACGATCGTCACGGAAACCACGGCTGTTGAAACCTCGACAACCGAAGAGCCCGCAACAACGGGGGTTGTATCGGAGACCACAACCGTGGCTGCCGCTTCCACCTCAACAACGGCACCGGTCGCTACCACTGCCCTGAACGTGACCACCGAATCGTCAGCTCCTGTCACTACCGTGGCCGCCGCAACGCCTGCCGTTACGGAAGTACCGGACACCACAGGAGACCTCGCCGCGGCATCCTCTCCCCTCGGAGCCGCGCTCCTCATCGACGGGGCGTATTATGGTATCACGCCCGTCAACCTGAGCGGCATCCCGGTCGGGAACCACATTGTCCGGCTCACCCTGAGCGGGTATTATGATTACGAGGGCTCGGTCTATGTCACACCCGACAAGGTAACCAACGTGTTCGGTACACTCCAGCCGTCGGGAGCTCCGGCAACGGCCACACTTCCGGCCGCAACCACGACTGCGATACCGATCGCCACCGTGCAGCCAACGCAGACCACCGCCGGCAGTATCTTTGACAGCCCCGCCGTCGTTGCTGCCGTACTGGGCATCATCACCGCGTGCATCGGGGCCGGCGCAACCATCTTCACCCATATTTCGAAGGTGAAAAAAGAATGACCGGGGGATCGTTCCCCGCCACTCCCTTTTTTATTCATTCATTACCCGTTCCTGTTCCCGACGATCCAAGCCCTGATCAGCATCCATAAATCCCCGCCCGGCACAACCCTACCAGTAGTATGCTCAAACTCTCTCCTGTGATGGAGGCATATGAGAGATCCCTGCTGGAAGGGCTCCATCATCAGATTGCGATAGCAAAGGAGGCCCGCTCGCGGGGACTGGATCCCAGTACGGATGTCGAGATCCCGATAGCGAGCGATCTCGCGGACCGGGTAGAGGTATTGACCGGAGTCAAAGGGGTTGCCGCACGGATCCGCGAGCTGGAAGCAACGATGTCCCGCGAGGAGGCGGCCCTCCGTATCGGCGACGATTTCGTTGCCCGGAAGTTCGGCGAGAAAGATGTCATGGAGGTGCTCGATCACGCGATCCGCGTTTCCATGGCGCTCCTCACTGAAGGCGTCGTTTCGGCTCCCACGGAAGGGATTGCAAAGGTCGCCCTTGGTAAGAACGATGACGGAAGCCAGTACCTGATGATCTACTATGCCGGCCCGATCCGGAGCGCCGGGGGGACGGCTCAGGCCATGTCGGTGCTTGTCGGCGACTACGTGCGTCAGAAACTGGGCATCAACCGGTATATCGCCCGGCAGGACGAGGTGGAACGGTACATCGAGGAAATCCGGCAGTACAACTCGATCATGAACCTCCAGTACCTCCCGAGCGAAGCGGAGATCCGGCTCATCATCGAGAACTGCCCGGTCTGCGTTGACGGAGAAGCCACTGAGCAGGAGGAGGTCTCGGGCCACCGCAACCTTGAGCGGGTAGAGACGAACGTGGTCCGCGGCGGCATGGCGCTTGTCATCGGGGAAGGCATTGCCGGCAAGGCCCGGAAGCTCAAGGGCCGGGTCGAGAAGATGAAGATGGAGGGCTGGGACTGGCTCGACAAGCTGATCGCCGGTGCAGCCAAAAGCGGGGATGGCGAGAAGACGGTCGGAATCAAGCCGCTCGACAAGTACCTCCGCGACCTGATCGGGGGCCGCCCGGTCTTCTCGTATCCCATGAGGAAGGGAGGGTTCCGGCTCCGGTACGGGAGATCGCGGAATACCGGGTTTGCCGCGGCCGGGATGCACCCTGCGACCCTGTACGTGCTGGGCGAGTTCCTTGCCACCGGCACCCAGATGAAGACCGAGCGGCCGGGCAAGGCCTGCGGTGTGGTACCGGTTGATTCAATCGAAGGACCCACGGTCCGGCTGCGGGACGGGGACGTGCTCCGGATCGACGATGAGGCGACTGCAAAACGGCTCGCGCCCGGGATCGAGAAGATCCTTGACGTGGGGGAGATCCTCATCTCGTTCGGGGAGTTCCTTGAGAACAACCACCCGCTCGTACCCGCAGGCTACTGCGAGGAATGGTGGCAGCTCGATGCCGGTGAGAGCGTAAAGCCCCCGAAGGATGAGGCAGAGGCGCTGGCATATGCCCGCAGCGGGGGATACCTCTTCCCGGCATGGACATGGTTCTGGGACGACGTCACCGCCGACCAGATCCGGGCCCTTGCGGATCATGTGGCAACCACGGGAACCCTGAAAGAGGATACCCTCCTCATCCCTGACGATCCGGCAATCAAGACCTCGCTTGAAACCCTGCTCGTCCCTCACGGGGTCCGCGAGGGCATCGTGCAGGTCCGGACCTGGCGGACACTCGTTGCCGGGCTGGGTCTGGGGGACGATCTCAGGAGGCGGGAGACCTGGCAGTCCATCCCGTGTGATGCCGGGCCGCTGGAGCTCGTAATGCACCTCTCGGGGCTGAAGATGCGGTCCCGGTCCGGCACCCGGATCGGGGGGCGCATGGGCCGGCCGGGCAAGTCCAAGCCCCGGAAGATGAATCCCCCGCCCCACGTACTTTTTCCGCTGGGAGACTCCGGGGGCAGCCGTCGATCCTTCCAGTCCGCCTCTGCCCATACGGCAGAAGTGGACATGGAAGACACCGCCCTGGATTTCCAGAAAGAGGGAGGTATCATCGAGATCGAAGTGGGGCGGCGCCGGTGCACGCAGTGCGGCGAGATCACATACCTGAACCGTTGCCCGAAATGCAGCGGGCATACCTCCGCCCTCTTCACCTGTCCGAAGTGCGGCCATGAGCTCGCGCAGGACCGGTGCCCCAGCTGCGATGTCCCCGCGATCTGCAGCCAGCGGATCTCCCTGAACGTGAAGGCTGAGTACGCCAAAGCAATGGAACGGATGGGGCTGAAAACCGACAGTATCGCACTGGTCAAAGGTGTCAAGGGGGTGATCTCCCGGGAGAAGACCGTGGAGGCGATGGAGAAGGGCCTCCTCCGCGCCCGGCAGAACGTCTTTGTCTTCAAGGACGGTACGACCAGGTTCGACATGATCGACCTGCCCTTAACGCACATCCGCCCGGACGAGGTCCGGGTGTCCGTGGAAAAACTCCGGGCGCTCGGCTATACCAGAGACACCCACGGCTACGATCTCCAGAATGGCCGGCAGGTCGTGGAACTCCACCCGCAGGACATCCTGGTCTCGGATTCCTGCGCCGAATGGCTGGTCAGCGTGGCAAAGTTCATGGACGAACTGCTCGTCAAATGCTATGGTCTTGAACCCTTCTACAACGTGAAGGGCCCTGAGGATCTGGTGGGCCATCTCGTCATCGGCCTTGCCCCGCACACGAGCGCCGGCGTCCTGGCCCGGATCGTGGGGTTCACCCGGGCGAATGTCGGGTATGCCCACCCGTTCTTCCATGCTGCAAAACGGAGGAACTGTTTCTATGGCGATACCGAAATCGAGGTCTATGACGGGAGATCGTGGACCAGGACCCCCATCCGGAAGTTTGTTTTAGAGAACTTCGATCTCACCCGGCCCGGGCTCGACCGGCTCGGCACGTACTACTCCGATCCTGCCCGGCCATATTACACCCGGACCGTCGACACAACCGGGCAGATCCACATCAGGAAGATCACCTCTGTCTCCATCCACCGTTCGCCCGCATCGCTGATCCGGTTCACCACCTCCCGTGGGAAGGAGCTCGTCGTCACCCCGGACCACGCGATGGTTGTCTGGGATACCGGGTACCTCCGCAAGATCCGTGCAATGGAACTGAAACCCGGCGATTCCGTGCCGGTGTTTGAAGGATCGTGCGTCATTGCGGATACCATCCGGCTCGCGGAGCCGGTCCCGGCACCCGAGGAGCGGGTCTACTGCCTGACGGTTGCCGACGACCATACGCTCGTGGCAAACGGGATCTTCACCGGGCAGTGCGATGGCGACGAGGACTGCATCATGCTCCTCCTGGACGGGCTCATCAACTTCTCGCGCTCGTTTTTGCCGCAGAACCGGGGCGGTACCATGGATGCGCCGCTGGTGCTGACGAGCAGGATCGACCCGGCCGAGATCGACAAGGAAGCCCTCAATGTCGATGTCTGCGACCATTACCCCATCGAGGTCTATACCAGCGCCATGGTGTACGCCGAGCCCAAGACCATCGTCAAACTCATTGACCGGGTCGAGAACCGGGTCGGGACACCGGCCCAGCTCGAAGGATTCCAGTTCACCCATGACACCTCGGATATCTCCGCCGGCCCCATCGAGTCGATGTATACCCAGATGAAGACGATGACCGACAAGCTCGGGGCGGAACTCGATCTTGCCGAGAAGATCCGTGCAGTCGATGCGGACGATGTGGCGGAGCGGGTCTTAAACACCCACTTCATCCGCGACCTGATGGGCAACCTCTCGGCCTTCTCCAAACAGAAGTTCCGGTGCACGAAGTGCAACACGAGCTACCGGCGGATGCCGCTCGCCGGCAAGTGTACGAAGTTCCGGGGTAAAGGGATCTGCAACGGGAACATCATCCCCACGGTCCACGAGGGCTCGGTAAAGAAGTACCTGGAGATGTCCCGGGAGATCTGCCGCAAGTACAAGATCACGGAATACACCAAGCAGCGGGTCGAGGTGATCGATCTTGCCATCGAGTCCACGTTCGGCGAAGAGAGGCAGCAGCAGCTGGGCCTTGCGGACTTTATGTAAACTGGGGGTCGAAGATTTCCTACGGAAATCTTCTCTTCCTCGACCTTCGAAGAACTCATGTGAGTTCTTCTCATTCTCATAGTTCTGATGAACTATTCGGATTCTGATTGAAGGTCTCGGATTCATCAGACCCGAAGTTGGAGAAGAACGCATCAGCGTTCTTCGATTAGCCATAGGTCGGAGACCTGCAGTCTTCCCATCCTTCGGGTCTAACGGCCCTCAGTACCGTGAAAGCCCTTTTACTTTCCGAGAGCCAATACTATACCAAGCGAGAATATCTAAGTGGCCAACAGAGGCAGACTCAAGATCTGTTCCCGAAGGGGTTCGCAGGTTCAACTCCTGCTTCTCGCATGATTTTTATATTGTATATCTTCCCAGCCTGCACCGTGAATTTCGGCGCAGAATACAGAGATTCCCCCCAATCTGAGCGTAGCAGTCGGGACCAGTTTTCCCGTACGTATCCTCCGGGCAAGGCCGCCAGCACCGGTACAACAGGAGGTGTACATTTGTACCCACGCGACCCCCTACACGGGGATTATCTGAAAAATTCACTATCTACGGGGTAAAACGTACACGTTTTTACCTAAAACCAGGAAGGGGATGTAGGGGGTCGCACGGGTACATTTCGTTTTCAGGGCCGGACTTTCAGGATCCTGATCCGCTTTTCACGGGGATTATCCCCCTGACTTCAGGTACCAGGGCCGGATCTCTGTACCCGTGCGACCCCCCGGACCTTATGAACCGTTCTAAAAGAACGGGGCCCGCCCGGTGCAACATTGATGTCAGGGCAGGGTAAACACAGTACAGTACTTCTCAGCACCATGGACACAAGCCTCGTTCTCCAGGGCATGATCATCGGTCTGATCCTCGCCGTACCCGTAGGGCCGCTCTCCCTGATGTGCATCCAGCGCTCCCTCTCCGAGGGAAAACTCCACGGGATCGTTTCGGGGCTTGGCATAGCAACCGCGGACTCTTTCTATGCGCTGGTAGCCTTTCTCGGACTCACGGTTATTTCGGGATTCATCCTGTCATGGCAGGAATACTTCCGCATCATCGCCGGGCTGGTCCTGCTCGCCGTCGGGATAAAGATCTTCTTCACGCTTCCCCAGACCGACAGCCCCAATGGAATGCCTGAGAGTTATACCCGCGATTATCTTTCGATGGCAGCCATTGCCCTGGCAAATCCCATGACCATCACTTTCCTGATGGTCACGCTGCCCGGCTTCGGCTTTGTGTTCGGGGGATCGTCGCTCACATCAACGGCGGAGTTCGTCGGGGGATTCTTTGGCGGGTCCATGCTCTGGTGGATCGTCCTGTGCGGCATACTGGGGGCCGTGCGCTCCCGGATCGGCACCGGTGCCCTCTGCCTAATCAACCGGGTATCCGGTATCTGCATTCTGGGTATCGGTGTGGCCATGCTGGTGAGCCTCATCCTGCCGGTCAGATGATTCGGGCATCATTTACGACACCGTTTAGGGTTTCAGCGTTGAGAAGGGCATAAATATATTTTCTTGTGCACCAACAGATAAGCACATAAACGTGTTCCACACGCGTGAAAGGAGAGGTTGCACTGACAGACAAGAAACCGGCAGCACCACCGGGCGACGAGGTCATCAGGGTCAAACTACCCCAGAAACGGAACCGGGAGATGTTCGGGTGTGCAGAACTGATGATGGGGGCCAACCACATCCGCATCCGCTGTTTTGACGGCGTGACGAGGATGGGCAGGATCAAGGGGAAGATCAAAAAGAAGGTCTGGATCCGTGAGGGTGACATCCTGATTGTCGTCCCGTGGAACTTCCAGGACGAAAAATGCGATATCATCTACCGCTACACCGGCCCGCAGGTCGAGTGGCTCAGGCGGAACAATTACCTCTGATTTTTGTACCGCTGACTGCGATCTCTTTTTTTTCAAGGGGTGGCCACGAAGGCAGACCAGACTTCGGGTAATTCCTCCTGAAAGATTTCATATATAAAAAATATATTTTAATTGCACCCATCAGAAGCAGATTACAGAGGCATATCCGTGGAACAACAACCTGAAACCAAAAGTCTGATACAGAAAAACTACCTGATTATTGTCGTCTTTGCCATGGCAGCTGTGGCTGTTATCGGCATAATTACCATGCAGCTGCTGGCAGCTTCCCTGGTCCTCGCCCTGATTCTCGGTATCGCTCTTATTGCCCGGGGGCAACAGTGGAGATCCCATCAGCATCCGGGATGTTCCAGCTCCTTCGAAGCCATGGACGACAGTTCCATTATCATCGCTGCCGCCCTGTTTGCGTTTATCGGTATGGCATTGTCCGTCTGGATTGTCTGGGCTGTGGCGCTCGCGGTATTGTTCTTTATCCACCAGTCGCTGGCCCGGATCGAAAAACATCTTGCGGCCCTGCCCCAGTTGGAAAAAACCGGGGGTGCAGGAAAACACTGAGCCTGCGGGCGAATAATATCCGGTACTACCCTTTCCGGCATATTATTTATGATACGGTTCGCCCCGCAGGATCCGGAACGCCCGGTACACCTGCTCAAAGAGGAGGAGCCGGGCCATCGGGTGCGTGAAGGTCATCCGTGAAAGAGAAAGCCTGAGGTCTGCCCGTGCAACGATCGGGGGGGAGAGGCCGAGATCCCCGCCGATCACAAACACGACTGGATTCTTTCCTGCCAGTTCCCACTCCCCGAATCCCCGGGCCAGCTCCTCGCTTGACTGCAGGGTTCCCTTCACATCGAGGACAATGGCGAATGCGCCTTCAGGAATCGCAGAGAGTATCCGGTCGCCTTCTTTCTGCACGGCAACCTGTTCGATGGAGGGGGAGGAGGCCACAGGCCTCTTCTCCTCGGGAACCTCAACAACCTGCACCTTTACGTACGGGCGGAGCCGTTTCTCATATTCGGCAATGCCATCCTGGAGGTACTTCTCCTTGATCTTCCCGACTGCAATGATACGGATCTGCATGGCCGACTGATTCCTGTAGCGTGCAGGTTATCGATGGAGGATGATAAGCGTTCCTAAAACAAAGGGCATAAAAAAGAGATCAGCATCAGCCGAAGATCTTCTTCGACTGTTCGAGGGCATCGACCGCGGGCAGTTTCTTGCCGGTCAAAAATTCGATGCAGGCTCCTCCCCCGGTCGAGATATGGGTGAAGTCCTGCTCGATCCCGAGTTTCTCGATGACGGCAGCGGTATGCCCTCCGCCGACTACGGAGAACTCCACTTTCGATGCCGCCCTGAGCAGTTCGTACGTACCGGTGGCAAAATCGGCATCCTCAAAGACACCGGCCGGCCCGTTGAAGACCACGGTCCCGGCCTTCTTGAGGGTCTGGACAAGCGTACCGAGAGCATCCATGCCGAGATCGAGAACCGGTGCATCCCCGGGGATCTTCTCGATAGGATACTCAACGCGCCGGTTGTCCTGCCGGACGGCTACGGAGTCCGGCATCACGATCCGGTCCCGGTGACGGGCAAGGATCTCCTTTGCCTTCCCGATCTCGCCATCGTACTTGAGCTGGGTAATCAGCTGGGTGGAGGGTTTGCCGATATTGTACCCGGCTGCGACCAGGAAGACATTGGCAACCACGCCGATCACGATAACCTGATCGGCAATGCCGTTGTCCAGTACGTGCTTTGCAACGTCGATGGAGTCGTCCACCTTGGTGCCCCCGAGCACCATGCAGACGGGCCGGGGTGCCCCGGAAAAGACACGGGACAGCGTGCCGACTTCCCGCTCCATGAGGAGCCCTGCGGCAGAACGCATGGCCATCGGCAGGCCGACAACGGTCGGCTGCGAGCGGTGGGCGGTGCCAAAGGCATCGTTGACGAAGACATCGCCCATGGACGAGAGTTTCTTGACAAGATGGGTCTTCTTTGCCTCTTCCGGTTTCAGCGTGAGGTTCTCCTCCGCATTGAACCGGACATTCTCCAGCATCACGATGTCGCCGATCTTCATCGCGTGCACGGCCTCGCGGGCGTGGCGGCCGAAGATGCTGTCCACATAGGTCACAGGCCTGTTCAGGAGCTGTTCCAGTTTCTCGGCATGGGCCTCGAGCGTAGTGAAGTCCTTCTTGCCGGGCCGGCTCTGGTGGGTGACGATCACGACCCGGCTGGTATCAAGGGCCCGGATGGTAGGGAGATGTTCCCGGAACCGCTTGTCGTCGAGGATCAGGCTGGACGTGGGATCAATAGGGGAGTTGAGGTCGAGCCGGAGGAGAACGGTTTTTCCTTCAACTCCCAGGTCCTTTATCGTTCCAATCGGCATCGGTACTGTCTCCGCAGGGGATTACGAGGATCCGCGTGCCTTGATCTTCTTCATCCGGAAGAGTTCTTCTCGTTCCATCTCGTCAAGGCGCATCTTGATGAAGTCCCGTGCCTGGGTCAGCTCCGGGATCACCTTGAATTCGAGCGCGTTGACACGGCGCTTGGTCTTCTCGATCTCGTCGAGCAGGCGTTTCATGGTGGTCTCGATCTCGGCGCTCTCGATGATCGCTTCCACGAGTTCCTCGAACGCCGTGGCTGTCTCGTCGATGACCGGGGATGTCCCGAGCACGCCGTACCCGCGGTCCGCCAGGGTCTTTCTGACCTTCGAGGACTCGATCTGGGGCACGACGACGCCCATGATGTTCTTGCTCTTTAAGGTGATCTGCGGCACTTCCTTGACAGAGAATGCCGCGGACTTCACCCCGATCGCACCTTCCACCGTGTTCGCCACGGCCATCATCTCGACGGCCCGGGCATACTTCCGGAGCAGTTCGCCCCTGCTGTCCTTCGCGTTTGCAAGGATCTTGAAAAATTCTAAGATCAGTCCATCGCGCTTCATCTTGAGGATCTTGTAGCCGCGCTCGGAGAGCTGGATCTTCCGCTTCAGGTTGATCAGTTCCGAACGGGTTGGCTTGATATCGCGCAGCGCCATGGACGACTTACTCCTTCTTTGCACCGGCCTTGAGTTTCGGGTGGTACTTCTGGATCAGTTCACGGTCGATACGGGTGAGCTGCTCGACCGGCAGTGTGGCGAGGAGGTCCCAGCCAAGGTTGAGAGTGTCCTCGATGGTGCGGTCCTCGTCATAGCCCTGCCGGACAAAACGGTTCTCGAAGAGGTCCGCGAACTCAAGGAGGCCGCGGTCGCGCTCTGAGAGGGCGTCCTTGCCGACGATTGCCACCAGGCCGCGGAGGTCGTTGCCTTCTGCATAACCGGCGTACATCTGGTCGGAGACCTTCTTGTGGTCCTCACGGGTGTGGCCCTTACCGATACCGAGGTTCATCAGACGGGAGAGCGAGGGCAGCACGTTGATGGGCGGGTAGATGCCCTTCCTGTGCAGCTCACGGTTGACCACGATCTGGCCTTCGGTGATGTACCCGGTCAGGTCGGGGATCGGATGAGTGATATCGTCACCGGGCATGGTCAGGATCGGGATCTGGGTAACGGAACCCTTCTGGCCCTTGATCATACCGGCACGCTCGTAGATACAGGCGAGGTCCGTGTACATGTAACCCGGATAGCCACGGCGACCGGGCACTTCTTCACGGGCGGCACCAATCTGACGGAGCGCTTCGCAGTAGTTGGTCATATCGGTCAGGATGACCAGCACGTGCATACCGAGCTCGAAAGCGAGGTATTCTGCGGTGGTCAGGGCGAGACGCGGGGTGATGATACGCTCGACGGCCGGGTCGTCCGCAAGGTTGAGGAAGACGACGGCACGTTCGAGTGCACCGGTGCGCTCGAAGTCCTGCATGAAGTAGTTCGCTTCTTCCTTGGTGATACCCATGGCAGCGAAGACCACGGCGAAACTCTCGGTCGAGCCGGGCACCTTTGCCTGCCGTGCGATCTGCAGCGCAACATTGTTGTGCGGGAGACCTGCACCCGAGAAGATCGGGAGCTTCTGGCCACGGACAAGGGTGTTGGTCCCGTCGATCGTGGAGATACCGGTCTGGATGAAATCCGCCGGCATGCCGCGGGCGTACGGGTTGATGGCCGCACCGGTGATGTCGAGGCGCTTCTCCGGGACAATCTCCGGGCCCCCGTCGATGGGCTTGCCGCCACCCGACAGGATACGGCCGAGCATCTCGCGGCCCACGGGCATCTTGATGGTCTCGCCCGTGAACCGGACGCCGCTGTCCTTCCCGATACCGGTGGTGGTCTCGAAGATCTGGACGACGACGAGCTCGTCGCTCGTGTCCAGCACCTGGCCGCGCTTGATCGTCCCGTCGAAAAGAACGATGTTCACGAGTTCGCCGTAGGCGACAGGCTCGGTCTTCTCGACAAAGACGAGGGGACCGGCAATCTTGTTAATCGTCCTGTATTCCTTCATGCTGCCGACCTCAGGGTGTTGAACTCAGCGTCCATCTGCTTCTCGATCTTGGCGAGTTCAGGCTTGTAGTCCTTGATGAACTTGATCTGGGGCAGTTCGCCCTTGCTCTTGACCGCGTTGATCTGCGTCGGTGAAACACCGGCGAGCTGGGCGGCGTAGGCAAGGTCGGCGAATGTCTTGATCGCCTTCATCATGTCGTACTGCTTGGTCATGTCACAGAACGTGTCGACCGAGTCGTACGCGTTCTGCTGGAGGAAGATCTCACGGATCATACGGGCGACCTCGATGGTCACCTGCTCCGACTCGGGCAGAGCGTCGGAACCGACGAGCTGCACGATCTCCTGGAGTTCTGCCTCCTTCTGGAGAACTTCCATGGCCCACGACCGGATCTTGTTCCACTCGGGGGAGACTTCCTTGTCGTAGTAGTCCTGGAGTGCCTCTAAGTACAGGGAGTACGAGTTCAGCCAGTTGATGGCCGGGAAGTGCCGGCGCTGGGAGAGCTTGGCGTCCAGTGCCCAGAAGACCTTGACGATACGCAGGGTGTTCTGGGTGACCGGCTCCGAGAAGTCTCCGCCCGGCGGGGATACTGCCCCGATAACCGAAACGGAACCGTCGGCGCCGTTGAGGGCCTTGACGAGACCGGCCCGCTCGTAGAACTCCGAGAGGCGGGCTGCCAGGTAGGCCGGGTACCCTTCCTCACCGGGCATCTCCTCAAGACGGCTGGAGATCTCACGCATGGCTTCTGCCCAGCGGGAGGTCGAGTCTGCCATCAGGGAGACGTCGTAGCCCATGTCACGGAAGTACTCCGCGATGGTGATACCGGTGTACACCGATGCTTCACGGGCTGCCACCGGCATGTTGGAGGTGTTTGCGATGAGCACCGTCCGCTCCATGAGGGGTTTTCCGGACTTCGGGTCTTCGAGGTGCGGGAACTCGGTAAGAACTTCCGTCATCTCGTTGCCGCGTTCTCCGCAGCCGATGTAGACCACGATCTCGGCATCCGACCACTTGGCCAGCTGCTGCTGGGTGACCGTCTTGCCGCTCCCGAACGGGCCGGGAATCGCGGCGGTGCCGCCCTTGGCGATCGGGAAGAGACCGTCGAGGATACGCTGACCGGTGATCAGCGGGATCGTCGGGTTCATCTTCTCCTTCACGGGGCGGGGGACACGGACCGGCCAGCGCTGGATCATCGGGTACTCGCGGCCGTCGTCGAGGACACAGATGGTCTCGTCAACGGTGAAGTCCCCGCTCTTGATCGTCTTGACCGTGCCGGCCTTGGCGTTGGGCGGGAGCATGACCTTATGGACGATGTTCGTTTCCTGAACCTCGCCGAGGATCGTGCCCGGTTCGACCTTGTCGCCTGCTTTTACGAGCGGCTTGAAGGTCCATTTCTTCTCGTGGGAGAGCCCGGGGGCGGACACACCGCGCTCGATGAAGTTGCCCATCTTGTCAACGAGCACCGAGAGCGGGCGCTGGATACCGTCGTAAATACTGGTTAAGAGGCCCGGCCCGAGTTCCACGGCAAGAGAGAGTCCGGTGTTCGAGACCGGTTCGCCCGGCCGGATACCGCTGGTATCCTCGTACACCTGGATGATGATGTTCTCGCCCTGAATCTTGATGACTTCTCCCATCAGCTCTTCTTTGCCGACCTTCACCACATCGTACATGTGGGCGTCAAGGTTGACTGCCGTCACGACAGGGCCGGCGATCCTTTTAAGGACCCCTTGCTTTTGTTCCTTTGCTTGTTTTCCTTTTACTTCCACAGATCAACACCCACCGATCGCTTGATTCTCTCCCGCATGGACAGGCCTCCCTCTTCGCCGCCGATGGCGATCACCGTCGGCTTGACCGAATTCTCAAGCGTTGTACGGAGCCTGCGGGGAATCTTCTCCATGTCGCCTGAGTTGAGGACGAGGATCCCGACCTCGCTGTCCTGCAGCACTGTGGTGATGTGCTCGCTGAGTTTCTCATCGTTCTCGACGGCATAGGTCTTGCGGATACCCGCAAGCCGGAACCCGAGGATGAACTCACTGTTGCCGATTACTGCGATCTCCATTCACATCACCAGGTACTCTGCAATCTTCTCCGAAGGGAGTCTCGATTCCTTGCCGCGGGCAAGCGCCCGCAGGTTGAAGACCTCGTACTTCTTCTTCTCGAGGTAGACAAGGATCGGGTGAATCGAGAACGGATTGCGCTTGCTCATCCCTTCCATCTGTTCGAGCTGGACCCGGGTCAGCCGGATCTCGATATCGCGAACCGCTTTCTGGCTCTTGAGCTCATCGAGCAGCGTGTGCAAAGACTCGTTCCTGACCAGCGTCTTGAGCTGGTCGACGAATTCCCCGGTTTCCTTAAGAGTATGCAGGTTGGAGAAATCCACCACCGACAGACTGCCACCGGGGATGTACATCTCCCGCACGTCCTCCGTCGGGGATGCATCAGCCCGAAGCCGGAAGAGGGTCTTTACGTTCTTGATGTCGATATCCAGCTGGATATACGAGAGGAACGATGCCCCGCCCTTGATCCCGGCTTTCGCGTCGCCCAGGATCTCGGCATAGAGCTGCTTGTACAGCTCGTTCTCCATGTGGGAGAATGAACCGGATTCCTTTGCGGCAGGAAATTCCCGGGAAAGGACGGAATACATCCGGTGCCCTTTCAGGAGTTCGATGATACGGTCGTTGCTGTCCTCGGCAAGAAGCCGGTCCAGGATGACTTTGTCCAGACTGCCGGCCGGGATCAGGATCTCTTTGATCTTGCCGGACTTTTCTCCCTGCATCTTGCCACGGAGAATCGTTAAGACATTCTGGATGTCCCAGCGACGGAGGTATGCCTGGGTGAATCCCTTGAGGGTGCCCGGGGTAATCTGCTGGATCTTCTGGTATTCCTTGGCCAGGTTCCAGCTTAAGGCAACTTCAACAAGGTCCATGCCCGCAAACGTCGTCCCGAGTTCGTCGATCTCCTGTTTGTATTCGGTCTCCTCGATGATACGGGTGATTTCGGCAACGCTCATGTTGAGCATGCGCATGTACTCCTCCTTGGGGAGGAGTTTTGCCTTCCTGACCCGCATCCTGGTGCACACATAGATGTACGGTGCTGAAATATTCACACCCATACGTGTGCCCCCTTACCCGAACAGGATATCCGACGCATCCTTCAACCCGGACTCCCACACCTTCGATAGGAAGGTGCGGTAGCTGTAATCAATCTGCAACGCTGCCCCTTCGCCTTCAATCAGGAGGCCGCCGTCGATGTTGACCGGCTCCCCGAGCCTGAACCCTGCAAACTCCGGGTCGGCAATGACTGCCTTTGCAGCTGCCGCATCCCGGGCATTGCAGAAAATCGTGCCTTTCGGGATCTCCTTCTTTGCCTCGGTAAGGAGTCTCTTGATCGCTTCACGATGGAAGCTCTCAGGGAGGGCTGCAATCTCTTTTCTGGTGGCTTCGTACGCCTGGTCCAGGAGCGCCTTCTGCGTGTTGAGGAGCTCGCGCTTGACAAGGAGGTTGGCTGCAGAAACATCCTGGCTCACGAGGTGGGCGGACTGCTTTGCTGCTTCCTCCTCTGCGGCAGACTTGATCTCGCCGGCCTTCCTGTTGGCGGCGGCGAGGATCTGGTCAACGTCCTGCTTGGACTCAAGCCGGATCTTTTCTGCCTCGGACCTGCCCTTTTCCCTGATCTCTTCGATTACTGCTTCCAGTCCCATTGTTCTCTCCCTTAGAAGAGCAGCAGGAGACCGACGACCAGACCGAAGATGACGATGGTTTCAGGGATAACCGTGAAGAGGAGACCAAGACCGAAGAAGTCCTTGTTCTCAGCGATGGCGCCGACTGCTGCGGCACCGATACCCATCTCGGCGACACCGGTACCGACACCGGTGAGCCCGACGGCGAGACCTGCGCCGACTGCCTTAAGTCCAACCTGCGATGCCTTGATCATTTCTTCTGTCATAACAACATCTGCCATAATTTATTCCTCCGTAAATCTGCGTTTCATTCCGAATGGAACGTATTTTTTGCCTCCACCTTTGTAGAACTTGGTGAAGAATTCGACATAGTGCAAACGAATCGAGTGGAGCCCGCCACCCAGGATACCCAGCGCGGTATTGAGCGCGTGGCCGAGCAGGAATACGACAAGCCCGACCAGGATCATGACGATACCGACAAGGGAGAGTTCTTTCATACCGGGATTGATGAACATCCCGATGGACATGTAGTTGGTCACCATCGCAATTGCCACTGATGAAAGACCGACCGCGACCAGACGGGCATAGGAAAGAACGTGGGAGATGATCGTGGGTAACTCGATCACTTCAAGGACTGAGTCCCTTGCGATGAAGATGACACCGGCAAGGATGAGTAGTGCCCCGATGAACGTGCCGAGGTTGAACCCCATTGCAGCGGCCGGCAGCCCGGTGAGATCGGGCATGAGCGGCATTGCAACATTGGACCAGATTGCAACAAGGATACCCCACATGACAGCGAGCCATCCGAAGTTGGCCATGACCGCCTTGATGCGGTGATCCCCGTGGTCCTGTTTTGCATGGTTATACATACCGAGAACGCGGCCCAGCGTGATGTGCAGGATGCCAATCCAGATGGCAATCATCATCAGTGCCGGGATTGCCGGCCCATGAGCGCCTTCCTCTGTCACACCGATCAGGAGATGCCTGCTCGGCATCAACCCGGCGTACCCGTGGATGATGTTCGGGAATCCGCCGAAACCGCACAGCCAGCCGACGAATTCCGTCAGCTCGAACCCGAGGAACTCGTTGAAGAGTACCCCGAAGATGATGCTGGAGATACAGGCGTTCCGGAACACCGTCATGAACATCTGGCCGTCTTCGCCCTTGATCATCTTCTTTAAGAAGAACCACATCACAAGGAGAATCAGGCCGTACCCGACATCACCGAGGATGAGACCGAAGAAGATCGGGAACACGATGGCGAGCATCAGTGTCGGATCGATCTCGGTATATTTGGGTCGCGAATAAACGTCCATCAGCATCTGTGCCGGCTGGGCGAACTTCGGGTTATTGTACTCCACCGGTACCGAATCGTGGTCGGGATCGGTGGGAAGTGTGGACACATACACCTTGCCACCGGTCACCCGCACCAGCGACTCGCTGATTTCGGCGACCTTATCCGAAGGAGCCCAGCCCTCGGCAACGAAGGTCTGTTTCGTTGTCGCAAACCGGAGCGGTGCCTCGCTCTTTTCCACCTCTGCCTTCAGGAGCTCTTCACAGGCAACAATGAAACTTGCATGCTGTTGTTTTACCGCATCCAGTTTCCTGTTGATCTCTGCGATCTCCTGCGTCAGAGTTGCGATCTGCCCGGAGTAATATGCGATGCGGTCCGCAGGTGTTCCGGTCTCATCCGGGATCGGAACCGACTGGAACCCTGCATCCTGCAACGCCCGCTCAACCTCGTTGCGCTGAGAAGACCTGACAAATGCCACAAGGAAGTTCTTCTCCTTTCCCGGTGAGAAATGCATCTCGCTTGGAACCGGTATGGCCGGTTGCCGGACAACATACCCGGCATAGACGGACAGCCCTGCATAACCGCGATAGGTCTCGAGATCTGCAGGAACTGCGGTAAACGGGGTGATCTCGGCGATCTTCTGCTCGTACTCCTTGACTTTATTATCAAGTTTCGAGCGGTTTCCGGTCAGTTCCTCGACTTCGCGTTCAAGAGCCGGCAGGCCCTGCTCGATTTTGGCCCTGAGCTCGGACTTCGAACAGGCTGCAGCAGAATCCAGATCGTCCGCCTGGACAGAAACAGCATTTTCAATGGCACGAATCTTCAGCAGATCCTCGGACGCTTCGTTTGCTCCGGAAAGCGGCGTACCGAGTTTGAAACCCTCATAGCATTCTGCTGCACCCTCCACATATTCCTCGATATGGAACAGGTGGTGGCGGTACAGCTCCGCAACAACAGGAGCCATCTGGTCCTTTGAAGCGGCGATGAGGAGCCTGCTCATCTGCTTAGGCTTTAACATGCAGCTGCTCCTTAAACCGCAAAACCAGCAGCTGCACCGCTTGTGAAAGGTTCTTCTCTCCTTTCTCCTTCAGTGCCGCTGCGCGCTGATTGCCGCCTTGAATGATTTCAGCGTGCTTAAGTGCCGCCTGGTGCCGTGCTTCTTCCAGTTTCAGCTTTTTGTACTGTTCTGCATTGCTCTGCGCTTTTGTAACCAGATTGTCAGCTTCGAGCTCGGCCTCGGAATGTCGTTTCTTCTTCTCTTCCTGAGCCTTGCTGATGACCGATTGGTACTCTTCTTCAGCTTTTTTGATGTCTCTTAAGACCTCAGTCTTCATCCAACCCTCCTCTCACGGCAAGTACAATAATAGGTAAAAAAAGCCATATATGTATTGTTATTTTGGTGTCAGTTACTCGTACCGATAGTCAAAAATACGACGAAAATGTTAACTGATTATGAAATATCCGTTAACATCTGGTACTTTACCGGGCGACAGGAAGCAGTTTTTGGCAGATCAATGATCTCCACGCCCCCTTGATGCGACCTGATCGTTGTACCGGCCAGTTCATCACTGGAACAGACAAGATACTGTTCCGGGTGGGTTCCCCTCCTGATCGTGCAGCTGGTCGTGATCAGCGGCCCGACCGAGACCAGGTATGAGAACCGTTTCGCCCCCGGGTGATCCTTGGGGAGAACGATAAGGGGCATGCGGTAAGTCCTGACAAACTCTGCGAGCATGATCGCCGGTTCCACTGCACCGCCTTCCGGAGCTGAGACTACAACGATGTCCGTTGGATCCACGGTCTGGCAGTACTCCCGGTCCGGAGTTTCGATACGAAGCGCAAACAGGGCATTGACCTTTGCAGCCAGAAGAAAAGAACGGATGCCGGAGATGAGCAGGAACTCATCGCCGAGCGGTACGATCATGGTATTCAGAGTGCCGTCACATTATCGGACTGGCAGCTGGCACAGATCGGTTTCTTGCTGACGCTCTCGAACTTTTCACCGCAGTCATTGCAACGGTATTTCTTTCCCTTTACCCGTTCGTCGAAATTCAGATCCCCGGTAGGTCCGCCACCAACAGTACACATGGTTGGACACCTCAGTACCGTCATCTTCTCCAAACGGCTTAATAGTATGCTTTTTCCACCACACTCGTCAGGAGTGAACCGGTTCAGACAAGGATCACGTTGAATGTCACAAGGGATATGATCAGGAGAACACAGGCGTGTTTCACGCCGGCGGCTGCAGAGGATTCGCTCATCTGCCCTGCGATAAGCCCGGAAAAGAGCGCCTGCATGAGGCACGCGTGATACAGGAGGCGACTGAAGGTTATGATGGAGATTGTACCAAACCCGGACAGCGTTTTCGAGGAGGTCGCTCCCTGGAGACTCAATCCCTGTGCCGTTATTGTCCCAAGCGTTGGTAAGAACTGCATGGTGAGTACGGCGACCACGAACAGGAAGACGAAGAAGGAGAGGTAGACGATCGTGATGTAGATGAACATCTCCTGACGCCTCTCCTGATTGAGGGTTTCACTCATCTTGGCATCGCTGGATGCTATCGAAAGGACCTCGCTTATCTGGCCGCTCATCTCGCTTGCCTTCGTGATCAGCGTGACTGTACGGGCGATAGCAGGGGTGCTGACCCGTTGCTCGAACCGCATGAGCGCCTCGGTGAAGTTCGCCCCCCAGTCCATGTCCCGCTTGATGCGCCGTATCTCATAACTTAAAAGCCCGAGGTTTGTATTCACCATGATCCCGATTGCCTGGGCAAGCGTGAGCCCGACCTGGTTGATCCCCGACATGCGTTCAAGGAAATCAGGGACCAGTTTCTGGATACCGAGAACCCGCCGGGACCACAGCTCATAAAAGATTGCATAGGGGATCAGTACGATGAGGAGCGCTATGATGATGTGATCGTCCACGACACCGATGTAGGTCTCGATATTCCGATAATGAGGCACTCTCAAAAAGACCGATATGATATACAATACGGCAATCGGAACCGTGATGTAGAACGTATGGTTGACATCGGTGATGAAACTGTCAAGGGGATGGCGGATATGGTTGACAAGCGTTCTCACCTTGTCATACTTCCTGAGCTGCTCGAACAGGGAATCCTCATGGTCCTTCTTGTATGTCGCCACATCGGGATACGCACGGAGTTCCTTGACAAAGGTGAACTGCTGTGTCCGTTCGGACTTGATCGATATGAGATCGACGAGGAGAATGAACACGAAGGATCCAATCGGCAGGATAGCATACGTGACGACCGATAGGTTCAGCACCGCTCCCCCCCCGGTCATACCCATAACCACCATGATGATGATCAAAAAGAGCGGGCCGGCAACGAACAAGGTGACATAGCCTTCGGCTACCAGGGATAGAATATTCAAAAAATTTTTTTGTTCAAACCGGGCTTCCTCCTGGTACATCCGCACCCGTATCGAGAGAAATTCCTCCATGTTACCCCCGCTCTCAATCACCGAGAGGAGATCATCGAGGAAATTTTTCAGTTTCTCCGAAGGCGTGGTCTCAGAGAGGTGGCGGATTGCAGTAACAACATCGTACCCGAAGAAATCAGCGTCCCGGACAATCTGCCGGAACTCCAGGGCAATTTCGCCGTAAATATCGGCCCTCTCGGAGAGGGATTGGAAGATCGGCATCAGCTGGGCGCCCCCTTTCCGCATCGCGTACATGTAGGCAGCCGCATTGTGGAGCGTGAGGTTGATCTTGATGGCCCGGTTGCTCTTCTCCAGGCTCGGCATTTTCAACAGCAGGCTGTACGCGATATAGGTACCGATAACAAACGAGAGGACAACAACGAACGCACCAAGATACTGCGCCGGATAGACCGCATTGAAGAATACCGGCATCCTGATGTCAAACACGTTGGCGATCCCGATCTTCCCGTTCAGTGACGGCAGCGCCACAAATACACTGATGAAAAAACCGAAAAACGCAAAGGCGGCTCCTGTCAGGAGTGCTATCTTGAAACTCTGCCAGAGGTACTGGTCCGGCGTCACTCCCATCCGGGCAGAGATCATCTCTGCATGGAGACTGTTGTACCGGATGGGATCGCGTTTAATCCACTGGTGTATAAACTGACGGACCATTGTCTAGAGTACCTGACGGAGATCATCGATATGGGTCTGGACTTTTTTCGGGTCGATGTGGTGGGCATGGAACAGGGAGGCAACGGAGATGTAATCCCGTATCCCCTGCTTTTTCATGGCGGTTAAAATGGAGACACGGAGACGGATCTCGTTCTCCAGCTGTTCCCGCGTCCACCCGCGCTTTTCAAGGATATCGGCATAGATCTGGGATCTGCCGGTATAACTGGAAATATCGTGAACTGGATCATAGAGGAAGACGTTATTCACCCGGAGGTTCCCGTTCGAGGGATCGATACCGGCGATTTCTACGATCTCCAGGGCACGGCGGACCCGTTCGGTCCCGTGATATATCAGGCCCTGCAGACTGATGATGTTCAAGGCCTGCATCATGTTGCGGGGCACATTGAGGGGTTCACTCTCAAGGCGGTGGATGGCGGCATCGACACTCCCGCCGTGCATGGTGGAGAACGTCGTGTGGCCGGTATTCATTGCCTGAAACAGGGTCTGGGCCTCGGGACCGCGGACTTCTCCGACAAGGATATACTCAGGCCGCTGCCGCATGGCGGACTTCAGCAGGTCGAACATGTTGATGGCATTACCGCCTTCCGTCAGGGCTTCGCGGGTGACACTGGCAATCCAGTTGTCATGGTAGAGCGTGATCTCCCGGGTATCTTCAATACTGACCACTTTTGCCACAGGAGGGATAAAGAGGGAGACTGCATTCAGGGATGTGGTCTTACCCGAGGCAGTTCCCCCGATGAAGAGAAGACTCTTGTTGTTCTCAATCGCAAGCCAGAAATAAACGAGTTCTTCGGCGTTGAATGTGCCGTTCTCCATCAATTCAACCGGTGAGAACGGTTCTTCGCGGAACTTACGGATAGTGAAGGAAGTTCCCCTTGTAGTAACCTCTGTCCCGAATGACAACTGAAGACGTGAGCCGTCTGGCAGCGTGGCATCGATCATCGGGGTGCCGGTGGAGATGTGTTTTCCGGACCGCTGTGCAAGTGTGATAGCCAGGGAGTTGAGAACCTCGGAATCGAACAGGATATTGGTCTTGATATTCCGGTACCTCCGGTGGTACAGGAACAGGGGGATCCGGTTCCCGTCGCAGGAGATATCCTCCAGCTGGGGATCTTTCATAAGGGGATCCAGACGCGACCACCCGAGGTAGTTCCTGATGAGGAAATACTGGATCTTGAAACGCGTGGATTCCTCAAGGGCTATCCCATAATCATTGATTAATGCCTGCATCTTGTCAAGAAGGATCCGTTTCCTGTCCTTTTTCATCTCTTCGGAAGAGAGAATGAGCACATCCCTCAGATCCTCATGCAGGCGCTCCAGCAGTTCGTACTCGAAATCCGAGAGCTGAGGTTCGTACAGAAGGTACTCATTCTGATTCGACTTTTTATTGTAACCGATCACGACAAATGAGCGCCCGGCCTCAACCCAGTACTGATCGATGATATCATATCCCTCGGGTATGGTGATATCGACAAGGGATCCATGCCGTTCAAAATCATACTCTTCAAGAGTGATCTTTTTCCCGCCTTTCAGCAGTGCAAAATAATGGCGAAAACCGGCCTCGTTTTTTTTATCTCCTGCTGCCGGGACAGGTTCGCCAGGCCCCGGGGGGGGAAGGGTGGACGAAGGTGAGAGGGCTGCCGGAGGATCATCTGAATCCGGGATTGCAGTACGTGCGGCGTCTGCTTCTCTTTTGGGTCTGAGGAAATTGATAATACCCATTATACAACCCTTCTTCGAAGATAGGTAAATTCCCGGTTTATATTTCGGGAAGCCAATCTATATAAGTATGTATTATCCCGGGCCGTCTTCCCGCGAGGAGGTAACCAGGGAGAGATCGTCCTCCAGAGAATTTTACTAATCTCCATTTCCCTTTTACAGATACATTTATCAATCAATCCATGACACTTTTTCTTGAATAAGACACGGATTCGCGTCATTGAGGCCCGCATGCAGGATTTTAACAAACAAAAAATGCCGACCGGAATTTCATCGCTCGATCCCATTCTGGACGGGGGAGTTCCCCAGGGTTCTGTCATATTACTCCTCGGAGATCTGGGAGCCGGCAACTACGAGTTCACCTACAGTTCGATCATCAATACACTCCATCCTAAAAAAGGCAATGGCTCCGACAACCTCGTTCTTCCCCATGAAATACGCTATATCACGTTTACCCGGCTGAAAGAAGATGTCCGCCGCGAGATTATCAATTCTCTCCACACCGAAGCACTAGAAACATTGGTGGATGCCATCAGGTTCGACGATCTTTCCGAACTGTATTTCGACAACAGCGTTGTTCCCGATGAATGGTACAGCCACAGCGATGTGATCACCCGCCTCCAGAAACGGTCAAATCACGATGGTATTCTTCTCCATCTGGCAAATGTGATCAATACTGTCGGTCAGGACAGCCTGCTGATCATCGATTCCATCACGGATCTGGCAACCCAGTCCGGGGATCCCGGTTGCTGGACTAACCTGACCGGCCTGATTCGGGGACTCCAGAGAATCTCCAAACAGCGGGGGATCACTTCCTACCTGCTGCTCAGCAGGGGAATACTCGACACATCAAAAGAACGTGAACTGGCCGACATCGTAGATGCGGTTATGCTCTTCAAATGGGAAGAGACGACCGGTTCCCGGCGACAGCGGGTGATGTACTTTGAGAAGTTCCGGGGCGTCATGCCCCATCTTGAAGAGAAAGATCTCGTCAAATTCGCAGTCAGGATCTCGACAACCGGCGGGTTTGAAGTCAGCAATATACGGGTGGTCATATGAACCATGAACGGGTCAAGGTCGGGATTGTCGGCCTTGATGATATGCTCGGCGGCGGGCTGATCCAGGGAAGTATCTGCTCGATTATCGGGACATATGGCACGGGAAAGACGACGTTTTCCTTAGAATTCGCATGGGACGGGTTGAAGAACGGAGAGAACGTCATCTACATCAGCCTCGAAGAACGGGAAGACCGGCTCCTGAGGTATATGGAACAGAAGGGATGGGATGTGAACCCCTTCCTGAACAAATCGCTCTATGTGATAAAACTGGATCCCACGGATTTCAACCTTGCCAATAACCGGATCAAGAACGAACTGCCAAAACTTATCGAAGAAGTCAAGGCCAGCCGCGTGGTCATCGATCCCATCTCCCTGTTCGAAGACCTGTTCGACACCAATTCCGAGCGGCGCCAGGAGATGTTCAGGTTCATTGAGGGCCTTCGCGACAAGAGGTGTACGATCATGATGACCTCCGAGACCGACCGGAACAATGTCTTCTCGAGCCGCCATGGGCTCATCGAGTACCTGTCGGACACCGTTATCCTCCTCCGGTACCTCCGGCCCTCGGGCTCGGAACTCTCAGCGGTCCACCTTGCCCTCGAAGTGGTAAAAATGCGGATGTCTGCCCATTCCCGGGAGATCAAGCCGTACGATCTCCTGCAGGACCAGGTGATGGTCTACTCTGAGGCAAACGTGTTTTGATCCTTTCAGATGGCGATACCCAGTATCCCGAGCAGCATGAGGATCAGGACACCGGGCAGTCCTCCGACAGCACAGATGAGAAGGGTGGCAAGATCATAACCCAGGTCCGGTTTTCCCATCCACTGCATGACATGGAGCGAATTGATCACGAACAGCGTGATCAGGCCGAGCACCGCATTAACCGCAAGTATCGCGATTTTCTTTACCAGGTACCACACGATAGCGATGATAACAATGATGAGGATGAGCGCGACGAGAATATCGGTCATTGGTATTCCTATTTACCAATGATATGCTGCTTATTGAGCTTTACTGACGGCAAAATCATGGATCCGACATTCCGGGTCTCCCTGCTCAACCCGGCAACGGCATGATGGAGATCGAAGACATTGCCGGAGAGCATTGCACTCCGGATGGGAGTCTGGAACTCCCCTCCTTCCATCCAGAATGCATTTGAGAGTTCCACGGAGAACTCGCCGCTCATCGGGTTTGCCGTATGCGCCCCGACCACCATGTTCACGTATACCACACGCTCGTCATCGACGGTATCCCGCGTTCCGTCAACCATGAAATTATGATGCCCTATTGAGGGCGATCCACCGTATCCTCCCCGGACAGCACTGGCCGTGCTCGTCTTCCCGTAGCGGGATGCCGTCCTGACATCATACGCGAAGGCACAGAGAATGCCATCACGGATGAAATCAATTCTCTGTGTGGGAGAACCCTCTGCGTCATACCGGGCACTGCTTTCAGCGCCGGGGAGATGGGGATTGTCGTACATCGAGATCCCGGGCCCGGTGACCTGTTCCGAGAGGGAATGCGCCAGTCTCGACCGGCCGGCATGGACATTTTTCCCACTCAGGGCCGGAACAAACACGTTCCCGAGCAGTTCCCCGTAGGCCAGCGGTGAGAGAAGTACCGCATAATCACCGGTCGGTAAATCTTTTCCTCCTGCAGATTCAGAAGCAAAGAAGGTGGCCCGTTCACCAACATTGACCGGGTCGATCCGGTCGAACGACCAGGAATGATCGAACTCAAAACCTGTAGACTGCTCATGGATCGCTTCGAGCGAGACCGAGACTGAGGTGTGGCGGTCGCTCATCAGGACGCCATGACTGTTGGCAAGCGTTACATCAACAGACGAGAGGGCAGCCGATCCTGAGGTCACTTCCGCCGTGTGGTGCGATGCTCCCTCCATCATGGCGTCCAGGAGTGCCCGGGCAACCCCGGGTTCAATTTTCATGGAGGCATCGAACGTAAGAGGCGAAAAATCCGTTCCTTTTGGCCCGGGCAGGCCATCCCATTCCTGGGGAGTTGCCAGCCTGGCGCTGGCAATGGCTGCTTTCAGACAATCGCGCCACGTTGTGGGATCGTTGGTACTTGAGGATCCGATCCGGCCCTTATGGATCGTGCGGATGCCAAGGCCGCAATCGCGGGATGTGGTTGCAAGGCTTACCTTCTTTCTTTTCAGATCTGCAGAGACACTCTCGCCTTCAACGAAGAAGACCTCAACCTCATCCACCGATTTCTCTGCTTCCCGGATCAATTCCTCAATCCACGCCACTGCCACCCACCACCGCATCGTTTAAGAGAATATGGGGAGCCCCGTCACTCACCGGGACGCTTTGCCCGCCTTTCCCGCAGTACCCGGGGCTCATCTTCCGGTCGTTCCCGCACAGGACGATCCCGTGAAGGGTGGTCAGGATCTCTCCCGTGAGAGAGACGTCCCGGACCATCTTTGTGCATTCCCCGTTTTGTATAAGGTAGCCATACTCTGCATTGAACTGGAAGATCCCTCTCCCGGGATCTACCTGCCCGCCCCGGGAGCCCGCCAGGAAGATCCCGTTTTTGCATTCGGCAAAGATCTCCTCTTTTGTGGAGTCCCCATTCCCGATGAAGGTATTGCTCATCCGAACAAGCGGGGGTTCGCCCGGCATGGCCCGGGCATGCCCGGGGATGCCGTTACCTACCGCGGCAAGCGATTCCCGGCTATGCAGGAAGGCGTTTATCACACCATTCCGGATGATCTCGGTGCGGGCAACACCGACACCTTCGGCATCCACCGGATCGAACCCGAATTCGTGGAGGCCGGGGTCATCGACGATCGTGAGGGTGTCATTGCCGATCCGTTCGCCGATCTTCCCCTTCAGGATCGAACTTCCCTCCTGGACCAGGTCCCCCTCGCTGGCGTGGCCAACCGCTTCATGGGCAAAGACACCGGCAAGTTCCGGATCCAGCACCGCCTGCATCTTCCCGCCTTTTGCTGCGGTGGCATCAAGCAGGGCAACGGCAATATCCGCTGCTTCTTTTCCCTTTTCCTGCCGGTGCCGGAGATTGAATCCGTTGATAGCGTGTTCCCGTTCATATCCCATCTGGATACTGCCATTCCGGGAGGCTACCGCGAGTATGTTGAATCCTGACCGGCACGTTTCAAAGGAGATTTCATTCCCGGAACTGTCTGAGAACCGGACCTGTTCGAACCGTTCGATATAGCCGGCCCTCCGGTTCACGACCTCCGGGCGGGTGGCGCTTTTCTCGATTTCCGAGAGCAGGGTTGATTTCTCCTCAATGCTGACGTCCCGGGGGTCTTCCCTGAGGGAAGGGCCTGCACGCAGGCCCCGCGGTGCCTCCGCCAGGGACACGGGTTCTTCCGTGATCCGGGCAAGCCGTGCTGCCTTCTTCAGTAGTTCGTCGAATTTCCTGCCCGTACAAGGGGAATAGTTATCGATCTGGAGTACGCCCCAGCCCGTACCGGCAAGTACCCGGAGAATTGCCTTGTTGAAAAACGAGGTTCCTGCCGATTCAACCACGCTGTTGTCGATATCGATATGCGTGACCTCACCGGTCACCTGGCGGATATCGTAATATGAGATTCCCGGCATTGTATTCAGACCGCAGGTTGGTTAATCACCGGCGGTTCTGCGATCATGGCAGTCGACCTCATCGCCATCTTCTTGAGTTTGATGAGGAAGCCATCGGAGTTTTCCGGCACGAGGGCGATCTTGAGGACGTCATCGATATTGTCGACCGGGATGATGGTGATCAGGGGTTTGTATCGTTCTTCGATGAGAACATCCCCGACATTCATGCGGGGGATGAGAACGGTCTTGATGCCGGCCTTTACCGCGGCCTCGATTTTATAGGTCACGCCACCCACCGGCAATACATCGCCACGCACCGAGAGAGACCCGGTCATGGCAACGTCCTGTCGGACAGGAATTCCTTCAATGGCACTCACCACGGCAGTCGCCACGCTGACAGAGGCCGAATCGCCCTCAACACCCATATACGTGCCGATGAACTGGATATGGATATCGATATTCTTCACGTCCCGGCCGGTAAATTTCTTCAGGAGGGCACTGACATTCTTGATGGACTCCTGGGCGATCTCCTTGAGCATCCCGGTCGCAATCACGGTGCCGCTTGCTCCCTGCGCCGGTGTGACCTCTGCCATGATGGGGAGTACCGATCCTGCATCGCTTCCCGTGACAGCAAGACCGTTCACTCTACCGATCCTGGTCCCTTCCACCACGGTCATCTCGTATTCCCGCAGGTGGCGGGTGATCTCATCGGAGACCTGGTCCTCGATAGAGCGGGCGGTTTTCTTTGCGGTGGTGACATGTGCTGCCGTTGTGATCGGTGCATTTTCCTGGCGTGCGATATCCCCAGCAACCCGGATCAGCCCGCCCATGTCACGCAGCTTGAGGGTCAGGTGATCCTTGCGGTTCGAGCGCCTGCGGGCTTCCCGGATTACTTCATCGATGGCGCTCTGGTCGAAGTGGGGAATCTTCCCGTCGTTTTTCACTTCCTGGGCAATGAACCGGACATACTTCTGGCGGTTTTCCGGGGTATCAATCATGCTCTCCGCCATATAGACCTCGTACCCGTACCCGCGGATACGGGACCGGAGTGCCGGGTGCATTCCCTGAATGGCATCAAGGTTGCCCGCTGCCACCATCACAAACTTACAGGGGACCGGCTCGGTGCGGACCATGGCCCCGCTCGAACGTTCGCTCTGCCCGGTGATGGGGAACTCTCCCTCCTGGAGGGCGGTGAGGAGGTTCTGCTGGGAGTGGGGGTCCAGGGTGTTGATCTCATCGATGAACAGGACACCGCCGTTCGAACGGTGGATCGCACCGGCCTCGACACGGTCGTGTGCCGGGGTCTCAAGGCCGCCGCTCTGGAACGGGTCGTGCCGGACATCCCCCAGGAGAGCCCCGGCATGCGAACCGGTCCCGTCGATGAATGGAGAGAAATTCTTTGTATCATTTGATACGAGAAGCTTGGGCACCATCGTCTCTTCGCGGGGTGTGGAGTAACGCAGCGCCATGAATACAAATGCTCCCGCGATAAGCCCCATTAACAGCTGCATGGTGATGATTGCATAGCCGGCAATTCCCAGCAGGAGGAGCATCAGCAGTGTCTGGCGGAACTGGGTTTTCTTCTTGGCCTCTGCTTTATGCGCTCCCACGATCTGTTTGCCGCGGCCGCCGGCTACCGTACGGATGACCGGGTTGTTGGGATCATCAGAATTCGGGTAGACAAGAATATCCTGCAATTCCTCTTTTGGAAGGAGCTCAGCCATCGCTTTGGCAAGCATCGACTTGCCGGTACCGGGGCTCCCGATCATCATGACATGCCGGCGCTGGATCGCCGCTTTCTTGATGACTTCGACGGCGTGTTCCTGACCGATCACCTGGTCGATGAGTTTCTGCGGAACTTCTACTTGCGATGATGTCGTTATTACGGTATCTCCACCGGTTACAGCAGGAGCTGGCGCTTCGGTCTGTTCCGGTTGTTGTGAGCGTTGTTCCGGCGGTGCTTCCATTACAGGTATGCCCTCTTCATTAATCCCGTGGATTTTCATATACAATGTCTCATGATAGTTTAAGTACTTTCAGCTGATGGCACGTGGAGAAATACACGCTGCCGCGCCCGACAGGAGCTATCCTGCCTTACGGAAACTACAATACAGTTCATCGTGAATTTACTTGGTTGAGTACACCCGCAATCCAGTATCTGGTTGTGGATAGGAACGATCTGTATGAAAGTGATTTGTACCGAACGATCGCAGGTTCTCGGCGCCCGTCTTGCACGTGCGCTCGGGGTTCCTGTAGCCACAACATCGTTCTCCCGGTTTCCCGACGGGGAACAGTACCTGGTCGCCGGGGATCTTGATGAAGAGACCATCGTTGTCGGGAGTGTTGTGGATAACGATGCGCTGGTCCAGCTGATGCTGCTGGTTGATGCCTGTGCACCGTCACGCGTGTCCCTGGTACTTCCCTATATGGCCTATGCACGCCAGGATAAACAGTTCAAAAAGGGGGAGCCGCTGAGTGCCCGCGTTGTAGCCTGTGCACTGAGCCGAGGAGTCTCGGCTATCGTGACCGTCAATATCCATGATCCCTCGGTCCTCCAGTATTTCACGGCCCCGGTACAGAATATCTCCGTTGCACACGACATCGGGTTATATATCGGGACACTGTCCCTTGCCAACCCCCTGATCCTTGCACCCGACGACGGTGCCCTTGCATTTGCCGGACAGGTGGCTGCAGTCGGGGGATGGGAGTACGATCATCTCGACAAGACCCGGCTCTCGGGTATCGAGGTTCGCATGGCACCAAAAAAAGTGTCTGTCGCATCCCGCCCGGTGATCATTGTCGATGATATCATCTCTACCGGCGGGACCATTGCCACTGCAGCAGGCATGCTGTACCAGCAGGGGGCATCCGACGTCTATGCAGCATGCGTCCATGGCGTCCTTACAGGGGGTGCATACGCACGTCTGATGGCAACCGGGATCCGGGAGGTAATCTCCAGCGATACAATCGAGCGTGCCTCCAGCAAGATATCGGCCGCGGAGACCATTGCCAGCGCAATCCGGAATACAGGGAATATCTAACCCTGTCGTGTTCGACTTGCCCGTGTTACAAGACAATGAAAGCCGTTCTTGATGCGTGTGTATTCTTTTCTGACTGGCATCCCAACGGGGAGCTGTTCACTACACCTTCCGTCTGTGACGAACTCCGGGACCTCCGGTCACGCGGGAACTTGGAGAAACTCAGTGCCGCAGGTCTGACCATCGTGACAGCGGGACGGGACAGTCTTGACCACGTCGCATCTGCCGCCAGAACCAGTCGGGATATCGGGGTAATCTCGGCAACGGACATCGATCTCCTTGCAGTAACCCTAGAGCTGAACGGAATCCTGTACACAGATGATTTCGCAGTCCAGAACGTAGCTCTGGTTCTGGGAATTCAAACGCACCCGGTGATCCAGAGAAAAGCAAGGAGGGTACACTGGAAATACCGGTGCGCCGGATGCGGGAGATACTATGACCACGACGGAGAATGTCCGGTCTGTGGTGCAATGATAAAAAGAAAACTTAAATAGATTCCAACAAACCTTTGTGCATGTCTTCCCTTGACGATCTGATTGGCAGGGCAAAGATGCTTCTTGCAGAAGGGCACAGCCCGGGTCAGATTGCAGATGAACTTTCTCTCTCTATGGAGACGGTAACCTGGCTTCTGACCCAGGCCAAGGGGACTGCGGCCCCCAAGGATGTACATATCGACTGGACATCCGTCTCAAGCCATGCCTCTCTTCTTGAAGAGACGGCACTCATGCTCCTTAACCGGTATTACCAGGCCCATAAGAACGATTCAACGGAATCGCCCGCCGCAGACGTCATTGTCGGAATTGCCCTTTCGGGGATTCCCCTTGCAACGGTAATCTCAGTACAGGAGGCCGCACAGCTCGCTATTTACCATCCATCCAAACAGAGCCAGAGCGAGAAACCGACAGGATCGATCAGCGGGAATTTTGCCCCGGTGAGCGGGCAGCGGTGCGTTATTGTCGATGACGTGATCACCTCCGGCAACACGATGAAGGAGGTTGTCAAGTACCTGAAAAAGCACAACGCCACTCCCGTTGCCATCTGGGTGATCTTTGACAAGCGCGGCATCAAGGATATCGAAGGCGTCCCGGTCTATTCGCTCTTTAAAATCTCCCGTATTGACTGATCCCTCTTTTTTTCCGGAACATCATCAGATCAATTTATATAGAAGTTCAATTCCACCTTTTACAACATCGGAGGATCCATTATGCTATCTGGACAGCCAATTATCATCTTAAAAGAAAATGTAGAGCGCAATTACGGGAAAGAAGCCCAGCGCTCGAATATTGCGGCGGCAAAGGCAATCGCCGGCGCCGTCCGGTCCACTCTCGGACCCCGGGGCATGGATAAAATGCTCGTAGGTTCCACCGGGGACATCGTTATCACCAATGACGGGGCGACAATCCTCTCCGAAATTGCGGTGCAACACCCGGGTGCAAAGATGGTGATCGAGGTCGCGCGGACGCAGGACAACGAGGTCGGTGACGGAACCACCACGGCAGTCGTCCTTGTCGGCGCCCTGATGGAACAGGCCGAGACCATGCTGGAGCAGGGAATCCACCCGACCGTCATAGCACAGGGGTATCGCATGGGCATGGAGAAGGCCCTCGAGATCACCGGAAGCCTCGCGCTGAAGGTAGATCCATCCGACCGCAAGACCCTCATCAAGATTGCCGATACGGCCATCACCGGGAAGTCCATCGAGCAGGTCAAGGGCAAGCTGGACGGGATTATCGTCGATGCCGTCATGACTGTCGCTGAGAAGACGAACGGCAAGATCCTGGTTGATGACGAGGATGTCATGATCAAGAAACAGAAGGGACAGGCCATGGACGATGCCGAACTGATCCGCGGCGTCGTCATCGACAAGGTTCGGGCCCACGAAGGGATGCCCAAGAAAGTCCCCAAGGCCAAGGTCGCCCTTATCTCCACGCCCCTTGAGATCACCAAGACCCAGGTGAAGGCAAAGATCAAGATCTCCACTGCAGAGCAGGTCAATGCATTTTCAGAACAGGAGCGCGAGACCTTAAAGAAACTCGCCGACCTTGTCATCGACAGCGGTGCAAACGTTCTCCTCTGCCAGAAGGGAATCTCGGACATCGCCCAGTTCTACCTGGCCAAGGCAGGCGTCCTTGCCATCGAAGATGTTCCTGAGAAAGACCTCAAATATGCAGCCCGGGCACTCCATGCGAATATTGTAGGAAAACCCGATTCCCTGACCGCAAAAGACCTCGGGGCCGCAGAACTGGTTGAGGAAGACACCGACGGGAACGTTACCAAGATCTCCGGGTGCAAGAACCCCAAGACCATCACGATCCTCCTCCGCGGCACCAGCGATTACCTGCTGGACGAGCTCGAACGCGCCGTTGTCGACGGTACCCGGGTTGTCATGGATGCCATGGAAGATGGTACGTATGTGGTCGGTGGAGCCGCAGTGGAAACCGAGCTGCTCATGAAGATCCGCGAATATGCCCAGACCGTAGGAGGTCGCGTGCAGATCGCAATCGAAGCCTATGCCGCAGCATTCGAGTCTATTCCGCGGGCACTTGCGGAGAACTCCGGGTTCAATGCAATCGACAAACTGGTCGAGCTGAAGAACGTTCACGCCAAGGGTAAGAAGAACACCGGCCTGAATGTGTACAAGGGAACCGTAGTCGATATGCTGGCAGACGGTGTCATCGAGCCCCTCCGCTCAAAACGCCAGTCCATCCAGAGTGCCTCGGAGACTGCCATCATGCTCATCCGCGTCGATGACATGATGATCACCCAGCAGGGCGGCAAGGCTGCCGGCGTTCCGCCTGCAATGTAATTTTCCTTTCAATAATCCCTTTTCCTGATCAGACTTATCAGTCCAGAAACCCGATTCAGATAACTATTAGAGCAAGTGATGAGAAAAAATAGAGAACCGGGTGCCGAGGTAGTCTAGCCCGGGAAGGCGGTAGCCTCGAAAGCTACTGGCGCTTCGCGCCTCGGGAGTTCAAATCTCCCCCTCGGCGTTTTCCACTCAATAATCAGCAATTCGGATTCTACACTCACCACGGTTCTCCCTGCAGATGCCAGAAAATCCTTGGATTTTGGATTAATTTTCAATAAAAAGCGATTTTTACCCACATTCTCCTATTTTCACATTTCACAACATATAAATAGTGCATGTTCCTAGTATATTGATGACAAGAGCGTACCGCTCCGAAAGCCAGGATACTGTTCAGAACAGGATGAGAACCAATGATCCGGATAAAACAAAATAAACCCGCCATCTCCGCAGACGCGAAGTCCTTCCGTGCTATCCGGCGACTTAACCTGAATCGTACCTACATGCCCTTAAAGATCGGTGCGATTGCCGGGTATATCCTGCTGGGCATGCTCTCTGCATCCACTTCCATGTTCGGGATACTCGTCGGTGCAATCCTCCGTATGGTCGGACTGTAATACAACGATCTCTTTTCTGAATCCGTATTGCCCCATAAAGGACCGGAATATCTCTGTACCTCTTTAAAAAGGCACCCGTAGCCGCCGACGCCATAAGAAACGCCTCACCGGTCAGGATGACTCCTGACGCCGGTCGGGGATCCTAAAAAAAGCGGTTACCCGCAGGATCAGGCAACAACCGTGACCTTTCCATGCATGGACGGGACTATGGCACAGGTATAATCGTAAACCCCCGTTCGATCGAACTGCTGGCTGAACGACTGGCTCGAACCCAGGAGAAAGGCTGTAAATGCATCGTTGGTGAATTTTACCCGGTGCGGGTGATCATCGTTGTTCACCCACCGTACCTGCGAGCCGACCTTGACAGTCACATCTGCCGGGCTGAAAGTATCGTCAGTTATCGTAACGGTGATCGTCGAGATCGTAAGAGCGGGAGACGGGGCGATTGTCGTTGCGGCGGGCATGGTCGTATGCGGCACGGTAGTCAGTTTAACGACAGGTGTTGAGGAGGCGGGTGTCGGGGGCTGTTCCGCAGGCGTTTCGGCACATCCCGCGACAACGGCGAGGGCTGCTACTGCTGCGATGAGAATCACGAACCACTTCTGCATACCTATTTTTCAGCAGATTACGACAAAAAGATGATTGCGTTCCGGCCCGTTACGTCCCTGCGGGATCCCCGGGGGAAAGAGACGGATCTTCCCCATCCGGCATGCGGACAATCTCCATGGATGAGAGGTCCTCCAGGAACTCGTTGATATGATAATAATCCGCAAGGGCCAGATCCGGGAACAGGTCGTCCGGCAGCAGGCCGGCAAACTTCCAAGCGTCGCGCTTTGGCATGGGCAACAGGGCGCCAATCTCATCCAAAGAAAGACCCCGGATCGTCTCCAGCGCGGATATGACCCGGGTTGCGGCCCCGGTCGTTCCCGCACCGGTTACGCGGACGATAAAATCCGAAGCGCCGGTCCGGCATTTCATGCCAGGACACCCCCGCAGGAGCAACGCAAGGATGCGGTTGAACCGGCTCCCGTGCAGGGACCAGATGACAACGTCGTGCCTGCCCTTCCGGTTCGTCTCCTTCACCACCAGCCCGTGCAGGTTCACCCATTCAGGGAATTTTTCAAGCAGCCCCAGGAGGATCTCCTTCTCCCCGTCACCCAGCGGCAACACCGAATTCCCCCTCATCCGCATGGTTGCGATCTGCCCGCAGATGAGCGAAGAATACCCGCTCTCCCCGCTGCCGGTCCAGAAGGTGCCGGACTTGCTGGAACCTGACGGCAGGACGACCACGAGATTATGCCCTTCATCGCACTTCAGCATCGACCAGGAACGGCCGCCCAGCATGATCGCCTCCGTTTTGCTGTTGTTGACAAAACGGGCATCGAGCGTTCCCACCACCTCGCCCTCCGGTGTGATCGCCCGGTACTCCCCGCCCCCGTTGATCACCGAGTACAGGTCCCTGCCATTGGATTGCCCAAACTGCCGTTCCATCCCGCTTCCGGGCATCAGCATCTCGCCATCGGTGGTGATGAAACCCTCCGTGATGAGGTGCCCGATGAGATGATCCAGATCCTGCGGCCGGATTTCAGAAAATACCGGGTGGGAGAGCAGCTCGCGGCCGATCTTCCGGCGGCTGGTCCGGGGATGATGGTACAGGTAAAGAAGGAGCTGCTGGAGCAGGACATTGTATGGCTGCTCCAGCGGGTGCAGGGCCTCCACGGCCCGGTCCATGGCACACTCGATGATGGCGCAGGAACAGAGCAGATCGCAGGGTCTTTCGAGGACCCAGGCTACGTAGGCCGCTTTCCCCCGGCGGCCGCTCCGGCCCATCCGCTGGAGAAACGAGGAGACGGAATCCGGCGGGCCTACCTGTACCACGATATCCAGATCCCCGATATCGATGCCCAGTTCGAGCGTGCTCGTGCAGATGATACAGGCCCCTCCCTGCGACAGGAAGGCGTCTTCGGCTGCCTTGCGCGTGTCCATTGAGAGCGAGGAGTGGTGGATGTGGAGGTTGCGGACCCGGCCCCGGAGGGCCGATGCCAGGTTCTCCGCAACGCTGCGGCTGTTGACAAAGACGAGCGCCTTCCTTTCGGCAACCATGGCAGCTATGGCACTGAACCGCTTGTGTTCCTCCGGTTCAACCAGAAAACTGAACTGCTTCTTTTGGGGGGGAGAGGGAACAGCGACAAGCGCAGAACCGTGGCGGTCGTCAGAGAGCCAGTGCAGCACCTCGTCCGGGTTCCCGGTTGTTGCGGAAAGCCCGATTCGCTGGATCTTCCTTCCCGTCAGCGAATCGAGACGGCCGAGCAGCACCTTGAGATGGGCCCCCCGGTCGGTCTCGACAAACGCGTGCAGCTCATCGATGATGATGAACCGGAGCTGCCGGAGATCGAGAGACAGGGCCGGTTCCTGCAGGAGGACTTCAAGCGACTCCGGCGTGATCATCAGGAAATGGGGCGGCTCATCTCTCCACGAACGGCTGCCTTTGGGCACATCCCCGTGCCACTTCATCACCGAGAGGGATGTCGGGACACATAATACCGCAAACCGGTCTTCCTGGTCGTTGATCAGCGCCTTTAACGGGGAGAGGTAAAGGCAGGCCACACCGGCCCTCCCGTGTTTCAGGATATCGTCCATCACCGGGATAAGGGCGGCTTCTGACTTGCCCCCGGCCGTCGGGGCGATGACGAGCACATCATTTCCCTGTGCCACTGCCTCGTATGCCCTCTCCTGCACCTCGCGCAGCTCGGACCAGTCGAGCCGCTGGGTAAGGACCTGCCGGAGCGATTCGTGCAGCGAGGAGAAGACGGACGGGGCCATGCGCAAAAGAGAGATTATGTCTGCGGAGTTATGGCTTTTCCCCTGCGCTGCCCACCGGGGAAAATGAACAAACCGGTCCGTTTAGAGCTCACTTGAAAATTATTATATATAGTGCCTCCCGATTATGTTGTGGTAAACAATGATATCACCATGGGCTTCCACTACCGTTTTTTACCTGAGCCCATGCTGCGCATTCTTCTTTAGATAGGGGACCTGCATTCCTTGAGGTCCCCGTGCAATGGCGTGATGAAGAGTTTACCAGAGGTTTTTAGGATGCTTCTTGGAATTCCTGATCCACAGATCTTGCTCGGCTACGGACTGGCCATCGGCCTAGCTATAGCCTGTATCGTGTACGGATGGCTGTACTGGAACGAGGGGGAGGGCACCCATGGCCGTTGACGCCCTGATGATGGCATCGCTGGTCATCATCTACCTCGCCGCCACCCTCATCATCGGCTATCTCGGTTATAAAAAGACAAAAAGCTCCGAGGACTATCTCGTTGCCGGCCGGTGCAGCCACCCGGTCATCATCGCTCTCTCCTACGGCGCCACCTTCATCTCCACCTCCGCCATTATCGGGTTCGGCGGGCAGGCCGCGAATCTCGGGATGAGCCTGATCTGGCTGACCGTACTGAACATCGGTGTCGGCATCCTGCTCGCGTTCGTCCTCTTCGGCAAGAAGACGCGGGAGATCGGGCACCGGCTTAGCGCGGTCACCTTCCCGGACCTGATGTGTAAAATCTACAAGTCCCCGCTCATGCAGTACATCGCCGGGTTCATCATCGTGGTCTCGATGCCACTCTATACTGCCGCGATCCTGATCGGCGGGGCACGGTTCATCGAGCCTACACTCGGCATCGACTACACCACGTCTCTGATCCTCTTTGCCGTCATCACGGCAATCTACGTGGTCTTCGGGGGCCTCATCGCGGTAATGTACACCGATGCCTTCCAGGGAACGATCATGCTGATCGGGATGACCATCCTCCTTGCCCTCACGCTCGTTGCCGTAGGCGGTTTCACTGCAGGGACTACGGCACTGACCGGCATGGCTAACCTCGTCCCCAAGGCGCTTGCAGGCCAGGGAATGGCCGGCTGGACCGTGATGCCGGAGTTCGGTTCGCCCATCTGGTTCACGGTCATCACGACCCTGGTGCTCGGGGTCGGTATCGGCGTCCTCGCCCAGCCGCAGCTCGTGGTCCGGTTCATGACCGCAAAGGACAACCGTTCCCTGAACCGTGCCATCCTCGTGGGAGGGCCATTCATCCTGATGATGACCGGTGTCGCATTCACGGTCGGGGCGCTCAGTAACGTGTACTTCTACCAGACCTCCGGCAAGATCGCCATCGACGCTGCCGGGGGCAACGTGGACGCGATCATGCCGCTCTTTATCAACCAGGCCATGCCGGAGATCTTCGTGGTCATCTTCATGCTGACACTCCTTTCGGCGGCCATGTCCACGCTCTCCGCCCTGTACCATGCCATGGGCACCGCCTTGATCTGCGATCTCTGGGGTCGGGGGAAGGAGTGCGCCCTTTCCTTGAAGGCGCACCAGGCCGGGATCGTCATCATGATGGTGGTTTCGACGGTCCTTGCATTCATGATGCCGATCAGCATCATCGCCCGGGCCACGGTCATGTTCATGGGCCTTTGCGCCTGCGCATTCCTGCCGGCATTCGCCATCGGCGTGTACGCGAAGGTGCCCTCAACGCGGGCCGCCTTATACAGCATGATCACCGGGGCGGTCGTATGGTTCATCTGGACCGCGTTTGTCCACGCGGCCGAAGCAAAACCCCTGGGTCTCTGCCAGGCGATCTTTGGCAAGGTCACACTCCTTGGCGCACCGTGGACCGCAGTGGACCCCATCGTGATCGCCCTCCCGGTTTCCCTGGTGGTCATGGTCGTCCTCCAGTACCGGTCGGGGACCGCACCGGCCGCCGTACCGGCCGCGTGAACACACACGGCGGGGCCCGCACAAAGCCTCCCGTGAGAGAAACTTTTTGTCCCGGCGGGGTGAGAAATTACCATGGAACTCGCACAGAAAAAGTGCACGACCTACAAGGCCGGGTCGCCGCCCCTCACAAGGAAGGAGACGATGGAACTCCTCGGGCAGGTACCGGGCTGGTCCCTTGCCGATGGCCACCTCCGTCGGATCTTTCCGCAGAACGATGCATCGTCCTGCATCGCGTTCTTCAACGAGGTAATGGGCCTTGCCACCGAAGAGGGGCAGATCCCGGACATCTGCATGAAGGAGTCCCGGATCGTGGAGGTTTCCTTCTATACGTACCCGGCCGGGGGCCTTACCCTGAACGATTTCATCATGGCGGCGAAACTGAATATCCCGAAAAACAACCCCCAGTAATCCATTTTTCAAAGATCGGTTGTCCGGGCACCGGCCGTTGCAGGAATGATCCGATGATCACCGCGTGACGGGTCCCCAGAAGAAGCCCTGGTATTTTTATGAGAGAAGATATGGGGGAGTGCCGGTCCCCTGTTCAGACAAGCCGGAACCGCTCGCCGTTCCGCATCGGATGGACGGTCTTATTGGCAACGTAGCCAAGATCGCCCGCAAACTCCGCATAGCCCGCAGTCATCTTGAGGTCGGCGTGCGCGGGGATGATATGCTGGGGCTGGAGGAGCTGGAGGAACTCGTAATGGTCCTCACGGTAGGCGTGGCCGCTGACGTGCAGGTCGTCGAAAATACGAGCCCCGGTCTTTTTCAGGAGCTGTTCCACGACATAGCGCTGCCCCACGTTCATCGGGTTCGGGATTACGTTGGCCGAGAAGAGCACCTTGTCCCCCTTGCCCAGCTGGTACGGGGTGTCGCCCTGCGCAATCCGGGTCAGGATCGACCCGGGCTCTCCCTGGTGCCCGGTCACGATCGGCAGGAACTTCTCCTTTCCCTCCTTCATCATCCGGCGCATCATACGGTCGACCGTTCTCCGGTTCCCAAAGACACTGGCGGTCGGGGGGAACGAGACGAACTTCATCTGCTCCGCGGTGACCGCATACTTCTCCATCGATCGGCCTAAAAAGATCGGTTTACGGCCTATCTCGTGGGCGCATTCAGCGATGGTCTTGACACGGGAGATGTGGGACGAGAACGTGGACACGATGATCGCGCTCTTGTCGTCCTCGAAACTGGTGATGACATCCCGCACCATGTCCCGGGCTATCCGCTCGCTGGGACACCGGCCCGGCCGGTGGATATACGTGCTCTCCACGATCAGGGCGAGCACGCCTTCCTTGCCCAGCTGGCGGAACCGGGCGAAGTCCGGCGGCTTACCGATGACCGGCGTCCGGTCGAGCTTGAAGTCACAGGCATAAACGATCGCCCCGTGGGGGGTGTGCAGCACCGGGGTCACGGTATCGATGATCGAGTGCTGGGTATGTACAAATTCGAGAATCAGGTTCGGGGAGAGCGTGTACTTCTGCCCGGCGTGGAGGGCAAAGAGCCGGTTGCCCACGCCGAACTTCTTCTCGCCCGAGATCTGTTGCCGGATCAACTCGCTAGCATAGGGCGTGGCGATGATGGGCGCCTTGTACCGGTGCGCGAGTTTCGGGATGGCCCCGATATGGTCGAGGTGGCCGTGCGAGCAGACAATGGCCTTCACACTGCCTTCGACCGTCTGGAGCACGGTGTCGTCCGGGATCGCCTTGATCTTGATCAGGTCAAGGGAATGCATCTCGTCGACCTCGGCATCCTCGTGGATCATCAGCTGGTCCAGGCGAAGCCCCATGTCGAATATGACAATTTCCTTGCCGCAGCGGACGGCGGTCATGTTCCGCCCGACCTCGTCATATCCGCCTACGGCTATTATCTCGATTTCCATTGTTGTTGTATCTCCTTTAATGAAAGTATCCGGTATGCCGGGAAAAGTTCCCGATCAGGTATGTATTCTCACGATGCCGGCCATTGCGGTATACTGCAGGGCAGTGCCCGGCAGCGGCACCAAGGCCGATCCGGATCATCGGTGTATGGAGTTCCTGACACCTTACGCGGCAAGTGGACGCTCACGCAACCCGGCAGACAGCAGTACTACCGGGTATCTTCAGGTCCACTACGCAGGACCCCACCCGTTACGGCAGGGGCGTACTCAGGATCCATCACCACGAGCCCGTGGATCATCGTAATCCCGGCCAGACACCGGTATCTTCTTCCGGTGGCGGCATCTCCTGGCGGGAATACTCCCGTCATCCGCGAAACCTGCGGGAAGCATCTTTTCCTGCAGGCTGATCCGGGCAGGTGTGAAGATACCCGGAATCGTGTGTATGTTAAATTGCGATGCAAATACATCAACCTTTGTCTTTCCTCAAGGGGACATACGACTACCCTTCCAGGGGAGCCGCGGCAACGGGGGCCGGGTTCTCCCCGGCGCAGGCGCATAACCATCGTCCCGGGGAACCCGGTCACATCACGACCCTTGTCACGACTCCGTGGATCTTCTCGGGAGGAAGAGAGTAGAACTGGATGAACGGTGGCGAGTTCTTCTTGATGAGCCCGTAGATCCTCCACATCAGGTTCTCGGAGACGATATTCTCGATGCCGTAGAAGATCGTCTTCTCGTCAATACCCTTCTCCTGAAGCAGCTTCACCACGTCCACGATCTCCATGTACCCGCAGGAGACCCGGAAGATATGGAGCCCCGGGGCAACGCCCGTGTCGAAATCGGTGGCGACCCCGAACGGCTTCTCCGTGATGGTGACGGAGACGAAGATGTTGTTCTCGTACATAATCTCGTTCTGGAAGAAGATCTGGGGGATGTACGGGGAGAGATACCGGACATCCCCGGTGAAGTACAGCGCCGTCCCCCGGATCTTGTGGAGCGCGGCATAGCTCTCCTTGTATTTGGGGAGGAACTCTTCCAGCGGGACCGGCCGTAGCATCGCATGGAGCTTATCCTGGCCGAGGATGAAGGTGACGATCACGATCAGGGGGATCGCGGCAATGAGGAATGACCAGTAGGCGCCGTGCGGAATCTTCATCAGGGTCGCGATGAAGAAGAACATGTCGACGATGATAAGGATCCCGGCAATAAGCATCTTTGCAGGCGAACGTTTCTTGAAGAATATGAGCGTCATCAGGATGGCGGAGATCACCATCGAGCCCGAGACGGCGAGGCCGTACGCCGCCGAGAGGTTCTCCGAGGTCTGGAACTCGAAGATGACGAGCAGGACGGCAAGCATCAGGAGCCAGTTGACGGCATCGATATAGATCTGGGACCGGAGTTCGGGCGAGGTATACTCGACTTTCATCTTGGGGAGGATGCGGGTCGTCATGCCCTGGTACACGATCGAGAACATCCCGGAGATCATGGCCTGCGAGGCAATGACCGTGGCGCAGATGCTGAGCACAAGGAAGGGAATGTAGATGAGAGGGCTGATGTGGCTGATCATCGAGAAGAGGACGTTGTGGGTCTCGTTGGTCATGATGACGTAGGCGCCCTGCCCGAGATAACTGAGGACCAGCGCCGGGAAGACGAAGAGCCAGCCCTTGACGATCGGCTCGCGGCCCAGGTGCCCCATGTCGGCGTACAGGGCTTCCCCCCCGGTGACGCAGAGGATCACCGCCGACAGCACCAAAAGCGAAGCCCACCCGTTATCGATGATGAATTCAATGGCATAGGTCGGGCTTAAGGCATACAGAACTTGGGGGGCGCCGATGATAGAGATGAGGCCGGTCACGGCAAGGGTGACGAACCAGATCACCATGACGGGGCCGAACGCCCAGGCGACCCGGTCCGTTCCCCGGCGCTGGAACAGGAACAGGCCGACGGCAATCGCGGCCGCGATCAGGAGGAGGGTCACCTGCCCCGTCCCCTCGAACCCCGGGATCAGCGCGATGCCCTCGACCGCGGAGAGGATGCTGATCGCCGGGGTGATCACCCCGTCCCCGATGAAGAGGGCGATCCCGATGATCGTGAGAATGGAAACCACCGAGGCTGCAATCCCCGGTTTGAGGAGCGTGTCGAGGATCGTCTTTAAAACAATGGTGCCCCCCTCCCCCTTGTCGGAGAGCGACATGGCGAGCCAGATGTACTGGATAGTGATGATGATCAGGAGCGTCCACGTCACCAGGGAGAGGAGACCGAAGATGTTGAACGTGGACGGGATCATGAAGAGCATGACCGCGCCCATCGTGTAGATCGGGCTGGTACCGATATCCCCGAAGACGAGTCCGAGTGACTTGACGATCTTCGAGAAAGGGATGCCCGTACCGCCCATTAACCCATACTACGACGCAATAGCGGGTAAACCTTTTGATTTTTCCGCCGTAAAAATAGCCGGAGAAAGGGAGGATCAGGAAAGACCGAACTTCCGGATGATCTTCTCCCGGATCGCGTCCCTGGGGTAGGCCCCGATGATACGGTCCACCAGCTGGCCTTTAGAAAAGAGCATGATGGCGGGGATCGCATCGATATTGAACTGCATGGCGAGCCGTTGGTTTTCATCGGTGTTGCACTTGCCGAACGCGACCCGGTCCCCGAACTCGGCGGCCAGCTCGTCCATCACCGGTGCGATCCGCCGGCACGGGCCGCACCATTCTGCCCAGAAATCCACGACAGCGTACTGGTTGGTTGCAAGGAACTGCTGGAAATGCATCTCATCAACGTGCTGTACCGTTCCGGTGTGCTGCATCTTCTCTCTCATCTCCTGTATGCGCTTCTCCCGTAACCGGGCAAGCTCTTCATCCATGGTGTTGAATTATACCGGCGATCTCATTTAACCGTAACGGACACGGCAGAACGGGAGTCGGGGGGTGAGTAAAGTATAAGAGCGGCCCCTGACTATATTATAACCCTGATTAGAGGGAAGCGAGGTAGGGTAGTCAGGATATCCCGACGGGCTCATAACCCGTAGATCGATGGTTCAAATCCATCCCTCGCTACTGTTTCTTACAGCGTTTCAGATTTCGGACTCTTTTTTTATCATTATGGCAGGTTCTGCCATTACATGAGATCGTCCGGCAAGCCCCGGGTGCCGGAGAGGGGGTCCGGACGTGCCCTTCAAAGAACGTAAAACCGGAAAAGGGTTGAGTTCTGCCTCATACTGCGAGGGGTTTGGCACCGGAATCCTGCACAACCATCAGAGTTGCAAGAGCCTGGCCAAGGGAGTCCAGCACCGGCCTGACATTGATCCTCACCCCGCGGCGTTTGGATGTGGTTGTCACCATGGCCGTGTCGCCATACGACACACTGATCCTGTCACGCGCTGATTCGGCAAACGGGTCCTGGATCTGCTTACTTGTGGATCCATTGATGAACATCATGACATCCCGCCAGTGCCTGAAGAGGATCTTTCCAAGCGGGACATCGATATATTTCACCGCTGCCGGATTTACGAAAATGATCCGGCCCCGCATGTCTGTCAGAATGAGGGCAGTTGATAATCCCATGATCTGTCCAGGATCACCAATGGGATACTCTGCAGGGATCATTTTCCGGACCGTACTGTGGTGGAACAGCGCAAGCGCGATGTTGGATGTGATCTTTGCCGGTGTGAACGGCCTGAAGATGATCCCGTATGGCTGCGAGTACTTGATACTGTCGATCAGTTTTTCATCGCCGCACGCCGTGACAAAGAGGATCGGGTAGTGGAAGAGCTCGAAGATATAATGGGATGCTTCCACACCGTTCATGCCACCCGCAAGGCGGACATCCATGATGATCAGATCGGGATTCACTTCGGCAGATTTGGTAACGGCTTCCTCGCCGGTTCTCACACTACCCGCAAGTTCATATCCCTTGTTCCCAAGCAGGTTTCCCAGAAGATGACAGATTATTGCATCTTCTCCGACAATCAGAATGCGGGGGGCTGGCATATGGCACCTTCGTCTCTTTATTTTTCTCCGTGGATATACTGGTGAAGTGTTCGGAAAGGCCTCATAAAGCAGTATGGAATTTGGAAAATTTTCCCTCCGGATTTTCCATCCCCCCACACCTGGCGGGTGTATAACCCGCGGGCCGGGGGTTCAAATCCATCCCTCGCTACTGCAGTTTTAAAAAAAATTCCTTAAGGAAGGGACTTTCTCGTCCCGGCAGCTATCGCGGCACCGGCGACACCGATCACGATCCCCCAGCCCAGCGGAGCCTTCGCGGTTGCCCGGGGCCCGGAGGTTGCGGCCGGTGCGCAGGTCGCGTTCAGGTCCGCGAGGTTCTCCTCAGCAGAGCCAAACCCCGGCCAGGGCAGTACGTAGGAGTCGTCGAGCTGACGCGACTTCTCCAATGCAGCAGTGGCCCCGGTACAGTCACCGGTGGCTGCAAGGATTTGCCCTTTCACGTGCCAGTAGTGGGCGCTGTCGGGCGCGAGCGCGAGTGCCTGATCGATCGCTGCAAGGGCCTCGCCGGACCTCCCCATGCCCTGCAGGGCCAGCGCCTTCACGCCCCACGTAACCGGGTACGTGGCATTGAGGGCGATGCCGGCTTCGGCATCCGCCAAGGCCGCGGAATAATTGCCCTGTGCAAGGTACGCATATCCCCGGTTGGCGTACCGGACCGGGAGGGGATTTAGCCGGATGGCACGGGAGACCTGCTCCACGGCATTCCCGTACTGCCCGATCTTCCGGTAGGTGTATCCCTGAAGGCAGAGCAGCTCGGCATTGTCCGGGAACCACCTCAGACCCCGGGTGGTGACGAGCATGGCACCAGACCAGTTCTGTCCGGCAACCGCGGTCCGGGTATCGCTGATATAGACGGATACATCATTGGGAGGCGGCCCCGAAGTATCGGCGGCGACCGCGGAGATCCCGACCGCCGTGGAGGCCGCAAGTACTCCCGGGACAGCGATACTTATGACAAGAAGCACAAATGCGACTCTGCAAAAGGTTGTCGTCATCAGTCCTCACGTATTGCAGCGTGGATCCTGATGATATAAAGGGCTGCGGTTTTAATCGCCGGGGACAGGGGGATCCTGCCCTTTCCTTGCCACGATCACCACGAATGTCCGGTTCCGGTACACCACGTCCACATCGGAGAAGCCGGATTCCTTCAGCCACGCCAGCTGGTCGGAGAGTTTCTCGTTTTTATCGAGCGTGTCCCGGCGTTTCAGGATCTCCGCGTGCTCTTCTTCCGACAGCGGCCCGCTCTTCAGGATGCTGTTCCAGTACTCCAGGTACCGCCCGCGGAAGTACGGCGTCTCCCCGTCGGCCTGGTCGGCATTCACGAACATGCCGCCCGGTTGTAACGCTGCATAGATCCGGTGAAACAACCGTTGCTTGTCCTCCGGTGCCAGATGGTGGATGGAGAGCGCCGAACAGGCGATGTCGTACGGGCCGCCCAGGTCCGCCGTGGAATAATCCGCGACCATGTACCGGGTCTGCTCCCGGTCCCTGAACCGCTCCTGTGCCATCGCCAGCATGTTCTCGGCGATATCCACGAGCGTCAGGTGCGCATCCGGGAACTTCTCCAGCATCCACGCGCTCATCAGGCCGGTGCCGGCCCCGATGTCGAGGATCGCCGGGGTCAGCGTGGCCGATTCCGCAGCCCAGACCGCGGTACCGTAGAACTGCCGCATCTCGGGGATGATGTACTCCCGGTGCCGGTCGTAGTCCTGCGCGAACCGGTTGAATGCCTGCCGTACGTGGTCCAAGAACGATCGCTCCTTGCCGGGTTACGCCATGCCGGGGGGTTTTGGCGTCTTCTCCTTCAGGGACATCATGACGGCAAACACCTTCCCCTTCGCATCCACCAGCGGCCGGACGGCCGCCCTGACCTTCCGCTGCTTCGATGTCGTGGTCACAATCGCCGTGTTGGCATCGTAGAGCACGCCGTTCTGCTGGGCTACGGCCTCGGCAACGGGATCTTTGAGTTCCTCCTTCGTACGTTCGCTGACGAGCATCAGGACCTCGCGCCAGCGCTTCATCAGGATCCGGTCGGCCGGCAGGTCGATGAACCACGCCGCGTTGTCGTTGAACCAGATGATCCGCCCGGCCCGGTCCATGATGACGATCCCCTCGGCTGCCTCCAGGATCTTCTTCGGCTCTCCTGCGGGATAGACGTCGTCGGACGTGGGCCGGTTCATATGGTTTGAGAGCGCCAGCTCCACGTTCGTTGCGATCTCGATCTCGGTGAACGGCTTGAAGATGATCCCGTACGGCTGCGAGAGTTTCGCCCGCGCAAGCCCCTTCTCTTCCGTCATGCCCGTGATGAACAGGATCGGGTAATGGAAGAGGTGGAAGAGATAAAACGCCGCGTCGATCCCGTCCATCGTCCCGGCAAGGCCGATGTCCATGATCACGAGGTCGGGGTTGATTGCGGGCGCATTCTGCACCGATTCCTCCCCCGAGGTCAGGATCCCGGCCACCGTGTATCCCCGCTTCTGGAGCATCAGGGTGAGGATCTGGGGGATGACAGGGTCGTCATCGACAATCAGGATACGCGGGTTTGGGGCCATGGGACTCACGGGGCTCTCCGGATCTATCCTGATTTTCTGCTCCACCTAATTAAATATTGGGAAAACCGGGGCGGAAGTACTGCCAGGGTTCAGGCCTCGAACGACCCGAGCTTGGACTGGACGGTCCCGTCCGTGAAACTGACCTGGCAGGTCTTCGCCTTCTCCCCCTCGATGGGAAGGGGATAGCAGCCGGTGAGGCAGCCGGTACAGAGGCTCTCGCGGTCAAAGCCAATCGCATCCACGAGGGCGTCGATCGAGACATGGTGGAGGGTTGTCGCCGTGATGCTCTTCCTGACCTCCTCCTCGTCCCGGTTGCTGGCGATCAGTTCCTCGCGGGTGGGGAAGTCGACGCCGAGGTAGCAGGGGGCCTTGATGGCCGGGGATCCGATCCGCATGTGGATCTCCTTTGCGCCGGCGTCCCGGAGCATCTCGATGATCCGTTTCGATGTCGTGCCCCTTACAATGCTGTCGTCCACCAGCACCACGGACTTGCCCCGCAGGTGGACCGGGATCGGGTTGAGCTTGATCCGTACCGCCCGCTCCCGCTCCCGCTGGGTCGGCATGATGAACGTCCGCCCCATGTACCGGTTCTTCATGAGGGACTCCACGAACGGGATCTTCGAGCCTTCCGCGTACCCGATCGCGTAGGCCGTCCCCGAGTCGGGGACCGAGCCGACCGAGTCTGCCTTCACCGGGTGCTCCTCGAAGAGCTTCTGCCCGATCTTCCGGCGGACGTCGTACACGAGCACCCCGTCGATGACCGCATCGGCCCGGGCAAAGTAGATGTACTCGAAGATGCAGTGCGCCCGCTTCCCGGCCACCGCCACCTGCATGCACCGGACGCCCTCGGTATCGATCCTTACCATCTCGCCGGGCTTCACGTCACGGAGGAACTTTGCGGAAAGGGCGTCCATGGCAACGCTCTCGGAGGCCAGGATATACCCGTGCTCGGTCTTCCCGATACAGAACGGCTTGATCCCGAGCGGATCCCTAAACCCGTAGATCACGCCGTCGATCATGATCACGACCGAGTAGGATCCCACGAGCTTCTTCATGCACAGTCCGACCGCGTCCTCGACCGTCCCCGCGTTGCTGATCGCATCGATGAGGATCTTCGCGATGATCTCGGTGTCGGTCGTTGTCGTGAAGATCTGGCCGGCCCGCTCGTACTCGGCCCGGATCTCACAGGTATTGACCAGGTTCCCGTTGTGGGCAACGGAGATGGAATGGTCCTGGAACTGGAAGTTCAGCGGCTGGATATTCTCGGGGAGGTTTGCCCCGGTGGTGGGGTACCGCACGTGGCCGATACCGGCAGAACCTTTCAGATCGGATAAAACAGCGGGGGAGAAGACATCGGCGACAAGTCCGTTCCCCTTGAACTTGTGGAGCAGGGTGCCGTCAAACGTGGAGATCCCGGCGCTCTCCTGCCCCCGGTGCTGGAGCGCGTACAGGGCATAGTAGAGCTGGATCGATACACCGCCAGCATCGACGATGCCAACGATTCCACACATGATACAACCCTAGTGCGTCGGGATCTTTGGTCTCTTGGTATTCCACTTGTGGCTGGAGATCTTCGTGCTCTTGCCAAACCCGCAGGCAGAGCAGACTTTCTTGTTGGCGTGGAACGAGATCTTCCCGCAGCGCCGGCAGGCGATGTGGGTGAACTTGTTCCGCTTACCCATGGACGGAGTGCCTTTTGACATGATTTCACCTTATTGTTCGAGTGATGGAGAGATGTAAATTACGTTATCCCCACGGACGATGAGCGTGCCGACCTTCTGGACCTTTTCGTTCTCCACTTCCTCAGCCTTGTCGAGGACGAGGTTCATATGTACATCGTATCCCTGGAGAACGCCCCGGATTTCTCTCCCGCCTTTGAGAGAGACAATAACGGGCTGACGGTTCAGCACCTGATCCAAAATATCCAACGGCCTTTTGGTCATAATACTACCCTGTTACCATCGCTCTGGAGTAATATATGTGTGCGAGCGGATCACTTAAACATACCGTAGATCCCACAAGGGCAATAAGGATTCCGCTGAAGAGGATCGGAGGATCGCGGATCCCGCGATACGGGCCAAATCCCGCCCCGGTGCAAACGATTTTCTTGCTGCCGCTCCGATGATTGGATCAGAGACATGAAAAAGATCACCGTGAAAAAACGCCACTCGATCCGCAAGAGCCAGGCACAGGATCTCCTCGCGCGGCTCGCGCTCCAGCTCGGGCCGTCGGCCAGCCTCTTCCACGCGGAGATGATCGAGGTCCTGGAGACCACCGCGAACGTCTCGCTCTTCATGGTGAACAAAAAGCCGCTCCTGATGGCAACGGAGGCATGGGTCTTCCCGACGCTGAAAGGGGCCGTCCAGTCCCCGTTCCCGGAACGACGGGTGGTGGTGGACGCCGGGGCGATCCCGTACGTGGTGAACGGGGCCGACATCATGCGGCCCGGGATCGTCTCGTGCACGGACGATGTGAAGGCGAACGAGCCGGTCCAGATCGTGGACGAGCGGCACGGCAAGCCGCTGGCGATCGGAATTGCCCTCTTTGATGCGCCCGATCTGCGTGCCGCCACGGCAGGAAAGATGGTAAAAAAGTTCCACCACGTCGGTGACGAGATCTGGAACCTGGAAATATGAGGCCGGAACGGGTTTTTTTGGACCGCGTGAAAAAACGGCTGTTTTGCCCATTTTTTTGGTGAAAATCGCTGCCCGGCGGGCTCTGAATAGATACTATTAAATAATTTTCTTCATTAAGTTTTTTTATGGTTAAGATCATCGACACCCTTTTGGGCAAGAGCGCTGCACACGCGGACGACGACTACATGGAACTGGACCTCGCATCGTACGAGGAACGGGGCAGCGGATCGCCGGCGCTGCTCGTGAAGATCGCAACGATCAGCGACCTCAAGGACACCCCGCGGGTCAAGGACGAGGTGTACTCGGGCAACATCGTGATCGTGGACATCTCCCGGCTGAAGATGGACAAGATCTCGTACGAGCGTGTCTTAAAGGACTTAAAAGAAGTGGCAAAGGATGTCAACGGCGATATCATCGGCCTGGGCGACCAGCGCTATGTGGTGCTGACCCCCATGTCGGTAAAGATCTCGCGCGACAAGATCGGTGCGTAAGTGCAGACCGTTGTCCCGGGTCCGTGTCCGTGCTGCAATACCGATATCGAATACCTCTATAAGACTGAAAATATCCCCTATTTTTCCGATATCCTGATCATCTCTGCGGTCTGCCCTTCCTGCGGGTTCAAGTTCGTGGATACGCAGCTCCTGAAGCACGGCGAACCGGCCCGCTACACGATGGCGGTTGATTCCGAAGACGATCTGGCGGTCCGGGTGGTGCGGAGCATGAGCGCCTCTATCGAGATCCCCGAACTCGGGGTCCGGATCGATCCCGGCCCGCAGTGCCAGGGGTTCGTCTCGAACGTGGAGGGCGTGCTCGACCGGATCGAAGTGGTCGTAAAAGGCGCCCTCCGCTGGGGAACCGATGTCGAGAAGGAGAACGCGGCTGCGCTGCTCCTGGATATCGCAAAGGTGAAAGCCGGGACGTTCCCGGTCACGCTGATCGTGGAGGACCCGAACGGGAACAGCGGGATCGAGAGCGAGAAAGTCACCAAAGAGCAGTACGAACCGGAAGAAGAGTGAATTATTTTTTCCTGCCCCTCCACTCAACGTGACTCCCCTTACGAACGCGAAATGAGTCCCGCTCCACCGGAGTAACCCCGGTCACTTCTCCGGCAGGATCCGGTATGCACCCGCCGGCACAACGATTTCGAACCGGGCACCGGCCCCCGGCGTCCCGGTCTCTTCGATGGTGATCCGGGTGATGTCCAGGATCTCCCGGATCAAAAAGAGGCCAAAACCGGTATTCGTCCCGTATCCCCGTTCGAAGATCCGCTTCTTCTCGCTTTTGGCAATCCCGACACCGTTGTCCTCAAACGTGATCGTAAGCCCGCCCCCCGTCTCCGCAACGGCAATCGTGATCGCGTTCATCTCCCGGCCCCCGTGCCGGAGGGCGTTGTCGAAGAGGTTGGAGAAGACTTTCTGGAGCAGGGGATCCGCAAAGATCCCGACCTGGGATATTCCCGTAAGCGTGACCCGGGTGCCGGCAAGGTCGAGCCCTCCCTGCGCCTGCCCGATACATGCGGCAAGATCCTGGAAGTCCGGGTGTGCGGCACCGAGGCTCTCGTACGCCCGGGTGAAGTCCAGCTGGCGCTCGATCGCGGCCGCCATCTGCTCTTCCTTGGCAAGGTACTCCGCCGTCTTCTCCGCATCGCCCGTGGTTGACCGGGAGAGGTCCAGGTAGATCTTCAGGCCGAGGAGGTTGTTCCGGATATCGTGGCGGGTGATGCTGGCAAGGAGGTTGAGTTTCTTCACGGTGACCCGGAGGGACTCTTCGCTGATCCGGAGCTCTTCGGTCATGCATGCCAGCTCGAGCTTCCGCTTCGCCTGGTAGTACCGGGTGAGGAAGGCGCTGTCCGCGATGACCATGACGAGCAGGAAGGTGGTTGTCACGAACGCGAACTGCTGATCCTCCGTGCGCAGAACCTCCCGGCACCAGAGGGCCGCAAGCCACCAGTACGGGAGGAGTACCGCGAGAAGGAAGACGGCGACCAGCAGCGCCTGGACAGGCGGGCGGCCAAGCCAGGTGCGCAGCGTTACGGAAACATCAGGATATATACTCGGTCACTCCCTGCCTTCTCGGATCTTTTTGGATGATCTCATATACAATCCGGGAAGATATGGTAATTACGTTATGGTGCGACAGGATCCAGGTACCGGCGCAGAAGGGGTGACACGCGTCCCGCTCTTCCTGCGGGTAGCGCTCCTCTTCCTCCTCATCTGCCTGGATGCCCTGATTGCAAAGTTCGTGGTATTCTCCTTTGCTGCAGGTCCCGGGACATCGCTCCTGTACGTCGTGGTGGCCGTGATGATCGTGACAACGCTCTGGTTCGGCCTCTGGGGTGCGATTGCTACGTATGCCGGCTGCTGGATCGGTGCGGGGGTCTTAAGCGGCCTCTCCCCCGCGACCAGCCTGGTCTGGTCGGTTGCGGATCTTTTGCAGGTCGTAATCCCGCTCCTCGCGTTCCGGTTGCTCGGCGCGGATATTTCCCTTAAGACCCGGCGCGACCTTGCGATCCTCGTTGTCTTCGGGATCGTCTTAAACAATCTTGCCGGGGCGATCTGGGGAACCCTCACGCTCGCGCCGGCCGGTCTTGTCGATCTCGCGAACCTGCTCCCGCTCTTCTCGGTCTGGTTCATCGGCAACATGATCATCTGTGCGGTGATCGTGCCCGTGGTGCTCCGGTTCGGGACGCCGATCGTACGGGAGCACGAGCTCTACGTGAAGCGGTACTGGAGCTGAAAGGCCAGACCCCCCACCTTCATAGTCCGGCAGGGTGAGCACTACTGCACAGGAATCTCCCATGACCCTTGCTCTCGACGCAACCTGGCGCCGCCGTCTCGCGGGCGCCTTCTTAACCTGGCTCGTACCGTTCGCTGCCGCCATCCCGTTCTATGGCCCGGCCGGCCTGATGATTGACCAGCAGCTCTTCAAGTCGATCATGATCGTGGTCGGATCGATCACGGCCGCGATCCTGATCGTCTGGTGCTTCCGGCCCGTTGAAAAAAATTTCGCGCACGAAGCGATCGTTACCGGTTTTGTCTGGCTGCTCGCCAACTGGATTCTGGATCTGATCGTGCTCGTTGGTTTGTTAGGCATGACACTGCCGGATTATGCTGCGCAGATCGGGCTCCGGTATCTGGTGATTCCGGCGATGGTGATCGCGGCCGGTGTTGTGGCGGAGGAAGGAATGCGGAGAAAAACGGAGAAGTAAAAAAATTATGCGGTCCCCAGGGGCGACTGGTTCGCGCTGAGGAAGTATACTGCGGTCTCGCCATACTGGACCGGCGCGTTCCGGTTCCCGATGTGGGGGAGTCCCTCCCACCGTACGAGCCAGGAGCCGTTGATCTGCCCGGCCATCTGGACCGAGACCGGCTGGGGCGTGATCACGTCAGCAGTCCCGACGACGAGCATGACATCCTTATTGATGCCGGAGAGACCGTCCCAGGTCCCGTTGAAGGCAAGGTTCGCATGTGCCTCGGCACGGAGGCCCGGTGACGCGCTCGTGTCGTTTGCGACCTGTAACAGGGTCGAATGCAGGATCTGGCACTCGGGGATGTTTGCACCGTACGAGTTGGAATCGAGGATCAGTTTCCGCACAACCTCCGGGTGAGCGATGACCAGCTGCTGCGCGGTCGACGAGCCCATGGACTCCCCGTACACGTGCATGCTGTCGTACCCGAGGGCTTTGATCAGCCCGGCGGCATCATCGGCATAGATAGGGATCGTGGGGGTGACATTGTTCATACTGCTGTACCCCATTCCCCGGTGATCGTAGGCATAGACGTGGTATTTTGACGAGAGGATCGTAAGGAACGTCTCGTTCCACGGGGCCGACGTGGTTGAGTCGTTTGCTACCATGCTTGCGAATCCCTCGATGAGGAGGACCGGTTCGCCGGATCCCCATTCCCAGTACGCCAGCCGGACGCCATTCACGTCCTTGTACTGGACCGGGGTATTGGCGATGGAAACCGTCGCAGGGTGTGGGGCCGCATTCACTGTTGCCGGGGTGACGGCCGGAGTCGCTGGTGCGTTCGTGCAGCCTGCCGAGAAGAGAAGGCAGGCGATGATGATGATAGTAACGGATAGTGCTTTCATGTTTTTTACCTCAAAACTGGGGAATATACGATACAGACTGTCGATTGGTACGAAATCCTGATAAACTCTTTGAAATCCATTCGGGCTGGCGATGCCGGATTATGCAGTACAGATCGGGCTCCGGTACCTGGTGATTCCGGCGATAGTGATCGCGGCCGGGATCTTGGCGGATGAGGCAGGGAAAGGAAAAACCGGAAAAAATTCATAACTTTTTTTTCCCAAAAAACAGGGATTTTTCTTCACATATGTTAACTGAAAAATCTGAACATCATTAAGAAGTAAATCAATAATTTTTTATTTGCACTGCACCGATATTCCCTCTCTGGAAGGTTTCTTATGAGGAAAAAAAATTCACGCTCCGGAACCCTGTATTTCTGCATTGCATTAACGATCATGTTCCTGGCCGCGGCCTGTGCAGGCTGTACCAGCAGCTCAACCAAGCCCGCTCCTGCCACGACACCTGCTGCATCCGTGGCAGCAACGGCGGAACCCACCGGGCAGAGCATCCTCGTCTTCTGCGGTGCCGGCCTCAAGGCGCCGATGAGCGAGATCGGCACGGCATTCAAGGAAAAATACGGTATCGACGTCCAGTATAACTACGGCGGTGCCGGCACGCTCGTCACGCAGATGAACCTCACGCACAAGGGCGATGTCTTCATGCCCGGTTCGACCATGGAGTGGAAGACGGCAAAGGCCCAGGGCCTTGTCAGCGACTACCAGCTCGTTGCCTACCACGTCCCGGCCATCGCCGTGCAGAAAGGCAACCCCAGGAACATCGCGACCATCGCGGACTTCGCCCAGCCGGGCCTGAAGGTCGCGCTCGGCGACACCAATGCCACGGCCATCGGGAAGGCTGCTACGAAACTCTTCAGGAAGTTCAACGTCACTGCCGACGTTGAGAAGAATGTCGTGACCCGGACGCCCACCATCAACGAACTGGTCACGATCATGACTGCCGGGCAGGCAGACGCCGCCATCATGACGCTCGACAGCATCGATACGGAGAACCTGGACCTCATCGCGATCCCGACGGGCGACAACGAGATCCTGGTCACGCCCATCGGCCTGACCACGTACACGCAGAACAGCGAAGCCGCGGCAAAGTTCGCTGCCTATGTTGCATCAGACGAGGGCAAGGCCTTCTTTGCCAGGCACGGGTTCCCCACCTACCCGAACCAGGACTATGCCAATGTCCAGCTGTAACCCTACGGGGACGGGAGATCGCACGTGACAGAATACCGGCCCATCGGCATCGTGCATTCACCGCTCCGGACACGGGGGTCGCCCCCGTTCCAGAGCTCCTTTTCCCGGGCGGAAGGGACGATCGAGATCTACCCGGAGTTCCGGGCAGGTCTCCGCGACCTCGATGCGTTCTCGCACATCATCGTCATCGCGGAGTTCAACCAGGCCGAACGGCAGGCCCTCTCGGAACACCCGCTGCTTGACGGCGAGGCGCACCACGGGATCTTTGCCTGCCGGCATTTCAACCGCCCGAATCCCATCGGGCTCTCCTATGCCGCACTGCGGGAGATCCGAAACGGCACCCTTGTTGTCAGCGGGATCGACCTGCTCGAAGGAACCCCCGTCCTCGACATCAAGCCGTACATCCCGGCGTTCGACTGCATCCCCGGTGCCGGCACCGGGTGGGTGACGCAGGAGCACGTTGACCGGCTGCGGGCAGCAGGCAGCGGAGCCGGGCACCAGTAGCATCGGGCACGCGGGGGCAGAGAGTCATGCGCAGGATCTCGCTTGCCCTCACGGCGCTCATCTTCTGTATCATCAGCGGCACGCTCCTCTGCCTCGTCCTCTATTCGCCGCTGCCGGTCCTTTTGGCCAGCCTCGCAAACCCCGAGATCCATTTTGCTATCATGCTCAGTCTCGTCACCGGCATTGCGTCGACCGCCATCTGCATCGCTGTCGCGGTGCCGGTCGCCTACGCCCTTGCACGGTACACGTTCCCGGGGAAACGGATCGCAACCCTCGTACTGACCCTGCCCCTGACCCTTCCTCCGCTCGTGGCCGGCATCGCCCTCCTCCTCTTCTTCGGTTCGACCCCGTGGGGCAAGGCGCTCGAAAGTGCCGGGTTTGCCGTGATCTTCACCCCGCTCGGGATCGTGGTTGCGCAGGTCTTCGTCAACCTCCCGTACATGATCCGCATCATGCGGTCCAGCTTTGCCGCGATCAGCCCGCGGTACGAGCACGTGGCAAAGACGCTCGGCTGCACGGATACCGGCGCGTTCCTCCAGGTAGCGCTCCCCATGGCCCGCCCGGGAATCCTTGCCGGGACCGTCATCACGTGGTCCAAGGCCATGGGCGAGTTCGGGGCCGTCCTGATGCTGGCCGGCGTGACCATGATGCGGACCGAGACGCTCCCCATTGCATTGTACCTGAACATCTCGACCGGGGATGTCGATCTTGCCGTTGCAGCGGCAACGATCCTGATCGCGATCTCCCTTGCGGCCCTCTGTGCGGTCGAGTACCTGGACCGGGACGTGCATGTTGTCTAGGCGGTACCGATGCTGACATTAGAGTCTCTCTCAGCCCATGTCGGCGATTTCCGGATCCGCGAGATCTCGCTCGAAGTCCGGGACCGGGAGTACTTCATCATCATCGGCCCCACGGGCGCAGGCAAGACCGTACTGCTGGAGACCATTGCCGGGATCCACCAGCCGGATGCCGGCCGGATGCTGCTCGATGGTACCGACATCACCGCGCTCGAACCCCGCTTACGGAATATCGGGATGGTGTACCAGGACTACATGCTCTTCCCTCACCTGACCGTGGAGAAGAATATTGCGTTCGGGCTCCGGCAGAAGGGGATTGCGGTCCAGGAGCGCAGGGCTGCGGTGAACGAGACCAGCCGCGTGCTCGGCATCTCGCATCTCCTTGGCCGGTACCCGGAGACCCTGAGCGGGGGCGAGCAGCAGCGGGCGGCCCTTGCCCGGGCCCTGGTCATGGAACCCCGGGTCCTCCTCCTCGACGAGCCCATGAGCGCACTGGACAGCGGGACGCGGGCCCGGATCAGCCGGGAGCTTTTGGCCATCTGCAAAGAGACGCAGACGACCGTCATCCAGATCACCCACCATTTCGAGGAGGTCCATGCGCTTGCCGACCGGATCGCCATCATGCAGGACGGGATGATCGTCCAGTCCGGCACGCCGTCCGATGTCTTCCTGCACCCGGCGAATGTGTTTGCTGCGGAGTTCCTCTGTATCGGGAACCAGATTCCGGGCATGGCCGTTCCCGAGGGCCGGCTTGCCCGTGTCGGGACCGGGGGTCAGTCCTTTTATGCGGTATCGGACATTGCGGGACCGGTCATCGCCACCCTCCACCCGGAAGATATCATCGTCTCCCGCGAGCCCTTCGTGTCCAGTGCCCGGAACTGCCTTCCTGGGACCGTTACGGAACTGGTTCCCGCCGGCAGTACGGTGCGGGTGATCCTGGACGCCGGCTTTCTGCTCACCGCGGTCCTCACCCGCGAGAGCTGCCGCGACCTGGCGCTGGAGCAGGGGAGCAGGGTGTATGCGACCTTCAAGGCCTCCGCGGTCCATCTCATTGCCGCTGCGCACGAAAACCAGGGATGAACCCGGACCGAGCCGGGTCTGTTGCTGTTGGGCCGGGTCACGGGCAATTGTTCAAAAAAATTTTCAAAAATTTCCGCACAGCCCGCGGGCCGAACGGTCTGCCCCTGCCCGACCCCCCTCGGTTTCTCATGGAGGGATAACCGTGAATTTTTACGTCGCAGATTCCACAGGAAATAAGGGTATTTTTGGCCCCCCGGAAAAAGGGGGTCGGGCAGGGGCAATTCGTAAAATTTTTTTCCGGAGCAACGGGACCGCAGGAAAAATTTTTCAAAAGAATCCGGTTTCCTTGGCCCTTCACATCTCCCGCAGTTCCCGCGTTGCCCGGTCAAAGAAATCGTCGCTGAGCGCATCGGAAAGGCCATGCTCGCGGTATACCCGGTCGGCATGGTGGTAGTGCATACGGTCGAGGATCAGGTAATCGATCTTGCCCTTCAGCAACGGCGCAAGCCCCTCTGCCCCGGGGAGCACCGGAGCCACCATGGCATAGGTCCGGACACCGGCCCGGTGCAGCTCGTCCAGCGCCGCGATCCGGTCGGCGACGGGCGGAGCGTCCGGCTCGAACAATTTCCGGATGGCATCGTCCGCCGTACCGATGGAGAACCCGACCTCGAAACCCTCTGCCCCCGAGATGATGTCGAGGTCCCGCAGGACCAGGGGCGAGCGGGTCTGGACGATCACCGGGCATTTGTTCCGGGCAAGGATCTCCAGGCACTGCCGGGTCAGGCGGTACCGTGCTTCGAGCGGCTGGTACGGGTCGCAGACACCGCTCACCCAGACCCGGTCCCGCCGCTTCTTCCGGATCTCCTTTTCCAGGAGGGCGGGGGCGTTGATCTTCACGTCCACAAATTCGCCCCAGGGCTCCTTATGCCCCGTGACCCGTTTCATGAAGCGTGCGTAACAGTAGGAGCAGGCATGCTGGCAGCCGGTGTAGGGGTTGATCACCCACGGGTAGATCTTCGAGGCCGTCAGAATGCTCTTTGCCGTTACTTCCTTCACGATGAGTGGCATGTACGTATCCCTCCTGCCGGCCGCTGCCATGCGTACCTGTTCATCTCATCGTCACGCCCGGGAAAAAAGGTTGCGGGAGATGAGGGCCTGAGAAGTTCATCGGCAATTCTCAAGTTTTCAGGAGATGTCCCCCTTGCGCCAGCCCGCCCCCAAGAGCGTCACACACCCCTTGATCATGCTCGTGGATCTGCTGGGGATGTCGTTACCGGATTATGTAGAACAGATCGGGCTCCGGTATCTCGTGATCCCGGCCATGGTGATCGCGGCCGGGATCGTGGCGGATGATGCAATGAAAAGTAAATGCCGGGACAAAATCCTGAAATTTTTTCCGGAAATTATTACCGGATTGAAGAGACTAAAGACAAAAAAATGTTAAGATTGAACGTTCGTTACGCGATCTTCCTGTCAGCCCGGACAACCGGCCGGACCGGCAAACCGGTTCCTCATCAGGTACGTCATCAGGGCAATGAGCAGCCCCAGGACACCTGCCACCACAAAGACTGCGTCCAGGCCGAAAAACACAAGGATGATCCCAAGGACGATTGGGGCCGCGCTCTGGCCGACATATTTCATACAGCTGTGAATCGAGATCACGCCCCCTCGTGATGCAAAAGGAGAGATCTGGATGATCTGTACGTCGATGGCGGTCTGCGCAAGGATGAGCCCCGCCCCGAACAACAGCAGCAGCAGGACCACGGCCGCAACCGACTGCGCACCTGCCAGAAGCAGCATCGACAGCCCGACGCCAATAAAACCCGCAACGATCACCCGGGGCAATGAATACGTACCGGCCAGCGGCTTCACCCAGGGTGCAAAGAGGATGCACATGATCCCCGGAACCGCCAGCATCAGGCCTGATGCCCCTGACGCATACCCAAACGTTCCCTTGAGCATGAAAGGCACATAGATCATCATGGCAAACAGCATGAAAAAGATCGAAAAGCCCAGAAATATCGTATAGAGGATCGGCAGCTCCCGGAGACATCTGAGCGCTTCAACCATGCCATGGTGATGATCGGTCGCGGCCGGGACCCGGGTCTCCGGAAGAAACAGGATCACAAGGACCGCAAATGGCAGGGAGAGTGCATAGAACAGGAATGCATAGTTCCATCCCAGAAGGGCCAGTCCGCCCCCGATCACCGGGGCACACACCGATCCAAGGGCAAACGTTATGCTGATTTTGCTCATTGCCGCCACACGATCGAGACCGGTGTACACATCCCCGATGACCAGCATGGCAAGCGTCGTCATCCCTGCAACCCCGATACCCTGCAGGAACCGCAACGCAAGAAGAGACGGGAAATCGGTGATGAAAAAACTTACCAGCCCCGTCAGGCCATAGATCGCGAGGCAGGGAACCAGTATCCTCTTCCGGTTCACGCGGTCGGTGAAATGTCCTATGACAAGGGTGAAAAACGCCGTTGAGATCGTGAACACGGAGAGCAGCAGCGCCACATCCTGCGTTGTTGTCGCAAGAGGTCCCACCATCTCCGGCAAGACCGGTGCTAAGAGAGCCCCGCCGGCCATTGCAAAGAATGCAACGATGCAGAGCATGAGAAGATTGATATTTCGAAATTCCGTGATGTCACCCGTTACGTTTCCCTTAATCCGGAATATATTAAAAAAAATGAGACGGGGATCAGGTGATCTCCATCTCGCCGAGGAACGCCCCCGGCTCCTTCACCACTTCGCCAACAACCTGCGCCCCGGGTACCATCTTCAGCACGCAGGCGACGCTCGCTTTCGGCACCACGTAGGCAAAGCCCATGCCCATGTTGAAGGTGCGGTACATCTCCTCGTCCGTGATGTCGCCGGCCTTCTGGATCCACGAGAAGATCGCGGGCGGGGCAAGAGGGGTATCGATCCGGAACCCGTATTCGCTGAGGCGTTTGAAATTCAAAAGGCCGCCACCGGTCACATGGCACATGCCGTGCACCGTGCAGGAGGCCGCAACCTTCAGGCTCTCCGCATAGATCCGGGTCGGGGTGAGGAGCTCCTGCCCGAAGGTCTTCTTTCCCTTGAACTTCTTGTCATAGCCCGCGTACTTCTCGACAACGCGGCGGGCTAAGGAGAGTCCGTTGCTGTGGACCCCGGTCGAGGGGACGCCCACGATCTTCTCGCCGATCTTGATCTTCTCCCCCGTGATGATCTTCGCCTTCTTCTGCATCCCGAAGCAGGTGCCCGCGAGGTCGAGGCCGTTCACGAGACCTTTCAGGGACGCGGTCTCGCCGCCCACGATATCGATATTCGCCAGCTTCGCCCCCTCGTTGAGGCCGATCCCGATCTGCGCCATCTTCCCGATCGAGAGCTTGTCGGTCGCGATGTAGTCCACGAACGCGACCGGCTCCACGTTCATCACGTACAGGTCGTTCACGTTCATCGCGATGCAGTCGATCCCGACCGTGCTCCAGTCCTGCTGCTGGTCGGCGACCAGCATCTTCGTCCCGACCCCGTCCGTGGTGAGGGCCAGCGCCTGGTCGCCCATGTCGATGAGGCCGGCGAAGTGGCCGACAGCCCCCATCATCCTCGCTTTCCCCTTGCGGCGGTACTTCAGGTTCTTGATCAGCGCCTTGATCGCGGTGGCTTCGAGATCGATGTCGACACCGGCCTCCGCATAGGCGCTCTTTGCCGCCTTACTCATCGCTCTCCTCCGAGAGGCGGAACTCGTCGTGGAGTACCCGGACCGCCCGCGGGCCGTCGTCCTGCTTCACCACGAACGAGATGTTCGCCTCGCTCGATCCCTGCGAGATCATCATCACGTTGACGTCCGCCTTCCCGAGGGCCGTGAAGATCCGCCCGCTGGTGCCGGGCGCCCCGGCCATGCCGGCCCCGACGACCGCGACCGCACAGACATCGTGGTTGTGGGAGACTTCCCGGACCACGCCCTGCTTCGTCAGCTCGGCGAGGGCTTTCACCGCGGACGATACATGCGTCTCGTCCACGATGAGCGAGATGTTCGCCTCGCTTGAACCCTGCGAGATCATCATCACGTTCACCTCGTTGTCGGCAAGGATCGAGAAGACAGCCTTGGCCACGCCGGGCCGCCCGATCATCTGGGCCCCGCAGATGTTGATCGCCGCCACCTTGTCGATGTAGGTGAGCGCCTTGACCACGCGGTGGTCCCGCTGGCCGCTCTTCACGATCACGGTCCCCGGGTGCGAGGGGTTGAAGGTGTTCTTCACCCGTACGAGGATGTTCTTCCGCATCGCCGGCTCGATCGAGCGGGGGTGCATGACCTTGGCGCCGAAGTACGAGAGCTCCATCACCTCGAGGTACGAGAGCGAGGGCATGACCCGGGCATCGTTGATCACCCGGGGGTCGCAGGTCATGATCCCGTCCACGTCCGTCCAGATCCAGATCTCGTCCGCGTCGATACCGGCCCCGATGATGGAGGCCGAGTAGTCCGAACCGCTCCGTCCGAGCGTTGTGAGAATGCCATCGCGGGTGCAACCCATGAAGCCCATGATCACCGGGATCTCTTTGCCGAGAAGGGGTCCGACCCGGCGCTTGATCCGCTCATCGCTGTCGGGAAGGGAGGTTGATTCCCCGTGCTGGGGGGTGGTGAGGATACCGGCCTCGCAGCCGTCCATCACGGTTGAGGCAATACCCCGCTGGCGGAGGGCTGCGGAGAGGATCGGGGCGAGGAGCCGCTCGCCGAATGAGATGATGTAGTCCTTCGACCGGGGAGTGAGTTCCCGCAGGTTGTAGATCGCATTCAGGATATTCTCGAGGCGGATGAGGTGATCCTCCATGCCGGCCCCGACTTCGGCCACGTAGTCCGGGGCAGCCCCTTCGAGGGTAGTGATGTGGCGCTTTGACAGCGACTGGATCAGCGGGGCGATCGCGCTGTTGTCCTTTGCGGTCGGCAGGCTGGTGGCGACTTCGATGAGCTGGTCGGTCACGCCGCGCTGGGCCGAGACCACGACGGCAATCTCGTCGCCGGCCTTATGGTGGTTTTCAAGGATGTCCACAACGCGCCGGATACACTGGGCATCGGCAACGGATGTCCCGCCGAACTTCATTAAATATTTCATGGTCCCTCTCACTCTTGACGTGCCATTTATTTATGTAACTATACGACCTAAAGTGTAATAAGATGCGTGCAGAGGCGGTGGCGGACTGCCACGTACTGGTGATCGGGAGCGGGGGCGCCGGCACCCGGGCCGCCATCGAGGCGTCGCAATACGGCGAGACGGTCCTCGTCTCCAAGACCATCGTGGGAAAAGGCGGGTGCACCACGATGGCGGAGGGAGGTTTTAACGCGGTCCTGCGGGAGAAGGACTCCTGCGGGCTCCACTACGAGGACACGATGAAGGGCGGTGCCTTCCTCAACAACCCGGAGCTCGTGCACATCCTGGCCCACGAGGCCCCGCTCCGGATGGGCGACCTCGTGAAATGGGGGGCGGTCTTCGACTTCACCGATGAAAACGAGGTTGCCCAGCGCCCGTTCGGGGGCCAGCAGTTCCCGAGGACCTGCTATGCGGGCGACCGGACCGGCCACGAGATGATGATGACCCTGATGGACCGGCTGGGTTCGACCGGCGTTTCGGTCCTGAACGAATACACGGTCATCGATCTCTTAAAAGACGGCAACGCCGTGATCGGGGCGCTGGCGCTGGACGAGCGGGGCCGCCTCGTCCTCATGAAAGCGGACAGCACGATCCTTGCCACGGGCGGCGGGACGAAGGTCTACGACATCTCCACCAACTCGTCGAGCGGCACGGGCGACGGGTACGCGATGGGGTACCGGGCCGGGGCGGAACTGATCGACATGGAAATGGTCCAGTTCCACCCGACCGGCGCAGCCTTCCCGTACGATGCCCGGGGCCGGCTCGTGACCGAGGCGGTCCGGGGCGAGGGCGGGATCTTAAAGAACGCGCTGGGCGAGCGGTTCATGAAGACCTACGACCCGGCACGGCTCGAACTCTCCACCCGCGACGTGGTGGCCCGGGCCATCGCCACCGAGATCCTGAAAGGCCGGGGCACCGAAAACGGCGGCGTGTACCTCGATGTCACGCACCTGCCCCGCGAGCAGATCGAGAGCCGTCTGCCGGTGATGCTCGAACAGTTCAAAAAGTACGGCGTGGACATCCGCACGACTCCGATGGAGGTGGCCCCCACCGCCCACCACATCATGGGCGGCATCCGGATCACGCCCGAATGCCGGACCTCCCTTGCCGGCCTCTTTGCCTGCGGCGAGGTCGCGGGCGGGGTGCAGGGCGCCAACCGGCTCGGCGGGAATGCCCTTGCCGAGACGCAGGTCTTCGGGAAGCGGGCCGGCGAGGCGGCGGGGAAGACCGCAGCGATGCAGAAACGCGTGGACGAGCGGCAGGTCGAGGCATGGGAGGACCGGCTCGAACGGTTCCTGACCGGCAGCACGAACCCGTCGCAGGTGAAAAGGAAACTCCAGCTGGCGATGTGGCAGGGCGCCGGCATCTTCCGGAACGCGGAAGGGCTCGAGGAGACACTCCGGACGATCAAGCAGCTCCAGGGCACCAGCCTCCGGGCGGCAACGCCCCGCAACTTCGCCGACTGCTGTATCGTCCAGAACATGTGTCTTGCCGCCTCGCTGATCTGCCGCTCCGCCCTCCTCCGCACGGAGTCCCGCGGGGCCCACGTCCGGACCGACGTCACGCCGACCCACGATGCGGAGCACTCGCCCTTCGGCCACACCTTCATCTCGCTCTCCCGCGCCGGGATCGAGACAAAAGAGGTGCGGGCATGAAGGCCCTGACGGTGAAAGTCCGGCGTTTCGACCCGGAAAAGGACCAGGCCGGGCACTTCGAGACCTACACGGTCAGGGTCCACGAGGGGGCCCGGGTCCTGAACGTGCTCCACGCCATCCACGACACGATCGATGTGACGCTCGCGTACCGCCACTCCTGCGCCTCGGGCCAGTGCGGCTCGTGCGCCGTGCGGGTGAACGGCGAGCCCGTCCTGGCCTGCATGGAGGAGGCCCGCAATAACATCACCATCGAGCCCCTGAACCTCCCCGTGAAACGGGACCTCGTCACCGACCTCGTTCCGCGGCTCGACCAGATCGCCTCCCTCGTGCCGAAAAAGGATGTCGTCCTCCCGAAGAAGGCCGACATCGATGCGATCAAGCCCTTGAAAGACTGCATCGAGTGCCTTGCCTGCGTCTCGGCCTGCCCGGCCGCCGATGTGACGAAGTTCATCGGCCCCACCGCCATGCGGCAGGAGATGCGGCTCGTGCTCGATCCCCGCGACAGCGGCGACCGGGTGAGCGACGCCGTACGGGACGGACTCTTCACCTGCACGAGCTGCCAGGCCTGCTGGAAGGTCTGCCCGAAGGAGATCGAGATCCCGGCAAAGGCGATCGAGAAGCTCAGGGCGCATGCAAACCTCAGGGGATTCACCCTCCCCCGGCACCAGGAAGTGGCAAAGCTCGTGGAGGAGACCGGCCGGAGCATCCCGCGGACCTCGGAGTCGTTCCTGGAGCGGGCGGGTTTTGTCGTCGAGCCGGAGGGGCCGGTCCGGGCCACGGTGGGGTTCTTCGTCGGCTGCATGTACAACCTCCGGCAGCAGCAGTCTGCGCACGATGCCATGGAGGTCCTCAAACGGAACGGGATCCGGGTGATCATCCCGCACGACCAGGTCTGCTGCGGCTCTCCCCTCATCCGCACCGGGCAGCTCGCGTTCGTGGACGAACTCAGGCGCCGGAACATCGAGGCATTCACGTTCCGGAAGATCAACAAGGTCCTGACCATGTGCGCCGGGTGCGGCTCCACGCTCAAGAACGATTACAAGACGCCGTTCCGGGTGATCGACATCAACGAGCTCCTCACGGAGTACGGCATCGAACCCCCGGCACACCTCCCGGTACGCGCCACCTACCACGACCCCTGCCACCTGCTGCGGGGGCAGGGCATCCGCGACCAGCCCCGCGGGCTGATCAAAAAAGTGGTGAACCTCACCGAGATGCCATCCATCTGCTGCGGGAGCGGCGGAGGGGTCCGGTCCGGGAACCCGGAGGAGGCCGCGGCGCTCGGGAAACGACGGGGGGAGGAGATCGGAAAGACCGGTGCCGAAATCGTGATCACCTCCTGCCCCTTCTGCGAGTTCCATATCAAGGAGCATACGGACAAGCCGGTGAAGAATATCGCAACCGTGCTGCTCGAAGGGTATAAAGAGAAGGATAAAAAAGCGAAGCACTGAGCCAGGCTCTTATTAAAAATGAAGATGCTTCCCTTTCACATCCGGACAAATGTTTCGTAAACGCCCGGCCTGAGCATCATGGGCAGGACCATCTCCCGGATGGAGCCGTCCGGGCCGGGACGGAATGTCACGCCATCGTAATAACCGCTCTGGAATGACGGACACTGCGCATAGAAGTCATTCCCGTCAAAATGCGTGAGGTAGTACACTGCCGGTATTTTTCCATACGTGACCGTCAGGTTCCCGTCCTTCTCGGCAACCGTTGCCGTGCCATAGACATCGCTTTGGTACGTGCCGGTATATGATGAAAGGGGGAGTGCTGCCGCTGCATCCTCCTTGACGGGCATGGCAAAGGCACTGGCAGTGACATTGATGGACTGCCGGTACCCTGCCGCAGCCCCGGTCAGGCCGACCGGATCCGCGCGGCCGAAATACCGGTTATAGACTTTCCAGGCAAGTCCGTCGGGAAGACTGGGCCCCGCAACATTGGAGAGGACAACGATGCCGAGGTTCTCAGACGGGACCAGCAGGACCATCGCGTGGTTGCCATAGGTCTCGCCATTGTGCCAGACAACCGGCGGGTAGCCCGGGATTTCCTCGTACAGCCAGCCCTGGCAGTAATAGTCCTTTGAACTGTTCATCACCTCTGCTGCAGGTGTCCGCGGCGTGTGCAGGTAGTCCAGGTTCTCCTTGCTGATGAGCCGGTTCCCGTTGTACGTCCCGTTCCCCAGCTGGAAGATCGCCCAGTTCCCCATGTCCTTCACATCGGCGTTGATGCCACCGGCAGGCCCCATGGCAGTGGTGAAGACCATGTACGGCGAGGAATCCGCAACCACAGGACCGTACGTGCCGTCGGCCCTTACGTCATTCCAGTGCAGGGAGACGCGGTCCGGCGATGCCATGAAGGCATCCTGGCCGGTCGAGGCGCTCTTCATCGCAAGCGGCACGAAGATCCGTTCCTTCAGGTTCTCCTCCCAGCTCTTCCCGCTGGTCGTCTCGATCGCTTCCGCCGCAACCAGGAAGGGGACATTCTGGTACATGTAGGTGGTCCGGAAGCTGGTGGCCGGTTCGACATACCGGAGGGCATGGATCATCTCGTCCCGGCTGTACCCGAGCCCCCCGAGTTCCGTTCCCCAGTGGTCGGGAAGCCCGCTCCGCTGGGCAAGGGCGTCCGTGATCGTGAACTCCTTTGTCACCCACGGGTCCTTCATCCGGAAGTCCGGGACATAGGCGGTCACGGGGTCGGTCCACTTCATCCTGCCGGCATCCACTTCCATGGCAACGAGCGCGGTTGTGAATGCCTTGGAGGTGGAGCCGATCTGGAAGACCGTGTCGGCCGTCACCGGCTCGGATCCCCCGGCCTGTTTCACGCCATATCCTTTGGCAAAAACGAGCTGGCCGTCCTTCACGACGGCAACGGCCATGCCGGGGACGCCCCATCCGTCCATCTCATTTTCGGCGACCGTATCGATATCTGCGAGGAATGACTGACGCTCCGCATCGTTCTGGAAGTTCACGGCAGCATCAGAGGGGGTGGCGCCGGGAATGGATGCGCCGGCAGACGGGGTCTGGATCGGCCTGATACCATCGGTTTCCGCTTTCCCGGTGCAGCCTGCTGACACGATGAGGAGCGCCGTGACGATCAGGATGAGAATGCCCTGAGATGGATTGAACATACCATCTGATTTACGGAAGGGGGCTTTAATATTGCGAAATTATATTACGAGATAATATTGCGGAATTCACTAGCCGGTAACAGTTCCAGGAATCCCCGGGCGTAATATCCGGATCGCGATGCCGCATCACCATACTTCCTTCAGGCCCTTTGTACGGATCGTGGCCGGGGTCCCGTTCCCGTACCGGGCATGCCGGCAGAAGCGATGCTATGCAAAACCAATCCGGGTCCTTCCCGCCGGCCCGGTACCCGTGTCCCGTGGCGTCGCGGCCGGTATTCACCGCTTTGAGAGGTACTCGTACGCCTCGAGCGCCGCCTTCGCCCCTTCGCCTGCGGCAATGATGATCTGCTTGCTCTTTGCGTTCGTAATGTCTCCGGCGGCAAAGACACCGGGCCGGCTCGTGCAGCCGTTGACATCCACGACCACTTCCTTCCGGTCGTTCAAGGTCACGAGCCCGTCGAGCATTTCGGTGTTCGGCTCCCAGCCGATCTCGATGAAGACTCCGTCGAGGCCGATCTGCTGTTCCCCGCCCTTCCCGTCCCTGACGGTGATGCCGGAGAGGAACGTGTCTCCATGAAGCGCGGAGATCTGCGCACCGGTATGCACCGTGATGTTCTTTGCCGATGCAAGCCGTTCGGTATAGACCGGATCGGCCCGGATCGTACTCCTTACGATGAGGCTTACGGAGGTGGCGATCTTCGCCATCTCGAGCGCTGTCTGGAGCGCGGAGTTCCCCCCGCCCACCACAGCCACGCGCTTCCCCTTGTAGAGCGGCCCGTCACAGGTCGCGCAGACCGAGAGCCCCCGGCCCAGGTACTTCTCCTCACCGGTTACCCCGAGTTTCTTCGGTTTCTTTCCCTGCGTGAGGATGAGGGCCCGGGCCCGGAAGGTCTTCCCTGCCAAAGTAACGGCCTCGAAGACACCGTCCGCCTCCCGGATCGTGACCACACGGCCGACCTCCAGCCGGATATTAAGTGTCCGGACCTGCTCCTCGAACTTCTTCATCAGGTCCTCGCCCGTGATCATCCGGTAGCCCATGTAGTTCTCGATCGCCCACGACTCGAGGGCCTGCCCGCCGATATTCTCGCTCACGATCAGCGTGCCGAGCATCTTCCTCGCGCAGTAGACGCCGGCGGTGAGACCCGCCGGCCCGGCCCCGACAATCAAAACATCGGGGATCTCTCCAGCTTCTGCCGGCCCGAAGAGTTCGCTTAAGCGCTGGGCATCGAACCCCACAATCACCTCATCGTCGACCGTGATCACCGGGACGCCCCGCTGGCCCGAGAGCTCGATCATCTTCCGGGCCGCGCCTGCATCCTCCCCGACATCGATCGCTTCGTACGGCACACCGTACTGCTCCAGCAGCGCCTTGGCCATCCGGCAGTACGGGCAGTTCTTCGTTGAGTACACGGTAACGCGGGTCATCAAGCGATACAGGGCGCAAAGAAATATAAAATTTTTGACGGGGGCAACAACCGGCAACATTTTGAGGCGGCAGCGCAATCTTCTTTTTAATCCAGTCCCAATACACCAGTGGAAGCAGACCATGGCGAACAACCCGGTGCCCAATGGAGGGTCCATACCCTGTCTCGTGCTGTGCTGCGCACTGCTGGTGCTCTTCTCCTGCATAGCCGTTGTTCCGGCCGCAGCCGGATCGCCGGCCGCTACCGGTTCGGACGACCCGGCGGTATACCTGGATTTCAACGAGGGCAGCGGCACGCTGGCCCTCGATTCCTCCGGCCACGGGAACTCCGGGTCGCTCGCCGGCATCACCCGCATTGCCGGAGGGGGGTGCGGGGGTGCGATCCTCTTCGATGGCAACGGCAGCTATGCGACCATCCCCTATTCCAGCACAAACCACCCGCGGGATGCGATCACCGTTTCGGCCTGGTTCTATGTGGAATCGTTTGCGCCCCAGACCCTCATCTCGACGTTCCGTGACGGGGGGTACATGCTCGGGTTCGGCGACGGAAACGACTTATGGTGGATCGTTGAGACGGAACGATCCGGTATCGTATCCGTCCCGGTACAGCACGAGGGGATCACCCCCCGCCAGTGGCACCATGTCACCGGGACCTACGATGGCAAGACCGCGAAGATCTACCTCGACGGGTCGCTGAGGAACGTGGTCAACGCATCGGGCCCCATCCACTACGCGTACGACAATTACGTCACGCTCGGAACCGACGCCGGCACATCCTACAGTCCGGATACGCTCTGTCCCCAGTTCCTCAGGGGCGGGCTGGACGAGATCAGGATCTACGACACGGCGCGGGGATACAGCGCGATCATGGATGACCGGTTCCGCTGCTCGGCCGAGCCAACGTTCCAGATGCCGGGACCGGCCAACGTATCCTCAATAATCCCGGCGTGCAGGGCCAGTTCCGGGTCGCTCAGCCTTGTACCCGGCGAATCCGCGACACGGACCATGATCGTTTTGGACATCGCGGTGAACGGATCCTGGCAGGTCTCCGTCCCACCGGGCTCCGAACTGATCGTTTCTGCCCGCGACCGGTACTCGCAGTCCTACCCGGATGCCTGGTATGTCGAGATCCGGGACGGGCTGCAGCGCGTGGACCGGTCGATCGCGTTCCCCAACACCAACAACGCCCCGGTGAAGGGATTCATCCCCACGGGAAATGCAAACGTGACGATCCGGTATTTCGACGGGAAGTACCGGTTCCCGGCAAGCGTTGAAGTGACGTTCCGGTGCATTGAGGCCCCGGTGCGGCCTCCCGAGATCATTCCCCGGAATATCTTTGCGAACCCCGGCATCGTCATCTACTCGGCCTCGTGGGCCACCCTGATCGCCGTGCTGGTCGTGGTGGTCTGGATGCACCGGCGCAAACAGCGGGGCGCTCCTGCGGGATCCGGTACGGATGACCGGCAGCAGCCCGCGAGCGGCGGGGAAGACCCAAAAAAAGAATGATGGCAGTTACAGGGTAACTTCCCTGAACTGTTTGCCGAAGACCCCGCAGATCGGGCACTTGTCGGGGGCCTTGCCCAGTTCGATGTTGCCGCAGACCGGGCAGAGATAGACCTTCTCACGCCCGATGTCGTGGCCTTCCTTGACGGCCGCAAGTGCCTTCCTGTACAGCCCGGCATGCACCTGCTCGGCCTTCATGGCATGGGTGAAGGCAAGGATCGCATCGGCCCGGCTCTCGGCCTCAGCGCCCTTGATGAACCCGGGGTACATCGACTCGTACTCGTGCGTCTCTCCGGCTACGGCTGCCTCGAGGTTCCGGGCGGTCGGACCTACGGCGGTAAGCACCTTCAGCAGCTTCTTTGCATGGATGGCCTCGGCCTCGGATGCTGCCCTGAACAGGGTTGCCACACCGGAAAAGCCCTCTTCAGCTGCCTTCTCCGAGAATGCCTGGTATTTCCGGTTTGCCTGCGACTCGCCGGCAAACGCCTCCTTTGCATTGTCCATGGTTGCCATGAGGGTAGGGTATTGCAACCTGTTCATTTAAATATTATTTATGCGGCATGCAGATGAACATCTATAAAAATGAATAATTGTACATTAATAAAAAATGACGGGTGCCGGCAGACCCGCTTGGAGGGCCACACGTCTCCCGTAATGAGAGGAGTTGGATAATCCCATGAAAAAAATGAAGGATATTCTGGAACGGGACCGGCCCCGGGAGAAGATCGCCCAAAAGGGGGTCACCTCACTCTCGGATACGGAGCTGATCGAGGCGATCCTGGGGAGGGGCACGCGGGGAAAGGACGTCCGGGCGCTCGCCCGGGAGATCGCCGTGCTGATCCGCGAGAAGAAGTCCTTCGGGTACAACGACATCTGCGCCATCGGCGGGATCGGGCCCTCCAGGGCATCCCAGATCCTGGCCTGTTTCGAGATGGGACGCCGGTATTACGCACCGGCTCCGCCGGAGGGCCGGGTGTCGTCGCCCGAGGACATCCTGCCCCTTGTGGCGCACCTCCGCGACCGCCGCCAGGAGCACTTCTGCTGCATCACCCTGAACGGGGCGGGCGAGGTCCTCGCAAACCGTATCGTCACGGTCGGGCTTTTGAACCACAGCCTCGTCCACCCAAGGGAGGTCTTTGCCGACGCCATTACGGACCGGGCGGCGTCCGTCATCTGCGTACACAACCACCCTTCAGGCTCTCTCGATCCAAGCCCGCAGGACATCGCGATCACCGCCCAGCTCAAGGAGGCCGGCTCGCTTGTCGGGATCCAGCTCCTCGACCATGTGATCGTGACCAGATCCGGCCACCTGAGCATGCGGGAACGCGGGCTGGTGTAACGGCCGCACTCCGCTACGGGTTGAACCGTGCCCCCAGGGCCCGGCCCTTTTGGTAGGCCGCCTCGCAGAGGCCCTGTTCTTTCGTCACGTCCCGGATCGTATCCAGGTCGCTGACCAGCAGATCGTCCCCGTACCGGCAGTCGACGATGTCGAGGAACGCCCGCACGGTCAGCCGCGCCCCGATGAAGACCTCCGGTACGTTCATGCCGGCGATGCAGATGACGAGCGCTTCCCGTGACACCCGTTTGCCTTCCGGGACAAGGGATTTTTTCCGGAAGTACTTGGCCTGGTAGAAGACCTGGCACCGGTCCATGAACGACTTGAGCTTGCCGGGGATGCCCATGCACATGACCGGGGTGGCCAGGATGAGTGCGTCCGCGTTTTGGATCTTCGGGTACACCTGCTGCATGTCGTCGTCCATAATGCAGGTTTCGTGATCCTTGCAGAACATCATCTCCTGGCAGGATTCAAAACAGAGATTTGTCACCAGGATCTTCTCGACCGTACACCCGGCGTCCTGTGCCCCTCTGATCGCATGCTCCAGCAGGTGGCTTGTATTCCCGTCCGCCAGCGGGCTCCCGAGGATGGCAAGTACCGTTCCGGCCATATCAGATCTTGAGGGATCTGCCGAATATAGTTTTTCAATCGCCACATAACAGGAATCCGGGGGCTCTGGCTACGGGGATGTGTATCAACACAACCCATATATATCATTCACGTGAATGTGAAGTCTGGTGATACATTCTGACCGAACAGAAGACCTACAGCGCTGGCCAGAAAGTCGGGCCGGGCAAGTACGTGTGCCTTGACTGCGGAAAGGAGCTGACCCTCGATGCGAGCGAACAGGATCTCCGGAAGTGTCCCTCCTGTTCATGCGAAGAGTACCAGTGCTTCCCGATGACCCACATCCGCCCGGACATCAAAACCCCCGAGGATGCAAAGCACCCGCCCAAGCGCGGCAAGAGCTTCCAGTAACTCTCATTTTTTTTTTAGCGTACTGCCATTGTGAATACTGGTGCCAATTCCCGGCAGCAGGCAGACGAACGTGATGGTGCAGAACGTTCGGGCCGGATCTTCCGGCCAGATGAAAGAGCAGTCATCATGGTTAACGTATCGAAGGAAGGGCAGGTCTTCCGATGCGAGATCTGCGGCAATGTTGTGATCGTGAAGGAGTCCGGCGGCGGAGAGCTGATCTGCTGCGGGGAACCTATGCAACTTGAGGAGTGAGTTATGGCAGTGAAAAAACCAACCGTAAGAAAAGCAGTGGGGAAAGCACCCGCGCCGAAGAAGGCCGCGGTGACAAAAAAGGCAGCGGCAACGAAAAAGAGCCTGGTCAGTCTTGAGAAGAAGATCGGCAAGGTGCCCAAGTTCTTCAAGGAGCTGACCACGCACGATCCCGAGATGTTCGATCTTGTGATGAAGTTCGAGAACCACATCTGGGATGACGGCAAGCTCACCAAGAAGACGAAGAAGCTGATCGCGATTGCGATTGCAGCGGCCCTCCGGGACCAGCACGCGGTCCGGGCCCAGCTGGCCGGGGCAGCGAACCTCGGTGTGACAAAGGCCGAAGTTGAGGAGGCACTGCGTGTCACATTCCTCCTCTCGGGCATGCCGGCCTATGTGTACGGCAAGGCCCAGCTTGACGAAGTCATGAAGAAGTAATTCCCTTTTTTTAATTCACGGCCCGGCAGGTCATCCCCGGCAGAATGCCCCGGGTGCTGCGAGGGCTTGATGTGTCCCGGCAACGATCCGGTATGGAGGACCATGGCAGATCCCGAAGGGACACCGCAAAAAAAAGAAAAACCGCACCTGACCGGCCCCCCGTTCTACCTGCCGGAATTCGAGACCTCGTACCGGTACATCATCGATGAGTACGATGTTGCGCCCAGGGATATTGCCATCTTCATGCCCTGTGCCGTGAGGAAGCCCTACAGTACGAGCCCGAGCCACCAGCTGATCCGGATGATCATCTCGCAGGTCTTCCCGGAACCGCAGTACCACATCGTCGTCTTCGGCACCTGCGGGATTGTCCCGGCAGAGCTTGAGGAGATGTACCCGTACGCCCATTACAAGTACATGCTCGGGAAATGCAAAGACCCAAAAATTCTCGAAGACTTCCTCCGCATCGAGACCGATCGCGTTGCCGGCTACCTCGAAAAAACACGTTATACGTACAAATACCGGATCGCGTACTGTATCGGGCTCTTCCGCGAGGCGCTTATCCGGGGATCGGAGAGGTCCGGCGTGAAGATCGACCTCCTCCTCCCCACCCGCGACATGATCGACCTTGTCATCGAGGAGGGCGACTGCATCTTCGAAGAGGGCAGCCTCTCGATGGACGAGTACCTCGGCGAGTTCACAAGAGAACTGGTCCGGTTCCGTAACGAGAAGTCCATCGCGCCACCGCGGGCCTGACCGTTTAGGCCGGCATGGCGGGGCAGAGAGGGGACTCTCCGGTACCTGCCGGCCGGCAGTATCCGCACCTTTTTTACGGCCGGTGACAACAACAGTGTGATGACGATCAAGGTCCTCGCTTTCGCCGGCAGCCCGCGCCGGCACGGGAACTCCGAGACGCTTCTCGACTGGGTGCTCTCATCGATGGCGGAGAATTCGGACGTGGCCGTGGAGAAGGTCCCGCTCACCGAAGCAAATATCAATATCTGCCGGGGATGCAATGCCTGCGAGAAACTGAACAGGTGCGTGCAGCGGGACGGCATGGACACCTACCACGACAAGATCGTTGAAGCGGATATTATCCTCCTCTCCTCACCCATCTTCTGCATGGGGATCGCCGCCCTGCCCAAGGCGCTGATCGACCGTGCGCAGGTCTTCCGGTCCCGGAAGTATGTCCTGAAACTCCCGGTGATCCCACCGGAACGGAAGGGAAAGCGCCTCGGTGCCTTCCTTGCCACGGCAGGACAGGACTGGCCGCATGTCTTCGATGCCGCCATCCCCTCAGTGAAGTGCTTCTACCATGTGATCGATATCAAAGACGCGGATATCAGCTACCTGATGATCAACCACGTGGACGAGAACGGGGCAATCGAACGCCACCCGACTGCGAAAGCCGACACGGAGAAACTCGGGAAGACCATGATCGCCGAGATCAGAAAACGGCTCGCTGCCTGAGGATGGTATGACGATCACCGTTCTCGGGATATCGGGGAGCCCGCACCGGCACGGGAACACGGAAACGCTGCTGGACCGGTTCCTCGAAGGTGCACAGTCCGCCGGGGCATCGGTCGAGAAGGTTATCTTAAAAGATCTCGAGTACACCCCGTGCCGGGGCTGCAATGCCTGCCACAGGGATGGCAACTGCATCGTCAACGACGCTGCCCCGCCGCTCTTTGATAAGATCATGGCTGCCGACTGCGTTGCCATAGCCTCCCCGATCTACAGCATGGGGATCACGGCCCAGCTCAAGGGGTTCATCGACCGGGGACAGTACCTCTGGGCCCGGCGGTTCGTCACGAAAACGCTCGCGTTCTCCCCCGAGCACCTCGCCCGCCATAAGGGGATCTTCATCTCGACCGCCGGGCAGAACTGGGACCATGTCTTCGACGGGGCCTACCCGTCGCTCACCGCCCTCTTCCACGATGCGGGATTCGAATACTACGACAACATCGTGGCCAACAACATGGATACCTGGAAGGGCATTAAAAACCACCCGACCGCTCTCGACGAAGCTGCCCGCAAAGGGCAGCAGGTTGTATCGGTACTCGAAGCGCTGAAGAAGAGTACTTAAAAAAAGCAGCGGTATTGGGACCGGTCAGATAAGGTAATAGAACGAGGCAACGAGCGTACCGAACGCCGCCGCGATCAGGACGATGAAGATCAGGGGGTTCCACGCGAGCACTTTCCTGCCGTCGAGGATGCTGATCGGGAGGAGGTTGAACGCGGCGAGCATCGCGTTGATCTGGACCCCGGCAAGGCCGAGAATCGCAAGGATGCTCCCGCCACGGATACCGGTGATTCCCCCGGCCGCGAAGAAGAGGAGGGCAAAGACGATGCACAGGACCAGGTTGATGACCGGGCCCGCGGCGGATATGAGCCCGTTCTCCTCGCGGCTCAGGGGCCGCCCGTCCCGCGAGAAGATTACGGTAGCGCCTGGTGCTGCAAAGACAAAGCCGACAAGGGCTGCCATCACCACCGCGATGAGGAGCATGGTGTTGTCCTTGACGAACTCCGCCCAGTAGCCGAACCGGATCGCCATAAACTTGTGGGCCATCTCGTGCAGGAGGAACCCGATCCCGACCGTCAGGAGCGCGATCCCGAAATAGATCAGGGCTGGCAGGGGGTCGAGGGGCGTGACCGGCCCGAGGATCCCGTACGGGGCAATCTTGATGATGGTGAACGAGAGTGCAATCGCCATCCAGGCAATGAACAGATCCGCTTCTTCGCGCCGGCTGATACGTTCGAACATAGGTGACTCCTGATCAGGTGGGTTTTTTCCTCTTAAGTGCTTTGGCGTTATGCCATCGTAAGCATTACGTTTATGCAAAAGCGCGGGAAGAGTAATGGGTATGTCCCTCGAACAGGTCCGGGCAGAGATCTCAATGGTGGATACCGGTATCATCCGCCTCATCGCCAGACGGCAGGAGCTGGCAAAGAGGGTGGCGGAGATCAAGATCCGTGACCGCATGGCTATCCACGACGCAAAGCAGTCAGAAAAAGTACTCGCTTCCGTTTTCGATAAGGCCGTCGAGAACCGGATCGACCCCGTCTCCGTCCAGAAGATCTTCGAGATCCTGATTGCCATGAGCGAGGAACGCCAGCGGGAATGTTCCGGTGACGGCAACCTGCCGTGACGGGTGGCGCAGGCTGCCCTACGGTCTACTGCTCCTTCAATGTGAGCGGGAATTTAACGAAACGAACATTACCGGTACGTTTTTCGATGACTCGGTACCCCGGCAGAACCGGCTCATGGAGAACAGTGGGGTAATCAGCTTACCTCGAACCTTTTTTGGCCATATGCCCCCCGATCATCAGGGAGCCACCGGTGCCCGGGCCGGGATGCCCGGCGACCGGAAAGATAGATGGAGAAACAGGGCCCGGGAATTACCCGAACCAGCCCAGGAAGATCACGATACCGAGGGCGATCATGATCAGGCCGATGGCAAGACGGAGTACCCGCTTGTGTTCGTTCCGCCACGTGTCCGCCCGCTCCGGCGACAGGCCGTACCCGACAAGGAGTGTGACTAAGACAAGCGGAAGGATGAAGACGAAGTTGTAGAGGAGGAGATATGGCAGGCCAGCCGAAAGGCTCAGGCTCGTTCCCATGATGGCGAGGATGCTGATGTAGATGCCGCCGGTGCAGGAGAAACCGAGCAACCCGGCGAGCACCCCAAGGATAAACGCCGCAGGCAGGGACGCCATCCGTATGTAGCGGGCCATGAGTCCCTTCCCGGATGTCGGGACCGAGAGGATGAAATTGTCACGGTCCCGTACAACGTCCGCGAGCGTGATGACCCCCAGGATCAGGGCAAGGACCGCCCCTGCAAGAGAGAAGACCTTCGAGATTCCCGAGAAGGAAACGACCGAAAAGATACCGATCCCGACCAGCAGGTGGAAGAGGAAGACCGCTGCCGTGTAAGAACCCCCGATGAGCAGGATCCGGCGGCGGTTGGCAGCTGCAGCGATCGAGATCAAGAGGAATATCAGTACGGATAGTGCGCAGGGATTGAGGCTGTCCACGAGCGCCGGGACGATCACCATCTGAGGGGTGAGCGTTTCAGCAGCTGTAGGACATCCGTTGTCCGGTTTCTGCTCCGGTACCGTGGAGGTATCGCAGGATGATGCCCGGGTTCTCTCCAGAAGGATCTGCGCTTCGAACTGATCCCTGATCGCGTTCTCCCCGACAAGCGCTGTACCGCCAATGATGATTTCAGGGACACCGGAGGCACTCACGTTATAACGCCGGTTCATCTCTGTGAACAGGAGCTGGTTTGTGGTATTGTGGTAGACTTCCAGCGCTTCAAGCTGCAGATCGGGATATTGTTCCTGAAGGCTGGTAACCAGGGGTTTTATCTTCTCACAGTGCTGGCATTCTTCACCGTAGAAATAGACGGCGCGGATGGTACTGTTACCGGCACCGTGGGCTGCAGATGAATCAGCTTTCAGTTTTTTTTTTTAATTGTTTCCTGAATGAGGGCTTCCAGCTTCTGCGGGATCTCAATCTCCCCGATGAGAATGGTAGTGCCGGAGATCACTTCAGGTACGCCATACTCGCTCATCCCGGCCGCGGTATTTACCTGTACCATGATCGCCTGATTGGTCTGGTTGTGCCAGACCTCCAAGATACGGATGTCGGCCTCGGGATATTTCCGGGTCATATTGGTGATGAACGGCATCACATTATGGCAGTGCGAGCATTCTTCCCCGTAAAAGAAATAAATTGGTTCGGTTGATGCAATCCCGGGGGATGCCGTGCCCTGAGTGCCGGTATACAGTGCCGCGAGGCAGGCCACCACGACAACCGCAAGAGCTGCCGCAACGATCTTCATTGTCTTGTCCATACCTGAAATCTCTTAGATTATGTACACATCATGAGTAAATAAGTGCCCGCTCTTTGGGGTCATGTAAGGGAGATCATCGTCCCGACACCATCGCGGGTGAAGAGCTCAAGAATCAGGTTGTGCTCTATATTCCCGTTGACGATATGTGAGTATCTGACACCGTTCTCTACAGCCTTGATGACCGACTGGACCTTGGGGATCATACCTTCCCCGATGGCCCCGGACTTCTGGAGATCGTTCGCCTCCCGGACCGTCAGCTTCCGGAAGACCTTGATCCGGCCCTTGTCCATGACCCCGTCCACATCGGTCATATTGACGAGCTTGTAGGCTTTCAGGGCAATAGCGATATCCCCTGCAGCGGTATCGGCGTTGATGTTCAGGCTGCCCCCGTGCTTGTCGATGGCAATAGGTGATACCACCGGTATATAGTCCTTGTCGAGCAGGGTGTTGAGGATGGTGGGGTCGATCCACGCGATCTCCCCCACGTGCCCGAGATCCACTTCTTTCTGGACCCCGTCCACATCGACCTTCTGGAGTTCCATCTTTTTTGCGATGATCAGGTTTCCGTCGCTCCCGGAAAGGCCGACGCCCTTGGCACCGCACTTGGCGATCAGGGAGACGATGCCCTTGTTGATCTTCCCCACAAGCACCATCTGGGCGATCTCGAGCGTCTCAGCGTCCGTCACCCGGAGGCCGCCGACAAAGACCGATTCCTTGCCCATCTGTTTCATCTTCTCGCTGATCTCCGGACCTCCCCCGTGAACGAGCACCACCCGGATGCCTACGTAATGGAGAAGGACCGCGTCCTTGATCGCGTTCTCGAGCACCACCGGGTCGACCATTGCATGGCCACCGAGCTTGATCACGATGGTCTTGCCGTGGAATTGCTGGATGTAAGGGAGAGCTTCGATGAGCACGTCTTCGCGTTTCATCATGTGGTGTACCTCCCGTTGATCTCCACGTAACGCTCGGTAAGATCGCAGCCCCACGCAGTGGCCTGCTCCTTCCCGGCCGCCAGATCCAAGATGAAGCTTACCTTCTTCCCGTGCATCGCTTTCTTGGCGGCAACGAGGTCGGCGATGATCTCCCCGGACTTCACCAGCGGATACTTCCTGATGCCATCGCTGATCCAGAGCGATACGGCGTTCGGGTCGAACTTCACCCGGGCGCGGCCAGCTGCTGCAACGACTCTGCCCCAGTTCGGGTCTTCGCCATAGACGGCGGTCTTCACCAGCGGCGATTCGATCACGGTCCGGGCAACCTTTTCGGCATTGCGTTCTGTCTTCGCACCGGTGACCGTAACCTCCAGCAACTTCGAGGCCCCCTCGCCGTCCCGCGCGATCTGCTCGGCAAGGAGTCGGCAGCACTCCTCAAGTGCCTGGGAGAACTCCGCCTCCCGGACCTTCCCGGATTCACCAGTAGCAGTACAGAGCGCGATATCGTTGGTGCTCGTGTCCCCGTCCACCACGACACGGTTGAACGATCGCTTTGTTGCAAGCTTCAGAATCTCCTTGAGGGGTTTTGCCTCGATCTCTGCATCAGTGTAAATGAACGCAAGCATGGTTCCCATGTTGGGGGCGATCATGCCACTTCCCTTGGTGATCCCGGCTACGGTGAATGCCTCTTTCTTCACCAGGGCATGTTTGGGGAATGTGTCCGTGGTCATGATGGCGTTCGCTGCATTGGTCTCGGCCTCTGCGTTTGAGGCAATGCCGGGGGCGATGGCGGCACACTGCTTCCGGATCAGCGGGAGATCCAGGTACCGGCCGATAACACCGGTGCTGGCAACACCGACGCGGGACGGTTCGACCCCAAGGGCGGAACTGGCATATTCGGTCATCACGACTGCGTCCTCGTACCCCTTCTGCCCGGTGTAGGCGTTTGCACACCCGCTGTTGACGATGACGGCATCCAGCCTGCCCTTCCGGATCTGGGTGCGCATCAGCTGGATGGGGGCAGCTTTGACGAGGTTTTCCGTGAATACCCCGGCGGCAGTCCCGCTCGCTTGGATCAGCGCAAGGCCGTATTTGCCCTCCTTCACACCACAGGCAGCCACTCCCTTGACCGCGCAGATACTTCGTGTCTTCATGGGTTGTCAGCTCCTTCGCTAGCGGTATACGATGATCCAACCGCATTGATGATGTCGGCCCGGGTGATGATCCCCACGATCTTATTATTCTGCAGGACCGGGAGGCGGGAGATGCCCTCTCTGAGCATCAGCGCCGCGGCCGCCTCGACATCCGCGTCCCCCGTGATTGTGACCACACGGTGCGTCATGACCTTCTTTGCCGGCATGTCCCCGATGTTGGTCAGGGCATGCTTGGTCTTCTCCCAGTTGATGTATTCCCGGATCGGGACCTCGATGACCTCAAAGGGCGAGGGGAGCCACAGGTCATCGGAGATCCGTTCGGTCTTTAAGAGGGTGATGAGATCGGACTCGGAAACTATCCCCGCCAGTTCCTCTCCGTCCATCACCGGCAGGCCCCCGATATGGTGTTTCCGGAAGAGGGCAACTACATCCCGTAGGGGGGTTTCAGAGGTGCAGACAATTGGGTTTTTTGTCATCGCGTCCTTGACAAGCATGATAATCCTCCTATGGCAGCATCCCCGCACCGGTCAGGCCGTCGTTCTCTTTATACCCGCACATCAGGTTCATGTTCTGGATGGCCTGGCCACTTGCACCCTTGACCAGGTTGTCGATTGCGGAAATGGCAACGACACGGGTCCCCTCGCTCTCCACCATCACATCGCAGAAGTTGCTGCCCCGGACCGCGGCAAGGACCGGTTTCTGGTACCGGATAAAGTACTCGCCCTTGTAGAAGTCGCGGTAGAGCTTCTCGACCTCTTTTTGCTCCAGAGGTTCATTCAAGAGGATATGAGCCGTTGTCAGGATGCCGCGGTTGACGGGGACGAGGTGGGGGGTAAAGTATACACCGGCTTTCGAGCCGAGGAACGCCATCTCCTGTTTCATCTCGGCAAGGTGGCGGTGGCTCGTCCACTTGTAGGGCCCTACATTGTCGCCCACGTTGGGATAATGGGTCGTGGCCGAGGGGTTGTCGCCCGCCCCGCTGACGCCGGTCTTGGAATCGAAGATTATGGTATCTGCATATTTCGCAAGGGGGGCGGCAGCGAGCGTTGCGCCGGTCGGGAAACAGCCGGGGTTCGAAACGAACTTCGCGTTGAGGCAGTCCTTCCGGTGGAGTTCGGGGATACCATAGGGCGCCCGGAAGTAATCGGTGTGGGGGACGCCGTACACATTCTCGAACACCTCCTTGGGCAGGCGGTAGTCGGCGCTCAGGTCGACAACCTTGATACCGCGGGAGAGGAGCTTGCCGGCATAGGTCATTGCGGCCGTATGCGGGACGGCAAGGAATGCCACATCGGCGTCGATGGCATCGGTCCCAGGATTCGTGAACTTCAGATCGGTAAATCCCCGAAGGTGCGGGTGGACCTCGTCAAGGGGAGTTCCTGCAAGTTTGCGTGAAGTGACGCAGGTTACCTGTGCAGCAGAATGGTGGAGGAGAAGCCGGACAAGTTCCCCGCCGGCATATCCGGATGCCCCGACAATCGCAACTTTCATGCCAGTACTATCCGACTGGAAAAACTTAATGCTTTTTCGACCGGTTATTCCGGGGAGCCCGGTTACCAGGGAATTCTGAAAAAAAGAAGGTTTTTACGTGCTTTTGCGCGAATTCAGCATGTACAACCGTTGGCCGAGGAGCGCGATCCGGTCGTGGTCCTCGAGGCCGGCGATCAGGTCCTCAGGAATGGCGTCCATACCTTTGGCGGCGCCGAGGTAGGCCCCGCAGATCAGGGCAATCGTATCGGTATTTCCCCCGGTATTGGCAGAAACCGTGAGGAGATCCGGCGGATGCTGGCTGTAGCGGCTGATGAGGAAGAACGCTATCGGGAGGGTCTGCAGGACCGAGACATCGTTCCCGATCTTGAGGAGCGCGGTCTCGGTTTCCATTCCATCCCGCTCAAGATTGAGGGCGTTCCGGATCTTCCCGCCGAGGACCTCGTCCTCCACCATCGCCTTCTGGACGGCACGCTCGAGGGCATCCGGGGTCTCGTGAAGCGCATGGTACAGGAGGGTGACGAGCGTGGAGACCGCCGCGTGGGCTGCAGGGTGCGTATGAGTGACATTGCTGGCCCGGACCGCCCGTTCGCATGCCTCACTCATGTCTGGATATGTGAGGGCAAAGGGGATGGCCACGGGCAGACAGCCGGACGTGGTCGATTTCACACCCTTCTGAGGGGCGTTCCCTTTCGCCATACGGTCGCATGCCGCTGATATCGATCCATCCGGGAACCGCAGACCGCCACGGGCATTCAGCTCGCAGAGCGCCGCCGCATACCGCTCCTCGTTAAACCGGCCGTCGGCAAGCAGGGTTCCGACAAGGATCATCAGCTGGGTATCGTCAGTATATTGCCCGGCATTGAGGTCTTCGTTGGGATGGCCCTTGTAGGGGCGGCGGAAACCGTACTTCATCTTGTTCAGACTGGGGGCCGCACTCTCGTTAGGCATACCAAGGGCATCCCCCGTTGCTGCACCAAGCAGACATCCCTTGAACTTCTTCAGCATCGATCCTATATTGAAAAACCCGGATAGATAACCCTTTGTACACGGTTTTACGGACGATGGGATCGACAATACCGATCAATGGATATATTCTATATCGCGGGGCCGGATACCATCAAAAATTATAAATAATTGATTTAACATGATTAATAATGTAAAATTGGAGGTCTTATGAGTGAGGACTTCGATGTCAGACTGGTTGAGAGTACCGTCCGTTATACGCCCGGGCCCGAGTACAAAGCGAACTCATGGCTGGGCGATTACGAAGAAGCGTATCAGGAATTCCTGAACGATCCGGATGCCTTCTGGGGCCGGATGGCGCAGGAACTCGAGTGGATAAAACGATGGGATGCTGTCAGGGAATGGAACTATCCCGATGCGAAATGGTTCGTCAACGCACAGCTGAACATCACCGCCAACTGTCTTGACCGGCATGTGAAAGGGCACCGACGCAACAAGGTGGCTCTCATCTGGCGGGGCGAAGGGGGTGCAGAACGGATCTACACGTACCAGAAACTGCTGGATGACGTGTGCCGGTTTGCCAACGGGCTCCGTAAGATTGGCGTTAAGAAGGGAGACCGGGTCTGTATCTACATGCCCATGGTCCCGGAACAGCTCATCGCGATGCTGGCCTGCGCCCGCATCGGGGCGATCCACAGCGTTGTCTTTGCCGGGTTCGGCGTTACTGCACTGAACCTTCGGATTCGCGAAGCGGAAGCAAAGGTCGTCATCAGCGCGGACATTTCAATCCGCAGGGGAAAGGCCATCGCGCTCATCACCACGGTCCAGGAGTCCATCCTCCACGCCCCGAGCGTTGAACACCTCGTCATCTACCGGAGACGGAAGGAGCCCCCGGTCGAGATCCGGGAGGATTTCGAGATCGATTTCTATGGCCTGATGGAGGGGATGTCATCGATATGCGAACCGGAGGTGATGGATGCGGAAGACCCCCTCTTCATGCTCTATACCAGCGGTTCGACCGGCTCACCGAAAGGTATCGTCCACACCTGTGCCGGCTACATGGTCGGAACCTACTATACCACCAAATGCGTCTTCGACCTCAAGGAGAACGATATCTACTGGTGCACGGCCGATCCAGGGTGGATCACCGGCCACAGTTATATCCTGTACGGCCCCCTTGCTGCAGGCGCCACGGTCTTCACCACCGAGATGCTCCCGGATTACCCGGATGCCGGAACCTGGTGGAAACTGATCCAGGAGCAGAAGATCAATGTCTTCTATACAGCTCCCACCGCAATCCGGATGTTCATGAGGATGGGTGAAGAATGGCCGGCAAAGTATGACCTGAGCTCCCTGCGGGTGATCGGGTCGGTCGGAGAGCCGCTCAACCCCGAGGCGTTCGTATGGTACCACCATGCGATCGGAAGGGACCGGTGCCCGATTGTGGACACCTGGTGGCAGACCGAGACCGGCATGCACATGATCACTACCATGGTCGGGGAACCCATGCGGCCCGGGTTTGCCGGAAAAGCCATCCCGGGAATCGTGGCCGATGTCGTGGACAAGGACGGGAAGTCCGTCCCTCCCGGGACCGGGGGATTCCTCGCAATCCGGGAACCGTGGCCGGCCATGTTCCGCACAGTATACAACAACGAAGAGCGATACCAGAAATACTGGACCACTATCCCGGGCTGTTATGCCGCCGGGGACCTCGCGGTCAAAGGGAACGACGGATACATCATGGTGCTGGGACGAGCCGACGACATCATTATCGTGGCCGGCCATAATATCGGGACTGCCGAAGTCGAGAGCGCACTGGTTTCCCACCATGCCGTTGCAGAGGCCGCTGTGATCGGGAAACCTGACCCGCTGAAGGGGAACGCCATCAAGGCCTTCGTCATCCTCCGAATCGGTAACAAGCCCTCGGACAAGCTCCTGCAGGAACTGATGTACCACGTCAGGATGACCCTGGGGCCCATCGCCGTCCCCCACGAGATCGAGTTCGTGGATAAGCTCCCCAAGACCCGGAGCGGCAAGATCATGCGCCGGGTCCTGAAAGCCAAGGAACTGGGTATGGACCCCGGCGATATCTCGACACTGGAGGAATAGATCCCCGCGGGGTGAACCACCGGGGACACCAGCGTGCCCCCGGATATCGGATGATGAGGATGAGATATGGTTACTGAGACTGTTGCAACAAGCGTAAAGAACCTTGACCTGACTGCCAACCCGGCCCCCCTCGGGCTCCTGGGTTTTGGCATGACAACCGTACTCCTGAACCTGCATAATGCCGGGTTCTTCGCACTGGGATCCATGATCCTTGCCATGGGAATATTCTATGGCGGGCTGGCACAGATCATAGCCGGCATCGAGGAGTGGAAGAAGAACAATACTTTCGGCGCAACCGCGTTCACATCATACGGCCTGTTCTGGATGACGCTCGTGGCCCTGCTCATCCTGCCGAAGATGGGCCTTGCCGACGCAACATCCAAGGGAGCGATGGCAGCGTACCTCTTCATGTGGGGGCTCTTCACCCTCGTCATGTTCATCGGCACGCTGAAAGCAAACCGGGCACTCCAGGCAGTCTTCGCAACGCTTGCAATCCTGTTCTTCCTGCTTGCTCTCGGCGATGCAACAGAAAGCGCGACCATAACGATGATCGCTGGCTACGAGGGAATACTCTGCGGGTTCCTGGCGATCTATGCCGGCCTAGCGCAGGTGCTCAACGAGATGTACAAGAAGACTGTTGCCCCACTCGGGTGAGTGAAAACCTTCTCCTTTTCTTTCAGAATCCCTGCCCGGGAGATTGACAGAGCTCCCGCGATATTATGATGACCCACCCGGCTCCTGCTGCCGGATTGGCTTGCGCTGGGCGAGGCGGTACCCGCAGATGACCTGGATGGATTCTCCGAACTCGCGGTCAAGGGATGGATCACCGGAGTCCACCAGCAGTTCTGGAATCTCCTGCAGTTTGTGCGGGGTCGCAACCACGATGACGTGCCCGGTACCTGCCCGCCGTATGACCACCGGGCTGATCTGCTGGTTCCCCCGGCCCAGGATGAACCCCTGGGCCCCGATGGGGCTGACGATGATCCGGATGTCCCTTTCCTTTTCGGTCAGGCGGAGGAGGGCCTTCTCATCGGCATCCCGGGCAACGAGGCGGTGGTTCTTCACCACGTCCACGCCGAGGAGCGTCTTCTTCAGCCCGAGGTACCGGACGATTGTTTCTGTTGTCGTTCCCGCGCCAATGATGTAGAGCGCACCCGGCAGCATTACCTCCTGCATGAACTGCGCGATCTCCAGTTTTATCCGTTCCTCGTCCGGTTGCTCGTATACCTGCTTGGAGACCGCGACCATCCCCCGGATCACCGGTGTTCTGGCAATACCGTACAGCCGGGTATCAAGTGTGCCGGCCCGGTACGCCTCCTCGTCCACATCCATGACCTCCGAATCCCTCAGTGCTGCTTTATTCAGTCCCGCAACGAGCTCGGCCGCTGCCGCGGGATTCACTGCAAAGACCCCGGAGTACATCTTCACGCCCGCGGGGATGCCGAGGATCGGTATATCCGGCCCAACAACGGAGAAGATGTCGCGGGCGGTCCCATCCCCGCCACAGAACATGATGAGGTCGATACCCTGCTCCCGGAAGACCTGTGCGGCGGCCCGGGTGTCTGCAGGGGACGTTTCGTTTCCCGGCGTATACACGACCCGGTAGTTCTTCAGCCCGGAAGCGGCGAGGGCCGCTTCGCCCATGGCGCCCGCACACGCAAGAAAACAGATCTCCTTCTGTTGTTTCAGCAGGTCGAGGGTCTGCCCTGCCCGCTCCCCGGCATGCGGCACTGCCCCGCGCCGCTCTGCCTCCTCAACATTCCCGTCGGTGCCTTTCAGCCCCACCGAGCCGCCCATGCCGGCAACGGGGTTGATGATGAGGCCGATCCGTTTCATAAAAAGAAATTGATCCGGGGATTATTGTATCTTGGGAATACGGCCGATTGCCTCGTTGATCAGTTCGTCCGGGTACTCATAGTCCACCAGTTTCCCCGCATAGTACGCGTCGTACGCCGACATGTCGAAGTTGCCGTGCCCCGAACAGTTGAACATGATAGTCTTCTCCTCGCCGGTTTTTTTGCACTTCAGCGCCTCATCGATTGCACACTTCACCGCGTGCGATGTCTCCGGCGCAACGATGATCCCCTCGGTCCGCGAGAACGTCTGGGCGGCATCGAAGACCTCGCTCTGGTGATAGGCGACCGCCCTCATCACGCCATCGTGGACGAGGCGGGAGACGATCGGAGAGTCCCCGTGGTAGCGGAGACCGCCGGCATGGATGGAAGGGGGGACGAAATCGTGACCGAGCGTGAACATCTTCATCAGCGGAGTCAGGCCGGCAACATCACCGAAATCATAGGTATAGGCTCCTTTCGTCAGCGTGGGGCAGGATGCGGGTTCGACGCCGATGATATCGACATCCTTGTGCTTTCCGGTCATCTTGTCGCCCGCGAACGGGAACGCGATCCCGGCAAAGTTCGATCCGCCACCCACGCACCCGATGACCACATCGGGATATTCCTCAACGGAAGCCAGCTGCTCGCGACATTCCTGGCCGATAATCGTCTGGTGGAGACAGACATGGTTGAGCACCGAACCGAGCGCGTAGTTGGTGTTGGCATGGGTTGCCGCGTCCTCGACTGCCTCCGAGATCGCGATACCGAGGGCCCCGGGGGTCTCGGGATCTTTTTCGAGAACTGCCTGGCCCGACTTCGTCTTCGTGCTGGGGCTCGGGATGCACTCCCCTCCCCAGACCTGCATCATCGACTTGCGGTACGGTTTCTGGGTATAACTCGACCGCACCATGTAGATGGTGCACTCGAGATCGTAGAGCATCGTGGCAAATGCCAGCGCCGAACCCCACTGGCCGGCACCGGTCTCGGTGGCAATCCGCTCGATCCCGGCCTTCATGTTGTAGTACGCCTGAGGGACTGAGGTGTTCGTCTTGTGGCTGCCGGCCGGGCTCACGCCTTCCCATTTATAGTAGATCTTGGCCGGAGTCTTGAGGAACTTCTCGAGCCGGTGCGCACGGTAGAGGGGACTCGGCCTCCAGAGCCGGAGCACATCCCGGACTTCTTCCGGTATATCGATATACCGGTCCGTTGTCACTTCCTGCCTGATCAGTTCCATCGGGAAGATGGCTTTGAGGTCATCGGGCCCCACCGGCTTGTGCGTGGCGGGGTGGAGCGGCGGGTCGAGGGGAGACGGCAGGTCCGCCTGGACATTGTACCACCGTTTGGGTATCTGCTCTTCATCGAGCAGGATCTTGGTCTGCATATACCAGTAGTTGTTCTGTACAAATATATACATTATGGTACAAATATGTAAATTGATGTGTTGATTACTGCATAGAAATTCCGTCTGCCAGTACTTTATTACTGTTGTGACGGGACCTGAGGATCAGGTCGCCAGCTATCCCTTTCCTTCCCCACATACGTTAGAAATAGATAACATTATCAGGGATGTGTTAGAAATAAATAACAATCAGGCACCGCTCATCATCTCCTCCATGCATCTTCATGTCAGAGGATTCTTATGAGAACAACAGGCACCGTAGATCAAACCGGCGGCAGTCTTTGCGATCATCCAGGAAGGACCCCCGGCATTCCGGAAAGTATATTGCTGTCAACATCAAAGTGTTGACATGCATCTGAACAACCTGCACTTTTCCCAACAACATTCCAAGGTGAACTGAATGATACGATCCTTTACCGATATCCTCATAAATCCCGGCGCATTCTTTGCAGAAATGGCCGGAGAACAGGAAGAACGTCTCACGCGGCCGCTGATCATCATCCTTGCCGGTGGCGTCGTTGCCGCCATATACGGGTACCTGGTGGGCGGGGCTACGGCCCAGATGATGGCAGGCGCGATGCCCGGCCTCGATGCCATCATCACGATCTCGACGACCATCGGCGCACTTATCGGCGTCTTCATCTTCTGGCTGGTCTGGACCGCGGTGATCTTTGCCCTCTCGATGCTCTTCAAGGGACAGGGCAGTTTTAAGCGGACGCTGCAGGTGATCGGGTACGGCTATCTCCCCCAGGTGATCGGGACGGTGATCAGCATCATCGTGGCATTCGAGTATGTCCCGAAGATCGTGGTACCCCATATCACTTCTGCCATGATGCAGGATCCTGTTGCGATACAGGAGGCCACGAAAGCGCTCATGCAGGATCCCGCCATGATGGAGATGACCCAGATCATCTCGATCATTTCGATCGTTTTCCTCCTGTGGAGCGCCAACATCTGGATCTTCGGGCTCCAGAAAGCCCGGAACCTCTCCCCGCGGAACGCCGCGCTCTGCGTGGGTATCCCGGTGATTGCCTATATCCTCTACCTGATCTACAACCTGGGAGCCGTTTAGATGAAACGCTGCCAATCCTCCGCCATCTTCCTCGTCCTCCTCTCCGGTCTGGTGATCGGCATCGCGAGCGCCGATCTCACCCAAAGCCAGGCACCCGTTACGGGTAAGGTCTTCGTGTCCGGTACCACCTTTGACCCCGGGGTCTTCTTCACCGGGGATAAGGGAACGGTCACGTATGTCGTGACCAACAGCAATACCAACACCAGCGTGATGCTGAACCACGGGACCTTCTCGGATGCCGATTTCCAGCTGTTGAGCGGAACCTACGATTACTCGAATACTCTTGGACCCCTCCAGACCCGCCCCTTCTCCTTCTCGATTATTGCCAATGCGCCGCCCGGCGACTATTACCCGGTCTTCTCCTTGAGTTTCTATGATTCCAACCTCTACCACCCGTCGCTGGTCCGGATCGACAATACCCCGATCCAGCTGACCGTCATCGACAAGCCGGATGCATTTGCCCCGGGAAAGAAGAAGACCCTGTACCTGCAGGTGGCCAATCCCCGGGATAACACCGTGGATACCGCAATGCTAGAGGTGTCCGGCGCCGGCATAACGGCGAACCCGTCGAAAGTCTTTATCGGGGAAGTCGCAGCCGGCGCAAAGATCCCGGTGAACGTGTCTATCACCCCCGACGAGGAGACCACGCTTCACCTTCTCCTCACCTACAACAACGGCAACAACCCGCACGAAACCTCGCTGGACCTTCCCATCACGTTCGGGATCGACAAGAAACAGGCCGACCCGGTGATGAGCAACATCCAGGTCACCTCAACGGGTGCCACCGTCCATGTTACCGGCGATGTGACCAATGCCGGGCTCGAGACGGCAAACGCCGTGATGGTAACGGCCCTCCCGCCGGCCGTTCCCGAGGACCCGTACAAGACCTACGTGGTCCAGGCGCTCAAGCCGGATGATTTCGGGAGCTTCGAGATCACGTTCTCCACCAACGGAATCGCAACCAGCATCCCCGTCCAGGTCTCGTTCAAGGACAGCGACGGGAACGTCTACACCTCGGTCCAGAACGTGACGGTGCCCGGCGGCATGACAGCGGCGGTGAAAAGCAACGGCCCGCCGGTCGTACCGATCGCTGCCGCACTGGTCATTGTCGCAATCTTCGTTGGCGGATGGTTCCTCTACCTCAGGAAGAAGAAACAGTGACGCCAGCAGCAGATGACCAGCCGGTCATGCTCTTCCGGGACGTGTCCAAGGTGTACCCGCTCCCCGCAGGTGATGTCCGGGCACTGGACGGCGTCTCGTTCCGGGTGGACCGCGGCGAGTTCATCTCCGTCATGGGACCCTCGGGGTCCGGGAAGTCCACGCTCCTGAACCTGATGGGGTGCCTCGACACCCCCACGGAAGGGGACATCTTCATCAGTGGCTCCCGGATCCGGGACATGTCGGATATGGAACTGACCAGCCTGCGCCGGGACCGGATCGGGTTCATCTTCCAGTACTTCAACCTCTTCCCGCTCCTCAACATCATCGAGAACGTCACGTTCCCGCTGATGCTCAAGACCGGCAAAGGGGTGGACCCGGAGCGGGGGCGCGATGTGCTCCGGGCCGTCCAGCTGGACGAGAAGCTCTTCACGCACACGCCCACGGAACTCTCCGGGGGCCAGCAGCAGCGGGTGGCGATCGCCCGGGCGCTCATCAACAACCCGGACATCCTCCTCTGCGACGAGCCGACCGGCAACCTCGACTCGAAGACCGGCGCCGGCATCATGGACCTGATGACGGATCTCAACCGGAACGGCACCACCATCATCATGGTGACCCATGACTCGCGCATCGCCGATTACTCGCGCCGGACGATCCGGATCTCCGATGGGAGGATCGTGCCATGATCTTCTGGGAGATTGCAAAGCGGAACATCCGGCTCCACTTCCTCCGGTCCACCCTCGCGATGCTCGGGATCGTGATCGGCGTTGTTGCCATCGCATCGATGGGCATCCTGGGCAACAGCCTGGTGGCCACCGTCTCCGACAGCCTCTCCTCGGTGGGGGACAGCGTCATCGTGTACCCGTACACGGGAGGCGGCGGAGGTTTTGGAGGGGGTGGCAGCGGGAGCACCGAGAATATGAAGATCACCGACCAGCAGTTCCAGCAGATCAAACGGGTGGTCGCCCCCGGCGTGACCATCCCCGTGCACTCGACTTCCGAGCGCATGAAAGTGGGGGTGGGAGGCGACGACCTCGTGGCCTCGATCTACGGGGTGGACCCGCAGTACCTCAAGGACCTCAACTTCGAACTGAGCGCCGGCAGTCTCAACAACGCCAATTCCGGGTGCCTGGTCGGGTCGGCGTTTGCCGAGGACAACAACATCCGGGTCGGTTCACGGATCTCCATGGGGACCGACGGATCGAAGGGGGCGCTCCGCGTCACCGGCATCATCAAGGAACGGGGCATGAGCTTCGACATCAGCACGGACAACGCGGTGATCGCCACCCAGGACTGGTTCGAGAACACGTATAATACCGGGAAATATTACGACGAGGTCGTGGTCAAGGTCAAGAGCGGGCAGGACACGGCCGATGTCAAGACCGTCATCGAGAAGCAGCTGAACAAACGGGACAAGATCGTCTCGGTGATGGACAGCAAGGCAACGCTCGCCGCCATCTTCGAGACCTTCGGCGCGGTGACGACATTCGTCACGGCCATCGGGGGAATCTCGATGGTGGTTGCTGGCGTCTCGATCTTCAACATCATGATGATGTCGGTGAACGAGCGGGTCAAGGAGATCGGGATCATGCGGAGCATCGGGACCCAGAAGAAGGAGGTGATGAGCATGTTCGTGTACGAGGCCGCGATCATCGGGGTGATCGGCAGTGTCGTGGGCGGCATCTTAAGCCTCCTTGCGGGATATGCCATCAGCGCCCTGATGCTCCAGTCAACCAAATATCTGTTCACGGTCGCAACGGCCATCTCGGTTGGCGAGGGAGTCGGCTTCGGGATAGTGGTCTGCCTTGCGTGCGGGCTGTACCCGGCCTGGCAGGCGGCGAACCTGAACCCGATCGATGCGCTCCGGCACGAATAACCCCTTTTTACCGGGTTTTTATTACCCTGCGTGTGCATACTCCGTACCCATGAATCCCCCGGTTGCGGCAGGGCCGGACCCTGACTGGAACGAGGTCTGGAAATCCCGCCAGGCGCTGCACGAGTTGTCCCGGATCCCGGACGATCCCTCCCATAACTGGAGCAGCAGAAAGAACGCCGAGCGGTACGCTGCCTGTGCCGCGAGCGGGGACGACCGTGTCAGGCGAACGCTCGCTTCGCTGGACATCACGAGGGATTCGCGGGTCCTTGATATCGGCGCAGGGCCGGGGATCCTCGCACTTCCCCTTGCCCGGCTCGTACACGAGGTCTGTGCCGTGGAGCCTGGCGCAGGTATGGTCGCCATCCTGCAGGAACGGGCCGCACAGGAGAGGATCACGAATATCTCCTGCGTGCAGAAAACCTGGGAGGACGTGGACATCGCCCGCGACATCGCGGCCCCGTACGACCTCGTCATCGCCTCGCTCTCGCTGACCATGGAGGATATCCGGGCGGCGCTCAATAAGATGGATGCCGTTGCGGCAGGGCAGGTCTGCCTCTACTGGTTTGCGGACATGCCCTTCTGGGAGAGGATGTACGCGGACCTCTGGGAGCCGCTCCATGGGAGGCCGTATTATTCCGGCCCGAAAGCCGACTGTCTCTTTAATGTCCTGTACCAGATGGGGATCTACGCTGACGTGGAGATGCTGCCCCTCGAAAAAGAGTACCGGTTTGCATCCTTTGAGGAGATGGAGACCTTCTTCTGCCGGCGGTTCGGTGCGGAATCCCAAGAGCAGCAGGAGATCGTAAGCAGGTACCTCGCGCCGATGGTCCGGAGCAACGGGGGCGATATCGCGATCTCCGGGAGTTCCACGCTCGCAGGGATCATGTGGAAGAAGAAGCAGTAGCAAAAGGGCCTTGTGGCGATACCGTACCGCTCGTTACCGACACCCGGAATCCTGTGAAAAAAGGGATGATTCCGTTGTTTAGCATTGGCCCGGGGATCCCGCTGTTGTATGAGTGCCATTGACGGCAATGCTGCAGTCTCCCGGTTGTGTAGTGAAACCGGCACAGAGCATGGATTTGATCACTTCGGGCGTCCTGCCGCCGAAGTCAAATTCGCTCACCTTCTCGTTATTCAGGAGGAGCGTGGGGGATCCGTGGATATCGTATGTACTGGCAAGGGCAAAGTCCTCTTCAGCATAGTGCAGCCCGCGACCCGCGTCGCCGATACAAGCGTTGAGTCTGTCATGATCAACACCGGCACTCTCCACGCATGTTCCTGCCGACCGGGAACCGATGAAACACGAGACATAGTCCCAGTACCAGTCGCCCTGCTCTTCACGGATACAGATCTGCCGGAGGTTCTCCTCGGACTCTTGCGGACCGTGCATGGACTGGACCGTGCCGTTGGTGATCTCCCCGAGGTACCGTACCTCGATATTCTTTTTTAAGGCCGGGGCCTGGGTGACGATATCCTCAAGGACCCTCTGCATCTGTACGCCGAACGGGCAGTAGGACACCACGAATGCCTGGAGCACGGGGGCATCCTGTTTTTTAATGTCGGTGAAGTTCTTGGTCGGTGTCGTGGTCATCTGGGGCGATGACGCAGATGTCCGGGCTTCCGGCCGGCGGGTCGTGTCATAGTACGAGGGAATGATGTATCTTCCGTCTTTGGTAACAAAAACGGTACCAATCTTCTGTGTTCCGGATAACACAAGTCCCACACGGTACATCCCGCTCTCCTCGGTCACGTTCACGAGCGTGGCGGTGTCTCCGGACTCCACCAGGTAATTATTGATGTAGCTGATTGCGGTCTCTGCAGCTTCCGGGACTTGTCCGTTTCTGGTGTTCTCCGGAAGGCAGGATCCGAAAGACAGCGTGCCATTGCCATTGACCGCGATACTGCAGATCTCCGAATCTGCTGCCTGCACAAAACCAGTGAACAGGCAGGTGAGGAGGAGCGAAACGGCGAGAAGAGGGAGTGTCTTTACGGGAGACGCCGGTAGCGTACCGGTGCGTGGTCTTTTCATCATATCGGTGATCATGACAGATTTCCTGGCCCTGGAACAGGGCCGCTTCTAGTACCATTCAAAAAAGATTATAAATACGCCCTGATTGTGGAAAAAAAACGCCGGTAGTTTTCCACGGTCGCCAGAACTCCGCCTGCGGGGAATTGTACATTTCCCTGGAATAAGAGCACACGACAGGAAGGGGCCGCCGCGATCCGGATTCCCTTTTCAAGCCTGCGATCCGGCCGGGGAACTTCCGGTGTACCGGTCAGGTAGTGCAGAACCGTACGGCAGGAAAAAAATTGATGATCGGTTTTTTTAAGCAGCATGCCAGTAGCAGTTGCTCTCGGATTTGGTATGATCCGCGATTCTTCCGTACTCATCTCTGCAGCGTCTGAGATCTGAATCTTCATTGTTCACACATTCAGAGAAATGATGAAGGTGGCACGGACCGTTATCTACGGATCCAAGATAGTTATCGTAATAATCGTAACACCCGACATCGTGATTCCCGCACTCGGCCATATCCCCGGTATCATCTGATCCCAGTGACTGGCCGGAGGCGAGGACAATGCCGGTGACAAGGTTCCCGTTCTCGTTCAGTGCAATACCGGTATCTGCTGCCTGCGCAAATCCTGCAAGCAGGCAGGTCAGGAGGAGGGCTGCGCCCAGGATCGGGACAAGTGCCCTCTTCTGATAAACCGGTACCGTTCCGGCGTGTGCCGGGTGGGTGGTGTCTGCGGTCATGATATCTTCCTTGGTCTTCCCCGTATGCCGGGGACTGAGGTACTCTTTGAAAACCCGGTTTATATGCAACTGGAAGTTGGAAAATCAATACCTGATTTTTTCCATCTCCACAAGGCAAACCAGGAGAGAACCGGGCGTGCTTTTCCGCCTAAAACCCCCCGGGCGTGCTGCCGGGGGCGGTCCGATCCCATCCTTATGAGATCGAACGGCTCATGGATTACCGGCTCTGGACCTGGGAGCCAAATCGGGATCAGGATCCCCAGTGGCAGTAGGTCTCTTTCACTGCTGCCTTAACATTCTCCTTTCCGAAATCGTTCTCGCAGGCTCTCATGGCATCTCCTCCCCGTTCACACTCCGCGGTCCCAAAACTCCAGTAACAAGGTTGCAGCGTCCAGTCCATCCTGCCGTCTTTCAGGATGCAGCGGATACGGTATTCCCCGCAGCCGGCGGTATCCTGGGAATCTCCTGATCCCAGTGACTGGCCGGATGCAAGGGCAATGCCGGTGACAAGGTTCCCGTTCTCGTTCAGTGCACTACCGGTGTCTGCTGCCTGCGCAAATCCTGCAAGCAGGCAGGTCAGGAGGAGGGCTGCGCCCAGGATCGGGACAAGTGCCCTCTTCTGATAAACCGGTACCGTTCCGGCGTGTGCCGGTTGGGTGGTATCTGCGGTCATGGTATCTTCCTTGGTCTTCCCCGTATGCCGGGGACTGTGGTACTCTTTGAAAACCCGGTTTATATGCAACTGGAAGTTGGAAAATCGATACCTGATTTTTTCCATCTCCACAAGGCAAACCAGGAGAGAACCGGGCGTGCTTCTGGGGGCGGTCCGATCCTGTTTTCGGGAATTGCGGGAACGGTTCGTGGATTGAAGGCCCGGGATCAAAAAAGATTCAGAAGATTTTTTGCAGCCGATTTTTCTGGATGGCCGCTGCCGGGTGGATCACTCCCACCTGCACGGCGTCACGTCATCCGCAGCTTCCACCGTATTGCCATATTTATCTCTGCAATTTTTCAACATGTGCTGGGCGGAATCCTCGCATCCCCAGAAATTCCAGTAACACCCGGATCCGGCATTGCCCAAAAATACGCCCCGGTAATCATAACACGCAATGGTATGTGACGTGCACTCCACATCGGAAGATTCCGATCCGGTCTGGTTCGCCAAGGGGATTATCTCGCTGGAAGCAAGCACACCGGAAAATGCCGGGGATGTGCTGCTCGCGAAGCTCACGCTGTTGACCGGCCCGGTATCGCTGTCAGCTGCCTGTGCGAATCCTGCGAGCAGGCACATCATGAGGAGTGTCGCGCCCAGGACCGGAAGGCGTGCCCGCTTATGGGTCGCGGCTTCCGTTTTGGAGTCTGTCGTTATCATGGTTTCATGCTTCCCGACCCCGGGATCGCCAGGGTCTGATGCGTCAGTGTTTCGCCAGCGGGGTATATAGAGGCCCGGATGTTGGAAAAAATTGCCTGTTTTTTTTACTCCCCGGACCCGCACTCCCTGCACCATCCTCGTGATCGCATACCAGGACAGCGGGTTGTCCGGACAGTCCGATCCGGAACAATCCCGGGCGCACTGCAGGGGAATAGCCGTTGTACCGACCTGTCCGTGCAGGGTATTTCGCATGAGAAAAAGAGAGGGAGAGGGATCAGGCACCGCGCCAGTGGCAATAGGTAAATGGTTTTGAGGAAACGGCATCAGGTCCAAAACGTTCCTGGCAGCGATCGAGATCCTCGCTTGACCTGTAATCGCAGTCCCAATCATCCCAGTAGCACGGGCCGTTTGATATCAGCCCGAGAAGAGTATTATTCTTGTCGAAGCAGCGGACATCGTGTTCTCCACAGTCGGCCCTATCCCCCTCGTTTCCTGATCCCGGTGCCTGGTCGGATGCCAGCACGTTGATTAATTCCGGGTATTTACCGTTTGTTAAAATCCCGTTGTTCAGTCCGATACCGGTGTCAGCTGCCTGTACAAATCCTGCAAGCAGGCAGGTCATGACGAGGATCGTTCCCAGGACCGGAACGAGCGCCCGCTTATGGGTTGCGGCTTCCTTTTTGCAGTCTGTCGTTGTCATGGTTTTATGCTTCCCGACCCTGTCCCAGGGTCTGATATGCCAGTGTTTCGCCAGCGGGTATATAGAGCCCCGGAAGTTGGAAAAAAATGACGGTTTTTTTTACGCATCCTAAAAATACCCTCCCGGGAAGATCGTCGTGATCGCCTGAACGGGGAGGAGGAGTCAGTAGTTCGTTCCGATAACCCGTACGTACGCAGGTGCGCTACAGGAGAAGAACGGTCTTTTCAACCAGCTCGTGCAGGGTAGTTCGCCATAAAAAAGATGTATTATGAGGATTCGGGCACGCCGGGGTCCCAGTGACACCAGGTACCTGGCTGCGAGGAAACTACCGACTCTCCAAACCGTATCTTGCAGCGTATGAGATCCTTATCGGACCGATCATCACATTCCCACTCATTCCAGTAACACGGGCTGTTTGTTATCAGTCCCAGAAGGGTATTATCCCTGTCGTAGCAATCCACATCGTGTATCCCGCACTGCTCCATATCTCCGGAACCTTCGCATCCCGATGCCAAGGTAACCGTGTCGATGAGATTTCCGCTGTCCCGGAGTACATTGCTATTGTCGGCTGCCTCCGCCAGGCTGAAGAACAGGCAGGCCATGAGAAGAGCGGTGCACATGAGAATGACAGAGCCAAGAATGGAGATGATCTTCGTCATCCGGGCAAATGGTCTCCGTATGGCCTTTCTCGTGGTTTTTTTTTCTGGACTCATGGAATCTTCCTTGCTGTTCCCTGTATGCCAGGAGCTGTTGCTTCTGTTTGAACACCGGGGTTATATACAACAGGAAGTTGGAAAATCAGCGCCCGGTTTTTTCCATCCACCCGCTGCCACCAGCAGGGGACAGCACGCAGATTCCCCGGGACCCGGTTGATCATTTTCCCGGGACTCACCATTGCCGTTGACCACCTGCTGTGCGATACCGTTCAGATATTTTACTTTTTTCCGGTTTGAACTCGTTTCAAGCAAAAAAAATCAGGCATGCATGGCTGCCCCTGCCCGACCCCCCTTCGTTTCCCATGGAGGGATAATTGGGAATTTTTACGTCGCAGATTCCACAGGAAATAAAGGTGTTTTTGGCCCCGGTGAAAAGGGGGGTCGGGCAGGGGCAAACCGGAATTTTTTTTTGCCGGACGAAAATTTTTTTATAAAAAAATGATTGAAACAGGGATTGAATCATATTTCTTCAAAAAGCGCCGGGTTCTGCCGGCGGATCCGCCAGCGCCACAGCAGGAAGACTCCCCCGATGACCGCTCCAAGAGCGACAATTCCAGCGGGTACGATAACCGGGATGCCGGGATTCATGACCGGTGCAGCCGGGACTCCGGTTGTTGCCGTTGCCACCGGCACTGAAGCAACGGTACTTTCGGCAACCGACCCTGTGGCCGGCCCCGTAGCAGGAGCCATGGTCAGAACCGGTTCACCGAACGAGGGGCTGGTTGTCAGTGCCGTGACCACGGTCGTATTGTCGGCACCACCTGCGTTCGAAACGACAACCGCAAAATGCGAGAACCCTGGTGTCTGCGCTTCATAATTATAGGTATCCCCGGTCTGGCTGACCAGCGAGCCCGTGAGCTGGCTCCACTGGCCGTCGTGATTCCGCAGGAGGATCACCTGTGCCGGGTCGATATGATGATCCCTCAGATATTGCCCGTTCACTGCGTAGGATATCGTTGCGCCATTCACGAGATTCGGGTTGAGTCCGACAAGTTCGATCGTGATGACCCCCACCACATTCTGCCCCGGGAGCGATGCCCCGTAGCTGACCGTTCCGCCGATCACTTCGACACTTCCCTCGTTCTGGCTAAACACGATCTGTACGTCGGTTAATACGACCGGGGAGGTAACGGTGGGATTCTGGCCAAAGGAGAACGTTGCCGGTTGTCCTGCGACAATGTTGGTGGCGGTCGATACCGTCGGGCTGCCGGAACTGCCTGAGCTGCCCGTAGCGCTGTCGCTGCCACCATTGACTACTGGTGCAGGAGTCGGTGTCGGTGTCGGGGTTGGTGTAGGAGTAGGGGTAGGTGTCGGAGCGGTGTACGTAAACTGGTCCGCGGCTCCGGCAGCGCTCGTGCCGGCCGAGTTTGTCACCGTGATATCCACGGTTCCCGCAGAACCGGCTGGAGATACGGCGGTGATCCGGGTTGCTGAGTTCACGGTATAACTGGCAGCGTCTGTTGCACCGAACTTCACCGCAGTTGCTCCGGTGAACCCGGTACCGGTGATGGTTACACTCGTGCCACCCGCCGTTGTGCCGCCGGTCGGGCTGATGCCGGTTATGGTCGGGGCGACGGCAGTGAAGAAGATATACGCGGCCCCGGCATTCAAACCGGCGGTGTCGTTATTTGATGCTCCGACCAGCGATGTGGAACCATCGGACGAGAGCGCTACAGAATTGCCGAAGTACTCATTAATGATACCGGTGAACTGGGTATCCGCCTCATCGGCAGTTTTACTGCTCCAGCCTCCTCCCTTGTTGAATCTATACGCAGCTCCGGCATTCGGACCGGCGGTTCGGTTGTTGGTTGCTCCAACCAGCGCAGTTGACCCATCGGGGGAAAGCGCTACGGAGACACCAAAGTAGTCACTACCGGCACCGCCGGTGAATCGTGCATCTGCGGCTGAGGCAGATCTGCTGCTCCAGCCTCCTCCCTTCTCAAAAATATACGCAGCTCCGGCATTCGAATACGCAGCGGTGTCGTTATTATATGCCCCGACCAGCGCCGTGGAACCGTCGGACGAGAGCGTAACGGAGTAACCGAATGTATCGCCACTGGCACCGCCGGTAAACCGGGCATCCGCCTCATCGGCAGTTTTACTGCTCCAGCCTCCTCCCGGTTTCACGAAAATATACGCGGCTCCGAATTCCGAACCAGCGGTTTTGTTACGATGTGCCCCGACCAGTGCGGTTAACCCGTCGGGGGAGAGCGCTACGGAGTACCCGAAGTAGTCCTGAATGGTACCACCGGTGAACCGGGCATCCGCCTCATTGGCAGTCTTACTGCTCCAGCCTCCTCCCGGTTTCACGAAAATATACGCGGCTCCGGCATCCTCGCCAGCGGTGTTGTTACTATATGCCCCGACCAGCGATGTGGAACCGTCAGACGAGAGCGATACGGAGTTACCGAATTTGTCACCGTCGCCACCGTACGTGAACCGGGCATCTGCAGCTGAGGCAGATCTGCTGCTCCAGCCTCCTCCCGGTTTCAAAAAAATATACGCAGCTCCCCCACCGGCTTCGGATGCTCCGACCAGCGCGGTTGACCCATCGGACGAGAGCGCTACAGAACTGCCGAATCTGTCACTCCCGGCAGCACCGGTGAACCGGGCATCCGCTTCATTGGCAGTTTTACTGCTCCAGCCTCCTCCCGGTTTCACGAAAATATACGCGGCTCCGGCATCCGAACCAGCGGTGTTGTTACTAAGTGCCCCGACCAGTGCTGTGGAGCCATCTGATGAGAGTGCAACAGAATTGCCGAAGTAGTCACTGTCGCCACCACCGGCGAACCAGGCCGCCGCAGCTGAGGCTGAAACCACCGGATCGATGGTGACCGGGTAAACAGCATCAGTATCGTCCACGACCCACGAGAGCGACGTCCCCCCGGTTGTAAGGGAGACCGGAAGCTCCGCACCGTCAGCGGAGACCGCGTGGAGACCGGTGTAGGTGAGGAGGGGTTCTCCTGAGGTATCGGTAATTGAGAGTGTCATGCCGTCACTGCCGGAGCGGGTGGCATTGCCGGCAAGCCCGAACCGGACCTGCAGGGGGCCGTTCCCGAGGGGGCGGCTGGTGATGGTCATGCCCTGCTCGATACCGGTGTCATTGTTCCGGTACCATTCGGTGTACGCCTTCCGGGTGATAGACAGTTCCCGCCCGCTGGCAGTTGCAGCCCCGCGCCCGACAGGAGTGAGGGTATCCTCCCTGCCAAGCCCGGCAAGGGTCAGGCTCAATGCAGGGCCGGTGCCGGGGCCGGAGAAGGTTGCCGTCCCGTTCACCGTGGCATACGTAAATGTGATCTGGTTAGCCTCATTGCGGGCATACCAGGAACCGGTGGTTTCATCATACGAGAAGGCATGAAGGGTCTCCTGTATCCGGGCCTTCAGTGCCGATGCATCCGCAGGGGGGAGCTGTGTATCGATCACGGAGAAGGGATCCGCCACTGTGCGGGCAGAAGGTGCCGGCACGATCCCGTATCCGCCATCGCTGCAGCTCCCGGAATTATTCCCAGGCGGGCCGGTGATGACGCCGGAGAATATTCCTCCGGGGAGGGGACGTGGCAGGTTCAGGTCCCTGGCAGGGGAGGCAAAAAGACCTGTTCCCGGCTCTCCGGGGGTCCAGCTCAGGATTGTATCTGCCGGTTCACCGGCACAGGCACACGGGATCACCAGGGCGAGCAAAAGCATGCAGACAAAAAACAGGAGGGGTAACTGCACTGCTCGTGATACGTACATGATGAAATCCTCGTAGGATGAAAACCCCGCTTCTAAATTCATAAGTTCGGTATTTAATTATTAAAAAGGAGCGCACCTTATTCCGGACCAGAGCCGCAACCTGGGGATTCTCGTGACGGAGCCGCCAATCCTCGACCGGATCGAGACAGCGTTCAACAAGGACTGGCAGGCCCCTGCTGTGCCGTAACCCTGATCCCCGATCCGGGCACCCCCTCCCGGACCGCAGGGCTTTGCCGGTGCCCGTGTTCTCCGCCCTGATGCCAACAGAACGCTGCTATACGTTACCTCACCATTTCCCGTCGTAAAACCCTGATCTGTTCCGGGAGAATTCCCGTGTTTTTCCGATGGCGAATGTTGAAAACATGAGACATGAGAAGACGATAGTCTTCGAACATTATTACCTCTGCAAAAATTGGGGTGAGGCAAAACTCGTACAACGGGGCTCTTTGTAGGCCCGGATTCCCTTCCGCCGTGGACGGGGTAACACCAGGGATCGTCCGACGGAGAGGGGGCTGTTGGTAAAAAAGCCAGGTCTCCCCGGGTCACTTCTCAGCGGGCCGTTTCACCAGCTTCAGCGCCGCCGAGTTCATGCAGTACCGCATGCCGGTGGGCGGGGGGCCATCGGGAAAGACGTGGCCGATATGGGCACCGCAGCGGGAGCAGAGGACTTCAGTCCGCACCATCCCGTGGCTTTTGTCTTCTGCGGTCCGAACATTGTGGGTGGAGACCGGGGCGGTGAAGCTGGGCCAGCCGGTGCCGGAATTGAATTTTGATTGCGCATCGAAGAGGTCCGTGCCGCAGCAGGCGCAGGTGAAGATCCCGTCCTCATGGGAATCGTGGTACGTGCCGGTGAAGGCCGGTTCCGTTGCCTGCTGCCGGGCAATTTCAAAGGTCTCTTTCGGGAGGATGGCTTTCCATTCCGACTCGGTTTTTATGATCGGATCGACAAGCTCCACCGTTCCGGTCTGTACCGAGAATATCGGGATCTTTCCCTGCATGGACTCACCTGAGTTACCCACGTGCCCGGGACAGGATAAAACCTCGGGTCGGGGCAGTGGCCGGGCGGGTTTTCTTTTGTGAGTGATCCCGGAAATGTACGAATAGGATCGATGGGGCAGCAAAAGTCGCCTGCGATCAGGCTGCGGGGGATGGATTTGGAGGGAACGGGGATTATATCTCCTCCCGGACCGCCGGGCTGTTGAAGAGGGGTCCGGAAATTCCGGGAGAACGGATCATGGGAAACATCCCCCGGGTTTCAAACCGGATGGTTCATAACGCTCCCGGAGGCTATACTAGAGAGGACAAGATTGCCCATGTCAGGAACAGAAAAGTCGCCGCTTGCCCGGCTGGTATTGTTCATGGTCTGCGTATCGATCGCCGGTGGCATCGTTGCCGGGATATCCGCATATGCAGCGGGCCAGCAGCAGCCTGCAACACCCGCCAATGTCTGCAACTATATGATGGATTATGACTGCCACATGTACGGCTGCGATTATTGCGATCGCTCACAGGCCGAATGCGAAGCATGTGTCGATGACTGCAAGAAGTGGAGCTTCCCCGACTGCTACGGAAGCATCTGAGGGGGAGACCGGCCATCCCCGGGTTTCTGTGGGCCGGGCAGAATACCGGTGACCGCATGGACGAGCGGCTCCGCAACCGGAAGTGTCTGTCCTTCTTCGATTGCCGAGGACCACGGCCCTGGCACTTCTCCGTCGGAGAAAACCCCCCAGGAAAGAGTCGCGGCCCCTGAAAACCCACCCTTGGCAAAACGCCCGGATTGCCAATCAAAGCCCGTATAATGGACTTTTTCCGGACCCTGTTTTTCGGGCACCCGAAAACAGATCGAATTCAGTGAAAAACGGTACAATAAGCCCGGATTCCTGCCCGCAAAATGCCCGGACTGATTTTTCAACGCCGGAGGTCCGGAAAAACGCTAATAGCATCAATTGGGTGGCAAAAGTCGGGTCCGATCGGACTGTGGGAGGGAGTTATGGAGGAAAAGGGGATTTTGACCCCCCCTCCCGGACCGCCGGGCTGTGCCGGTGCCAGGCTTGTCCGGGCGGAGGCTGTTGTAACGTTGCTATTTACTGCCTCACTGATTCCCACCTTAAAACCCCGGTTTGTTCCGGGAGAATTACCGCGTTTTCCGGAATTATTGCCTCTGCAAAAAGGGGGGTGGGGCAAAACTGGTACAACGGGACACGATACGGGGCTGGATTCTGTATCGTCATGGATGGGGTATGGGAGGTTGTAGCAGCTGGTGCTCACGTGGAACGATCCGGCCATACGGAAATACATTGATGAAACGATGGTTATCACGACGGGGCCGATAAAAGGTACTGCTGGCAGCCAGACTAATAAACCAAGCATTCTTTCCCCAATCCTCGATTGGTATTGATGGCGAAAAAGGATTGGAAAGTTCAGGATTCGCTCTTAAAGAATAATTTTCATCAATCAACCTTAACGCAACTGCAACAAATAGATGATGGGATATATATATGAATTATTCATATGTTTGTAATGGCATCGTATGTTTGATGAAATAAAACGATTGAAAAAAAATATCTATACTTCTTTGATCAAGGAGGAGATGGAAGGCCATATTAATCAACCTATTTATGAAGACGATCGGTCATTCCTAAACTCGTTCCAAAATGGTGAAATTATTAAAGGAGATGAAGATCTCACCACTGCCGAGCGATTGGCACGTGTGGGATTAGTTCGGTTCGGAGCAAAAGTAGAATTTAATCCCGATAAAAAGACAATTGAGGTTCGTCGAACACTGAAAACAACAGAGCGAGGACGAGGCATTTTAAAATTTTAATTTTTACAATTATGATCACCACATGGAAATGATTGAATGACTTTTAAAGATAATACGCGGTTCGTTGATGTATGCACAGGTTATATTCCTCATGCGACAGCACATCTTTTTTATATCAATTTATGGAAAAAACTCATCATTAATGAGACAAGAAATTTTCCAAAAGAATGTTTTTCACCATACAGAATTTATCATAACTCAGGAAATTTTCAATCAAATGATTTCCCTTTCAATCCTAACAGAATTTTATATCCAAGTTCCAATTGGAGAGATCAAGGAGACATCGATTGTTCCTTTTTCTGTTCACATGCCTATATTGCAACAAGTCACACAATTGATGTAACCGATCCAGACGAGAGGCTATTTTTTGTTTTAATGTTTCAAAATAATAGATTCGAAAATTTGGAGTCAATTTATGTATTTAAAACAATCGATCCATTAGATAGAATATACGATTCTTTAAAATATAAGACATATCCTACAAGCGGACAACTTCTCTTGTATCTTTTCAATATCAAAGTTGCATACTTAACTGATAACGGCCTAGTTTCATTGTATATAGATCATTTTCCATCAATAATTTCTCATGAGGAAAATCAATCGGAACTCTACCTACTAGAATGTTATAGGTTAATTTGTGAATTACTTCAGGAACCTGCTCATCATCTTTCACCCAAGAATATTTCTTTGAATGCAATTCCCCCAGATAATCTCATTAAGCCTGTTATACATAGAGTTGCTCTCGTTAATGACAAGTTACAAAATCCCATAATAACTGGAAAAGAACTTGAAAAAATTATTATTAATTATC